>ENA-OQEY01000059-OQEY01000059.1-human-gut-metagenome-genome-assembly--contig:-NODE-59-length-108594-cov-8.143765_pt1 | contig 108594 bp, 108 predicted proteins | sample MGYA00242801_ERZ504647 | MGnify/ENA primary metagenome ERZ504647 (study PRJEB26092, sample SAMD00036204) | human gut metagenome | host: Homo sapiens | study: EMG produced TPA metagenomics assembly of... | reverse complement strand
TAGGAATATAATGTTTAACCTGTCAACTTAGTCAGGAATAAATTTTCAAACTGACAACTATTTTCAGTACACCTCATCAATTTTTTACACCTCTTGAAAAACGCCTTTGCGTTCGGATTCAAACGCAAGTGCGTTTTACTTAAAACACAAGTACGTTTTGAATCAAACGCAAGTACGTTTTAGTTGAAACGCAAGGGCGTTTTCCGGAGGCTTCCGGAGAGGGGTGAGGGAAGAAATCTTGACGGGTTGTCGGGGTTGGCAGGCATTTTTATAAAGTATATATACGCGGGGTGTGGAAAAATACAACGCTTATATTTTTCCACACCTGTATATAGAAAGTTTGAAAAACCGGTGCCAACCCCGACAACCCGTCAAGCGGCGGCCCGGAAGTGTCACAGTTTCGGAACCCGTTCCTGTGGGGGAGGATACGGCCATGTAGATTTGCGTTTTTCTGTCTGGCATCATTTCTATGGTGTCATTTCTTGTGTTTCCCGATGTGATTCATGAGAATTTTTGTAAGTTTGCAAGATAAACACATAAAGCTACATGGAAGATTTTTTATCGACGGCGGTCAATGTAACTGACACGCGAGGCAACAGCTTGATTAACAGAAAGATGATACTTCGAATCCTGGGCACTCTGCTCTTTATGGAGGCAATGATGTTTCTGGCATGTGCAGGCGTTTCCTTGTGCTATGGGGAGGAAGACTATATTTATTTTATTTACACGACATTGATTAATATGGCTGTGGGGAGTGGGCTGATTCTGCTAGGGAGAGGAGCCGAAAACCGGGTGACACGGCGCGATGGATATTGTATCGTGGCGTTTACGTGGCTGCTTTTCACAGGATTCGGAATGCTGCCTTTTTATATAAGCGGAAGTATCCCGTCGGTGGCAGACGCATTCTTTGAGACCATGTCGGGTTTTACAACTACAGGGGCAACCATCCTGGATGATATTGAATCGCTTTCGCACGGTATGTTGTTCTGGCGAAGCTTTTCGCAATGGATTGGAGGATTGGGTATTGTGTTCTTTACGATTGCTGTGTTGCCTATCTTTGGGGTAGGTAATCAGGTCCTTTTTTCGGCAGAAGCTACGGGGGTGACACATGATAAGATTCATCCGAAAATCAGTGTCATGGCCCAATGGCTATGGACAGTATATCTCATGCTGACCTTAGCGGAGATGGTGCTGTTGCTGATAGGAGGAATGAACTTGTTTGATGCTGCATGTCATGCTTTTTCCACGACGGCTACTGGAGGATATTCTACCAAGCAGGCCAGTGTGGCTTATTGGAATTCTCCTTTTATAGAATATGTAATTGCCATCTTTATGATTCTTTCGGGTATTAACTTCTCGCTTTATTTCATGTGCATGAAGGGACGTTGCGGACAGTTGTTCAAGGATGGTGAGCTCCGGTTGTATCTCATCTCCATTGGGGCGGTGACGCTGATAATTACCGGGGCCTTATACTGGCATAATAATTATGGGTTGGAGGAAGCTTTCCGGAAATCGCTTTTCCAGGTGGCGTCTGTTCATACTTCGTGTGGTTTTGCTACGGACGATTATAATATGTGGCCTCCTTTCACATGGTTGCTGCTCATTTATACAATGATTGCAGGAGGTTGTGCCGGTTCTACGGCGGGTGGGATTAAGAATGTGCGTCTGCTGATTTTGTTGCGCAACGTGAAGAATGAGTTTCACCGGCTGATGCACCCTAGGGCTGTACTTCCGGTAAAGGTGAACCGGATGGCGGTTTCACAGCGTACCATTGCTACGGTGATGACGTTCGTAGTTTTTTATTTTGTCTGCATCTTCTTATGCTGGCTGGCATTGATGTGTATGGGCATTGGATTGGAAGAGGCATTCGGACTGTCTGTATCGAGTATAGGAAACGTGGGACCGGGGCTAGGAGCATTTGGTCCGGCCTTTTCGTGGAGTGCGCTTCCCGACCTGGCAAAATGGCTGTTGTCGTTTATGATGCTGATAGGGCGTCTGGAGCTCTTCGGCGTACTATTGCTGCTGACTCCGAGTTTCTGGGATAGACGATGAGAAAGAGATAGATTATGATAACATGTATATGTCTCTAAAAAAGTTTTCTATATCTTTTATAGAGAAGGTGTTTTTGTCTAATTCTGTTTTTCTAAGCATTAGGTATGCGCTATTGCGTTCGTCGGTGTGGTGTTCAAATGTTTTTGTACCAAAATAGGTATTGACAATTGTTCGATAGAAACGGAAACGCTTGGTGCATGCTTTGTCTTCTCCCATATTATTTGCTCCAATAAATGCAAAAGAAGAATGTACGTCAATTTCATAATAATGTTTCATGATGTATATACAACTTAACACTATTCTTCTGGGCTCAAAGTCATTGGTTTGAAAGCTATATTTTTCTTGTAAATGTGCTTGCGACTTCAGGTAGAATTTTATTCCATAAATATGTTTTTCGTATGCTTCTACGTCTACAAGGTAGGTTTTTCCGCTTTTCATAGATTTGAATCTCCATAAATCTATGTGTCGCATTCCTTTACAAGTTGGCGCTTTCCGCATAATAAATACGGAACCATAATAAGGAGGTAGGATTTTCATTAGGGAACGAGGTAAGAATAGACCTGTATTCTGTATTTGGCGTGTTCTTTTTTAGTAACCTTTTTAAAGTTTACCTTTACAGAATCAGGCTTTGTAATTTGTTTCTTTGCTTTTGTATCTGTAGACTTTCCCATATTATTTATCTTTTTTGCAAAGATAACGTTATTGCATATTCAATGCAAGGATAAAACATTTTTTATAATACAGAAAAAAGGACCACTACCCACAGGTAATGATCCTTTTCTTTATTAACTCAGCCTGTTAGTCAATAAACCGGCGTGTGAGCTGTTCGAACTCATCGATGCGGCGGTCGCGCAGGAAGGGCCACCAGCGGCGGACGTTTTCACTGCGGTTCATGTCGATTTCTACTACCATGTTTTCTTCTTTCAGGTTGCTGGCCTGGGCGATGATTTCGCCTTGTGGACCGGCTACGAAGCTGTTGCCCCAGAACTGGATGCCGTTGGTCTGGCCGGAAGGGTCGGGTTCAAGACCTACACGGTTTACGGCAATGACCGGCAGACCGTTGGCTACGGCGTGACCACGCTGTACGGTTACCCATGCCCCCAGCTGGCGCATCTTTTCTTCCTGAGTGTCGGTACTTTCCCAGCCGATGGCAGTAGGGTAAATCAACAGTTCAGCACCTTTCAGGGCCATGATGCGGGCACCTTCCGGATACCACTGATCCCAGCATACTTGTACACCGAGTTTACCGATAGAGGTCTGGATAGGTTCGAATCCTAAGTCGCCGGGAGTGAAATAGAATTTCTCGTAGTAGGCAGGATCATCGGGAATGTGCATCTTGCGATACTTGCCGGCAATGCTTCCGTCGGTGTCGAATACCACGGCGGTGTTGTGATACAGTCCGGCAGCACGGCGTTCGAACAGCGAAGTGACCAGCACGATGTGGTAGGCAGCGGCTATCTCACTGTAGAAACCGGTGGAGGGGCCGGGAATGGGTTCGGCCAGGTCGAACAGGTTGGTGTCTTCTGTCTGGCAGAAATAAGGGGTGTTATGGAGTTCCTGAAGAACTACTAACTGCGCACCGGCTTGTGCCACGGAGGCAATGTTGCGGTGCAGCTTTTCAAGATTCAGTTTGAGGTCGTTCGTACAAGCCTGCTGTACGATGCCGACACGGATAGTTCGTTTCATTGTGCTATTTGGTTTTTTACAGATTCAGGATATTGCATGGTGACGCAGTGGAGAGAACCATGCTGCTTGATAAGGGCACGGCAGTCCACGCCTACGATTTCACGCCCGGGGAAAGCCTCAGCCAGTACCTGAGCGGCACGGGCGTCGTTTTCAGGCTGGGCGTAAGTGGGATAGAGTACTGCCTCGTTCATAATCAGGAAGTTGGCGTAAGTGGCCGGAAGGCGTTCGCCGTCTTCGTCATAGATGGCTTCGGGCATGGGTAGCGGAAGCAGACGGTAGGGGTCTCCGTCGAGGGTACGGAAGGTCTTGAGCTGGTCTTCCATGGAGCGGAGGGCACCGTAGTGCTCGTCATCCTTGTCCACGCACTGCACGTAAGTAATGGTGTGGTCGGGGCAGAGACGGGCCAGGGTGTCTACGTGGCTGTCGGTGTCGTCACCAGCCAGATAGCCGTAGTCCAGCCAGAGCACCTGACGCAGGTTGAAGCGTTCCATCAGGTAGGCTTCGATGTCTTTGCGCGAGAGGGTGTCATTGCGGTTGGGAGCCAACAGGCAGGGCGAAGTAGTGAGCAGGGTGCCTTGTCCGTCGCTTTCAATGGAACCTCCTTCGAGTACGAAATTGCGGCAGTTGATGTAATCGCCGTTAAGTACGCCGGTCTTGAACAGATGACTGTTGATGAGGTTGTCCTTATGAGCAGCAAACTTCATCCCCCAGCCGTTGAAGCAGAAGTCGAGCAACTGTGGGTCGGAGTGTTTCTCCAATAAAGTGATGAAAGCATGGTCGCGGGCCCAGGTGTCATTCGTAGGACATTTCACAAAAGTAATTTGGTCGCGATAGGGGAAGTCGGCCAGGGCTGCCGGAAATTCGGGAGCCACGAGCAGCAGGGGCTGGCGGCTGGCTATTTCGGTAGCGAGGCGGACAAAGCAGGCTTCTACTTCATCGAGCATATAGGCCCAGTCGGTATCGGCATGAGGCCAGGTAAGCTGTATGTAGCTTTGTTTGTGCCATTCGGCGGGCAGGTAATAGGTTTTTTCCATATTCTTGTATAATTATTTTTCGTTTGATTCTCTTTTTTCTCTTGCGGCAGGAAGGGCTTCCTGTGGAAGGTATTTCTGGTCTTCTTTTTCTTTCTGCTGGCTGCTGCGGTTTTTACGGCGGCGGAGGAACCAGTCAACGAGTTCTTGCCAGTTCATGAAGTCTTTTTTGTACATGATACCGATGCCCTGGGTGGTAAGGGTGGACTTCGTGAAGTAACGGTCGTTGGTCTGGTTGTATCCGCGCAGACGGAATTCCCCGTTCTTGGTGAGCAGCCAGATAGCTTCGAAGTCACCTACAAAGTTGGTATTACGCATGGTATTTTCACGGTAGCCGAAGTTACCGTTGATTATCAGTCGGTTGTTCAGCAGACGGCCGGACAGGATGGCTTCGGCTTCTACATCGCTCCAGCCTTTTTCTCCGGTAGTAAGGTTGGTACCTACGTTCCAGTTCTGGTTGTCGATGACTTGCGAAAGCATATTGTTCAACTGGCCCGACAGAGTGCTGAAGGCCAGCGAGCTGGTAGCATCGGTCTGACCGGTATTGTTGGCATAGTCGTAGGTGTAGAATTTGCCGACTCCCAGCAAGTAAATAATCTGGGTGTTCATCTGTTCTTCGGTGCTGGTGAGACTACGTACCAGTTCGCGGTCTTCTTCACTTACTGTGGGCAGTTCGAGTCCAAACGTCAGGTTGGGTGAAGTGAGGCTGCCGCTCAAGTTCAACAAACAGTTTACGCGGACATTTCCACGTGAAGAGGAAGCGTCGGCTATCAGGTCGTTCAGTGAAGCAGAGTTTACCGTGTAGACTGCCTGTACGTTCAGGTTAGCAGCCTTTGGGTCGCCATTGAAGGATACCACACCTCCTGGTTGCAGGGTAAAGTCTTTTCGGATGACGTTTTGCATGCTCATCTTGTAGATACCTTCGCTGATGTTATAGTTACCGAACATCTGGAAGTTGCCCTGATTGAAGAAGTTAATACGCAGGTTTCCGGTTCCGTAAGCAGATATGTAATCTCCGGCTGAAGGATCCATGATGATTTTCATGTTGGCACGTTCGGCTGGTTCTATCTGTAGATTAATGTGGATGGCGGTGGGTGTATCATCGTCTTCCTGCTTGTCGGGCTGGTTGAGCGGGTGGTACACTTCGGCCTTTACGGCTTCCTGCTTACGGCGGGGAGTACGGTCTACGAAGGTGATAAAGCCAGAGTTGGTGGCCTCGGCTGCTGTTCCCAGCACGTAAACAAACTCTGTCTGGTTGTCGGCACGTACTTCTCCGTCGACGTTCAGTTGTCCGTCGCCTCCTCGAAGAAATACATTTCCGGTAGCATAGATGTGGCCATAGAAAGGAAATTCAGGAGTTTCTTTTTCTGAATGGAATACCAGCATGCGGTTTGTATTGAAGCGGAACTGATAGCTCAGATTCTTTAACTTGGTGTGCCGTAATTCTCCGTCGGCAAGTCCTGTGTGCCCTTCAGTATCTTGTAAGCGTACATTCTGGAAACGGAATAAGCCGGAAGCGATGTGTACGGAATCGGCCGAGGCCCGGAAGGTGGTGTTCAGGATGTTGACCTTCATTTGCATCTGCGCTTTGACATTTCCTTCCAGGTCAAGTTGAGAGAAAGGCCCGAACAGACGCACGTCCCCATGTACGTTTCCGTTGACATTGCTGAAGATGTTTTCTACAAAAGGTTGCAGGAAAGAGAGTGGAGTTCCTCCGGCTTGGATTTGAAGATCAAGTCCTTTCATCTTAGGAGAAACATAGCCGGTTACCCGAGTGGTGCAGGTACTGTCGCGACGGATGTCGGCATCCAGGCGCACACCTCCCAGTTCTTTATCCCATGACCCAAGAATGTCGGCTCTTCCCAGCAAGGCGTGGTTAAGAGAAAAATCTTTTACATCGAGACGCGTTTCCATCACCGGGTCTTGAAGCACATGGCGCAGGTGGACCTTTCCACTGATGCCTCCGTCAAAGCGTACGGCATGGAACTGAATCATATCCATGATGTAGAGCAGGTTGATGTTTTTCAGGTCTACCAGGCAGGAGTCTGCTTCCGTTTTTCCCAGTCGCCCATTGATTTTCAGGTGCTGGTCGCGGTGTTCAAACAAGAAGTCGTGTATTTCGATGCTGTCTTTCGCGATGTCTACAGTAGCCGGATGTATGTTCCAGGTAGTATCATTTAAGATGACTTGGCTGGGCTGTATGTCTACACGGGTGTGCAACTCTCTTTTTGAACTATCCTGACGGAAAGAGGCGATGGCATCAATCTTGCCGCTATAGGTAAGCTGGGTGTTATTTCCCCAGTAGAGTGTGCTGTGCAGCTTGTCATTTTTGGCACGGGTGAGGAGGGAGAGGTTGAACATGGCTCCCTTTTTCATTAAAGTACCGGCACGAACCTGGCATCGTAATTCATCGGGACGGCTTTCACATAACAGGGTGCCCGACTCATAATATTTCCCGTTGTATGTGAACTGAGGAAATGAGCCGTTGATGCGCATTTGTGAAAGGCTGTCGTTGAGCTGTCCTGAGAAAGTGGCTGGCATCTGCAAGTCAAACGGTATATTCAAGACTTTTGAGAAGAATTCACTGTTCTCCATGCGGAACTGAAAGTGGAACTGATTATTCAATTCTGCGGGTTTCTTTTTCCCTTTTTTCTGTTTTTCTTCGGGAAATAATGACGGGATATGCTTTCGAATGACTTTCTCCATGCTCTTTAGCAGAGTATGGTAAGTATATTTCCCTTGGATACTTCCGGTCAGGAATGGAGAGTCAATACGAATCTCTTTCACCTCAGCATGTTGTGTGAGTTGAGTCGCATCAATTTGCAGGCGAGGAAGAAAGTAATTCCCGGCCTCGTCTGGTGTATGTATAAAAAGACTGTCGAGGTTGATTTTCCCCTGAATATCGTCAATGGAATGTCCGGAGAAATCGGCTGTCAGGTTAAGGGATACGTCAGTATCTTCGTATTTTTTTGTCAGTTGAAGCTTGTTGGGACGAAAATCTCTTACTTTTACCCGCAGGTTGAAATCGGGTACAGCTTGCTGGGTAACAAAACTTCCGTCTATGCTGATTTTTCCGTTTTCATCGTCGAGTGATAAGTGTCCGTTGAAACCACCCGGCTTGAAGTTTCCGTTTAGCGCGATGTGCTGATACTGATAATGGTTGTATTCCAAAGAAGAGATTTCTCCTTTGACATGTGATTCTGGTTGATGGTTTCGGTATTGCAGACCGTTCAGTTCCAGGTCAAAAGAAGTCTTTCCGAGTTCTTTTTTCGCCAATAATTTTCCAAGTTCAAAATTATTGGTGGAGATTCTACCGGAATAACTTTTTTGCAAGGTTGTGGTGTCGGTGTGCATCGTCATGTTGGCATTGAGCTGTCCTGGAAGGCTTTGCAGGATACCGTGTGCGGTGATTTGTGACGGATAGCCTGATACATCCCCCTGAAATTTGAGGAAGCCCAGGCGGCGTACAATGTCAGGCACAGTTGCGGTGGAGCCTTTCAGATTATGTATAAGCCAGGAAATGGCATTTTCGTCAACATCAGCCTGAGTAATCTCACCAAAGAAATAGGGAGGCTGCGAAGGATTGCTGTGGTCAAGCATTCCTTCGGCATGCACTTCTAATGCTTTGTGAGGACTTGCCAGATAAAAATTGCTGCATCGGGCTTGTTGCCCTCTTCCATGAAAGGCCATATCAATGTGTACAGAGTCTTGAAAATGTTGCAAGGCTGGTACGAAACAAGCTATGTCGGCAGGAGTGACGGAAGCGCTCAGTCGCCCCATATAAGTGGTCTGTGTATCCGAAAGAAAATCAGGCTCAGTAAAGTTTCCTGCTACCGTGAATGTGTCGATGCTGACGATTGTACCTGGCAGGGTAAGGTTCAAATCGTGCAGGTAGATACCTCTGGAATTGGCTGTGGCTCTCAAGGCAAATTTCTTCAATTGAAGTCCGCTTTGCTCATTAAAGCTCATACGACGGATTTGTGCGTTGAGCGAATCGGTTTGTAGGGCTTTCAAAGAGATGGTTGCAGAAAGTTCGCTGATACCGATGTGATGAGGGTTGAACCGGCGGGGCGTGTTGGATTCCGACAGTACATCGTAGTGTATTTGTCCGCGACGGATAAGTACGGAATTGATACGCAGGTCAATTGACTTCTCGCTCTTTGTCGTGTCTTTTGAAGCAAAAGTATCAATCAGAAACTGGCAATTCAGGGGAGCCTTGGGGTGGGCACGGTTCAGGCGGGCGTCCAGTCCGAATAACTGGACACTGCTGATACGGATTTTTCCACGGAAAAGGGAGGGTATGTCAATCTTGACGGAAAAGCGTGATATGCCGAGCATGTCTTTCTTCTGTCGGTCCTTTATCTGCACGTTCTGGATGACAACGCGGTTCAGAAGCCCTAGGTCTACATTGCCAATGCTTACTTCGGCCTGGGTAAGACGGGTAAGCTCACGGGCAGCATACGTACTGATGCGGTGTTGGACAACCGGAAGGTTCAGCAGAGCAATCAGACCGAAATAAAATACCAGTGTTGAAATGACTGTGATACGTATGGCTTGTTTTATGCGCGTGGCTTTACTCATTCTCTATTTATACAAATAACAGACAAATGTACAAATAACCCTTGAAGAAAAGGGCCTTTGAGAGTGTTATTAGTAGTTTTTAAGTTTTGTGTGAAAGGTTTTCGTGATTGGTATAGATGAATTAGAAATCTATTTTTATTCATTTCTATGGTGTAAAATGTAAATATATATGGATTTTGTATGGAAAATTGGAAAAATATTCGGAAATTTGCACCCGTTATTGGTTTAGTAATAAAATTGGATTTAAACGGATAAAATGACGCAAAAAATGAAGATTCCTTCTCCGCTGGTGTCTCTACTGCCTGTAGCAGTTTTGGTGATATTACTTTTTTTTACGATTCGCCTTTTTGGGGCTGATGCGCTAGGTGGCGGCAGCCAGATTTGCTTGTTGCTGACAACGGCTTTGTGCGCGGCTTTGGGTATGAGTCGGTATGGGGTGAGCTGGAAGGATATTGAACATGCCATTATCAATAACATTGCGGGGGTGAGTTCGGCTTTGATTATCCTGTTGATTATCGGGGCACTTTCTGCAGCCTGGATGTTAGGGGGAGTGGTACCTACGCTGATTTACTATGGGGTACAGATTATTCATCCGAAATTTTTCCTCGTGTCGTGCTGTGTGATTTGTGCAGTGGTATCGGTCATGACGGGCAGTTCGTGGACCACCATTGCGACCATCGGTATTGCCTTGATGGGTATTGGCAAGGCACAGGGCTTTGAGGAAGGATGGATTGCCGGAGCGATTATCTCGGGTGCATATTTCGGTGACAAGGTTTCTCCGCTTTCGGATACCACTATCCTGGCTTCTTCGGTGACAGACACACCGCTGTTTACGCATATTCGCTACATGATGTACACTACGGTGCCGTCAGTGGTCATTTCACTGGTTATTTTTACGGTTGCCGGATTTTCGCATGAAGCATCAGACAGTTCGCAGATTGCTGTGTTTACTACCGGACTGACCGAACGTTTTCATATTACTTTCTGGGTGTTGCTGGTGCCGGTAGTGACGGGAATATTAATTGCCCGTAAGGTGTCTTCCATTATTACTTTGTTCGTATCGACTGCTTTGGCGGTAATATGCATGCTGGTTTTCCAGACGGATGTACTTCGTGAAGTGGCCGGTGACGGAGTGAACGGAGGTGAGGCCTTATATAAAGGAGTTTTGTTGGCTCTGTCAGGAAGTACGTCGTTGCAGACTTCTACACCTGTACTGACCGAATTGATTGCAACCCGTGGAATGGGAGGTATGATGGACACGGTATGGCTAATTCTCTGTGCCATGTGCTTGGGGGGCGCCATGACAGCCTGTGGTATGCTGGGAAGCATTACGCGTATGTTTGTACGTTTTACGCATAAGCTGGCAAGTACGGTAGCGGCAACTGTAGCTTCGGGGTTGTTCTTGAATTTAGCTACTGCCGATCAGTATATTTCGATTATTCTGACTGGAAACATGTTTAAGGATATCTATAAAAAGAACGGGTATGAGTCGCGTCTGTTAAGCCGAACTACGGAAGATGCTGTCACGGTGACCAGTCCGCTGATTCCCTGGAATACATGCGGTATGACGCAGGCTACGATTTTGAATGTACCTACGCTGGTGTATTTGCCGTATAGTTTCTTTAACTTGCTGAGTCCGTTGATGAGTATCTTCGTGGCGTGCATCGGCTTTAAGATTGTACGTTCGGTAAAAAAGGATTAAGAAACAATTTTCATTAAAACTATAAAAGAATGAACCAGAAACACGTAACATTGGCTGCTTGTCTGTTGGCTTTCGGGCTGGCGGCACAGGCGCAGAACGGAGGTATTTCTCCGGATATGTTGAAAAAAATTCAGAATAGTTATCAGAATACGGCTGCCGACAAGGCTTTGCGGAATGCTATGGGAGGTACCAGTATCAAGGAACTGGCATTGAACCAGGAAAATCAGAAGGCACTGAATACGGATTTCTCCATTAAGGTGGAATCAAAGGGGATCACCGATCAGCAGTCGTCTGGCCGTTGCTGGCTGTTTACGGGATTGAACGTGATGCGTGCCAAGGCCATTGCACGCTATGATTTGCCGGGGCTGGAGTTTTCGCAAGTATATTCTTTCTTCTGGGATCAGCTGGAAAAATCCAATCTGTTCTTACAGGGAGTTATTGAAACGGCCGGCAAACCTATGAACGATCAGACCGTAGAGTGGTTGTTCAAGCATCCACTGAGTGACGGAGGTACATTTACGGGAGTAGCCGATATCGTGTCAAAATACGGTCTTGTGCCTAAAGAAGCAATGCCGGAAACATACAGCAGTGAACATACTTCGTACATGTCTTCTTTGATTGGCCTGAAGCTGAAGGAATTCGGTCTGGAACTGAGAGAAATGGCTGCTAAAGGAGAGAAGGCTGCAACGATTGAAAACCGTAAGGAAGAGATGCTGGGTACGGTGTATCGCATGTTAGTGCTGACTTTAGGAGTGCCGCCAACAGAGTTTGACTATGTACGTAAGGACAGCAAAGGAAATGTGGTGGCTACAGAGCATCACACACCGATGTCGTTTCTGGAAAAATACGGTGATACGAATCTGCTGACCAACTATGTGATGGTGATGAACGATCCTTCACGTGAATATTATAAATGTTACGAAATTGCATACGACCGTCACCGTTACGATGGAAAGAACTGGACGTATGTGAATCTGCCAGTAGAGGAAATCAAGGAAATGGCTATTGCGTCATTGAAGGACAGCACACGGATGTATTTCTCAAGCGATGTGACACAGTTGGACAGCAAGCGTGGGCTGCTGGATGTAAACAATTATGATTTCGGTTCGTTGATGGGTACGACTTTCGGAATGGATAAGAAAGAACGTATTCAGACGTTTGCCAGCATGTCGGCACATGCCATGACACTGATGGCGGTAGATTTGGATGCGAACGGAAAGCCGAAAAAATGGATGGTGGAAAATAGCTGGGGAGCTGCATCAGGCTATCAGGGACACCTGATTATGACGGATGAATGGTTCAATGAGTATATGTTCCGTCTGGTACTGGAAACGAAATATGTGCCGAAGAAGGTGCTAGATATCTTCAAGCAGAAGCCGATACAGCTTCCGGCATGGGATCCGATGTTTGCGGAAGAAAAATGATGACCGGGCAGAAATAACATGGCTCAGGACTTGCTTTATCGGTAGAAATATCTTTTCTTTGTGAAAAGAAGGAACTGATTATACGGGGCGTGGAGGTTTTGGTATCTTCACGCCCTTTTGACCTTAAATAAGTATGCTATGGATAAAATGCAGCCAATATCTCAGGCTTTGTACAGCTTGTTGTTCTTAGGGTGTATGGGAGCCGGATTCCCGCTTTATGTACAAGGACAGAATGTGGATGAATTGCCTCCCGATTCAATTTATAACATCGGGTATGCCCGTGGTAGTCTGAAGAATATTTCCGGTTCGGTGGAACAGATTACGGAAAAGCAGATGAACCGTGAGCTGATAACCAATCCGCTGGAAGCCATTCAGGGACGTGTGCCGGGACTTACCATCTTGAAGAGTAACAATGGAATGGCGGCGCTGGAGTCGGTCCGCTTGCGTGGTACGACTTCCTTGACTAGTGGAAATGACCCGCTGATTATCGTGGACGGGGTATTGGGTGATTTGACGATGCTGACTTCGGTATATCCCACCGATATAGAGTCTTTTACGATTTTGAAGGATGCGTCGGAAACGGCCCAGTACGGTTCACGTGGAGCATCGGGAGTCATTAATATTGTCACCAAGAAAGGCCGGGCAGGGAAGACGCGCGTGAACTACAACGGTAGTTTTGGTGTGTCACACGCTTATCGCCGGTTGGATATGCTTTCGGGAGCAGAGTATCGCAAGCTGGCGGCTGAGCGAGGATGGAATATCCTGGATAAGGGATATGACACGGATTTCCAGAAAGCCATTGAACAGACGGGCTTGCAGCAGAATCATAACATTGCGTTTTATGGGGGTGGTGAGGCTTCCAATTACAGGGTGTCGTTAGGCTTTCAGAATCGTGAGGGAGTGATTCAGAATGAGGGCATGAAACTGTTTACGGCCAATATGAATATGTCGCAGAAGATGCTTGACGGACTGATTGACTGTGAATTGGGGTTATTCGGTTCAATGAAGCGCGACCGTACGCTGTTTGATTTACAGAAGACTTTTTATTCGGCAGCCGCTTTTAATCCTACTTTTCCTGATTTTCCGGATCCGGAAACCGGGAGCTGGGACCAGATTACGACGGCCAGTCAGATTACAAATCCATTGGCCTGGATGGACGTGGACAACCGCGAGGAGACTTCTTATTTCAGTTCGTACGCCCGCCTGACTTTTCATTTGCTGAAGGATTTGAAGATGGTGCTATTTGGTTCTTATACCTATAGCACAACAGAAAACGCCCAGTTCTTGCCTACGACGGTATGGGCCAACGGGCAGGCTTACCGGGGAAACCGGAAGTCGGAGGCCTTATTAGGAAATCTGATGCTGACGTATCAGAAGCAGTTGGGGGCTCACTTCCTGGATGTGCTGGCTTTAGGGGAGGTGGAAAAGAATCGTTTTCACGGCTTTTACACGACCACGACTAATTTTTCTTCCAATGAGTTGGGGTATCACAGTCTGCAGGGCGGGGCATTGCGTCCTTGGGAAGGTACCGGCTCTTATTATGAAGAGCCGCATCTGGTGTCGTTCCTGGGGCGTGTGAATTATACGTATGACGACCGTTACGTGCTGACGGTGAACTTGCGTACGGATGCATCTTCCAAATTTGGAAGGAATCATAAATGGGGTGTATTTCCTTCTGTTTCTGCTGCCTGGAATATAACCCGTGAGAAGTTTATGAGACATTTTCACCTGATTGATAACCTGAAGCTGCGATTGGGATATGGATTGGCAGGAAATCAGGGAGGGATTGATTCGTATACCACTATGGCGCTGGTACGTCCGAACGGGGTAACTCCGGTGGGAAATTCACCTTTGGTGACGTATGAGAGCTTGAAAAATGTCAATCCGGATTTGAAATGGGAAGTCAAGTCGACCTTCAATGCAGGGGTGGACATGGGATTCTACGGAAACCGCTTGTTGCTGTCGGTGAATTATTATCTCTCCAAAACAAGGGATATGCTGTATATGTATGATGTCAGTGTTCCTCCGTTTGCTTATAACAAACTCTTGGCTAATCTGGGCTCCATGCGGAACAGTGGGACGGAACTTTCCATTGGTATCACTCCCTTACGGACCAAGGATATGGAGCTGAATATCAACGCAAACGTAACTTTCCAACGGAATAAATTGCTGTCGCTGAGCGGTATGTATGAAGGAGAATATATCAGTGCGGCGCAATATACGGCTTTGGCCGGACTGAACGGTGCGGGACTGCATGGCGGATACAATAATATCGTGTATCAGATCGTAGGACAGCCGTTGGGTGTTTTCTATCTGCCGCATTGTGAAGGGCTGGTTTCGGACGGGAATGGAGGATATACCTATCAGATTGCTGATTTGAATGGAGGAGGTGTGAATCTGGAAGATGGGGAAGACCGTTACGTGGCCGGACAGGCTACTCCTAAGACTTTGTTAGGTTCCAACATCAGTTTCCGCTACAAACGTTTTGATGTATCGTTGCAGATAAACGGAGCATTCGGGCATAAGATTTACAATGGTACGGCACTGAGTTACATGAATATGAACAGCTTGCCGGACTACAATGTGTTGGCAGAGGCTCCGGCACGGAATATACATGACCTGACGGCAACGGATTACTGGCTGGAAAGCGGCAATTATGTGAACTTTGATTACCTGACTGTGGGTTGGAATGTGCCTATCAAAAAACAGCGTTTCTTGCACGGGGCACGCCTGGCACTGACCATTAATAACCTGGGTACAATCTCCGGTTATTCAGGGCTGACTCCGCTGATTAATTCTACCTTGGTGGACAATACTTTCGGAGTGGATGACAAGCGTACATACCCTCTTTCAAGAACTTATATGATTAGTTTAGGTCTTAACTTTTAATCTGCTTATTATGAAAAGAATATACTCAATACTATTTGCGTCGTTTTCTCTTCTTTCATGGGCTTCTTGCAGCAGTTATCTGGAAGAAAATCCGAAGGACCGTCTGGATGAAGAAGCGGCATATTCTACCTTGTCGGACGTGCAGAAAAATGGGGTGCTTTCACTGTATAATTACGTGGGCGGATATGTCGATAGTCAGGGTCTTCAAGGGACAGGTCGAGGTATCTATGATTTGAATACATTTACTACCGATGAGACTATCATGCCCACACGTGGAGGGGACTGGTATGACGGTGGGTTCTGGCAGGGATTATATCTGCATCGCTGGGGAGTGAACAATGAGGCGGTTTATGCCACTTGGGAATACCTGTATCGTACGGTGATTTTGTGTAATGGCTCTTTGGAAAGAATACAGGATTTTGCTGAAAAACATCCCGAAGAAAATGTAGCAGATTGTGTGGCTGAAGTCCGGGCATTGAGAGCCATGTTTTATTATTATATCATGGATTTGTTCGGGAGTGTTCCACTGATTGAAAAGAGTGATCCGGCAGTTGAAGATATTGTTCAGGAAAAGCGCTCTAAAGTGTTTAATTTCATTGTAAAAGAGCTTACAGAATCTTCCTCTCTTTTGAGTGAAGAACGGAGCAATCAGCCGGGCGTGTATTACGGGCGAATGACACAGCCTGTGGTGTGGTTTTTGCTCGCTAAGTTAGCCTTGAATGCGGAAGTTTATACCGATGATGATTGGACAGACGGAAGCCGCCCGGACGGGAAATCTATCTTTTTCGAAGTGGAGGGACAACGTCTGAATGCCTGGCAAACGGTGAACTATTATTGTGAGAAGATTACAGCAGCAGGATATACCCTGGAAAAGGATTATACAGCCAACTTTGCCGTGTTCAATGAGTCCTCAGAGGAGAATATATTTGTCATCCCCATGAGCAAGACCTTATACACCAACCAGTTTATCTGTCTGTTCCGTTCGCGGCATTACAACCATGCCAAGGCGTATGGGCTGAGTGGAGAAAATGGCTCATCAGCGACAAAAGAGGTACTGGAAACCTTCGGTTACGATACGCCACAGGTGGATGCCCGTTTTGATTACTGTTATTTTGCCGGTCCGGTAAAAGATTTGGAGGGAAATCAGATCTTGCTGGATGACGGGGTTACTCCATTGGTATATGAGCCTTGGAACGTAGCCTTGGATGTGTCAGGAAAGCCGTACGAGAAAACAGCCGGAGCCCGAATGAAAAAATACGAAGTCGATAAGACGGGGCTTAAGGATGGAAAATTGCTAGACAATGACATCGTGTTGTTCCGCTATGCCGACGTGTTGCTCATGCAAAGTGAGGCCAAGGTGCGGAATGGGGAAAATGGCGATGCAGAACTGAATTTAGTGAGAAGTAGGGTAGGTATGGCTCCTAGAACTGCTACATTGGAAAATTTGCTGGATGAGCGAATGATGGAACTGGCCTGGGAGGGCTGGCGACGGCAGGATATGATTCGTTTCGGGGTTTTTACCCGTTCATACAGTTGTCGTCCGCAGCTTCCTGGGGAGGAAAACGGCTATACTACCGTCTTCCCGATTCCGGAAAAAGTGATTGACATGAATCCTCAGCTGCACCAGCACAAAGGATATTAAGTTAGATTTTGCTCTCTCTATATGGCAGAATAGCCTCTTTTGTCATCGTTATTTAATATTTGCCTTTCGATATAAAGAAATATTTCTCTAATTCGATGGGCAAATATTCTTTTTTCACCTCTTTTTTATTTAATTTTGCACGCAAAATACAAAACCATTTTTTATAACCTAATATGGCAAATTTAATTAAGTTGCGTAAAGGCTTGGACATAAACCTGAAAGGTAAGGCGGCTGCGGAAGTGGTGGCTGTGAAAGAGCCGGGATTCTATACTCTGTGTCCCGATGATTTTACAGGCGTGACTCCGAAAGTGGTCGTTAAGGAACAGGAATATGTGATGGCCGGAGGACCCTTGTTTGTAGACAAGAATCATCCAGAAGTGAAATTTGTTTCGCCGGTAAGCGGCGTAGTGACAAGCGTGGAACGTGGGGCAAGACGTAAGGTGATGAGCATCACCGTACAGGCTGCTACGGAACAGGACTTTGAAGAATTCGGTAAGAAGAGCGTAGCTGCACTTGATGGTGCTGCTGTAAAAGAAATGCTGCTGAATGCCGGTTTGTTCGCGTTTATCCGTCAGCGTCCGTATGACGTAGTGGCTGATCCGACTGTAGCACCTCGTGCTATCTTCGTTTCTGCATTCGACACAAACCCGCTGGCTCCAGAATTCGAACTGGCGCTCTCTGGCGAAGAAGCAAACTTCCAGACTGGATTGGATGCGTTGGCTAAGATAGCCAAGACATACCTGAGTATCAGTGTAAATCAGAAATCACCGGCTTTGACGCAGGCGAAGAACGTGGAAGTAACTGTATTTGACGGACCGCATCCTGCTGGTAACGTTGGTGTACAGATTAACCACATCGCTCCTGTAAACAAGGGTGAAACAGTTTGGACTATCGATCCGCAGGCTGTTGTCTTCATTGGCCGTCTGTTCAATACGGGTCATGTAGACTTTACCCGCACGGTAGCAGTGACAGGTTCTGAAGTACTTAAACCTGCATACGTGAAATTGAAAGTAGGTGCACAGCTGACAGGTGTATTCGAAAACAACGTAACAAAAGACAAGGCTTTGCGCTACATCAGCGGTAACGTGCTGACCGGTAAGCAGATTTCTGCCAACGGTTATCTTGGAGCTTTCCACAGCCAGTTGACCGTAATTCCGGAAGGAAGCGACGTTCACGAAATGCTGGGTTGGATCATGCCGCGTTTCAATGATTTCAGTACCAGCCGTTCTTATTTCAGCTGGATGATGGGTAAGAAGAAAGAATATGTGTTGGATGCACGTGTGAAGGGTGGTGAACGCCACATGATCATGTCGAATGAATACGACCATGTTCTTCCGATGGACATTCTGCCGGAATACCTGATTAAGGCAATCATCGCGGGCGATATTGACCGTATGGAAGCACTGGGTATTTACGAGGTAGCTCCAGAAGACTTTGCCTTGTGTGAATTTGTCTGCTCTTCAAAGATGGAATTGCAGCGTATTGTTCGTGACGGACTCGACATGCTCCGCCGTGAAATGTGTTAATGCTAACTAAAACGATTATTAATAAATGAACGCGTTAAGAAATTATCTCGATAAGATAAAGCCTAACTTTGAAGAGGGAGGCAAATTTCATGCTTTTCGTTCTGTGTTCGACGGGTTTGAAACATTCCTGTTTGTTCCGAACACTACTTCGAAGACAGGTACGCACATCCACGATGCGATAGACAGCAAACGTATCATGTCGTTCGTGGTGATTGCGCTGATACCGGCCTTGCTGTTCGGTATGTATAATGTGGGTTACCAGCATTTCCATGCTGCAAATGTAGAAGGCAGTTTCATTGAAATGTTCGGTTATGGTTTCCTGGCTGTACTGCCGAAAATCATTGTATCATATGTAGTGGGTCTGGGTATCGAATTTGTGGTAGCTCAGTGGAAGAAGGAAGAAATTCAGGAAGGTTTCCTGGTTTCAGGTATGCTGATTCCAATGATTGTGCCGGTTGACTGTCCGTTGTGGATGCTGGCTGTAGCTACTGCTTTCTCTGTAATTTTTGCAAAGGAAGTATTCGGTGGTACAGGTATGAACATCTTTAACCCTGCATTGATTACTCGTGCATTCTTGTTCTTTGCTTATCCGACCAAAATGTCTGGTGATACTGTATGGGTATCTAGCGACAGCATCTTTGGCTTGGGAAGCAATGTAGACGGTCTGACTGCTGCTACAGCACTGGGACAGGCTTCTACTGCAACTGATGCGATGGCATATCCTGCTTTCTCTTGGGATATGGTAACTGGTCTGATTCCGGGTTCTATCGGTGAAACCAGCGTAATCGCTATTGCTATCGGTGCGGTTATCCTGTTGTGGTCAGGTGTGGCAAGCTGGAAGACAATGTTGTCAGTATTTGTAGGTGGTGCGGTAATGGGATGGATTTTCAATACCATCGGTCCGGACACTGCAATGGCTAAGATGCCTTGGTACGAACACTTGTGCTTGGGTGGTTTCTGCTTCGGTGCCGTGTTTATGGCTACAGACCCTGTAACTTCTTCACGTACTGAAAACGGCAAATTTGTATATGGTTTCCTGATTGGTGCCATGGCAATCATTATCCGTGTATTGAACCCGGGTTATCCTGAAGGTATGATGTTGGCTATCCTGCTGATGAACATCTTCGCTCCGCTGATTGACTATGTAGTAGTTCAGAATAACATTTCTCGCCGTGCAAAACGTGCTATGTCTAACAAATAAAAACCGAAAATACAATGAATACTAATAGTAACTCTTATACTATCATTTATGCTTCGGTAATGGTTGTTATCGTAGCATTCTTGCTGGCTTTCGTGAACTCTTCTTTGCGTGACTTGCAGGGAAAGAACGTAGAGCTGGATACAAAGAAGCAGATTCTTTCTTCACTGGGCATCAAAGGTGTGCAGGATGCAGAAGCTGAATTTGCTAAAGTAGTGAAATCGGATATGGTGGTAGCTGAAGACGGCACACTGACTCCGTATGAAGGCGCTTTCGTGACTTCTTACGAAAAAGATTTCAAGGAAAACGGTCGTGCTCACATCTTCGTATGTGAAATCGAAGGACAGACTAAATATGTAATTCCGGTATATGGTGCTGGTCTTTGGGGGGCTATCTGGGGATATGTTGCCTTGAACGAAGACAAGAATACAGTATACGGAACTTACTTCTCTCATGCGTCTGAAACTCCGGGTTTGGGAGCCGAAATCGCATCAGAACATTTCCAGAGTGAATTTAAGGACAAGCATGTAATGGACGGTGAAGCCGTTGCACTGGGAGTTGTAAAGAACGGAAAAGTTGAAAATCCGGAATTCCAGGTAGACGGTATCTCTGGTGGTACAATCACTTCAGTTGGTGTAGACGCCATGTTGAAAGGCTGTATGACACATTACGCTAAATTTTTAACATCTAAAGAATAAGGAGGAGGACGAAAATGGGAAGTTTATTTTCAGCTAAAAACAGAGAAGTATTTTCTACTCCTATAGGCATGAACAACCCGGTAACCGTACAGGTGTTGGGTATCTGTTCTGCATTGGCTGTAACCTCCAAGCTGGAGCCGGCCATCGTGATGGGTCTTTCTGTAACCATTATTACTGCTTTTTCTAACGTAGTGATTTCTTTGTTGCGTAAGACAGTGCCTAACCGTATTCGTATCATCGTACAGCTGGTAGTTGTAGCAGCTTTGGTAACTATCGTAAGTGAGTTGCTGAAAGCTTTTGCTTACGACGTGAGCGTACAGTTGTCTGTATACGTAGGTTTGATCATTACCAACTGTATCCTGATGGGACGTCTGGAAGCATTTGCTATGTCAAACGGTCCGTGGGAATCATGCCTTGACGGTATTGGTAACGGTCTGGGTTATGCCAAGATTCTGGTAATCGTTGCATTCTTCCGTGAATTGCTGGGTTCAGGAACACTGTTGGGCTTCAACATCCTGAACTATGAGGCTGTAAAGAATGCCGGTTATGTAAACAACGGTTTGATGTTGATGCCGCCGATGGCTTTGATCATCGTTGCTTGCCTGATCTGGTATCAGCGTGCAAAACACAAAGAGTTGCAAGAAAAAGAATAATTATTAACCAACAACGGAAATTAAAAATCCAGAATTATGGAACATTTTTTTAGTTTATTGGTCCGCTCAATCTTTGTGGACAATATGATATTTGCGTTCTTCCTGGGTATGTGTTCATACCTGGCGGTATCGAAGAACGTGAAGACTGCCCTCGGTCTGGGTATCGCCGTAACTTTCGTGCTGGTGGTTACCTTACCGGTGAACTACCTTCTGCAGACGAAGGTGCTGGCTGCCGACGGCATTCTGGGAATTGACCTGAGCTTCCTGAGCTTCATTCTTTTCATTGCCGTGATTGCGGCTATCGTTCAGCTGGTAGAAATGATTGTAGAACGCTTCAGTCCTTCACTGTATGCGTCACTGGGTATCTTCCTGCCGTTGATTGCTGTAAACTGTGCCATCATGGGTGCTTCTCTGTTCATGCAGCAGCGTATCACTCTGAGCCCGTCTGATGCTAAATACATCGGCGACATCTGGGATTCTATCTCTTACGCACTGGGTTCAGGTATCGGCTGGTTGCTGGCTATCGTAGGTTTGGCTGCTATCCGTGAAAAAATGGCTTACTCTGACGTGCCTGCTCCGCTGAAAGGCTTGGGCATCACATTCATCACTGTAGGTCTGATGGCAATGGCATTTATGTGTTTCTCTGGTTTGAACATCTAATAGGAAAGGAATAAGACAATGGATATGAATTTTATTTTAGCAAGCATTGGAGTATTCCTCGTGACTATTCTGGTGCTGGTAGTCATCCTGCTGGTAGCAAAGAATTTCCTCGTTGCTTCCGGTAATGTGAAACTGACTATCAACGGCGATAAGGATATGGAAGTAGAGTCTGGCTCTACATTGCTGAATACATTGGCCGTAAACGGAGTGTTCTTGCCTTCTGCTTGTGGTGGTAAGGGTTCTTGCGGACAGTGTAAATGTCAGGTAGTAGAAGGTGGTGGTGAAATCCTGCCTTCTGAAGTGAGCCACTTCAGCCGTAAACAGCAGAAAGACCACTGGCGTCTGGGCTGTCAGGTGAAAGTGAAGGGAGATATGGCTATCAAGGTTCCTGAATCTGTAATGGGTGTAAAGGAATACGAATGTACAGTTATCTCCAACAAGAACGTGGCTACCTTTATCAAAGAGTTCAAGGTGCAGTTGCCTAAGGGTGCGCACATGGACTTTATTCCGGGTTCATACGCACAGATTAAGATTCCTAAATTCGAAATGGATTACAACAAGGATATCGACAAAGATCTTATCGGTGCTGAATACTTGCCTGCATGGGAAAAATTCGGTTTGTTCGGCTTGAAATGTAAGAACGAAGAAGAAACTATCCGTGCTTACTCTATGGCTAACTACCCTGCAGAAGGTGACGTATTCATGTTGACTGTACGTATTGCAACTCCTCCGTTCAAGCCAGACCGCAGCGGATTCATGGATGTAAATCCGGGTATCGCTTCTTCTTATATCTTTACCCTGAAACCGGGTGACAAGGTATTGATGAGTGGTCCTTACGGAGACTTCCACCCGATTTTCGATTCTAAGAAGGAAATGATTTGGGTAGGTGGTGGTGCCGGTATGGCTCCGCTTCGTGCACAGATTATGCACATGACTCGTACATTGCATACTACTGACCGTGAGTTGCATTACTTCTACGGTGCGCGTGCATTGAACGAAGTGTTCTATCTGGACGACTTCTTGAAACTGGAAAAAGACTTCCCGAACTTCCACTTCCATCTGGCTTTGGACCGTCCGGACCCTGCAGCCGATGCAGCTGGCGTGAAGTATACAGCAGGATTCGTTCATCAGGTAATGTTGAATACTTACTTGAAAGACCACGAAGCTCCGGAAGACATCGAATACTACATGTGTGGTCCTGGTCCGATGTCGAAGGCAGTTGTCGCTATGCTGGATAGCCTCGGCGTAGAAGAGTCTTCTATCATGTATGATAACTTCGGTGGATAATCCGCAGAATTTATGACATAATGAAGCAAAGGGCTTTCAGGAAATTTCCTGAAAGCCTTTTTTTGTGTAGATATGGTTCAAAGGGTAATTAATTAGGTGTGAAATGAAGCTTTATATTACAAAATAGTTAAGAAATTGTTCATTTTGCTATGCCTTTCTTGATATACGTCAATAAATGATAGGGGTGGAGCGATTTTCTTTGTGGTTTGTTTTTATGTTATCCAACATATTCTTATCTTTGTATCGGTAAAAGGAAAAAAGCTCGAGCTAAGCTAGATTTTAAATTATTTAGGTAACAAAGTTTTTAGGTAAAAGATTTTAAAGGTATGAAAAGATTAGGATTAACATTAGCAGCCGCATTGGTATTTTCAGTTTCTATGTTTGCAGAAGGTGTACAGGACAACAATGCACAGAAATGGAATGGTTCAATCAACAAGTCAAAGCTGACTAAATATTTGAATCTTTCATCTAACCAGCACGAAAAGGTTGCTGACATCTGCGACTACTTTGAACAGGAAATGACTCGTGCAAATTCTTCAAAGACAGAAAACAAAGAAAAAGTTCGTAAAGCTGTTTACGGTAACTTGAAATTGATGAAGCAGACGCTGGACGACAAGCAGTATTCTAGCTATGTTCGTCTGATGGCCATGACACTGCGCAACAAAGGCATCGACTTGAACGAAGCAAAATAATAAAGAGAGATTGATAAATAGGAGAGCCCCGAAGACTTGTATTGAGTCTTTCGGGGCTCTTTGTTTGTTGGCAATTGGGATAGACTTGTGTAAATTGCTGTATATTAGATGCTTATTTAGTCTCCTATGACGGTGTAAAAAAGGCAAGTACGTTTTAATCAAAACGCTTAGATATTTGCCCTGAAATGTACTTGTGTTTTGTTTTAAATGCACTTGTGTTTGAAATGAAATATACTTACGTTTTATGGCAAATACAAGTACGTTTGAAAGCCAATTGGTTTGCTATCTTTTTTTCATAAAACTCTGTAGATTTTGCTTGCTGTATTATCGGGTTTTATGTACTTTCGAATGAATAATTTACATAAAGAAGATATGAATTTCAAGAAAATAGTAGCCGTAGACGAGACGTTGCTGAATGAAGCGGCGCTCGAACAATTGAAAACAATAGGGGAAGAAGTGGTTGTATATCATGATTTTCCCACTGAAGAAGAGGAAGTTATCCGCCGTATTGGCAATGCCGACTGCCTGCTGGTATCTTTCCGTACGCCTATCCGTCGGCGTGTGCTGGATGCTTGCCGCGCAACAATTACCTGCTGGGTGAGCCAGAGTTTGCATTGATGGGCGACCGTAAGATACTGGTAAATACATCTGTAGGACCTACTTTTGAAGTAGATGCCCTGAAGAAATGGCTGGGAACATGCAAACACAGCTATTACTTGTGTGATGCGACCGGAATGGGCGTGGCTCGTGATGCTCTGAAGGATATTCCGAATGTGCTGTATACACCTTATATATCCGGAAAATCCATTCAAAGCGTAGAGCGTTTGTCGCAGAAAGCCCTGGCCAATATCAGGACTTTTCTTTCAGAAGCTCCTCAAGTTTAAGCAACTCGTCGCGGTATTGTGCCGCTTCGATAAAGTCCAGCTTCTTGGCGGCTTCCTGCATCAGCTTGCGGGTCTGTTCGATGCTCTTCTGCAACTGGCCCTTTGACATATATTGTACCACAGGGTCGGCGGCTGCATGAAGCTGGGCTTCGGTCTCGGTATAAGCCCGTGGCTCTTTGGACTTGCTGCTGTTTTCCTGAGACGACTGTTTTTCGATGTCGAGCAGGGCATTGGCGCGTGAACGGGTAATCTGTTTCGGCGTGATGCCGTGTGCTTCGTTGTAAGCCAGCTGCTTCTCCCGTCGGCGGTTGGTCTCGTCGATGGTCTGTCGCATACTGTCCGTAATGCGGTCGGCATACATGATGACCTTTCCGTTCACGTTGCGGGCAGCACGTCCGGCCGTCTGGGTGAGCGAGCGGTGCGAACGCAGGAAACCTTCCTTGTCTGCATCCAGAATCGCTACGAGCGACACCTCTGGCAAGTCCAGTCCCTCACGCAGCAGGTTGACACCCACCAGCACGTCGTAGATGCCCTCTCGCAGTTCGTCCATGATTTTGATACGTTCCAGTGTCTCCACGTCACTATGGATATAAGCGCAGCGGATACCGTTGTTGAGCAGGTATTCCGTCAGTTCTTCTGCCATGCGTTTGGTCAGGGTGGTGACAAGTACGCGCTCTTCCTTTTCGATGCGTTGCTGAATCTCTTCCATCAGGTCGTCTATCTGGTTCAGGCTGGGACGCACCTCAATTACCGGGTCCAGCAGTCCCGTAGGACGAATCACCTGTTCCACTACGATACCTTCACTCTGTTGCAGTTCGTATTCTGCCGGAGTAGCACTCACGTAAATTACCTGCTTGGCCATCTGCTGGAACTCTTCGAATGTAAGCGGACGGTTGTCCATGGCGGCCGGCAGACGGAATCCGTATTCCACCAGGTTTGTCTTGCGGGCACGGTCGCCGCCGTACATGGCCCTGATTTGCGGCACGCTGACATGGCTTTCGTCGATGACAATCAGAAAATCTTCGGGAAAGAAATCAAGCAGGCAGTAGGGACGGGTGCCCGGTTCGCGTCCGTCGAAGTAACGTGAATAGTTTTCAATCCCCGAACAATGTCCCAGTTCGCGCAGCATTTCCATATCGTAGGTCACACGCTCGTACAGACGCTTTGCTTCGTAGGGCTTACCGATTTCTTCAAAGTAGGCTACCTGCTTGGTCAGATCGTCTTCAATCTGATGAATGGCGCGGAGCGTACTTTCCTTGGTCGTCATGAACAGGTTGGCCGGATAAATCTTGTATTCTTCGAACGTACTGATACGGTGTCCTGAAACCGGGTCTATCTCTTCAATACCGTCAATCTCGTCGTCCCAGAACATTACCCGCAGTACACTGTCGGTATAAGCCAGGAAAATGTCCACCGTATCACCTTTTACACGGAAGTTGCCACGGTTCAGCTCGATGTCGTTCCGTACGTACAGACTGTCCACCAGCCGGCGGAGGAACACGTTGCGGTCCAGTAACTTTCCTTTTTTGATTTCAATCACGTTGTTATAGAAATCTGCCGGATTTCCCATACCGTAGATACACGATACGGACGACACTACAATGACGTCCTTCCGTCCGGAAAGGAGGGAAGAGGTCGCAGCCAGACGAAGCTTGTCGATTTCCTCGTTGATGGCCAGGTCTTTTTCAATATAAGTATCGGTCGACGGAATGTATGCTTCCGGCTGATAATAGTCGTAGTAAGACACGTAATATTCCACCGCGTTGTGAGGGAAAAAGTTCTTGAACTCCCCGTAAAGCTGGGCAGCCAGTGTCTTGTTGTGACTCAGAATCAGTGTCGGTTTGTTGATGTTCTTGATGACATTGGCAATGGTAAAAGTCTTTCCAGAGCCGGTTACTCCCAGCAGCGTCTGTGCAGGCACATGCTGCCGGATACCTTCAGTCAGTTGGGTGATGGCCTCCGGCTGGTCGCCGGTAGGCTGATAGTCGGATATCAGTTCAAAATTCATTGCATCTGAATATTGGTGAATGAAAACGGTTGTAAAATTACATATATATTTTATACCATACTTTGCACATCCTGAAAAATTACATTAAAAAATGGCCTGGAGTTGCATTATTCGCTGGAAAAGAGTAATTTTGCGCAACTATATCAATTATATATGAAAAAATACATCGCAATGGTCCTCCTTTCTGCTGGAGTTTTATCTTCATGCGGAGAGTACAATAAAGTGCTGAAAAGCACTGACTATGAATACAAATACGAAGCGGCGAAAAGCTATTTTGCCAAAGGACAGAATTCACGTGCGGCAACCATTCTGGAGGAGCTGATTCCTATCCTGAAGGGTACAGCCAACGGAGAAGAGGCTTTGTATATGCTGGGAATGACTTATTACAACCAGGGTGATTTTGTGACTGCTTCACATTATTTCAATACCTATTATACGACTTATCCGCGCGGTACTTATACGGAACTGGCGCGTTTTCATAGCGGAAAGGCTTTGTATCTTGATACTCCGGAACCACGTCTGGACCAGAGTAGCACATACAAGGCTATTCAGGAATTGCAGATGTTTATGGAATATTTCCCGACAAGTCAGCGAAAGGATATTGCCCAGAACATGATTTTTGAATTGCAGGACAAGCTGGTAGAAAAGGAATACCTTTCTTCCAAACTTTATTATGACCTGGGGTCTTATTCCGGAAATGCTTCTTATAGCAGTACGGGTAATAACTATCTGGCTGCCATTGTCACTGCACAGAATGTGTTGAAAGAATATCCTTACACCAAATTGCGTGAGGAACTTTCTATTCTGATTCTCCGTGCCAAGTATCACATGGCAAAAGAAAGTGTGCTCGACAAGAGAGAAGACCGTATGCGTGAAACGGTGGATGAATATTATGCTTTCAAGAATGAATTCCCGGAAAGCAAATACATGAAAGAAGTGGAAGTCATTTACGCCGATGTGAGCAAGTACATTTCTACAGACGAAGAATAATATAAACGTTTATAATTATAAATAAGTTATGGATTACAAAAAAACAAACGCTCCTACAAATACGGTTACACGTAATTTGATGGAACTCTGTGAGGACACAGGCAATATTTATGAAACAGTATCTATCATCGGCAAGCGTGCCAACCAGATTGCTGCCGAAATGAAGAATGACCTTTCCAAGAAACTGCAGGAGTTTGCTTCTTATAACGATAACCTTGAAGAGGTGTTTGAAAACAGAGAACAGATTGAAATCTCTCGTTATTATGAAAAACTCCCGAAACCGACGTTGATTGCGGCTCAGGAGTACATAGAAGGAAAGGTTTATTACAGAAACCCGGCAAAGGAAAAGGAAAAATTGCAGTAATCCTCCTATAGGTAAAGATTTTAGTGAATGCGCATGCGCATTTGGGCTTGTCATTCTGAGTGTAGACGGCAAGAACCGTCTCTCTCAGAATGACATTTGTTTTGGAAACCTTAATACGATTGATTATGATACAGAGAATACAGACCGTTTATTTGCTCGTAGTAGCTATCTTGATGGTTGTAATGATGTCTGTCCCCGTGGGCAGTTTCTATACCGATAAAAATATTTGTGAGATGACAAACCTTTCATACCAGCTTCCGGACGGAGCGGTGAACTACACACCGTGGGCTTTGTTTGCGATTCTGGTAGTAGTGGCTGTAATGGCCTTGGTGACTATTTTCCTTTACCGGAAACGTATGTTACAGATTCGTCTGACCATCTTCAATACGATTGTACTGATTGGTTACTATCTGGTACTGGCTTATTTTGTCATAAATCCGGACAAGGCATTCGATGATTACAGCTTCATGCCTTCATGGACAGTTTGTCTTCCATTGGTCAGCATCATCTTGAACTGGCTGGCTATCCGTGCTATCGGCAAGGATGAAATGCTGGTAAAGGCGTACGAAAGATTGCGCTGATTCGCAATTGGCAATATAAAAAGCCATCGGGGCGTTTCTTCATTTCAGAGGAAACGCCCCGATGGCTTTTGTTGTTTTCTTTTTTTATTCCAGAATATACATTTCAGAAGGAGTAGTTCGTCTCAATGGAGTTACTTCCACGTCTTTTCCTACAATGATGTTTTCCTGCCGGAATGCCAGTTCCACTGTCTTGAAAGCCAGCTCCGGATGGTTGTTGTCCTTGCTTAGGTGGCACAGCCATAAGTGTTTCAAATGCTGGGGAAAATGATGGCTCAGGTAGTCAGCCATTTCATGGTTGCTCATGTGTCCGTTCGGGCCGGCAATACGTTCTTTCAGATGCTGTGGATAAGGTCCCATCTGGAGCATGCTGTCGTCGTAGTTGGCTTCCAGTATCAGGTAATCAGCTTGCTGTATGAAGCGTGCGGCTGTGGGAGTGATATGCCCGATGTCCGTCAGGAAGGAGAATGTCTTATCGCCTGTGGTGATACAATAGCCCACGTTGTCGGTTCCGTCGTGAGGCACTTCGAAGCAGGTAATAGTGAAATCGCCTACATTGAATGTTTCTTCTTTTTGGATAAAACGGGTACGTTCAGGTTTTAACCGCTCTGTCATGCAGTAGCTGTGTTTCATACCTTCATGTATTTCAGGAGTGGTATACACCGGAATCCCATGCTTCTCGCCCAAATGTCCTACAGCCTTGATGTGGTCGGCATGGTCATGAGTGACCAGTACAGCCTGTATCTCTTCAAGGTTGAGCATACGTTCCTTAAATACTTTCTTGATGGTGCGGATACCGATACCGGCATCAACCAATATAGCGGTGCTGTCAGTAGCCAGGTAGTAACAGTTTCCGCTGCTGCCGCTGGCCAGACTCATAAATTTTACAGTCATCTTCTCTCTCTTTTTTGCTAAAGGAACGCAAAGATAGTGAAAGGTGAGAGGAGAGACAAACGAAAAACAAAGTTTTTCAGGTTTGGCTATCCCGAACCGTATCCTGTCTTATGAAAAGATAGTGAAAGGTGAGAGGAGAGACAAACGAAAAAGTAAGGTAAAAATAAAACAAGGCCATTCCGAAAAGGAACAGCCTTGCAAACGGTTTGTATCTGTTTTTTAGATATGTCGTAAGTGCTTAGAACTGGAAGAAATTCTTGGCGTTGTTGTAGCAGATGTCTTCCACCATCTGTTGTACGCGCGCCATTTCGCATTCAGGAATTTCTCCGTTTTCTACATCTCTTCCCAGCAGGTTACAGAGTGTACGGCGGAAGTATTCATGACGCGGATAAGAAAGGAAGGAACGTGAGTCGGTAAGCATACCTACAAAACGGCTCAGCAATCCCAGCAGAGAAAGTGCGTTCATCTGTTTTTCCATACCGTCCTTCTGGTCGAGGAACCACCAGCCTGAACCGAACTGGATTTTTCCCGGAACAGAACCGTCCTGGAAGTTACCCAGCATGGTAGCGATTACTTCGTTGGCGCAAGGATTCAGGTTGTAGAGAATGGTTTTTGTAAGTTTTCCTTCTGAGTTCAGGCGATCCAGATATTTGGCCATAGATTTGGCTGTGGTGAATTCACCAATAGAGTCAAAACCGGTGTCAGGTCCCAGCAGCTTGAACATTTTGGTATTGTTGTTGCGGATGGCACCATAGTGGAATTGTTGTGTCCAGCCTGTTTCCCAGTCCATTTCGCCGAATACTACCAGCATAGCTGATTTGAACTTCAGGATTTCTTCGTGTGTCAATTCTGTACCGCCATATACTTTGTTGAAGATGGTGCGGATTTCTGCGTCGGTATAATCTTCTGCATAAAACTCTTCGATACCATGGTCGGACAATCTACAGCCTTGTTCAGCAAAGAAAGCATGACGTTTGCGCAGCGCTTCAATCATGTCGTCAAAGTTGGAGATGCTGACACCGCTTACTTCTGCCAGTTTTTCTACGTAGGCACGGAAGTCAGCCGGTACTTCTACGGCCATTGCCTTGTCCGGACGCCAGGTAGGCAGCATCTTGATTTCAAAACCGCTTTCACGGGTAGCGATGTGATATTCCAGTGAATCTACCGGATCGTCCGTCGTGCAGACGGTTTCCACATGGTAGTGGCGCATCAGGTTACGGGCTGAATATTCCGGAGTAGCCAGTTTGGCATTACATTCGTCGAATATTTCGCGGGCGGTAGACGGATTCAGAATTTTGTCGATGCCAAAAGCGGTTTTCAGTTCCAAGTGTGTCCAGTGATACAATGGGTTACGGAATGTATAAGGAACAGTTTCAGCCCATTTTTCGAATTTTTCCCAGTCGGTAGTATCTTTTCCGGTGCAGTAACGTTCTTCTACTCCGTTGCTTCGCATGGCACGCCATTTATAATGGTCACCTCCCAGCCAGATTTCAGTAATGGATTTGAATTGATAATCGTCGGCTACCATTTTCGGAATCAGGTGACAGTGATAGTCGATAATCGGCATTTTAGCCGCATGGTTGTGATATAGCTCCTGTGCCGTTTCTGTTTGCAACAGGAAGTTTTCATCCATAAATTTCTTCATGATAAAATGTATTTTTAAGTTTCGTTGTTGTTCGCAAATTATATGTTTTTGAATAAGTAACTTACAATTTATTTATGTTGGGCAACATAAAATGTCGAATACCTATCCGTTATCGAACACGAAAGTAGAAATTTTATTTGGAATAACAAAATATTTATTACCTTTGCAACACTCATTTGTGAAAATTAAATTCATGAATAGATAGGCAAGTGCATGAAACACAATGGGTTAAATTTGATTCTTCTGATTTTTGAAGGGTTAAATGAGACCAAAAGGCCGAAATGACAACAATTTTGTTATTAAAGATATAATATGAAAGCATTAAACAAAGAGACCGCAAAGAAAACGGTCCGTCCGGAAAGAATTATTCAGTTTGGCGAAGGTAATTTCCTTCGTGCGTTTGTAGACTGGATTATCTACAACATGAACGAAAAGGCTGATTTCAACAGCAGTGTAGTGGTGGTTCAACCCATCGAAAAAGGAATGATTGACATGCTGAATGCGCAGGATTGTCTGTATCACGTCAATCTGCAGGGTTTGGATAAAGGGGAAACGGTGAACAGTCTGACCATGATTGATGTAATCAGTCGTGCGCTGAATCCTTACAGCCAGTTCGAAGAGTTCATGAAGCTGGCCGAACAGCCGGAAATGCGTTTCGTGATTTCCAATACAACCGAAGCAGGCATTGCTTTTGACCCTTCCTGCAAACTGGATGATGCGCCGGCCTCTTCTTATCCGGGAAAACTGACACAGCTTTTGTATCATCGCTATAAAACCTTCCAGGGAGATATGTCAAAGGGATTGATTATTTTCCCGTGTGAGCTGATTTTCCTGAACGGACATAAGTTGAAAGAAACCATCTATCAGTATATTGAACTCTGGAATCTGGGAGATGATTTCAAACAGTGGTTTGAGAAGGCTTGTGGCGTATATGCTACGCTGGTAGACCGTATTGTGCCGGGATTCCCGCGCAAGGATATTGCGGCTATCAAGGAAAAGTTGCAATACGATGACAACATGGTGGTACAGGCTGAAATTTTCCATTTGTGGGTAATTGAAGCACCGCAGGAGGTGGCTGCCGAGTTCCCTGCCGACAAAGCCGGACTGAATGTGCTCTTTGTGCCGTCGGAAGCACCGTATCACGAACGGAAAGTGACTTTGCTGAACGGACCGCACACCGTACTTTCTCCGGTAGCTTACCTGTCGGGTATCAACATCGTGCGCGATGCCTGCCAGCATCCGGTAGTGGGCAAGTTTATCCATAAGGTGATGTTCGAGGAACTGATGGAAACCCTGAACTTGCCGAAAGCAGAACTGGAGAAATTTGCACATGACGTGCTGGAACGCTTCAACAATCCGTTTGTAGACCACCAGGTGACTTCCATCATGCTGAATTCCTTCCCGAAATACCAGACACGTGACCTGCCGGGTTTGAAAACTTACCTGGAACGCAAGGGCAAGCTGCCTGAAGGACTGGTATTGGGACTGGCTGCTATCATTACTTATTACAAAGGCGGTGTGCGTGCCGATGGCGCAGAAATTGTGCCTAATGATGCACAGGAAATCATGGACTTGCTGAAACAATTGTGGGCTACGGGCGACACAGCTAAGGTAACCGAAGGCGTATTGGGCGCAACCTTTATCTGGGGCGAGGATTTGAACCTGATTCCGGGATTGGCAGAAGCCGTGAAGAAGAATCTGGACAGCATTCAGGAAAAAGGTATGCTGGAAACCGTGAAGGCTATATTATAACGTTTAATTGTTAGAATTCCATATTTATAAGCGGGAGGAGAAGCCTGTTTCAGGTCTTTTCCTCCCATTTTGTATGTATAAACTTGCATTTTTAATACTTTTTGTTTATCTTGCTTTTCAAAGCAGGAGGCAGGTATGGAAATCACCGCACAAGTACAAAAAGAATTGGAGTTGTTTAATCGTGGACGTACGCGCAACAAGGGTGTCTATCTTATCAGTATGGCCACAGAGTATCGTCCGTATTATGCCTTGTGGCGTGAGTTTCCTTCTCCCCATTCTTATCTGTTTGTCCGTACATTAGGAGTGACGCTGGATGCGGCTTCTGCTCGTGCTTTTTCCATGCTGCAGAACTGCAACGTACGGTTGGAGACCGCCGATAACGCACAGTTTGAATCTTATTACGGGGCATTGGACGATTTGATGCCTTTCGGAAAATACAAAGGAAAGCATCTGGCTGAAATCTATTATGTGGATCCTTCTTACATGCTCTGGCTGGCCAATAAGTTTGAACCTACCAGCCCTCGGTACGAACGGGTGGTGGAGCTGGCCAAACGTTTTGCCGTAGTACATTTTGAACTGACCGTACGCAAGCCGCGCATTGCCTCGGTGAGCCATTTTGTGGGAACGGTGGGAGAGACGTTGAAGGACTTGCAGGTCACGGTGCTGAACGTACGGCTTCAGGTAGATACGTACAAACCCGATTTCTTTGTCGACCAGAATGTCCTGGTGGCCGACCGTGACGGTAATCGTTTTACCTTCTTGGTTAAAGCCCGTGCCCGTAGTCTGACACCGAATGCCTTGAGTTGCCGCAGCCGTCAGATACAGCCGCAGGAGTTCCTGCATCTGCTTTCGGCCAAAGTCATGTCACAATATGAGTCGCATGGAGTGCGTTATACCCGTCTGGGTTATGTGAAACTGGCGTGACGAAAAGCCAGACGCACATATTCTTTCTGCCAGTCCTCCGGTTTGAGTACTTGCTGGTCGTAGGAAAGCAAGTCGATGTCAAGCGGGATGCGTCCTTCCTTCTTGCTTTCCGGAGTTCGTCCGTTTGTCTGTTCAATTTGCTTCAGGATGCTTCGCACCTCCGTCATGGGTAGTGAGGTACGGAAGCGTGCGGCACGGTTCAGAAACGGTTGCGGGTTTTCCATTTTCTCCGGTACGGTTTCTACAATTCCTCCCCATTCAATATCCGGAAAGAGACGTTGCAGGGCCTCTTCCGCATTCTTCAGGTGCAGAAGGGCATCCAGGTTGGAACCCATGCAGAGCAGGCAGGTATGTGAGGTCACTGTATCACACATGGGTGGAATGATTTTTACGGAGTACGAAATACAATCCCACCACGATGAAAGGAATGCTCAGAATCTGTCCCATGTCTATCGGGAGCGCATTCTCAAAGTCTACCTGTCTTTCTTTCAAGAACTCCACGAAGAAGCGGAAGGTGAAAATCAGGGTGATACACAAACCGAAATAGAAGCCTTTCCGTACGTTTTCTTTCTTCTTCCGGAAGATGACTATCATTACCAGGAAGAACAGGAAGTAGGCCAGTGCTTCGTAGAGCTGTGCCGGGTGACGGGGCTGCATGTCCACCCGTTCGAAGATAAACGCCCAGGGCACGTCCGACGGCATACCGATGATTTCCGAGTTCATCAAGTTGGCCAGTCGGATAAATCCGGCAGCTACGGGAGCAGCCACTCCCATCATATCCAGAATATCGAGAAAATGAATCTTCGTTTTCCGGCAGAAAAGTACCAGTGCCAGAATCAGTCCCAGCGTACCTCCGTGGCTGGCCAGGCCGGCATATCCGGTAAACACCCATCCGCCCTGTGGCAGGAAGTGTACCGGTAATATGATTTCCAGCGGGTGACTCAGGAAGTATTGCGGGTCATAGAACAGGCAGTGTCCCAAGCGTGCCCCGGCAAAGATACCGATAAAACTATAGGTAAACAGCGTCTGGAAAGTATCCAGCGGAAGTCCCTTTTGCTTGTACAAATGGTAGACTACCTGACTGCCGGTTAGAATGGCAATCATCCACAGCACGCTGTACCATCGGAGAGTAAAACCGCCGAGGTGGAACAATGCCGGGTCTGGGTTCCAGTGTATGTAAAGAAATTCCATCATCTTTCCTTCGTTTTAAGTCAGCGGCAAAGGTAGTGAAAGGTGAGAGGAGAGCCAAGCGAAAAACATAGTTTTTCAGCCGGGCTTTCCCGAACCGCATCCAAACTTCTTTAAAAGTAGTGAAAGGTTTTATTCTCGTTCCGTTTGTTTGTAAGCCTCCATTTCTTTCCGGCTACGGCTGGAAGTCACCAGATATACTCCACCGAAAATAAGTACCACGGCAATGATTTTGGTCGTGTTGAAGGAATCCATTCCCCAGCATACGGCTACGATACAAGCCACAAGCGGCTGGATATAATTGTACATACCGGCTACCGTGGGGCGGAGGTTCTTTTGTCCCACTACAATCAGCATGTAACTGACGAAGGTAGCACCTACCACGATAAAGGTCAGACTGCCAATTTCCACCGCCTTCAGTCCGCTCCAGTCTGCGTTCATCAAATCGCTGGCAGAGAAGGGAATCGTGCAGATGAAAGAGTAAGTAAACATCCACTTCATGATGGTGATGAGCGAATATTTGTTGACAAAATCCCTGAAGCGTACAATGTAGAACGCATAACAGAACTGTGCGAACAAGACTAGCAAATCGCCCCATATTGCCGTATGGCTGGCAGACGAAGCGGCCGGCTGGTTCTGGCTGCTTCCAAGGATGAGTAACAAGGCACCGCCCGCCCCACAGGCAATGCCCAGCACTTTCTTGCCGGTAATCGGTTCTTTCAGGATGAAAGCCGCCAGCAACATGGCTCACAGCGGCATGCTCGTGGTGATGATGGAAGCATCGGCCGGTGAACTCAGGCTCACGCCGAAGATGAAGCATCCCTGATTGAACACGATGGCAAAGAGAGAGGCAAAGAACAGCGTAATCAGGTCTTTATGGTTGACGTGCTCCGGCTTCTGAAAGAAAGAAGCTATCCAGAACAACACCATGGCTCCTCCAATGCGGAGGTCCGTAACCACCAGCGAAGTGACAGCCCCACTAGCCATAAGTAATTTAGAAAGAGGAGACATCAGTCCCCACATTGTGTTTGCTCCCAGCATGGAAGCATGTCCTTTCCAGCAAAATTTTTCCATATATTCTTCGAATGATAATTTTCAAAAAGCGTTGCAAAATTAGAAAGGTCTGAAGGAGAAAAATTGTACTTTTGTGCTATAATCATGAAGAATACGACTATGTAGAAGGAAAATCTGTATCAGCAGGTAGAGATTCTTTTTCATTTGCCCGACACTGGGATTGCGCCGGAAGAAGATAAGGCACAGCATCTGCTGCTTTATATAGAACAGCATATTGACCAGCCGGAACAATTGTGCTTGAGCGTGCTGGCTGCGAAATTCCGTTTGTCACCTACCTACATAGGACGTTTTTTCAAACGTAATTTTGGGGAAGATTTCAGGCTCTATGTATCCAAGAGCCGTTTGAAGCGGGTAGAGGAACTGTTGACAGGCAGCCGTATGAGCGTCAAGGAGATAGCCAGCCGGATGGGGTACATAGACTCCTGCTATTTGAACAAGCTTTTCCGGCAGCATCATGGGGTAACTCCTATGCAGTATCGGAAGATGTATGCGTCTGAAAAATGAATCATTTATCAACCTTTGTATTACTCCCAGAGTGTCGTAAATATCGCTTGTCTCAACTAAAAGGGCATAATACTTTCAAGCGTCAGAAGATTGACTGGAAAACCTTTTGGAAACTTCTATGTTTTTCGTGGCGGAACTCTATGTTTTCTATCTGAGAACCCTACATCTCTGAAATGGAAAACATAGGTTTTACGTTCGGGAGACGTAGAAAACTCTTATTCTTTTCTCGTTCCTGATTGCCAGACTTTCTTTTCTTTGACAGAAAAGTTATTTTAAAACTATACTCTTTAGTTTTTTTAACTATAAAAATTAGTTTTCAAACTAAACGTTTTAGTTATTTGCAGTAGCTAATTGAAACGGACCGCAACATCTGTTAATATAATATACTATATGAAAACATTGTTATTTTGTTTCTTGTTCTTCTTGTCGGGATTGCTGACAGCACAAACAATTGATAGTCCTGCATTCAAGGCCCGTAATGGGAGTATCCGTAATGTTACCCGTATTGAACGTACATCCAAGTGTACTAAGGTTTATATTCATGCCATCTTTCGTCCGCACTGGTGGATTATGGAAGACGGTGACAGTTATCTGGAAGATGCTGCAACGGGCAAGCGTTACTCACAGATAGGTGCTGAGGGTATTGAACTGAAGAAGAGAATTTTCATGCCTGATTCAGGGTCAACTGATTTTGTTCTGTTGTTCGAACCACTTCCTGAAGAAGTGCAGACCATTCACCTCATTGCTCCTGATAGTAACGAAAGCAACACCTATGACATTTCGTTAGTTCCGGCCAAGAAGAAAGACCAGTCTCTCCTGAAAGCGGTAGAAGGAAATTGGTTTGCCGACAATACACAAGGCCACTGGGTGTATGGTATTCATGATTCTATCGTTATTCTGGATAACCGTTTGTACGACTTGACTGAATGTCGAAAGAAAGGAAAGCGGTTGATGCTGAATGCGCTGGACCGTAGCGATGGCTCCGCTGTCACGTTGCAGTTGACGCCTCGTAAAGATGGCTCCTGCCTTATCGCTCTCGACCATGGGGAGGCGCAGCGTTATGTCCGTACTCGTCCGGAAATACCCGCTGTGGAAGCCGATAATGGCTATGGTACGGATTTCTTTCGTAATGACAGCGTTTGTTTGCAAGGTTATCTGGACGGTTATGACACGCGACTGGGTTTTGATAGTGGCATCCTCTACTTGGCTAATGAAATCATTGGTAAAGATTATCCCACGGTAGTTCCCATTAACTCCGACGGTAGTTTTCAGTGCAAGTTTGTTCTGTCGCATCCAGTCTGTCAGGGTCTGATAATAAACAATGCCCGGATTCCTTTCTACGCCGAACCGGGAGATACAATCACTCTTTATATTGATTGGGAGGACCTTATGGCCCGCAGTCGGGCGCGTGACCATAACTACCCGCTTGTTCACACTGCCTACATGGGGAAGAATGCGGGTTTGTCATACCTTGACATGATGCTGAGCGGGCACTTCAATTATTCCTATGACAAACTGGCTCAGGCGCAGAAAACACTGACGCCGGCCCAATTTCAAGAGCACCTGACGCCTGTTGTCACTCAATGGCAGGAGCAGGCCGACTCGCTCAGTTGTCTCTATGCTCCCTCACAGAAAGCAGTTTCGTTGATACATAACCAGGTGAATTTACAGGCGGGATATACGTATCTGGAGTTCCAGTTAGCCCGCAATTACTATGCACAGAAAGATACCACCAATCAGGTTCTGAAAGTGCAGCCTGATGTCTCCTATTATAAGTTCCTGAAGGAAATGCCCTTGAATGAGCAGTCTGCACTGGCTAATGCCAATGTGGGCTCTTTCATCAATCGGTTTGAATTCATGGACCCGCTCGCACCTGCTTACAACATTCAGATAAAATTACAGAGCGATGAAGATTTCAAGGCGTTGTCTGAAGATGAAAAGAAGTTACACTTGCAACTCAAAATGAGTGAGGTAAAAGATAGTATCGTCAACAGTCTGTGTGGTGCCTCTTCGTCTTTGTTTTGGCAGATAGCCCGTGTGCATAACTTGCGCTATGTCTTGTCTGAAGTGCTGAAGCGGCCCCAGGATGCTGAAATATTTGTCAGTCAACTGGAAAAGACCGTAAGTCATCCTTATCTGCGAGCTACGGTCCGTGAGATGCAGAAAACGTTATATCCTGTAACGAAGCAAACTTCGTATCGGCTGCCTGAAGGAAAAGCTACCGACATTTTCCGCCGTATCATTGCACCCTATGCGGGCAAGGTGCTGTTCGTGGATTTCTGGGCTACTACTTGTGCTCCTTGTCGGCAGGGTATACAAGCCACGGCAAAGTTGCGCGAGCAATATCGCAATCATCCCGGATTTCAGTTTGTTTACATCACGAGCGAAGCAGAATCTCCTGAGAAAGCTTATGCGGAATATGTAGAAAAGCATTTGAAAGGTGAAGCTTGTTTCCGTCTCACGGATACGGAATACAAGTATATGCGAGAGCTCTTCCAGTTTAACGGTATCCCTCATTATGTGGTGGTAGAGAAAGACGGGAGTATTTCAACGGAGCAGGTTGGAACCCATAACCTGGCAGACTTTCTGAAAAAGCGTTTTGGGGATTCACATTAAGAAATTCCGCTAATAACACGGCATAGAAGAGTGGGTTTTTCCAGGGCGGTTGCAGAATCCTCTTATAAGAAAAGCCCGTACAAGTTCGATGAAAATGCAAGAACTTGTACGGGCTTCTTTTATGCTGTCAGAGAAATGTGGTAATCAGTTCTTGACCGTTCTTTCTCCCTGTTTTTTCGCATGGTTTCCCCCTTTCTTTTTCCATCCGCCTTTTTTGTTGCGGGAGAAATTCTTCACCTGTTTGCCTCCTTCTTTTCTAGAGGTGCGGGGAGCATATACCGGACCTTCGCCCAGTTCTTCAGGTACGGGGAGTTTGTAAATATCTTTTCCTAAGAATGTTTCGATTTGCTTGAAACGAGTCTGCTCGGTTTCACTTACAAAAGTGATGGCACATCCGTCGTTATTGGCACGGGCTGTACGTCCGATGCGGTGTACGTAGTCCTCGCTGTCATGCGGCACGTCGTAGTTGATGACCAAGCGGATGTCGTCGATGTCGATACCACGGGCCACGATGTCGGTAGCTACCAGGATGTCGATGCGGCGGTTGCGGAACTCGTGCATGATTTCCTCACGCTGGCTCTGCTCCAGGTCGGAGTGCATTTCGCCTACGTTCAGTTTCATGCGCTTCAGGGCCTTGGTTACTTCTTTTACCTTCAGTTTGGAAGATGCGAAGATGATAACACGCTCCGGTTGCTGGGACTGGAACAGCGACTGGATGATGCCCAGTTTCTGTGCCTCGTAGCAGATGTAAGCGGCCTGAATGATTTTTTCCGCCGGCTTGGATACGGCGAGTTTCACTTCCACTGGGTCGTGAAGAATGGTCTTGGCCAGTTGCTGGATTTTGGTCGGCATGGTGGCGGAGAACATAATGGTCTGCCGTTCTTTCGGAAGATATTTGACAATCTGCATGATGTCGTCCGAGAATCCCATATCGAGCATGCGGTCTGCTTCGTCGAGGATGAAGAAGGATACTTTCGACAGGTCCACATAACCTAAGCTTAAGTGGCTGATCAGACGTCCCGGAGTAGCGATTACCACATCCGCTCCCAAAGTCAGTCCTTTCTTTTCCTGCTCAAAACGGATACCGTCGTTTCCTCCGTACACCGCCACGCTTGACACCGGCATGAAATAGGAGAAACCCTCCATCTGCTGGTCAATCTGCATGGCCAGCTCACGGGTGGGCGACATGATGATACAATTGATGGCATCCTCCGGATAACCTCCCTTGCTCAACTGGTTCAACACCGGAAGCAGGTAGGCCGCCGTTTTTCCCGTACCTGTCTGGGCCACGCCAATCAGGTCTTTTCCTTCCAGGATGACAGGGATGGTGTGTTCCTGTACGGGCGTACATTCCTGGAAATTCATTGCGTCCAAGGCATCGAGGACGCTATCTTCTAAGTTCAGTTCCGAAAACTTCATATAGTAATGTTATCTTGTCATTATAATTTGCCGCGTTCGTCCAGATAGGAATCCTTGAATCCTAAGAAATACAACACGCCATCCAGTCCGATGGTATTGATGGCCTGTTGCGCATTGGCCACCACCTTCGGTTTGGCATGGAAGGCGATTCCCAGTCCTGCCGTAGAAAGCATGGGTAGGTCGTTGGCTCCATCGCCCACGGCAATCGTCTGTGCGATGTCCACGTTTTCTACCTGTGCCAGCAGACGAAGCAGTTCAGCCTTTCGTTTTCCGTCTACGATGTCACCTAAATAGCGGCCGGTCAGCTTGCCGTCCACGATTTCCAGCTGGTTGGCATACACATAGTCAATGCCGAATTTCTCTTTCAGGTAGTTGCCGAAATAGGTGAAACCTCCCGACAGGATAGCAATCTTGTATCCGTAGCGCTTGAGGACGAACATCAGGCGTTCCACTCCTTCGGTAATCGGGAGATGTTCGGCAATGTCGCGCATCACGCTCTCATCCAGTCCCTTGAGCAGGGCCACCCGTTCCTTGAAACTTTCGCAGAAGTCGATTTCGCCGCGCATAGCTCTTTCTGTGATGGCTTTCACTTGGTCGCCCACACCGGCCCGTATGGCCAGTTCGTCGATGACCTCTGTTTCAATAAGCGTGGAATCCATATCAAAGCAAATCAGACGGCGCATACGGCGGTACATATTGTCTTGCTGGAACGAGAAGTCCATGCCCAGTGAAGCACTGAGCTGCATGAGCTGGCTTTGTAGCTCTTCACGGTCTTTGGGAGTACCCCTCACCGAAAATTCGATGCAGGCTCTCACGTTTGCCTTTTTCTCGTCCAGGGGAATACGTCCGGTCAGACGCCGGATACCGTCGATGTTCAGTTGTTGCTCTGCTAAAAGCTTGGTAGCACCGGCAATCTGTTGTGCCGTAAGTTTTCTGCCCAATAGCGTCAGAATGTAGCGGTTCTTTCCTTGCAGGTTGACCCACGTTTCATACTCTTCATCGCTGATAGGATAGAAGCGGATATTGATACCCAAGTCAGAAGCCTTGAAAAGCAATTCCTTCATGATATTTCCGGAATCCTGGTCGGAACATTTGAAAAGAATACCCAGTGACAAGGTGCTGTGAATGTCAGCTTGTCCGATGTCCATAATGTCTACCTGATATTTAGACAAGATGGCAGTTACCGATGCGGTCAGTCCCGGTCGGTCCACTCCGCTGATGCGGATTAATATCAATTCGGTTTTGTTTCCCATGGTTGTTTGCTTGCGTGTTTCTGGGCAAAAGTACAAATTATCTTCTATCCACGGGCATAAAAAGCACAAAAAAAGCCATTCCTGCATACCTGCAAGAATGGCTTTCCTTATTTTACAGGGGAAAATCAGATCATTTCCACACTTCGTTTTACAAAGTTGGTCAGGGCTTCACCCTTCAGCATGTTGTTTTGCAACAAGGCCAGGTCGATAAGCTGGTGAACCACTTTGTTGCCGGTGGCATAACCGTTCAGAATGTTTTCCTTTTCAGTCTTTTGCGCTTCAATCTTCTTTTCTACATCGTTCAGTTCGTCTTTTTCGGCAGTCGGGATTTCTTCATCCTTCTTTCCTTCCTGCGCTTTCTGGAGCTCGTTACGACGGAGTGTCAGCATGGCGATTTCAGACTCTACCGGTACGAGTTTTTCCGCACAAGCCGTTTCGGCATCGCTCAATACCTGCTTAATCAGGCGGTGGTCGCTGTTCAATACCAGATTGAACATGTCGGGCATTTCACCATAGAAACTCATACCCGGCTGGATGCTGGCCATGTCTTTCATACGGCGCATGTATTCGGCCTGTGTGATGACAATCGGCGCATTGTTTTCGCCCAGTGCGTGTGCTTCTACGTGGAATTCCGTTTTCTTTACCTTCGGCATCTGTCCCTTGAACAGAGAACTGAGCACTTCCTGCTTGTCGTGAGGAAGTTCTTCGCCCTTTTGGTCTTCCTTCACAATCAGGCGGTCTACGATGTCGCTATCCACACGGGTGAAGTGACTCTTTTCGAACTTCTGTTCCAGCATGTTGATCATCGGTACGTCCAGCTGGCCGTCCATGAGCAATACGTTGTAGCCTTTGTTCTTGGCCGCATCGATGTAAGTGTACTGTTCGTCCAGGTTGTTGGCGTAGAGGTAAATCAGGCTACCGTTCTTGTCGGTCTGATTATCCTTAATCAATGTCTGGTATTCTTCGAAGGTGTAATACTTGTTGTCTGTATCCTTGAACAAAGCAAACTTGGAAGCCTTTTCATAGAAATCTTCCTGAGTCAGCATTCCGTAGTTGATGAAAATCTTCAGGTCGTCCCATTTCTCTTCAAATTCCTTACGGTCGTTCTTGAAGATAGATTGCAAGCGGTCGGATACCTTCTTCGTGATGTAAGTAGAAATCTTCTTCACGTTCGAATCGCTCTGCAAGTAAGAACGAGATACGTTCAACGGAATGTCCGGAGAATCGATGACACCGTGAAGCAGGGTCAGGAAGTCGGGTACGATACCTTCTACTGAGTCGGTCACATATACCTGGTTGCAATACAACTGAATCTTGTTACGCTGCAAATCGATGTTGCTCTTGATTTTCGGGAAGTAGAGCACACCGGTCAGGTTGAACGGATAGTCTACATTCAGGTGAATCCAGAACAACGGTTCGTCGGCCATCGGATACAGGTCGCGGTAGAATTTCTTGTAATCCTCTTCCTTCAAGTCCGACGGTTTCTTGGTCCAGATAGGACAAGTGTCGTTAATCAGGTTGTCTTCATCTGTTTCTACCTGCTTGCCGTCTTTCCATTCTTTCTTTTTGCCAAAGGCTACCGGTACGGCCAGGAAGTGACAATACTTGGTGAGCAAGCCCTGCAAGCGAGATTCTTCCAGGAATTCCTTGCAATCTTCATCCACGTGCAGGATGATGTCGGTTCCACGGTCGCTACGTTCTGTTTCTTCAAGGGTAAACTCAGGACTTCCATCGCAGCTCCATTTCACAGCCTTGGCACCTTCCTTATAAGAAAGAGTTACGATGTCTACCGTCTTGGCTATCATGAAGGCTGAGTAGAATCCCAGACCGAAGTGACCGATGATGGCATTGGCATCGTCCTTGTATTTTTCCAGGAAGTCATTTGCTCCTGAGAAGGCAATCTGGTTGATGTACTTGTCGATTTCTTCGGCCGTCATACCCAGACCACGGTCGCTGATGGTGATGGTACCGTTTTCCTTGTCCACCTTTACACGTACCGTCAAATCGCCCAGCTCACCTTTAAAATCGCCCGTAGCGGCCAGCGTCTTCAATTTCTGAGTTGCATCCACCGCATTGGAAACCAATTCACGGAGGAAAATTTCATGGTCGCTATACAAGAACTTCTTTATGATGGGGAATATGTTTTCTGTTGTAACCCCGATATTACCTTTTTGCATATCTCTTTGTTTTTTATGATTGTTCGAATAAAATTTTTTCCAGTCCTTACACAAAAAAAATGCCAGATACGTTTGTACCTGACATTTTGTCTGTATGCCGAAATTCTGTCAGAATTCCGTTATGCTTTTTCTACTTTCACTTCCACTCCGTCACCTTGGACGTTCATGTACACATGCAAGGTATCGCCCGCCTGCGGTTCTTCGTTGATAATCAGCTCTGCTAGTCCGTCTTCCAGATGGTTCTGGATAGAACGTTTCAACGGGCGGGCACCGAACTGTACGTCGTAGCCCTTTTCTGCCACGAAACGCTTAGCTTCTTGGTCGAGCAGGAGATGGTAACCACAACCTTCGATACGCTTGTAGAGTCCCGCCAGCTCGATGTCGATGATTTTCTCCAGTGAAGCAATATCCAGCTGGTCGAAGGTCACGATTTCATCCAGACGGTTGATGAACTCAGGAGCAAACGATTTGTTCAAGGCCTTGCGAATCACGCTGTTGGCATGCTCTTTTTCGTTTTCTCCGGTCTGTGCCGTGAAGCCGATGCCCTTGCCGAATTCCTTCAGCTGGCGCGTACCGATGTTGGACGTCATGATGATAATGGTATTCTTGAAATCCACGGTCCGTCCCAGGCTATCCGTCAACCGGCCCTCGTCCATCACCTGCAACAACATGTTGAACACGTCGGAATGAGCCTTCTCGATTTCATCCAGCAGTACGATAGAGTAGGGATGACGGCGCACCTTCTCTGTCAGTTGTCCGCCTTCTTCGTAGCCCACGTATCCCGGAGGAGCTCCAACCAGACGTGACACGGTGAATTTCTCCATGTATTCGCTCATGTCGATACGGATAATGGCATCGGTAGTGCCGAACATGTTCTTGGCCAGCTCTTTTGCCAGGTGCGTCTTTCCTACACCTGTCGGTCCTAAGAAAAGGAACGTACCGATAGGCTTGTTCGGGTCCTTCAGTCCTACACGGCTCCGCTGGATACTTCTTACCAGTGTCTCTACCGCTTTGTCTTGTCCGATGACCTTCGAGAGCAATGCCTGTTTCATCCCCTTCAACCGTACGCCTTCCGCTTGCGCCATGCGTTGCACGGGCACACCCGAAATCATGGAAACCACTTCTTCTATCTGCGGTGCATCCACCGTTTCCCGGTTGTCCTTCAACTTTTCTTTCCATTCATTTTTCAGACGTTCCAATTGTTCCGTGTACTGGTTCTCACGGTCACGGAAACTGGCGGCCAACTCGAAGTTCTGCAAACGAATAGCTTCATTCTTATGCTGTTGCGCTTCCTCAATCAATCGTTCCTGCTCCTCAATTTCCCGAGGTACGGAGATGTGGGTGAGGTGGATGCGAGAACCCGCTTCGTCCATGGCATCGATGGCCTTGTCGGGGAAGTAGCGGTCGGTCACATAACGGTCGGTCAGGCGTACGCAAGCCTCCAGCGCCTCGTCCGTGTAAGTCACGTTATGATGCTCCTCGTATTTATCCTTGATGTTCCGGAGAATCTGCAAAGTCTCTTCCGGTGAGGTCGGTTCCACCAGCACCTTTTGGAAGCGGCGTTCCAGTGCCCCGTCTTTTTCGATATTCTTGCGGTACTCATCGAGGGTGGTGGCTCCGATGCATTGGATTTCTCCACGTGCCAGTGCCGGCTTCAACATGTTGGCCGCATCCATGGAACCAGCTGCCGAGCCGGCTCCCACGATGGTATGTATCTCATCAATGAACAGAATGACATCAGGATGTTTCTTTACTTCTGTCAGAATGGCACGAATGCGTTCTTCAAATTGTCCTCGATATTTGGTTCCAGCTACTACCGCCGTCATGTCGAGCGAAACGATGCGCTTGCCGAACAAGGCACGCGAAACTCGCTTCTCCACGATGCGGAGTGCCAGACCTTCGGCGATGGCCGATTTTCCCACGCCCGGCTCACCAATCAGAATCGGATTGTTCTTCTTGCGGCGGCTCAGAATCTGTGCGATACGCTCAATTTCTTTCTCACGGCCTACCACGGGGTCGAGTTTTCCACCTTCGGCTGCCTTGGTCAGGTCGATGCCGTAATTGTCGAGGTAGGGGGTGTCTCCCTCTGCTTGTTTCTGTTCGGTCTGCGTGGTCTGGCGGTTAGCGGAAGAGCCGAAGCCATCGTTGCTCTTGTCTGCGTTTCCGCGGCGTCCGATACCTTCCTCTTCTTCGTCGTCATTGAAATCCAGTCCGTCAAAAGGAGCTTCCTCCTGCTTCAGGCGGTCTATTATTTTTTCGTAAGTTACGTCGTTCTTATCCAATATCTTATATGCGTTATTCTGGTTGTCTCTCATAATGGCTAATAAAATATGAGGGGTGTCTACTTTCTCGTTATTCATCAGCTTGGCTTCCAGCTTGCTTAGTGTCAGTATCTTGGATGCCTCCTCGCTGAATGTGATGTCTTGTGAATAGTTTTCCTGTATGGATTTCTCCCGTAATTGTATTTCCAGTTCGTTCTTGATACCTTTCAAGTCCAGGTAGAACGATTTCAATATTTCGGCGGCTTTACACTCTCCATCGCGCAAGATGCCCAATAGCAGATGTTCCGGTTCGATATGGTCGTTCTGAAGGCGGTTGGCCTCCTCTTTCCCGTAAACGACGATATCGGACACTTGTTGTGTAAATTCGTTGCTCATCAAATTCATATCTTCTCCAATCGTTTATATTCAAAATAGGCTTGCAAATATACATTATTATAAAGACTCTTCATCAAGTCTTTCTTTCTATTTAACAAAATGCGTGCCACATTTCCTGTAAGTATCTCCAAATGCAGTCTTATACGTATTTTTTGGTGGAAAAGTTTTTGTATATCCGCTAAAAGTCGTACTTTAGCATGGTTTTTCACAAGCCTTGAAAGGAAGTATAATTAATAATGTATTAAATGCAAGAACAAGACAGAATTATAAAAATCAACATCGAAGAGGAAATGAAGTCGTCGTACATTGATTACTCCATGTCAGTAATCGTGGCACGCGCCCTCCCTGATGTAAGAGACGGATTCAAGCCCGTTCACCGCCGTATCCTTTACGGAATGATGGAACTGGGAAATACATCCGACAAACCGTATAAAAAAGCAGCCAGAATCGTAGGTGAAGTATTGGGTAAGTATCACCCTCACGGCGACTTGTCTGTATATGGTGCCTTGGTGCGTATGGCACAGGACTGGGCGATGCGTTATCCGCTGGTCGACGGTCAGGGTAACTTCGGTTCTATCGACGGAGATAGTGCTGCCGCCATGCGATATACGGAGGCTCGTCTGAAGAAGATTGGTGAGGAGATGATGCAGGACCTTTACAAGGAGACCGTAGACTTTACCAACAACTTTGACGATACGTTGCAGGAACCTACCGTTATGCCGACCCGCATCCCGAACCTGCTGGTGAACGGTGCTTCGGGTATCGCCGTAGGTATGGCTACCAATATGCCTACACACAACCTGCGTGAAGTCATTGACGCTTGCGTGGCATACATCGATAACAATGAAATCGACGTAGACGGCTTGATGCAGTACATTAAGGCGCCTGACTTCCCGACCGGAGGATATATTTATGGTATCAGCGGTGTGCGCGATGCCTACGAAACCGGACGCGGACGTGTGGTAATGCGTGCCAAGGCCGAAATCGAATCGCATCCTACACACGACAAGATTGTTGTGACTGAGATTCCGTACGGTGTGAACAAGGCTGAGTTGATCAAGAGCATTGCTGATTTGTCAAACGACAAGAAAATCGAAGGCATTTCAAATGTGAACGACGAAACCGACCGCGAAGGTATGCGTATCGTCATCGACATCAAGCGTGACGCCAACGCCAGCGTAGTGCTCAACAAGCTTTACAAGATGACCATGCTTCAGACTTCTTTCGGCGTGAACAACGTGGCCCTGGTTCATGGCCGTCCGCGTCTGCTCAACCTGAAGGAACTGATCAAATATTTCGTGGAACACCGTCACGAGGTGGTAATCCGTCGTACACGTTACGACTTGCGCAAGGCCAAGGAACGTGCGCACATCCTGGAAGGATTGATTATCGCTTCAGACAACATTGACGAGGTAATCCGCATTATCCGTGCCGCCAAGACTCCAAACGAAGCTATCACGAACTTGATGGCCCGCTTCAACCTGAGCGAAATCCAGGCACGTGCTATCGTAGAAATGCGCTTGCGCCAGCTCACCGGACTGATGCAGGATCAGCTCCATGCCGAATACGAAGACCTGATGAAGCAAATCGCTTACTTCGAAGAAATTCTGAGCAACGAGGAACTTTGCAAGAAGGTCATCAAGGACGAGTTGCTTGAAGTGAAAGAAAAATACGGCGACAACCGTCGTTCGGAAATCGTATATGCTTCGGAAGAGTTCAATCCGGAAGATTTCTATGCCGATGACGAAATGGTCATCACTATTTCGCACATGGGATACATTAAGCGTACACCGCTTTCTGAGTTCCGTGCGCAGAACCGTGGCGGCGTAGGCTCGAAGGGAAGTGAAACCCGTAATGAAGACTTCATCGAACATATCTATCCGGCTACTATGCACAACACGCTTCTGTTCTTCACGCAGAAGGGTAAGTGCTACTGGCTCAAGGTATATGAAATTCCGGAAGGCAACAAGACTTCGAAGGGACGTGCCATCCAGAACCTGCTGAACATTGAGGCAGACGATGTGGTAACGGCTTACCTGCGTGTGAAGAATCTGAACGACACGGAATTCATCAATAGTCACTATGTACTCTTCTGTACGAAGAACGGTGTCATCAAGAAGACGTTGCTCGAACAGTATTCTCGTCCGCGTCAGAATGGTGTGAACGCCATCACCATCCGCGAAGACGATCGTGTGATTGAAGTACGTATGACCAACGGAAACAATGAAATCGTGATTGCCAACCGTAACGGTCGTGCCATCCGTTTCCATGAAAGCGCGGTGCGTGAAATGGGACGTACGGCTACCGGTGTACGCGGTATCACACTCGATGAGGACGGTCAGGATGAAGTAATCGGAATGATTTGTATCAAAGACCCTGAAACAGAAACCATCATGGTGGTATCTGAAAACGGTTACGGTAAGCGTTCGGACATTGAAGACTACCGTAAGACTAACCGTGGTGGAAAGGGTGTGAAGACACTGAACATTACGGATAAGACCGGAAGCTTGGTAGCTATCAAGTCTGTAACCGATGAAAACGACCTGATGATTATCAACAAGTCGGGTATCACTATCCGTTTGAAGGTAGCCGATGTGCGCATCATGGGACGTGCTACACAGGGTGTGCGCCTGATTGACCTTGAAAAGCGCAACGACCAGATTGGTTCCGTATGTAAGGTAGCTTCTGAAAACGAAGAAGAGGAAGTGCAGGACGAAGCAACTCCGGCAACGGACATCCAGCCCGCCGACGGAGAAACCATTCAGCCCGCTACGGACGAACCGAATGAATAATCCGGACAAAAACTAACTTGAATATTTGTATTACTAAATTTAAACCTTATGAAAAAAGTATTATTCTCAGCCGCTTTGTTCTTTACCGCATGTGCTGTTTCTGCTCAGGAAAGCGTGGTAAAGGAAGCTAAATCTGCCAAGAGCGATCCCGTGAAGGCAGCACAAATCATCGAACCTGCTTTGACAGATCCTTCTACCGCCAATGATCCTGAAACATGGAAACTGGCTGGTGATTTCCAGAAGTCTATCTATGACGACGAAAACATGAAATTGTATTTGCCGGGTGGTCAGGCTGATACCGCTAAATTGTATAACAGCTTGGCTAAAATGTTCGAATACTACACAAAGTGTGACGAAGTAGAACAGGCTAAGGTACAGAGCGGCGAATTGAAGAAACCGAAATTGAGAAAGAAACTGGCTAAGACATTGGCTACCGTACGTCCTCAGTTGACTAACGCCGGTTCTGACGCTTACAATGCAGGTAACTATGCCAACGCTTTGAAGTTCTTCGGTTTGTATGTAGACGCTCCGCAGAACCCGTTGTTCGCCGATGAAGATGCCGTAAAGAACGACACATTGACTCCGTTGATTGCCAACTATGCCGCTCTTGCCGCTAATTCATTGAAAGACAATGCAGCCGTAATCAAATACGCTACTATCGGTAAGGAACACAAAGAAGAAGGTTACCGTTCATTGATGTGCCTGGCAGAAGCTTACGGAAAAGGTGAAACTCCTGACTCAGCAAAATGGTTGACTACTATCCAGGAAGGTGTAGAAAAATTCCCGTCACAGGAATACTTCATCGGTAACCTGATGGACTACTACATCCAGAAAGGTAAGATTGACGAAGGTCTGGCTCAGATGGATGCCGTACTGGCTAAGAACTCTACTCCGTACTTCATGTACGTGAAGGGTGTGCTTCAGTATGAAAAGAAAGACTACGAAGGTGCCATCGCTACATTCAACCAGATTATTGCAGAAGGTAAGGATTTCGTAGCTGAAGCTTATTCTAAGATTGGTGACTGCTCATTCTTCCCGGCTCAGGAAATCGTAGAAGAAAACTCTAAGCTTTCTATGGATGATCCGAAGTATGCTGCTAACGAAGCCAAGATTAAGGAACTGTATGAAAAAGCACTTCCTTTCTACGAAAAAGCAAAAGAAGCTAAGCCAGACAACCGTCAGTTGTGGGGCCAGTACCTGTTGAACATCTACTGGAAGCTTGACAAGGAAAAATACAACGCCCTTGAAAAAGAACTGGGTTACTAATATATAATAAGGTATACGGACTGCCCGTCTGAGGCGAGTGGTTCGCAGACCTTGGGAAACCTGAAGAAAGAAACTCCTTTGCGTGGCTAGAATGATGCCCGCAAAGGAGTTTTTGTTTTCCTCCGCCGTGATGATAACCGCGACGTTTTTATTTGTATCTTTGTGCATACTCCATTCACAAAAAACGAGAAGAGAGATGACAACAGACCCTACAACCTCACGCCATAACCCCATGAAAGTCATATTCAATTACCAGAATGTGTTCTTCAGCTTTTTCTATGACGATGCCGATGCGTGCGTGCACCGTTCCAGGGAATACGCCATGAACTATGTCTTGTCGGGCGAGATGGTGCTCGACGACGGGCACCGGCAGATACACGTGGGAAAAGGAGAGTGCGTGTTCATTCCGCGTGACCATCGTGTGACCATGTACAAGAAAGCCTCGGGCGAAGAGCAGTATTGCGGAATTTACATGTGCTTCACCCGCTCCTTCCTTCGGGTGATGTACGGAAAGTATGCCCGCCACACGGACAAGGCAGAACCCGTGGAGAAGTTTGTGCCCGGCGTGATGAAGCTCCCACCTTCGGCCGAGATTGAGAGCCTGTTTGCTTCGATAACTCCTTACTTCAACCCGGAAGTGAAACCGCAGGACGACGTGATGCACCTGAAGTTGCAGGAAGGATTGCTGGCCCTGCTTCATACCGACAAGCGCTTCATGACCGCGTTGTTCGACTTCAGCACACTGTGGAAGATGGACATTCTTGACTTCATGAACGAGAACTACATGTACGAGTTTACCCTGGAGGAGCTGGCGCATTACACGGGTCGTAGCCTGGCCACCTTCAAGCGCGACTTCAAGAAGGTGAGCGAGCTGACACCCGAGAAATGGCTGATTCGCAAGCGCCTGGAAGTGGCCTATCACCTGCTGAAGGAAGAACGGCGGAAGGTGGTCGATGTCTATGCGGAGGTGGGCTTCAAGAACCCTTCGCATTTCTCTACGGCCTTCAAGAAACGCTACGGCATTCCGCCCACGGCACTGGCCGCTCCCTCGTGCATTTGAACTTTTCAGAAACGATATTTGAGCCTCACGGAAATGTCTCTGTGGGGCTTTTGTGTTATTTTTGTCTTCGTAGAATAATAGAGTGATAACTATATGGATATATTGTGGAAGACGTTGTGCGCGGCATCGGCGGCCTGGCTTCTGACTACGGGTAGCCTGCTTGCCACAACGGACGGTTTAAAATCGGAGATGAAGATGGAAAAGAGTTTGAATTTGACACACGAATGGGACAAGGTGTTCCCGTTGAGCAACAAGGTGAACCACCGGAAAGTGACTTTTACCAACCGCTATGGCATTACGCTGGCGGCCGATATGTACGTGCCCAAGCAGGCCGAGGGAAAACTTCCGGCTATTGCCGTGAGCGGGCCTTTCGGAGCGGTGAAGGAACAATCGTCGGGCCTGTATGCCATGACACTGGCCGAACGCGGATTCCTGACCATAGCCTTCGACCCCTCGTACACCGGTGAGAGTGGGGGCGAACCCCGCTATGTGGCTTCTCCGGACATCAACACGGAGGACTTCTGTGCGGCGGTGGACTTTCTTTCCACTTGCGAGCAGGTGGATGCCGACCGTATCGGGATACTGGGCATCTGCGGATGGGGAGGCATGGCACTGAATGCGGCAGCCATCGACACGCGCATCAAGGCTACCGTCACTGCTACTATGTACGACATGAGCCGGGTGAATGCCAACAGCTATTTCGATGCCATGGATGCCGATGCGCGCTATGAGCTTCGCAAGCAGCTCAACGCCCAGCGTACGGAAGACTATCGCAAGGGCACGTATGCGCTGGCCGGTGGGGTGGTAGACCCGCTTCCCGACGATGCTCCCCAGTTTGTGAAAGACTATTACGGATATTACAAGACACCGCGCGGCTATCACAAGCGTTCGCTGAACTCCAACAACGGGTGGAATAAGACTTCCTCCTTGTCGTTCATGAACATGCCCATCCTGTCGTATAGCGATGAGATACGTAGTGCCGTGCTCATGATTCACGGAGAGAAAGCCCATTCGCGCTACTTTAGCGAAGATGCCTTCAAGAAGCTGAAGGGCGACAACAAGGAGTTGCTGATTATTCCGGGAGCCAATCACGTCGACCTGTACGACCGGCTGGATGTGATTCCTTTTGACAAGATTACGCACTTCTTCCAGACGTACCCGAAGTGATGCGCGGTGCGGTATCGCACAGAGACGGGAAAGCCCGGTTGCCGAAACAATCAGCAGCCGGGCTTTTTCTGTATCTGTCTGAGGTAGTCGGTCGGGGTATATCCGCAGAACTTCTTGAACATACGGCTCAGGTGCTGGGGGTATTCAAAGCCTAATTCGTAGGCTACCTGCGAGATATTTGCCCCGCTGGCGAGTTCGTTCTTCACTCGTTGGATGAGGTCCTGGCGGATGTAGTTGCTGGCTGTGTCTCCGGTCATCTTCTTGATAAGGTCGCCGAAATAGTTGGCCGACATGCATAGCTTGTCGGCACAGTATTGCACGGTGGGCATGCCCGAGGTAAGCTGGATTTTCTCCTCGTAGTAATCGCGCAGGAGCTGGTCGAACTTCATGAGCATGTCCGAATTGACCAGCTTGCGGGTGATGAACTGGCGGTTGTAGAAACGCTGGCAGAAGTTCAGCATCAGTTCGATGTAGCCCACGAGGATGGCATCCTGAAGCGCATCGTGCTTTTTCTGTAGTTCATCTTTTATCTGGCGCATCAGCGACACGAGGATGTCGTGCTCCTCGTTGGTCATGTGCAGGGCTTCGTTCACGCGGTAGTCAAAAAATGAATACTCCCTGATGTGCTTCTCCAGTGCCGTGCCCTGCAACAAATCGGGATGGAAGAGCAAGGCCCATCCCGTCAGGTTGACCAGCTCGCCGTTGTCTTCCTTTCCTCCTATCTGTCCGGGAGCCACACAAATGACGGTTCCTTCCTTGTAGTCGTATTTTCCGCAACCGTAGGCCAGGTCGATGTTCGCCTCGTCGTGAAAGAAGATGCCATACACGCTATAGTTGTTCAGGCAATGGCGTACGGGAGATACTTCTGCATAGTCAATGACGCTGACCAGCGGATGTGTGTTCGTGTGTCCCACCCACTGGCTATAGTCGCTTACATTCCTTATTTTCAAAATCTTGCTCATAACCATTCTTTTGTTTTCGTCGGGATGTCCCTTCACAAAAATACATTATCTCAGCCAATTGGCCGCATGTGAGCAGGTAAAATCCGTAAAAACGGTACGACCTTCCGTGGTATTGTTACGGCCTTCTGCCCGTGTCGGGGTAATTTTGCCGTATCAAGAAAACAAGAAAGATGGATAAAGCAATGGACATTCCCGCCAATTTATACGAGGATGAAGTGGTTTGCTTCATGGCAGACCGTTATCACACGACTACGGAAAGAGTGATGCAGTGCTTTTTAGTGCAGGAAGCCGAGGTTCCCGCGCCTGAAAAGGAAAGCTTCCCTTTCCGCCTCACGGATAACGAAATGGAAATATTACGAGAGTTGTTGAGCCGTAGTGGCTCGTAAAAAAGATTCAGATTATGGATAGAAGAGATTTTTTGAAGATGTCGTCTGTAGCCGCCTTTTCTGCGGTATGTGCATGGACCGGTGTATCGAAGGTTTTCTCCCAGTCATCGGATAGTAAGGATCAGTCTGTACGTGGAGATATGGAACATCGCAGTTTGGGCGGACTGGATGTATCGGCTATCGGGCTGGGATGCCTTCCCATGGTAGGTTACTACGGCGGACGGTATGAAAAGAAGGATATGATTGCCTTGATTCGTCGGGCTTATGATCAGGGAGTTACTTTTTTCGATACGGCGGAGGTGTACGGCCCTTATACCAGTGAGGAGTGGGTAGGCGAGGCACTTGCTCCTTTTCGTGACAAAGTAAAAATCGGTACAAAGTTTGGTTTCGGGGTGGAAGAGAAACAGCCCACGGCCTTGAATAGCCGGCCTGACCATATTCGTCGGGCAGTGGAAGGTTCATTGCGACGCTTGCGTACGGATCACATAGACTTACTTTATCAGCACCGAGTAGACCCGAAGGTGCCGATGGAGGAGGTAGCAGACACGGTAAAGAAGCTGATGCAGGAAGGAAAAGTCTTGCACTGGGGATTGTCGGAAGCCAGTGCACGTTCTATTCGTCGGGCACATGCCGTTTGTCCGCTTTCGGCCGTACAGAGCGAGTATGCCATCTGGTGGCGCGAACCGGAGACCAAAATATTCTCTACGCTGGAAGAACTGGGCATTGGTTTCGTTCCATATTGTCCGTTGGGAAGGGCCTTTCTTACGGGAGTGATTCATGAGGAAAGCCGTTTTGAGAAACCTGATAGGCGGGCCACATTGCCGCAATTCACGCCTGAAGCCTTGAAGCATAATATGCCGCTTGTGTCACTTGTGCGTAAATGGGCAGCTCGAAAGAATATTACTCCTGCCCAGTTTGCCTTGGTGTGGATGCTTTCGCGTAAGTCATGGATTGCTCCCATCCCTGGCACAACGAATCCGAACCACCTCGATGATTTCCTGGGGGCGGCTCATGTGCGGCTTACGGCTTACGAGATGGAGGAATTTGAGAGGGAGTATGCACAAATAGACCTTATGGGGCATCGTGCCGATCCGTTTACCGAGAGTCAGATTGATAAGTAACAGAAATAATAAGAATGCTATGCTAAAATTTATTCAGTATGTATGTTTGTTGTTCCTTGTGTGCTCCTGTAGCACGAGGAATGAAGAAAGTGTGATATTGCAAAATGAAACGGATATGGAAAAGAAAAATTTAGGTTCGGTACTGGCGCTTTATCCCAAACCGATGACGGTGGTTGGGGCGGTAGTCAATGAAAAAGTAAACTGGCTTGTAGTGGGACATACTGGAATTATTGGGCATGACCGTATTCTTCTGAGTATGAGTAAACATCATTATACCAATCAGGGAATAAGGAGGTCAAAGAAATTGTCTGTAAACCTTGTGAGCCGTGAAATGTTGCCTGCGGCTGATTATGTGGGAAGTGTAAGTGGAAATTCGGTGGATAAATCGACGGTGTTTGACTATCATTTTGGAGAGAATGGTACTCCGGTTATTGACAAATCACCATTAACCATGGAATGTGATGTGGTGGATATTTATGAAACCGAGGGATTTGACAATTTTATTTGTTCCATAGCTAATACCTATGCAGCTCCAGAAGTGCTCGGTCAAGATGGGAAACTGGATTATACCCGATTGAAACCTGTGTTGTTTGAGTTTCCGACGTACTCGTATCTTGCCACGGGAGAAATAATCGGCAAGTGTTTGAACTTAGACAAGAAGCCTGGCATGTGTGCCAAACTTCCGATGTCGCCCGATGGTATTGTGAGGTTATCGAAAATAGAAGTGTATCCGGAGTTTATAAAGGAATATATGCAGTGTGCGGTGGAAGTGGGTGAGATTTCATTACGCACTGAACCGGGGGTATTGACCATGTATGCCGTTGCCGAAAAGGAAAATCCGTGTAAGGTTACGATTCTTGAAACCTATGCAAGTGAGCAGGCTTATAAATTACATATTGCATCGGAGCATTTTCAGAAATATAAACAAGGGACAAGGCACATGATCAAAACGCTGGTGTTATCGGATCAGACTCCTCTTAATCCGCAGAGTCAGGTTAATAACTTCATTCAATAGAAGCGATTGAATCTTTATAATACAGAATCTCCTCACAAACCCATGCATCGTGGTGATTTGTGAGGAGATTTTGTATTTATTTCGGTGCCTTGCGGTAGAGATAAATCGCAATGAACAGATACAGGATGTTCGGAATCCACACGGCCAGGTTCGGATGCGCATTTCCGTTGATGGCGAAGGTGGACGAGATGGTCTGGAATAGGATGTAGGAGAAGCTCAGTGCGATACCGATTCCCAGATGAAGTCCCATACCTCCTTTCCGTTTTTGTGACGAAAGCGAGAGCCCGATGACCGTCAGGATAAAGGCCGCAAACGAGGTGGCGATGCGCCGGTAGTATTCCACTTCGAACACCTTGATGTTGGCGAAGCCTCGTTGCTTCTGCTTGTCGATGTATTCCCGTAGCTGGGGACTGGTCATCGTTTCCTGCTGGCCGCGCGTGATGAGGAAGTCCTGCGGCTCCATGTTGATGATGGAGTCCATACGCTCTCCTCGGGTAATGGTTTCACGCATGCCCTTCATCTCACGAATCATGTAGTCCTTGATTATCCAGCGGTGCACGGTGGTGGTGTCGTACGTAATACGGCGGGCCGTGAGGTGCGATACCAGCTTGTGGTCTTCAAACTTGTCGAGCGAGAAGCGGTAAGCCGTCTTGTTGTAGTCTTCGTAGCGCTCCATGTAGGCAATGACACCTGTATCTACCTCCAGCTGGATATTGCGCACGTAGTCTGCCCGCTTCTTGTTCTTGTACACTTGCTCAAACTTCAGTCGGGTGACGCTACCGGTAGGAATCACCTCGGTACTCAGCACGTAGGTGACCAGTGCGATGATGGCGGCCGAAATCATGTAGGGCACCATCAGGCGCTTGAAACTCATTCCGGTGGAGAACATGGCGATAATCTCGGAGTTCTCTGCCAGCTTCGACGTGAAGAAAATCACGGCAATGAATACGAACAACGGACTGAAGAGGTTCGTGTAGTAAGGAATGAAGTTCAGGTAATAGTCGAAGATGATGGCACTGATAGGCGCCTTGTTGTTGATGAAGTCGTCAATGTTTTCATTGATGTCGAACACCACGGCGATGGAGATAATCAGGGCGATGGCAAAAAAGTAGGTGCCCAGGAACTTCACGATGATGTACCTGTCCAGCCGTTTCAACCATTTCTTCTTGAACGGGTTTCCTTTTAAATTTTTCAGTTGTTCCTTTCCGGCTTGCAGGTAGGAACGGAACAACTGGAACACATTGTGTTTCATATTTATCGTCGTAAACTACAATTACAATCGGGTAGATAAACGTTTCACCATGGCCGGTTTCCAGGTAGAGAAGTCGCCGGCAATGATGTGCTTGCGGGCTTCGCCTACGAGCCAGAGGTAGAAGGCCAGGTTGTGGATGGAGGCAATCTGCATGGCCAGCAACTCCTGTGCGTGGAACAGGTGGCGCAGGTAGGCACGACTATACATCGTGTCTACGTAAGATGCTCCGTCAGCTTCAATGGGCGAGTAGTCGTTCTCCCATTTCTTGTTGCGCATGTTCATGATACCGTCTTTGGTAAAGAGCATGCCGTTTCGTCCGTTACGGGTCGGCATCACGCAATCGAACATGTCCACACCGCGTTCGATGCCTTCTAGGATGTTGACTGGAGTACCTACACCCATCAGGTAGCGGGGCTTGTCCTTAGGCAGAATCTCGTTGACCACCTCAATCATCTCGTACATCTTCTCGGTAGGCTCACCGACGGCCAGTCCGCCGATGGCGTTACCGTCGGCATTCTTTGAGGCGATGTATTCGGCCGACTGGCGGCGCAAGTCGGGATATACGCATCCCTGCACGATGGGGAAGAGCGACTGGTTGTAGCCGTACTTAGGCTCCGTTTCGTTGAAGCGGGCACAACATCTGTCCAGCCAGCGGTGAGTCAGTTCCATGGACTTCTTGGCATAGTTGTAGTCGGAAGTACCGGGGGCGCACTCGTCGAAAGCCATCATGATGTCGGCACCGATGGTACGCTCGATGTCCATCACCCGTTCGGGAGTGAACAAGTGCTTCGAACCGTCAATGTGCGAGCGGAACTCCACGCCCTCTTCGCGCAACTTGCGGATGCCGGAAAGAGAAAATACCTGGAAGCCGCCGCTATCGGTCAGCATCGGACGGTCGAATCCGTTGAACTTATGGAGTCCGCCAGCCCCCTCGATGATGTCCAGTCCGGGGCGCAGGTAGAGGTGGTACGTGTTTCCCAGGATAATCTGAGCCTTGATGTCGTTCTTCAGTTCGTGAAGATGCACGCCTTTCACCGTACCCAGTGTGCCCACCGGCATGAAGATAGGGGTCTCAATCTGCCCGTGGTCTGTTGTAATCAGACCAGCGCGGGCATTCGATTTGGGGTCCGTATATTGTAATTCAAATTTCATTGTGCAGGGTTTTCTTTGTTTTTATCTTCTTTGATGGTAAAGTCGATGGCATCGGCCACCTTCTCGTCGGTCAGTGCCAGGCGGAGCACCTCCTTGATGTCCTTCACGTAGTGGAAAGTCATTCCGGTGAGGTACATCGGCTGGATTTCATTGATGTCCTTGCGGTTTTCCTCACATAGGATGATGTCCTTGATGCCGGCACGTTTGGCCGCCAGGATTTTTTCCCGGATACCGCCTACGGGAAGCACCTTTCCACGAAGGGTGATTTCACCCGTCATGGCCAGGTTGGCTTTCACCTTGCGCTGGGTAAGTGCAGAAGCCAGTGAGGTGACCATGGTGATACCGGCAGAAGGTCCGTCTTTCGGAATAGCTCCTTCCGGCACGTGGATATGGATGTTCCAGTTGTCGAAGATACCTTCGGGCAAATCCAGCAGGTGGCTATGTGCTTTCAGGTACTCCAGTGCCAGCATGGCCGATTCCTTCATTACCGAGCCCAGGTTACCGGTCAGGGTCAGTTGTCCCTTTCCACGGCTCAGGCTGGTTTCTACGAACAGAATCTCACCGCCTACGGCCGTCCAGGCCAGTCCCGTCACTACGCCGGCATATTCGTTGCCCTGGTATTTGTCGCGGGAATATTCTTGTGCGCCGAGGAACTTTTCAATATCTTTCGGCTTCAGCTCATGGGTACCGGTAAACTCATCGCTGGCAATTTCCAGTGCGATTTTACGCATCACCTTGCTGATTTTCTTTTCCAGCTCACGCACACCGCTTTCACGGGTATAGTTCTCGATGATGTATTCAATGGCCGCCTTGCTGAACTTCACGTGTTCCTTCTTCAGGCCGTTCTTCTCCATCTCTTTCGGAATGAGGTGACGGCGAGCGATTTCAATCTTCTCTTCGGTGATGTAACCGCTCACTTCAATCAGCTCCATACGGTCGAGCAACGGAGATGGGATGGTGCCCAGGTTGTTGGCCGTAGCGATGAACATGATGTTCGACAAGTCGTAGTCAATGTCAACGTAATTGTCGTGGAACGTGTTGTTCTGTTCCGGGTCGAGCACTTCCAGCATGGCCGAGCTCGGGTCGCCATGGCTATCGCTGCTCAACTTATCAATCTCATCCAGAATGATGACCGGATTCGATGTTTCCGCTTTGATCAGGCTCTTGATGATACGTCCCGGCATGGCACCGATGTACGTCTTGCGGTGACCGCGGATTTCGGCTTCATCGTGCACGCCACCCAGTGACATACGCACGTATTTCCGTTTCAGAGCCGTGGCGATGGAACGTCCCAAAGAAGTCTTTCCTACTCCCGGAGGACCGTAGAGGCAGATGATCGGCGACTTCAGGTCACCTTTCAGCTTCAGCACGGCCAGGTGCTCCAGAATACGTTCTTTCACCTTCTCCAGTCCGTAATGCTCCTTATCGAGTATCTTCTTGGCATTCGGAATGTCGATGACATCCTGTGTATACACGCCCCACGGAAGTGAGAGCAATGTCTGAAGATAAGTCAGTTGCACGTTATAGTCGGGCGATTGCGGGTTGATACGTTCCAGTTTGGACAGCTCACGCTCAAAAGTCTCTTTTACTTCCGGTTTCCAGCGTTTCTTTTCTCCCTTCTTGCGAAGTTCGTCAATTTCGTCATCCTGTCCGTTGCCCAGTTCATCCTGAATGTTCTTGATTTGTTGCTGGAGGAAGTACTCACGTTGCTGGCGGTCGAGTTCCTCACGCGTACGCATCTGGATGCTCTGTTTCAGAGTGGCCAGCTGGATGTACTTGTTCAGCAACTGGATAAGGCGGTACAACCGGTCTTTCAGGTTGTTCGTTTGAAGCAATTCGTACTTCTCGTTGATAGGGAAGGGGAAATTGCCGGAAATGAAGTTGACCAGTACCTCGTTGTTGTCCAGGTTCTTCAAGGCGAAAGAAGTGTCGGGCGAAATTTCATCGGACAATTCAATTACCTTGGCACTCAACTCCTTGCAAGTGTCAATCAGTGTCTTGAACTCATCGGATTTCTCGTCCTTCATGTCCTCTTCAATCACCGAAACCTTACCCTTCAGGAAGGGGCGGGTAGAAGTGATTTCTTCCAGTTGTACCTTCGGACCCGTAGCCTGAAGGATGGCCGTAATGGTTCCTCCCGGCATTTCGAACACCCGGAGCACCTTGCCGATTACCGCAATGGGGAACAAATCCTTCTGCTTGGGCGAGTCTACCTCACTCACCTTCTGCGTGGTAATGATGATAGGCTCTTTGCTCTGAAATGCCTGGTTGACTAATTTCAATGTGGGTTGCCGGCCTACGCTGACGGGCATGACAATAGAGGGAAATATCATAAGGTTGCGCAGGGGCATGACGGGCAGTTCTCCCGTGAGGTCATCCGTTGCATTGTCCACCGGAAGCGTTTCAATTTCTGCCATCATCGGAATGTCATTACCTTCTGCACTTACCAGAATCTCGTTGTTTTTTGTCTTTTTTACCATACTTGTTTTCTCTTCTGAATTAAGAAGCTTTTTTATTACTCAAAAACGGCACAAAGTTAATCATTCCGCATGTAATTTGGAAACTATTTGTGTCAAATACCTCTTTTATTATGTAAAATAATGGCAGGTTGAAGCGTTTTCTATGGGGATTTCACTATTTTTGGCGTAAATTTTTAGACATAAGTTATGCCAAATCCATATTTTCAATTCAAGCAATTTGTAGTTTTTCATGATAAGTGTGCCATGAAGGTAGGCACCGACGGCGTGCTGGTCGGCGCATGGGCGCAAGTGGACGGGGCACGGAAGGTGCTTGACATTGGTACCGGAAGCGGATTGATTGCCTTGATGTTGGCCCAGCGGAATCCGGATGCCTTTGTAACCGCCGTTGATATTGACGAAGCGGCCGTGGAGCAGGCCCGTGAAAACGTGGCCCGTACGCCCTGGTCTGACCGGATGGAGGTAGAGCGGCTTGATATACGGAAGGCACCGGAAGAATGGAACGGGTGTTTTGATGCCATCGTGTCGAATCCTCCGTATTTTGTGGAGTCCGTGAAATGCCCTCAGGCACAGAGAAATACGGCCCGGCATACCGATGAACTGGACTTTGACGCTTTGTTATCGAAAGTCTCGGTTTTGTTGTCCGAAAAAGGTAGTTTTTCGGTGGTACTTCCGGCTACGGCATCGGCCGATTTTGTGGCTTTAGCCCTCGGGAAAGGTTTGCATCTTTTGCGGCAGACCTGGGTGCATCCACGCCAGGAATTGCCCGCCAAGCGTGTGCTGATGGCGTTCGTGAAGCATCCTTGTGCGCAGACGGAAATCACGCACCTTCCCATCGAGACGGAGCGTCATGTCTATACACCGGAGTTTAGTGAACTGGCCAGAGATTTCTATCTGGCCTTGTAAGATGAAATGATTATTTCTTCGACAAGCGTCTCAGGATGTGATGGTTCAGCATCAGGAGTTGCTTGTGCTTCTGGGCAATGGCCGAAGTGATGGGACGTCGTCCGATAAAGTCGGTGAAGTGCTGGAGAATGTTCAGCGGGGGAGAAGGCATCTGTTTGGGACGTATCGGCGCGATAACGTGTAGCCCCTGGTGAATGATTTCCACCTTCAGGTCTTTTCCGCCCATCATCGGGTCTCCGTCAAAATGGAACACTCCCTCCTGTGCACGGTGTATGATGATGCTCTTGTCCTTCATCGTTTTGATACGGCTGTTCTGGTCAAGTGTCCGGTTGAACAACTGGAATGAAAGAGAAGGCACATCCAGCACGGTAAACGGCTCCAGCACCGTGATGTCCATCATGCCGTCGGTCAGAGAGGCTTGTGGGGCGATGTAGGCATTGTTGCCATATTGCGATGCATTGGCACAGGCTATCAGGAATGCTTTGTAGCGTACGGTACCCGTAGAGTTTTCTATTTCGTACGTCTCCGGCTGATACGTCAGGCTTTCGTGCAGGGTATTTTCCAGGTAGGTCAGCAGACCTCTTTTTCCGGAATCGGCAAATTTCAGGCTCACGAAGGCATCGAATCCCACTCCGCATGTGCAGAAGAAGGGATGGTTGTCAATGATACCGTAGTCTATTGTCTTTATATTTCCGGCATTGAGCACATTGATGGCCCCCTTCGGCTCCATAGGAATATGAAGATGGCGTGCCAGTCCGTTGCCCGATCCGCATGGAATAATCCCCATCGCGGTATTGGTATGGATAAGCGCCCGTCCTATCTCATTGATGGTACCGTCTCCGCCGATGGCCACTACGATGTCCGTATGTTCGGCGGCGGCGTGTGCGGCTATCTCGGAAGCGTGACCTGCATATTCCGTTTTCCGGATAGAATAATCATATATAGAATGATTCAGTTCTTTTTCAATAAGTCGTAGGATGAATTCCTTTCCGTGAGTGCCGGATATGGGGTTTACCACAAAGGTGATTCGCTTTTTTGTCTCCATAAACCTGTTTCCTTAAAATTTGGGAGTACAAAAATAATATTATCTTTCATAGTTTAGGGTAAATTGCCCCTATAATTGACGTTCTTGTTATTTTTTTTCAGGGATTCGTGTCGGAATTTTGAGTTTTTTGTATCTTTGCACGTTCTTAATGAAAATGATGTAACGAAACGGTTGCAAAAGTAATGAAGTTTAATGTAAGCTGGGATGCTTACCAGATATTAGAATATGGGATTATTACAAGAAAAATTAAGTAAATTCAGAGTACCTCAGATGTACATGGAAAGAGGTGTCTATCCGTACTTTCGTGAAATAGACAGTGCCCAGGATACAGAGGTAATGATGGACGGAAAGAAAGTATTGATGTTCGGTTCAAATTCCTATATGGGTCTGACTCATGATCAGAGAATCATCGACGCGGCTATTGCTGCTACTCGCAAATATGGTACAGGATGCGCGGGTTCTCGTCTGTTGAATGGAACGCTGGATATTCATGTAGAACTTGAAAAAGAACTTGCAGAGTTCGTCGGTAAAGATGAAGCATTGTGTTTCTCTACCGGATTTACGGTTAATGAAGGTGTGATTCCTCAGTTGGCCGGACGTGGCGATTACATCATTTGTGATGACCGTGACCATGCTTCTATCGTGGACGGACGTCGTCTTTCTTTTGCTACCCAGCTGAAGTATAAACACAACGACATGGATGCCCTGGAAAAAGAGCTCCAGAAGTGTGAACCGGATGCCATCAAACTGATTGTGGTGGATAGCGTGTTCTCTATGGAAGGTGATTTGGCTAACTTGCCGGAAATCGTTCGCCTGAAGAAGAAATACAATGCCAGCATCTACGTGGACGAAGCACATGGTCTGGGTGTGTTTGGAAGACAGGGACGAGGCGTGTGCGACCATTTCGGCGTAACGGAAGACATCGACCTGATTATGGGTACATTCAGTAAATCACTCGCTTCTATCGGTGGTTTCGTGGCAGGTGACAAGGACGTAATCAACTGGTTGCGCCACAATGCCCGCTCTTATATATTCCAGGCAAGTAACACACCGGCTGCTACGGCTGCAGCAAGAGAAGCCATCCATATTTTCAAGACAGAACCGGAACGTCAGGAACGTTTGTGGAAAATCACCAACTACTCTCTGAAACGTTTCCGTGAGTCAGGCTTTGAAATCGGTGAAACAGAAAGTCCGATTATTCCTTTGTACGTACGCGACACGGACAAGACTTTCGAAGTAACCAAGCTGGCCTTCGACGAAGGAGTGTTCATCAATCCGGTAATTCCTCCAGCTTGTGCTTCTCAGGATACGCTGGTGCGTTTTGCATTGATGGCTACTCACACCAAAGAACAGGTGGACTTCGCTATTGAAAAATTGATTAAGTGTTTCAAACAATTGGATATACTTAAATAATCACATTTTTACATTGACCTTTTTAAGGAATTGAAAGGAGGTATTTACTATGGGAGCTGCCGGTAATAAAAAACCGAAGGGTATGCATAAAAAACATGCTCCGGCTTATCAAGTAGAAGAGGCCATTCATGAAAATGACCTGAAAAAAGGAAAAAAGAAATAAATCCGTAGCGGATTTATCGAGAAAGGGTTATATTTAGAGCATCTGATGCCTTATGGCAAAAGCTCGGATATAACCCTTTTTGTATGTATGTTTTTAACTTTAATGGAATATGATACTGAATGAAAGAGACAGCCGTCATGAACAAGTGTTGCAGGTGGCGCAACAAATGATGACGGCGGCACGTACAGCTCCCAAAGGAAAGGGGGTAGACATTATTGAAGTGGCCATGGTGACGGAAAGCAACATCCGTATCCTTTCTGATACGATGAAGCAGATGTACGAAGACAATGGTTTTAAGTTTTTCCTGCGCGATGCAGATAACATTCTCCAGGCAGAGTGTGTGGTGCTGATAGGTACGCGCTCGCTTCCGCAGGGGCTGGATTGCGGACATTGCGGATATGAACATTGCGGAGACCGCAAAAAGGGAGTGCCCTGTGCCATCAATAGTGTGGATGTAGGAATTGCCATCGGTTCGGCTTGTTCGGTAGCGGCCGACCATCGGGTTGATACGCGTGTGATGTTCTCGGCCGGTCTGGCGGCCCAGCAACTGGACTGGCTGGATGGATGCACCCAGGTGTACGCCATACCCGTGAGTGCATCATCCAAAAATCCGTTCTTCGACCGGAAGCCTAAGACAGAATAAATTTTTCAGCCGCGTAGGCCACGCCGTCTTCTTCATTGGACAAAGTGATGAAGTCGGCGTTTTCTTTTACTACCTCCTGTGCATTAGCCATGGCGATACCCAGTCCGGCGTATTGAATCATGGACAGGTCGTTGAATCCGTCGCCGATGGCAATCATTTCCTCACGGGTAAGTCCGATTTCCTTCAGGAGAACGGCCAGCGACTGGGCCTTGTCGATGCCCTTAGGGACCAGTTCCAGGAAGTAAGGCTCTGAGCGGAAAACACCCATGCGGTCCTTCAGATGTTCGTACATCTCTTTCTCCAGCTCGGCCAGTCGGGTCGGTTCGCCCACAATCAGGCATTTGGCAATCGGATGTTTCACGGCATCCAGGAAATTGTCTACCTTCTTTATTTTCATGACATTGAGCAACGCCTCTTTGAGCACATACTCATCGTCCGGTTTCTCGGTCAGTACGTATTCCCCGTCGTAAGTCACAATGGCAAAGTCGTTCTTCTTGGCGCATTCGTAAAGGTAGGGAAGCACATCGTGGTCGAGCAGGTTCTTGTACATCAGCTCCTTCGTTTTCCAGTCGATGATTTCTCCGCCGTTGTAAGCCAGAATGTAGCCTTCATATTTTTGCAGTTCCAGTTGCTCGGCCAGCGGGGCAATGCCGTACGTGGGTCTTCCCGAGGCCAGTACAATTTTCACTCCTTGCTCCTGAATCTTGAGCAGTGTTTCTTTGGTGTGAGGGGTAATCTTTTTCTGCTTGTTGGTAAGCGTTCCGTCGAGGTCTAATACTAATAATTTATATTTCATAAAGTTATGCTGTAAAATCGAGCGTAAAATTACGGAAAAAAACGAAACTACGGAAATGTGGAAGCGGAAAGATAAATCTTGGCTGGAGGATACCGCTCTTGAGAAGATGCTAGTGAGGTATGGGAAAAATGCTTTTCGGCTTTTTATGTTTCCCAAGGCAGAAACTTATGTTTTTCTGGTGGGAAATGTAAGTTTTGGCTTCGGAAAACATACGTTTCCGGTTGGAGAAACATACAATAGACAAGCATATAATTTTGTTGATGCACTTGAGTTATGGATTCTTGCGTTTTGAAGAAAGAATTCTTCTGCTTTTAATATACGTTAATGCTTGAATAAGTGATGAACTGTAGGATATTTTTATTTTTTTTTGTAAAATCTATTACGTTTAATATTAATGTTTTATCTAGTTAAAACTATGAGAAAATTTTATTTGATTGGCATGCTCCTTACATTTGTAGCATGTTCGGAAGAAACAGAAATTACTCCGCCTTCAAAAGGGGAAGAAGAGGTGAAGGAGATTGTATCGGTCTTAGAAGAAAACGATGAGATCAGCGATTTTGTGGAGGTCTTGAAAAACGTAAATGTGGCTGATTTGGAAGAAGACGAATTGACGGTATTTGCCGTACGTAATTCATCGGCCGCTGCATCAAGAAGTACCGTTCTTGATTCTGCTTCAATAAAGAGGCATATTGCCAAAGGACGTTATGGAAAGGTGGACCTGACGGACGGAAAAGTGCTGGAAAGCATTAGCGGTGAGAGTTTGTATGTGACCAGAGCGGGCGAAGATATCTATATTAATGGAGTAGTGATAGAAGGCGAAGCTATCCAGGCAGGCAACAGCTATGTGTACGTAGTACCTGAAGTGATGGAACAGCAGTCTGAGCCTGTCAATGTGTATGTAACGACGATTAACGTGTATGCAATTAATCAGGGAAATAGTGCCAAAAGTCCGTTGAAGGACGTGACGGTGGTAGTGAATAAAGCCAAAAAAGATTCATTGGGGATTATTTATACGAAAGGCGACTCTTTGGGCGTATGGAAAACTGATGAGCAAGGGCAGGTCGTGGTCAAACATACAGAGAAACTAATCGCGTTCAATGTTTATAAAGCCGACTATAGTGATAAATATGACAATTATCTGCTGGGTGGCATAGATAATACAGGAAAGTTTATGTATGTGGACCTGAACGGTGACGGGAAGTTTACTAAAGAAGATAAGGTGGATTTTGCCTTGCCTTATTACGTGGATTACGAAAATAATACTAAAGCATCTACAAAGACCGTGTATATGACCACAGATATTGCGGAACCCGAAGTGCCGGAAGAACTTCCGGATGCCGATTCAGTGCGCGTAGCGTGGAAAGACGTACTGACAGATTATATGCGGTATAATGTGGAAGCGGAGAGCAAATTGGTACAGGGCTATGCAAATTTTGACTACTCTCAGGTAGGGAGCCTTTCAGATAGCTTGTGGAGTAAAGCTTATAACCTGGTGAATAAGGGTAATCAATTTGTCGATGTGTTGTCGAATAGTACTGAGGAACAATATTTTGAACTGAAACAAAACATATTGATGGATTTGTCGCTGGTGTATACCCAGTTGTATGGATATTACGGACAAATGGTTGATCGCGGCTCTGTAATTCCGGAAGATCAGTTGATTGAACAGATGGAAAGCTTGTCAATGTATATAAATGGAAACCGACGTTATGCATTGTCTGTCATGCTGGCTAAGGTTCATCTGCTAAGACAGGACTGGCAGGGAGCGGCTTATTCTTGTGAAGAAGTGATTGCTTCGGGTGTTTACAGCCTTGAACCTCAGTTGGATCATACTATGGTGTCATCCAGTGAAAGTAAAGAAGTGATTTATGGTGATTTCTATGCGGACGGAAAATACATACATCCCTTGTTGTATAAAGAAGTGCTGATTATGGCAGCTTATGCAAACTTTAAAATGGGTACGATAAATAAAGCCTTACAGTTTGTAAATGAACTGCTTGCTTCATATGGATATGCTCCTGTAAGTATAGATGAAGTAGAAGGTACATTGCAAGAATTCGTTGCGAAATTGTATGGCACAGGACAATCTTATCCGTATGCCAGAATTCTTTCTATGAAGTTTGGAGTGAACGGTTTCGAAACTCCAAAGAACTGGTTCCTGCCTGTGCCTGAATCGGCTTTATTGTCTTGTCCTAATTTGCGGCAGAATCCCGGATATTGATTCCTGAAAAACTTTAATAGTAGTCTTTAGAGGCTCTTCGACTAGCCTTGTGCTTTATTCGTTTGTGAATTGAAAGCATAAGGCTGGTTTTTTATTTGCGGAAAAAGGGAAGAATGTCATCGTCTTTGAATTTTACATTGAAGCCGGACATTTGTCGGCCATTGTTGGAGGGATATTATTTTTTTCGTATCTTTCGGAAAGAACTTTTAGCTGAAAGTATATGAATATTTACGTAGATTTTTCTTTAAGGTTGTTTGTGGCCGGCCTGATGGGAGTGCTTATCGGGCTTGAGCGGGAATACCGGGCAAAGGAGGCGGGTTATCGCACGCATTTCCTGGTGGCACTGGGCAGTGCGTTGCTGATGATTGTGTCGCAATACGGCTTTATGGATGTGCTGGAGAAGGATTTGGTGCGCCTGGATCCGAGCCGTCTGGCTGCCCAGGTGGTCAGTGGTATCGGTTTTATTGGGGCGGGTACCATTATCCTGTTGCAGAAGCAGGTGGTGCGAGGGCTGACTACGGCAGCCGGTGTGTGGACTACGGCCGGAATCGGACTCGCGGTAGGGTCGGGCATGTATATGATAGGTATTCTGGCTACTTTCCTGGTATTAGCAGGATTGGAGGTTCTCAGCTACTGTTTTAAAAGTATAGGAATGCGAAGTATGATTATCGAGCTTACGGCAGAGAATTCCGAGGCCTTGAAAGCCCTTTCCGGCAAGTTCAGTTCCGAGAATTTTCAGATTACCTCCTACGAGATGAACAAGGTGTATGAGAACAACCATGAAGCCTATCGCATCACAATGGTAATCAGGGCAAAAAGAGTGAATGAGGAAGGATTGCTCTTGATGATGCTTCATGAGTTTCCCGATGTGACGGTGAACCGGATTGTCTGACATAAAACCAAAATACCACCAGAGCCTTTTCTCTGATGGTATTTTGTGTTAGCCGATATAGACATTGACATGTAAAAACAAGCGGTCGTGCTGCTCGTCAATGTCAAAATCTATTTTGTCTTCACGGGCCAGCCATCCGATAGCCGCATTCAGGTCTCTGTCTGACAGGCCGGATGCGTGTTTAAGCTTGTCGTACTCCCAGTGGGCATTGTCGGAAAGGAGTTTCCACACGATACCCGCATTTGTTCCGATCTGATTTTTGTTCATCATAATTCCAAAAATAATGTAGTTATTGTAATGTAGTAGCTGAGCGAAGATATAAAAATTTGTTGTTGTAACAAATCTTATGCTAACAAAATAATATTGGAATGGCGTGTTTTTCTTTTCTCTTAATTGTTTTAATGATAATATTACAGAAATGTGACAATGTGCCTGCAAATTGCCAGCGTTTTTTATATCGCTTCCCGTACGCTATTCCATTTTTTTCTTATACCTTTGCACATAAGTAAAAAAGACGATTATGAAGAGACATAAGATAAACTGGAGGGTGCCCAAAGGGGCGGAACTGACGGAATTGGACAAGAAAGTGCTGTTTTATCAGGATAAAGGGCATTTGGTTCCGACTCGCCAGTTGATTAAGACTCCGGAACAGATTGAAGGAATTCGTCGTAGCGGCGTAATCAATACGGGAGTACTCGACCTGGTGGAAAAGGAAATCCACGCTGGAATGAGTACGGCCGAAATAGACAAGCTGGTGTATGAGTATACCCGGGACCACGGAGCCATTCCGGCAACCTTGGGGTATGAGGGATTTCCGAAGAGCTGTTGTACTTCCATCAATGAGGTGGTTTGCCATGGAATTCCGAGCGAAGAGGAAATTCTGGAAGAAGGCGACATTATTAATGTGGACTGTACGACGATTCTGGACGGTTATTATGCCGACGCTTCACGTATGTTCATTATCGGAAAAACCACTCCGCAGAAAGAAAAACTGGTGCGTGTGGCAAAAGAATGTCTGGAAGTCGGTATGGAAGCAGCCCGTCCTTTCGGCTTTGTGGGAGATATCGGCCATGCCGTAGAGAAACACGCGAAGAAGAACGGATTTTCAGTGGTCCGTGATTTGTGCGGTCACGGTGTGGGAGTAGAGTTCCACGAAGAACCGGATGTAGAACACTTTGGCAAGAAGGGTACAGGTATGTTGCTTGTGCCGGGCATGGTGTTTACCATCGAACCGATGATTAATATGGGAACCTGGGAAGTCTTCATTGACGAAGAAGACGGATGGACCGTGGTGACGGAGGATGAGCTTCCTTCCGCACAGTGGGAACACACTTTCGTAATGACGGAGCAGGGACTTGAAATATTGACCTATTAATAATAGAAGAATGTTATGAGTACAATAATATTAGGAATAGAATCTTCTTGTGATGATACTTCTGCGGCAGTGATAAAGGATGGCGTATTGCTGTCGAGCGTGATTGCCAGCCAGGCGGTGCACGAAGCTTACGGAGGAGTGGTTCCGGAACTGGCCTCGCGTGCACACCAGCAGAATATCGTTCCGGTGGTGCATGAAGCTTTGAAACGTGCCGGAGTGGCAAAGGAAGATTTGAGTGCCATTGCCTTTACTCGCGGACCGGGTCTGATGGGTTCTTTGCTGGTAGGAGTGTCTTTTGCCAAAGGACTTGCCCGCTCGCTGGATATTCCGATGGTAGAGGTGAACCATTTGCAGGGTCATGTGCTGGCGCACTTTATTCAGGAACCCGACGGTGAAAACGTACAGCCTAAATATCCTTTTATCTGTCTGCTGGTTTCAGGAGGAAACTCTCAGATTATCCGTGTGAATGCGTATAATGATATGGAGGTGTTGGGACAGACCATCGATGATGCGGCAGGAGAGGCTATCGACAAGTGCTCCAAGGGGATGGGGTTGGGCTATCCGGGAGGTCCGATTATCGACAAACTGGCGCGCCAGGGTAATCCGGAAGCCTTTAAATTCAGCAAACCGCATATTCCGGGCTATGACTATAGCTTTAGCGGACTGAAAACCTCTTTCCTGTACTCGCTCAGAGACTGGATGAAAGAAGATCCCGATTTCGTAGAACATCATAAGACGGATTTGGCTGCTTCGTTGGAGAAAACGATTGTAGACATCCTGATGGATAAATTACGTAAGGTAGTAAAGGATACAGGCATCAAGGAAGTGGCCGTAGCTGGAGGAGTTTCGGCAAACAACGGTCTGCGAAACGCTTTCCGTGAACATGCGAAAAAATATGGCTGGAACATTTTCATACCGAAGTTCGGGTATACTACCGACAATGCGGCCATGATCGCCATTACGGGATATTATAAGTTTTTGGACAAGGATTTTTGCACTATAGACAAACCCGCTTATTCACGGGTAACCATTAAGTAACAATTTAGAGAAAACAGATTATGTCAGTAGAAACCAAAACACTAAGTAAGGAGATAAGTGAAATTTTCTGGAGAGAAGGCTATACATTGGCTACTGCAGAAAGTTGTACGGCTGGTAACGTGGCAGCCATCATAACTGCTATCCCAGGTAGTTCTCGTTTCTATAAAGGTGGAATTATAGCCTACTCAGATGAGGTAAAGAAAACGCATTTATATGTAAATGCCGAAACACTGGAACAACATGGGGCAGTAAGTGAAGAAACCGTTGTGGAAATGGTAAAGGGTGCCATCAAGGCGTTGGATGTGGATTATGCAATGGCTACATCCGGAATTGCCGGTCCTGGCGGAGGAAGTCCGGAAAAACCGGTCGGTACGATTTGGGTAGCAGCCGGAACAAAAGATGCGGTACTTACGGCTAAATTGACCGAAGATGAAGGTCGTGAGAAAAATATTCAGGCTGCAACGGCAAAAACCCTCCAATTATTGTTGGAATTATGCCAAAATCAAGGAAAAGAGGAGTAAAAGTTCAATTTGTTGAAAAAAGATTTGTTTATATAAAATAAAATCACTTACTTTGCACTCCGTTTGAGAGAACCATGGAATAAAACTATAAAAACTAGATAGAAATGTCGAAAATTTGTCAAATTACCGGAAAGAAAGCCTTGATAGGCAACAACGTTTCACACTCTAAGAGAAGAACAAAAAGAACTTTTGATGTGAACTTGTTTACAAAGAAATTCTACTATGTAGAACAGGATTGCTGGATTAGCCTGAACATCTGCGCTAACGGCTTGCGAGTTATTAACAAAAAAGGCCTGGATGCAGCGCTGAACGAAGCGGTAGCAAAAGGTTATTGTGATTGGAAAACTATCAAAATTATTGGTTAATTAAAAGGAGAGAAAGACTATGGCTAAGAAAGCTAAAGGAAACAGAGTACAGGTAATCCTTGAATGCACAGAAATGAAGGATAGTGGTATGCCGGGAACTTCTCGTTATATTACAACTAAGAATAGAAAAAATACCACTGAAAGATTGGAATTGAAGAAATACAATCCGATTTTGAAAAGAGTAACAGTTCATAAAGAAATTAAATAATAACAGACCATGGCAAAGAAAACAGTCGCAACCCTTCAGACAGGTAAAGAAGGACGTTCTTATACTAAGGTTATCAAAATGGTTAAGTCTCCGAAAACTGGTGCTTACGTTTTTGACGAACAAATGGTTCCTAACGAAAAAGTACAGGACTTCTTCAAGAAATAATTTATCTTTTGAGATATAAAATGCTAAATAAAAGTTCCTTTCATTTAAATATGGAAGGAACTTTTTTTGTGTGAAAGCGAGAATAGTTATATCTTTGTTATATTCGTTTCTATCTGTTTTGTACTTTCCATATTATCAGCGTGATATACCTCCAGAGGGATTTCTGGGGGTATAAAATATGAGATTCCTCTCTTTGCTTTCCATGAAAAAACGCTATTTTTGCGGTGAAATGTTTTACAAATGTTTTTCAGCAAATGGCAACATTCAAGGTAGTGGTTCTTCCTCATCAGAAAAAGGAAGATGGTACGTATAATGTAAAGATACGTGTCACTCAGGCAAGAAAATCAAAGTATATAAAAACTTCTCAGTTTGTCTCTGCGCAGGATATTTCACGAAAGAAGGAAAAGGGTGTAGAAAAGATAAAAATCAAGAATCAGGCCATAATAGACCTGATGGATGAACTTGTACTTTCTTATAGGAGAAAACTGACTGCCGCTGGAATTCAGGCTGAATCCTGGGACGTGGACAAGATTGTGGAATATCTTACCGGTTCCTCAGACGGATTTTATCTGAATATTATACAGTATGGTAAAGATTATGCGGATTCTTTGGAGAAGCAGGGGAGAACTGGAACTGCAAAGTCCTATCGGGTGGCCATGAATGCCCTTGAACGTTTTGCTGGCCCTGATCTTGACGTCAATCAGGTAACGGTGTCTTTCCTGAAATCCTATGAGCGTTTTCTTCGTGAGGAACCTACACTTTGCGGTACAAAGTCTGGAGGTGTGGTTACAACTGATAAGCCGAAAGCCGGAAGGGCTGTGTCGTCTTACATCTCATTCCTGAAGACTGTATTCAATAACGCCAAGCTTGAATACAATGATGAAGAAGCCGGAATGGTGAGAATACCCTTATCTCCATTCTCAAAGTACAAGATACCGGAGGTGACTGTTTCTGTGGAGCATCGCGTGCTTTCTGTTGAGCAGATACAGCGTATAATAGACCTTCCGTACGTTTACCAGAATAAAAACAAGGGATACTCTCTTTTCAATATAGCCAAAGATGTGTTTCTGATTTCATTTGCGCTTATGGGGATGAATACAGCTGACTTGTATGAAGCTTGTGAGTATTCCGGATATGTGCTCACCTATCAGCGTAGAAAGACGCGTACGCGAAGAAAAGACAAGGCGCTGATAAAGGTATTCGTTGAACCTGAGATTCGTCCTCTAATCGAAAAATATAGGGGAAATGGAACGGTTTTCTGTTTTAGTGACCATTATGTGACGTCCGACATGCTTAATGCCATGGTGAATATTGGCCTGAAGAGAATCGGTCGTGAGATTGGTGTTCCTGACCTGAATTTTTATTACGCCCGCCACTCTATGGCATCCATCTGTGCCAACAGGCTTGGCATTGATATAGCCCGTGTGGACGAAATGCTTAACCACAGTGACCCGAAAATGGCCCTTGCGAGGGTTTATATAGAAAAAGATTTTCGGCCGCTCTGGGACGCTAACAGAAGGCTTCTGGATTTGTTCGACTGGAGCTTCTATACAAAAGAAAAGCCGGAGGAGTAACCTTCGGCTTAATTTATTCCTATATTTTCCAGCACTTCATCAATGAACATCGAGCGGTAGTGCGGGCAGTCAAGCACTCCTTTCCGTTTCGCTTCCCGATACACCTTTGAGAACAGCTTGGCTTTTTCTTGGACTGTTACTGGTATCTCCTCAATGGGTGTGGTCAGGAACCGACATCCCCATCCTTTGCAGGTCGGGGAGAGCTGACAGTAAGTTGATGTTGTGTACGTGTCTGCACATGAAGTAATATCAGTATTCATAGAAACGTATGTTCTTAATCTTTTCTTTTCTGATAGAGTCTCCGTATATTCTATATATAGAATTCAACTGATATGATTGCTAATACAATACAAATAAATAATTATGCAGTATATGTTATTTTTTGAATTTTTCCTCCAAATACATATCTCTAAGAGGGAGGCTTAATATGTAGCATATATCTCCAAGAGTTATGTCATAAGATTTATTTTCTCCATTTTCACCTGTGATAGTTATGGATGGAGCGTTATAAACAAAATCTTTAATTCCATTGAATATATCATTATCTGTAAAACCGGAGCATGCAAAATTGGCTGCGTTTTCTACGTCCAGTTCTGTTTTAGGATTCATGCTTTCTATTTTCGAAAAGAAGAAAGACTTGTGTTCGTTCAGGAATTCCATTCCGTGTATTTGGCTAAATATCTTTTCTCCTAATTCGTTTAATCTTCTTGGACTTTTTTTCATACTAAATACGTTTGCTGAATTTGGGAATTTTTGTATCAAGACGGCTTTGATTGCTGTAATGTCTTCTTTTATGCTATCAAAGTCTTGTTTCATTTGTTTGATGTCAGAAGACAATTCGTCAATCTTATTGTTTTTGTTTTGACAATCTGCATGTTTGGTTTTATCTTCCAGCACCTTGAACCGCGTGTAGTAAAATTTCATTACGACAAACATTATCGCAATGATTATTACAGTCCAAAGCGGCATCAGTTCTATCAGTTTTTCTATAATCTTATCCATTCTTTACAAATATAGCATTTTTTACTATGTAATTAAAAAACTACATAGAAGTACAGGTAGTTACTACTAAATGAATTGGTAACTACCTATAAGTCAATTAAAGGGTTATTCTTTGGTTTCGTACATGTCTATAGCCTTGAAATAATCTTCAGTATATTGGAATAAATCATCAAGGCTTTCAATAGCATGTTTTACATCTTTCTTGTTTTCGTCAATAGTTGCAACATATTTCGTTACTGTGTTAAAGTACATACGGCAGATTGGTTTGCGGTTATTGTCATCAAGCAACACACTAAAGTAAGTTTGTGCATCACGGTATGCTATTCTTGACACATCTACTTTCTGACGACAAATAGCTTGTATGATACGATATGCGTCAAGTTCTTCTTCTGTCGTAACAATTTTTGAATCTGGTTGTGCTTCTACTGGGGGTTCTGTTTTTGTTTCTTCAACCTTAGTTTGTTGGGCTTCTGGTTTTGCATCACTGACAGTTAGTGCTCCTTTTAAACGTTCATTGATAATATCATTGATGTGTGATGATATGGCACGTTTTACCAATGGGGTAAACTGGTCTACGACATTCTGCAGCATACGACCATCATATACTTTGGTTGCGAACATTTTTACGAAATCTGCACTTGGGTTTGAAAACTCGTTTTGTATAATAGTTTTGAGTTCTCCCATGTACTTTAATTCACTTGCAGAACTGAGTATATTTTCAACGTCAAAATATGATTTATGGAATTTCTTGAGTTCTTCGATTTGGTTATCGCGGAGATCTGTAATATCAACTTCCAGGAATGGTTTATCATCCATGATATTAGGTTCCTTGAGGTCTGTATAGAAGCGGTAGATGATTCCGTTTGTTAGCAGTCCAAATTTAGCTTTAGATACATTAAAGTATCGAAGTAGCTGATTGTCGTGTATGTTAAGGTCTTGTTTCCAATGCTTGCACTCAATTAAAAGGATTGGCTGCTCATCTTTCATGATGGCATAGTCAATCTTTTCTCCTTTTTTCGTGCCGATGTCACAAGTCATTTCAGGAATGACTTCAAGAGGGTTAAATACATCGTATCCTAGTGCATTTATAAAAGGCATAATAAATGCGTTTTTAGTAGCTTCTTCTGTCTGAATGTTTTCTTTCAGCTTTTCAACTCTGTCGGCAAGCTGTTTGATTGCGTCTTTAAAGTCCATAGTTTATATTATTTAGCAGATAAACACATTAATACTCTATACATACCGTATACTTCTGAAAGAGGTACATCAAAATCTGAGAATTTAGGGTCTGGATTGATAGAGTGGCATTTTATGTATCCTTCCTTCTCTCTACATTCGTGTACCTCCTTTACTATAACACCGTTGGGTGTATCGAGTACATAAGTTTTACCCCAATCAATGAAAATATTGGGATTTATCTTTTTTATAAGAATGCGCGAGCCTGATGGATATTCGGGTGACATGCTATCTCCATATACCGTAATTGCAAAATCTACATTTTCTATTGGAGATATTATAGTTTCACAATCATTCAAGAAAACACTAGGAGAAGCAAATCCAGTTAATGAACCTCCCATAGCTGACATCGGAAGTAGATAGGTGATGTATTCTGATTTTATATTGACTTTTTTCCCAGTATCTCTTTTGTGTATTGTAATATCATTTCCTGTAGGATATTCACCAATAAGCATTTCTCCTTCTCCTGTAAGCAACCAATTTTTGTTTAAGTCACCAAAAAAGTTAGATATTTTATCTATTGTTGAACGTCTGGTATTATCTCCCATTTTAGATACTGCACCATTGCTTAAGCCAACTGTTTTTTCAAATGACTGTACGGTTAATCCTTTGTATTCGATAAAGTAGAAGAGTCGTTCTTTCAATCCAGCCATAATAGAGTTAATTAGAGTTAATATCTAAATATAATTAGATTTATTGTTTGATAAATTAGATATTAAATCTATCTTTGCAACATCAAACAATAAACAATAAACAAAGGAAACGAAAAAACGGGAAACCGCCAAATAAAAGTGATAACTAAAAAGAGGTAACGCCATGAGAATATATGATTTGAAACAGATAATGAAGGATGCTTGGAGAACATATAAATATGTTGCTAAGAAGAAAGGAAAGACTTTCGGTGAAGTTCTGAAATCAACATGGAAAATGGCAAAACTCCAGGTGTCAATGAAGAAAGCCATGGATTCAAAAAGCCAGCCTTTGTCAGGATTGAAGTCAGCCTGCAAGGCGGTCAGCTACGACTGGTCAGGTGTAACGGAAGCGGCCGTTTATCCGGACAACCACAGAGGTTACCTTGGTTCGAAATATTGCGGAGATTAATCAGGATAACGCAATCCCTATCCGGCCATAGAGCCTACCCTTTGATGCGGAGGTAGGGAACATGAAGGATTGACTGCCCTAAGCAGTCCGTTCCAGAAAGCGATACTGGCGCATACCCTCATTACCAGCATAGAGGACGCGAGGATTCAAGGGTCGAAGCAAGCAGCCGCAAGGTCGATGCAAGCAGCCTGGCTAAATAATGGCAAATGTCCCGAACGGTCATGCAGTGAAGAATAGTAGCTGATAACTCCGGTGGGAAGAGCAGAGAGAGCTTATCGGGGCACGAATCAAATAATAATCACATGAAAATACTACTTGCTTTATGTGCATTGTCCGTATTGGTGATGCACTTCAATCAGGATTTGAATCCGGTCTACTGGATTGGATTTTCAGGGTTTGTAATAACTGGCTTCTGGGCCGCTTATAAAATGGACAAGGATGGAAGAGCTTCAAAAGGTAATAAAGAGCATCTGCGATGATTTTGTAGACATCAACGCCATTCTGGCGGCACGCTCAAGGGAACTGGACAGACGGGAGCTGTTCGATAAGGAGATAGATACGGAAATCAATAATTTAAAACAGAATAGACATGAAAACAAATGAGGAATTACAGGGTATGACGCATGATGAACTCGTGGCATACACACAGAATCTGCAACGCGAATCCGAAGAATACAGAAAATCAATGCTGTATTACATGGAAGAAGAGAAAAAGATTGAATCGAAGTTTGAGAGTTTCAAGAACATGGTCAAATCGTTAGTTGTCTTAGTCGATTAGTTTTTATGGGTTATAGAAAATAGGTAGATGCCGGGCTATGAAGTTCGGCATTTTTGGTATCGTGGCGGAATTGGTAGACGCTATAAGTCGGATGGGTAGAGAGACAGAGCACAGTGTTATTCTACACCTAAAAGGAAGGGAGTTTCTCATGCAGGTTCGAATCCTGCCGGTACCACTAATTTAATATAATTTATATGGAAAAGATTTTTGATAAGGATTTTAGGAATGAATTATTTCGCTGCTTGAAAGAGTCAGGAATGAAAGACAAAGAAGTAAGTGGAATAATTAACAAACGCTACAAAGAGGCATTGAAGAAAGCTGTTATTGAACGATTAAATGCTGTGGCAAAAGCCATCAAAGAAGACAATCTTGAAGGGATAATCCCACTCATAGGTGATAGTCCTTCAGGCGATGGATATGGCTGTGATAACAGATACATCTCTTTTGACGATATTACTGATTGCGAAGATATTGGAGACGTTATAGATGTTTTGGGGATTGGGGTATGAATGAAATACTGACAGGAAAGATTTGCCCCTATTGTGGCAAGCCTACCGAATATGTGGACAGTTCCATAATCTACGGACGCTCATACGGTATGATTTACCTCTGCCAAGATTGCCGGGCTTATGTCGGTGTGCATAAAGGAACAGACCAAGCGTTAGGGCGTTTGGCTAATGCAGAGCTAAGGGAAGCCAAGAAAGAAGCTCACTTCTATTTTGACCAAATAGCCAAGACCAATCTTATCAATAAGATTTGGAAGAAGCATATCCCTAATAGCTCTAACAGAAGCAAGGCTTACCTATGGTTATCCAATCAGTTAAATATACCACGTGAAATTTGTCACATAGGTATGTTCGATGTAGATGATTGCAAACGTGTGATTATGCTATGCAGGCCGATAGTAAATAAACAAATGGCAGATAGTTCAGGCGGTAGAACACCATGTAAGGGTTAGCATGGAAGTCACGGGTTCAAGTCCCGTTCTGCCAGCAAACATTAAAAAGTAAGCGATATGGTAAAAGTAACAGAAAACTGGGCGCAGACCTTACGGGGAATGAAGGTCGGTGAAATAGTGATATTCCCGGTCGCTTCAATCTCATCAATCAACACGACAATCTGTAGACTCCGTCTGGAAATGTGTGTTGAAGGTGCAGACTGGAAACGTGTGGGGGGGATAGACAAAAAGAACGGAGAGTTCAAAATCAAGCGTGTATCATGAATGCTCTGTCGGAACGTGAGCACTTGGTTGCAGAGCAGTATTGCAAGGGGCTTGCGGATAAGGAGGTGGCCGACAGTCTTGGCCGCTCTACATGGACAATCAAGGCACAGAAGCGCGACATATACCGGAAGCTGGGTATCAGCAAGGATACGGAGCTGGTTCTGTATATGTTCTGCGAAAAGCTGAAAATCAACTTCGACCTGAAGGAGATTCGTAAACATGGGCTGGAAATGTTCTTCTCATTCCTTTTTATCCTCATGGCGGTAACAGATTACCATGTGGACATGAGAAGATGCCGGATGCAGACAAGAGCAAGAGTAACTAGAGTAGTAAGGAGGAGAGCAGATGGAGATTGACGCATGGCAGTTGAAGGTGATTATCCGTGAGACCGCAAAGGAAGCGGTGGAGGAATACATCAGACGCAGCAACCCGACTTCTGACGAGATAACCTATTCCAAGGCGTGCCGCAGGTACGGTGAAGGATGGTTGGACCATCAGATAGCCATTGGTGCTGCAAAATGGATACGGAAGGGAGTGTATCAGAATTCCCCGAAAATATTTTCCATAAAGCAGTTGGACGATTTGAAGTATGGCCCTTCAAGTCAGCTTAGAGCTGCAATGGGATGAAAGCACGTCCGGAGAGGTCTGGCCGCCTTTCAGGACAAAAGATATATCAGTTTATTAACCACTTAAATTTTTTGATTATGGGACTTATTAAGAAACCAAATGAATTGCAGGTAAAGAAAACCTTGTCAGCACTTATTTACGGACAGCCAGGTATGGGAAAGACCACACTGGCCTTGTCGGCACCGCATCCGCTTCTTCTGGACTTTGACGGTGGCGTACACCGTGTGAACGCTGCCCACCGTGTGGATACGGTACAGATAACGAAATGGGAAGAAGTGGATGAAGTGATGCAGTCTCCTGAGATTGCCGACTATGCTACGTTCGTGATTGATACCGCCGGAAAGATGCTTTCCTTCATGGACAAGTATATCATGCAGAACAATCCGAAGATGCGCAAGGCGGATGGTACTCTTTCCCTGCAGGGCTATGGAGTAAGAAAGAACATGTTCATCAACTTTGTAAATCAGGTATCCCTTATGGGCAAATCGGTGATATTTGTTGCGCATGAACGTGAGGAAAAGAACGGTGAGGAAAAGCAGATACGTCCGGAAATCGGTGGTTCATCTGCCGGTGACCTGATTAAGGAGCTGGATTTGGTCGGTTACATGGAAGCTATCGGAAAGAAGCGTACCATTTCCTTCAATCCTTGCGAGAAGTTCTACGGAAAGAACACCTGCAATCTTCCTGAACGCATGGAGATTCCAATCATTATCAATGACAAGGGTGATGTGACCGGAGAGAACAATTTCATGACGAATATCATCAATACCTATTCGAAATATCAGGAGAAACAGACAGAACTTTCTTCCGAATATGAAGACCTGATGGAAGTAATCAAGGCGCAGGTGGAACTTGTGAATGACGTGGAGTCGGCCAACAGCGTGGCAAAATCACTTGCAGGTATGCAGCACATTTTTGACAGCAAGCTGCAGGCTGGACAGCTTCTTAACAAACGATGCAAGGAACTGGGTTTGAAGTTTGACAAAATCAAGAAGGAATATGCAGCAGCCTAAGTACAGAATGTATCCGTCACTCTTGGATAAGTTCGAAGCTTATCTGAGGGCGGATGAAGAGGTGGAGAGCTTCTTCAACATAGACAATGAAACCGGAGAGTACAAACGCTCTCCGGAAGAAGTTGAAGCGGAACTGAAACAGTCCCTGATTGACGCGATCAACCGTGTACCATTTGCCAGCGAAGCAGCCGACAAGGGTACGGCCTTCAATGCGCTTGTGGACATGGCAATCCATAATGAGCCGCACGTTCCCAGTGAGCGTGCTCCGTATTCCATTATCGGAGACAGGGAAACGAATACCGTTCAGGTGACTTTCCCGGCTACGGAGCTGGCACCCATGCGGAACTTCCTCTTTGACCGCGCCTGGGTTATTGAGCAGGCCAAGTATTTCGATGGGGCGGTAAGCCAGTTGTATGTCTCTGCAATCCTGCCCACACGATACGGTGATGTGGAGCTTTACGGATTCATCGACGAGCTCAAGCGTGATGTGGTATATGACATCAAGACGACAAGCTCGTACAGCTTCGGAAAGTATGAGCACGGCTGGCAGCGGCATGTGTATCCTTACTGCCTGATAGCTTCAGGAGAGATGGAAAGCGTAAGCGCATTTGAGTATACGGCCTTTGCATTGAAAGGCGGTACCAGCCGCACTCCGCTCATTTCTGGGACACGTTATCCGGAATACTATACCTACAATCACAAGCAGAGCGTAAAGTTGCTCACAGCCCATGTAGAGCGTTTTATTGAGTTTCTGGAAGCTAACAAAGAATTAATCACTGATAAAAAGATTTTTGGACAATGAGTCAGACAGCTATTCTGGTGAAGGAAAAGGGAGTGGTGAGGATTGACAAGCCTTTCGACTTCATGTGCAGCCAGCTTCGGAACGGACGTTACAAGGTCGTCATCGAGCGCTATACGGAGCCACGGACTATCAGTCAGAATGCCTTGATGTGGCTTTGGTTTACGTGCATCGAGCAGGAGACCGGAACGGACAAGCAGGACGTACATGACTACTACTGCAGCCTTTTCCTTCGCCGGACGGCTGTAATAAACGGAAAGGAGACGGTTGTTGCCGGAAGCACGTCACGTCTGAACACTTTGCAGATGACGGACTTTCTTAATAAAGTGAAGGCGGATGCGGCGGCTGAGCTGGGAATATCGCTTCCTCTTCCGGATGACTTGTACTATCAGGAGTTTATTAACGAATATAAATACAGGAGATGACATGGATATAACAAAAGCAAAAGTGACGAAGGATAATACCCTCGTTGCAACCTATATGGATGAAACGGGTACGGTGACGGTAGAGGGAAAGAACCTCGTGACCAATGACCTGATAAACGCTTTCAAGGCTCTGGTTCCCCACATGGCTTTCCTCTGTGAACAGAAGGAAGCGGACGGTAAGGAGTTCCTGGAAGATATGCCGGAGAATATTGACAGCATCCTTGAGGTGACCGGATATACGGTGGGAGGTGACGGTGACAGCAGGGGAGTCACACTGACCGGAAAGCGGTTCCTGAAAAGCAACAAGGTGCTGAACCTGAACGCACCGTTCACCAAGTTTACAGACGAAAATGAGGACTATGCATTTCAGTTTGAGCTGGAGCAGGCCATAGAATCATGCAGCTATGAAGTGAACGAGTATATCTTCAACAAAAAATGGAAGGTGGTACAGCAGGAACTTCCGTTCGAAGAGCAGGCTGCTGCAGATGTTCAGGCTGATGTGATACCGGAAGCACAGACGGCAGCTCCGTCAAGTCCGGACATTGAAGCCTTTCAGAAGATAATTGATAACTCGAAAGTGACGATAGAGGTGAACGGGAAGAAAATCAAGCCCAGAAGTTCCGGCCGTCACAAGACCACACAGTTAGCATCATAATATTATGTTGTACCCATTTTGTGTAACGCAAACCCCGAATTGCTATAAGATAGCATTTCCCTATCATCCCACACTTAAAGACCTGGTACACCGTATCCCGAGTGTGGCCAGGAATCCAAAAGCTGCCTACATACCTGATGAACGCGCATGGAAGGTTTCGCTTGAAGATAAATGGTATGTGGATAAGATGGGAGAGTGGGCAGTATCGGCAAGGATATGCAGCCGCGTACAGCGTTCGGTATCTTCCAGGGCTGTAACGGATTACACCATTCCTGATTTGCCGAAGCTGACAGTTCCCCACGGGCTTCTTCTGGAGCCTTACGAATACCAGAAGGAAGGTATCGCCTATGCCTTGCAGCATAAGCGGTGTATCTTCGGGGACCAGCCGGGACTGGGAAAGACGTTGCAGGCAATAGGCACGGTTACGATAGCAAAGGCGTATCCGTGCCTTGTTGTTTGTCCGGCCGCCTTGAAGATAAACTGGCAGCGTGAATTCAAGAAGTTTGCCGGAAAGCAGGCGATCATCCTTGATGACAAGAACAAGTCAAGCTGGCAACGCTTCTACGAACAGAAGAAGGCGGACGGTACGGCCTTGTGCGACATCTTTATAACCAACTACGAGAGCCTGAAAAAGTTCTTCGTGCAGGGAATAAAGGAGGATGCACGCTTTACCATGCGTTCCATCACGTTCGACCCGCGTATCTCACTTTTCAAGTCGGTAGTGATAGATGAGAGCCACAAGTGCAAGTCCAGCAAGACACAGCAGAGCAAGTTCCTGGAAGGAATATGCAAGGGTAAGGAGTACGTGCTGGAGCTTACGGGGACTCCGGTAGTGAACAACAATACCGACCTTATCCAGCAGTTGAAGATAATGGGACGTCTGGAGGACTTCGGAGGATATAAAAACTTCTGTGAAAAGTTTTGTGCCGGGCCTAAGCAGAGTTCCAATGTGAAGGAGTTGAACTGGAGACTGTCAACCACCTGCTTTTTCCGAAGGGAGAAGGCCAAGGTACTCACGCAGCTTCCGGACAAGTCACGGCAGTATATCGAAGTGGATATCACCAACCGTAAGGAGTACGACAAGGCGGAAGCCGATTTGATTCAGTATCTGCGTACATACAAGAATGCGGATGATGAAAAGATACAGAAGGCTCTGAGAGGTGAGGTAATGGTGAAGATGGGCATCCTGAAATCCATATCCGCAAGGGGCAAGATTAAGGTGTTCTCCGAGTTTATCCATGACGTGATAGACGGTGGAGAAAAACTGATAGTCTTTGCCTACCTCAAGGAGGTTGTGATGGAACTGAAAAACCATTTCCCCGATGCGGTGACCGTGACGGGTGATGATAATGCAGTTCAGAAACAGAATGCTGTAGACCGTTTTCAGAATGACCCGGAATGCAGGCTGATAATCCTTAACTACAAGTCGGGAGGTACGGGATTGACGCTTACCGCTTCTAGCCGTGTGGCGTTTATCGAGTTTCCCTGGACGTTCTCAGACTGCGAGCAGGCAGAGGACAGGGCGCACCGTAACGGCCAGAAGAATAACGTGAACTGCTACTACTATTTAGGGAAAGATACGATTGACCGCTATATGTATGACGTGATCCAGACCAAAAAGAACATTGCCAACGGTGTGACCGGAACGGATGATGTGGTGAAGGAAAGCGTGGTGGATATGGCCATGAACTTATTCAGTCAGAAGTTATGAAAACTATATTGCAATCATTGAAAGAAAATGTGGAGGGTGGAAATATTACTCTCAGAGAAGCCGCTATCAGGTTACATGAAGCCGGATGGACAAACTTTATAGATGAAGAAACTACAAGAAGGTTGCTTAAACTGTAATAAAATGAGAAAGCAGACTACACCGCTATCAGAAAGCCAGATACAGCATGATTGCCTGACATGGTTCAGGCTTCAGTACCCAAATCTGGCTTTGCTTCTCTTTGCCGTTCCGAACGGTGGCCGCAGGGATGCAAAGACAGGAGCAAGGATGAGGTACGAGGGAGTAGTAAGGGGAGTTGCCGACCTGATACTACTTATCCCCAAAAAGGGATATGCTTCCCTCTGTATTGAAATGAAGACACCGAAAGGGGTACAGAGTGACGGGCAGAAAGAATGGCAGAGAGAAGCCGAGAAGTACCGGAACAAGTATGTGGTATGCCGTTCTTTACAAGAGTTTATTTACGAGGTTAATTCTTATCTACTATGACCTACATTGACTACATTAATCAGTTTTGGCAAATTCGACGGTATAAACCGATGACAGCGCATGAGGCAGACTTCTATTTCTTTTTGTTGAAGGAATGCAACATCCGGAATTGGCTTTGCCCATTCGAATTACCAACACGTCTAATCCAAGCCGAATTAGGTTACAGCAATAAGACTGTAATTGATTTGCGCAACCGATTGAAGCAAAAAGGGCTGATTGATTTCATTGAAGGGAACAGAAGAGAAAAGGCTGCTTCTTACATTCTTTTAGTTACCTCAGGTAACCAAAGCGGTAACCAAACTGGTAACCAAAGTAGTAACCAAAGCGGTAACCAAAATGGTAACCCTATTATAAAGACTAAGAATAAGACTAAGAATAATAATAACTCTGGCGAGTTATTTCCGCCCGAAGAAAAACCGAAAAAGAAAAAATCGGCAAAGGCAGAATTTATCCCTCCCACATTGTACCAGGTAAAAGCCTACTTTGAAGAAAAGCTTCCGGACTGGGAAAGGCAGGCGGAAACATTTTTCTATCATTTCGACAGCCTTGGATGGCGTAACACTAACGGAGCAAAGATTGAGCGTTGGGACAGCAAGGCAAATCTTTGGATAATGGACGAACAAGCAAAACAATATCAGCATGGAAAACAATCTGAAAACAGTTGTGGAGGTAATAAACCAAGCGACATTGGTACAACAGCCGGAAAACTTAAAGCGGTTGAACTCTGATTCAAGGCAGGCGGAATCATTCTGGAAGCAGAAGCTGGTAGAGTGCATGACCAGTGTATCACCAGGATTCGTGATAGATGCCAGAAACCGCAGGGAGTTGGATGCACTGTACCGCTGGGTATGGGAAAGAGCCGGCCGTATCATGGGAGGAAGTCTTGACCCGTGCAAAGGCATTATGCTTTGTGGACCGATAGGAACAGGAAAGTCCACGCTCATGAAAGGGCTGCAGAAGTACGAAAGTCTGGTAAACAGATATGCGTTTGCTTTCGGACGGAAGGATTTAGGCTTTGCGTTCGTCTCAGCGGCTGAAATCTCATTACGCTATGCGGAACAAGGAATTGACGGAATAATTCGCTACACGCAGCGAGAATGCGCCACAGGGCTATGTATTGACGAACTTGGGCGTGAGCCTTCGGATGCAAAGCACTTTGGGACGGGACTGAACGTAATACAGACCGTTTTACAGCTTCGCTATGAGTTTCGTCATGAGTATTGCACTTATGCGACAACCAATCTGGAGCTGGATGATATACCGTCACGGTACGGAATCTACATTGCAGACCGCTGTAAGGAAATGTTTAACATCGTTCATGTAGGCGGTGAAACTCGACGACAATAATAACCAAAAACCAACCTCAAAAATGGAACTGATATGATAAAGTTACTCTATATAGACCTTTTCTGCGGTGCCGGGGGAACCAGTACCGGAGTAGAAAACGCACGCTACGCAGATGAACAGTGTGCTAAAGTAATAGCATGTGTGAACCACGACGCAAACGCTATCGCCAGCCATGCGGCCAACCACCCGGATGCGTTGCATTTCACTGAGGACATAAGGACACTGGAATTGTCCCCTTTGGTATCTCATGTAAAACGGATGAAGAAGATTTATCCGGATGCACTGATTGTGCTTTGGGCCAGTCTTGAATGTACGAACTTCAGTAAGGCAAAAGGTGGGCAGCCACGAGACGCCGACAGCAGGACTCTGGCTGAGCATCTTTTCCGATATATTGAGGCTATTGATCCAGACTACATACAGATAGAAAATGTTGAGGAGTTCATGTCATGGGGTGATATGGATGAAAAAGGACACCCCATCAGCAAGGACAAAGGACGATGCTATGAGAAGTGGAAACGCAACGTCAGGAAATATGGTTACGATTTTGACTGGCGAATCTTGAACGCTGCCGATTATGGTGCCTATACTACTCGTAAGCGGTTCTTCGGTATCTTCGCCAAGCGTGGCCTGCCTATTGTATTCCCTGAACCTACTCACTGTAAAGATGGGAAGTCGGATATGTTCGGACGATTGGAAAAGTGGAAGCCTGTTAAGGAAGTGCTGGATTTCTCAGACGAAGGAGATAGTATATTCTGCAGGAAGAAGCCGCTGGCCGAGAAAACTCTTGAACGCATCTATTCCGGACTGATTAAGTTCGTGGCTGGAGGTAAGGAGGCTTTTATTGTAAAGTATAACTCTATGAGTCGGACGGGGAAATACCAGGCACCAAGCATTGACGAACCATGTCCTACAGTAGCAGCACAAGGACGGCTTGCATTGGCAAAGGTAAACTTCCTCTCCAAGCAATTCAGCGGCCAGCCGGATAGCAAGAACATATCTGTGGACGGCCCTGCCGGAACTATCACCTGTAAAGACCACCACGTTTTCGTCTCAGCCTATTACGGGAATGGTCATAACAATTCTGTAGAACTTCCAGCACCTACGGTAACAACAAAAGATAGGTTGGCATTGGTAAATTCTGTTTTCATAGACAACCAATACGGTACCGGAAAACCGACATCTATTGAGCTGCCAGTTGGTACAGTAACCACGGTGCCGAAGTTCAATGTGGTAAGCTGCAAACCGTGGATAATGAACACAGCTTTCTCGAATATTGGAAGCAGCATTGAGCAACCTTCTCAGACCATTACAGCCAACCGCAAATGGCATTACCTTATGAATCCTCAGTTTGCCAGCGCCGGAGGTTCTGTAAACAACCCATGTTTCACACTTATAGCCCGCATGGACAAAATGCCGCCTTATCTGGTAGAGGTTGAAGGAGGTATCGGCATACAGGTTACACCTGATGACAGTCCGATGACAATCAAGATTAAGGAGTTTATGGCTTTGTATGGCATCATTGACATAAAAATGCGTATGCTTCGGATAGCAGAACTCAAGAAAATAATGGGATTTCCTGAAGACTATGTACTGATTGGCCCCCAGTCAGACCAGAAGAAGTTCATCGGCAACGCCGTGGAGGTGAACATGGCTCGTGTGCTTTGTGAGGCTATCTGTAAGGAGATTATAAGAAAAAGAAAAGTTGCATAAAATGGTTAGTGAGGTACATAACATGGACTGCATGGAATACATGCGGAACATACCAGATAAGTTCTTTGAGCTAGCAGTGGTCGACCCTCCATACGGAATAAATGCCCCGAACATGTCGATGGGTAGCAACATGAACCGTAGGCATGGAGGATACAATGGTGAAAGTATAGCTAAAAGACTGAAAAAGAAACGCTTTAACCAAGGAGCCGGAAAACTTAAGAACCGGGCATTGAATACAATGCAATGCGATTGGGATTATCATCCTCCCTCAAAAGAGTATTTCGAGGAACTGTTCAGGGTAAGCCATAATCAAGTGATATGGGGAGGCAACTATTTTCCTCTACCACCTACACGCGGGATATTGTGCTGGGATAAAATGCAGCCTTGGAAGAATTTTTCCCAGTTTGAGCTTGCTTGGACTTCTTTTGATTGTCCGGCATCTATCATTCATCTTTCAAGTCGTGGAGGTAACAATAAAGAATCAAAAATCCATCCTACCCAGAAACCTATCAAACTTTATCAATGGATTCTTGAAAAATTTGCTAAACCTGGTGACAAAATACTGGACACGCACCTCGGCAGTGGAAGTTCCAGAATCGCAGCTTATCGGATGGGGTTCGATTTCTATGGAACCGAGATAGATAAGGAATATTTTGATGAACAAGAGAAAAGGTTTCGGAAAGAATGCCTTGGAGAGATTAAAACACCTGAAGGAATTATTGTACAACAGAAGCTATTTTAAGCCATGGGAAAGCAGGAAAGTATGGATGACTGGTTTCAGATGGCTAAGGATTATGCCAAAGCTGAAAAGGAGCTGAAAATCGAGAATTGGGTGCAAATCAGCATCTGCTACGGTTACGGTCATCAATCTGTCATCCTATACACATACGACCTTCCTCGTGAAGTGTACGAAAGAAGGATGTGGGTAATCAGATGGAGGGTGGCCAGACTGCAATGCCAGCATCCGAGGAATGATGTGTACACTTCTTTTTACTACTACGACAAGCGTTCAGGAGAGTCGCTTGAAGTGAGTTCCTGCCTATCTAAGCTGATTTCGGCCAAAGCCCAGATAACGAAAGCAGAACGCAGGATGAATGAATACATAGAACACAACCATCAAAACAATCTGTTTTTTGATGAGAACACGGACGAGGAACTGGTTAAGTTTAGGGAGAAACTGGAGCGGAAGAAAACCGAGTGTGCTGAGTGTGAAAAGAGACTTGAGCAACTTGTAGAAAAAAGGAGAAATAATCAATGAAAACTAAATTATATTACATGTTCCTGGCAGTCATGTGGTGGCTGCTGGGATAGGTGGAAAGGAGAAGGATATGAAACCAATATTGGATGCTTGCTGTGGTGGCAAGATGTTTTATTTCGACAAATCTGATGATAGGGTATTATTCCAAGATATTCGAAAAATAAAGACAACTCTTTGTGACGGTAGGATTTTTGAAGTAAACCCTGATGTTCAATGTGATTTTACTAACATGCCATACGAAGATTGTACATTTTCTATGGTTGTATTTGACCCACCTCATTTAGTCTATAGCAGGGGAAAGAAATCTAAAATGGTTGATATGTATGGTTCCCTTAGCGAAAAAGCTATGCCGACTGGTTACCAGCAAATAAAATATGGAGCGTTATATTCCGATTGGAGAGATATGCTTTCAAAAGGCTTCAAGGAATGCTTTAGGGTCCTTAAATCAGGTGGATTTCTGATTTTCAAATGGAATGAAACGGACGTAAAGGTTTCTGAGGTTTTGAAATTGACATCTGAAAAGCCAATATTTGGTCACATATCAGGAAAACGCTCAAATACACATTGGATATGTTTTATGAAGAATTAATTATGGGAAAACTGAAGGTCTATTATGGATGGACAAAAAATATGTCCTATCATTTTGTGTAAATGATAATTATTAGTTAAAACTATAATGAGTTCATTAATTCATCATTATATGAGTTGTAATTGTAGTATGATTTTATTAAAGTGTTAACTATAGGCTTGCATATAAAATCAAATCCAAAGGCTCTTAAGAAAATAAAAAAAGTATAGTTATATATTTTGATATATTTGAGAGTATATTTGATTTCTTTTAAAATTCGTTCATTTCTAGTATCTTGTCCCCATTGTGAATATAAGTCACAAAGAATCCTTCTTGTGAGTTCAAAGTATTCTGGGAAATGTCTTAATTCAAAACATGTGGCAATCTGTCTATCAAGCATAATTTTTCCAGTTTCTTTATCCGGTTCTACTAAATCTTTAATTAATAGATGATACGTATTAAATCTCAAATCTCTTTGCTTAAGATTTTTTTCTGAAATAAATTTATACATTGGGACTATGATACCCAATAAAGTGATTATAAGACCTGCTATTTTAAGCAGAAATTCATTTGTAAACGATTCCATATTATTTAATAGTATTTTTTTCAAAAAAAGAAATAATATTTTAAATATGCAAGCAATATCCATCAAACAGCCGTGGGCAAGCCTAATCGCTCACGGTATCAAAGACATCGAGAACAGGACTTGGAAGTGTCCTCAGAAGTACATCGGACAGAAGATACTGATACATGCGAGTAAGGTTAGGACAAAAGATTATTTCATACCTAAAAGGCTTTTTATTAATTCAAAGATATGCTCTATACTAGAATCAAAGGAACTTCCAGAAGGTGCTATCATCGGCAGTGTGGTAATAGCCGACTGCGTACTGAATCATCCGTCCGTTTGGGCTGAGAAAGGTTGCTGGAACTGGGTGCTGAAAGATGCGGTTCTGTTTGATAAGCCGATTATAAATGTGAAAGGGAAACTTAGTTTTTGGGAGTATGAGTTATGAGTATGAAACACAAAAGACATCAAACGGGAAGGCTATTCAGCCGTGATACTTACATGGAGATGCTGATAAAAGACAGCCGAAGGAACTTTGAAAGGGCAGAAAGACTATTGGGTGATTTGAAACTGAAAAACCATATTATAGACGAGCTTGAAAAGGAGAACGAGGAACTTAAAAAAGAAGTAAACAAGCTTAAGGATGATGCGACATTTTATCACACTCAATGGGGAAAAGAGATAGACCTTTGTAAGGATTTGAAGAGAGAACTTGAATACGCAAAGAAGCGAAAATGGTGGATGATATGGAGTTTATAACTTACTGACAGCCCTTGTCAGTGCTTTGTGAATACCCGGTAACTGCTTTGTGGCGGTTATCGGGTAAATTTGTTTCTGTAACGCAAATACCGAGATATATGGAAGTGATTTACAGAAGTACAGAAACATTGAAGAAGCTGGAGGACAACCCGAGAACCATATCGGAAGGGCAGCTCCAGAAGTTGAAGGAATCCATACAGAAAAATCCGGACTATTTTGAAGCACGTCCGATCATTCTGTCAGACCGAACGGGACATCTTGTCATTATTGCAGGGAACCAGCGCTATGATGCGTGCGTGCAGCTTGGAATCAAGGAGGTTCCTACGGTGCTTATTCCGAACCTGACAGAAGAGCGTGAGCGCGAAATCATCATCCGTGACAATGTGAGTAACGGGGAATGGGATATGGCCCGACTGTTTGAATGGGACTGCCGGAAACTCATGGAATGGGGTATAGAAGGCATCAGCTTCCCTGATTTGGACGATTTTCCCGGAGGGATGGAAGATACTCACAATGTGCTTCGGAATGAAAATTACGAAGCGGGAGCGCATATTAAGTACCTGGCATTTGAAGGGTACAAGATACCGATAACCGATGTGGAGCTTGAAGGGCTGAAACAGCGTGCTGCCGAGTATCTTGAAGAGAACGGAGTGATGATTGGTTTCGTAAATAATCTGTTGGGCTTATGATGGAATACATTGACATAGAATCACTGAATCCGGCAGAGTACAACCCAAGGCTGCTTACTCCGGAAGCACAGGAAAACCTGAAGAAGTCGATAACGGAGCTTGGCATCATCAAGCCGATAATTATCCGCAGGTCTGACAAACGAATCATGGCAGGCCACCAGCGCACAAAGACCATGAAGCTGCTTGGATATACTCATGTTCCGGCTTTCGTGCTGGATGGCGTGAACTCAACGGATGAGGTACGCTTCAACCAGCTTCACAACTATGCCGAATGCGAGGTGTCGGAGGTACAGCCGGACATACGTGTTTCTGTTCCTGAAGGAACGGAAGGTTTCTTTATGGTACCGAACAAGGATATAGCCGTCATTACCAAGGGTGGAAACAACTCACGTGTAGTGGACCTAACGAAGATGATTCTTCGCTATGGCCAGTTTGCGAATGCCGTATGCAACCATGAAGGTAAGGTCATCATATCCACCGTATACGCCAAGGCGGTGAAGCTTATGGGTATGGACCTGCTTGTCTATGTACTTCCGGGAGGAAAGGAGGAGCTGGCCCTGTCTTATTTTTCGAAGGAATACGGTGTCTTTGAATACTCCCATCTGGAACGGAAGACTTACATACAGTCTTTTGCACAGAAGGCACGTCTCAGGGAGAAAAACGGTGTTCCGAGCAGCAGGAGCCATTCCACGCTGTACGAGCGTCTGGTGCTTCCGTTCATCACGAAGGACATGCATGTGCTTGACTTCGGAGCCGGACAGAAGGACTATGCTACCAGGCTGAAGAAGGATGGATACCTCATTGACGCGATAGAGTTCTTTCACCGGAAGGACGGGGCTGACGTGATAGACGAGAAGGAGATACGTCAGGACTGTGCGGACGTGTGCAGGACATTGTCGGAGTATGGCCTGTATGATGTCGTGGTATGTGACAGCGTCCTGAACTCCGTAAATTCCCTTGACGATGAAAGGAACGTCCTTCTTTCCCTTTCTGCACTGTGCAAGCCGGGAGGTATGATTTTCTGGTCAGGTATCCCGCTATTGTTCGCACAGAAGGCTTCCGAGAGAAAGGAGACTCACGACTACCGTTCGAAAGCACTGTTTCTGGATGCGGATAACTTCACGGCAAACTTCCGCTTTGGAGAATGGTATTTCCAGCATTATCATTCCACGGCAGACGTATGCCGTCTCACGGAAGAACTTATCGGTTCTGATTTCAGGATATATGAGAAGGGTATCGAGGTAGACAAGTCACGGGAACTGCGCGGATCATCCTTTCAGGTATCCGTCATGAACGAAAGAAGAGCTGAGCACGATGTATATGCTGAAGCTCTCAGATACGAATTTAACCTTCCTCTTCCTAACAACAGAAGATGGGATTTGGATAAGGAAATATTACCCGTTTTTGAAAAATTGTGATTATGGCAGCACCAAAAGGAAATAAGTTCTGGATGTTAAGAAGCAAGCATGGCAGGGACAAGCTCTTTGCTACGCCTGAACTTCTATGGGATGCGGCGTGCGAGTATTTCCAGTGGTGCGATGAGAATCCATGGACAACCAGAAAGGCTATACAGAAAACTGTACCCGTAAGAGTGAATAAAGGGAAGGAGATTGTAACAGAGAACCAGCAGCACACACAGCAGGAGGTTACTCCCACGTCACGGCCGTATTCTCTCATGGGACTGTGCGTGTATCTGGGCGCTTCTACAAACTGGTGGAACGAGTTTCGTTCTGCCTGCATGAATAAAGGGGATAAAGATTTTTTGGAGGTCATCGCGCGTGTGGAGGAAACCATCAAGACCCAGCAGTTCGAAGGGGCGTGTGTCGGTGCGTTCAATGCGAATATCATAGCCCGTACTTTGGGGCTGGCCGACAAGCAGGAGGTGGACCATACGACGCAGGGAAAGCCATTCAAGGGATTCGATTTTCTTCCCTATACTCCGGAAGCGGACAAACTGAAATGATATGGGACAGAAGGTCAATATAAAGCAGAGATTGGCATACAATTACCTTCGTGATGACAGGACGAAGTTCCTGCTGTATGGCGGTGCCGGCGGTGGTGGAAAATCATGGCTTGGCTGTGAATGGCTGATGCAATGTGCCTATTACCTTCCCGGCACTCGCTGGTTTGTAGGGCGAAATAACCTGAAGGACAGCCGGGAATCCGTGACCGTTACTTTCAACAAGGTGGCAAAGTCTCATGGCTTCAGGGCGTACAAGACAACCAATGAAGGGATAGCTTTTGACAACGGTAGCGAAATAGTTTATATCGACCTGACATATTATCCGGTTAAAGACCCGTTGTATGAACGCTTGGGCTCAAAGGAATATACCGGAGGATGGATAGAGGAAGCTGGTGAGGTGCATTACCTTGCCTTTGACGTGCTGAAAACCCGTATCGGCCGACACATGAACGATGTCTATGGCGTACCTGGAAAGATACTTATCACTTGCAACCCTAAGAAGAACTGGCTGTACCGTGACTTCTACAAGCCGTGGAGGGAAGGAAAGCTGGAAGAACCGTATGCTTTCATTCAGGCATTGGTTCAGGATAACCCTTGGGCTACGGAGGACTATATCGAGAGCCTTCGTAATACGAAGGACAGGGTGACGAAGGAACGTCTGTATTTCGGGAACTGGGAGTATGACAATGACCCGACAGCCCTTTGTGATTACGATGCTATCTGTGACCTGTTCACGAATGAGTTTGTCAAGCCTGCCGGGGATTCTTCGGGTTCTGCTGACCTTGCCATGAAGGGGCGTGACCGTTTCATAGCCGGACACTGGAAAGGGAATGTCTGCTATATCAAGCTGGATCAGGAATACAGTACTGGGAAGTCCATCGAGACAGACCTGAAGCGTATGATGATAGAGTGTTCCATTCCACGCAGCCGGATGATAGCGGACTCTGACGGGCTTGGCAGCTATCTTGAAAGCTATCTGAACGGAATCAGGGAGTTCCATGGAGGAACACGACCCATCAATCCTGAGTATGACAACCTGAAATCGGAATGTGCCTTCAAGCTGGCGGATATGATAAACAACCGCCTTCTCCGTATAGTATGTACGGAAGCACAGAAGGAGCGAATCATTGAAGAGCTTGGGGTGTTGAAGCAGGACCACATAGATGCGGATACGAGAAAGAAGGGAATTATCAGCAAGGAAAAGATGAAGGAGATACTTGGCCGCTCTCCTGACTATCTTGACATGCTGATTATGGCGATGTTTTTCAGGATAAAACCAGTGTTAAGGCGGCCGAAAGCAAAACTTGGGAATATATGACGGTAAAGGAGTTGTTGGTAGTTGGTAATCTGTCACACGGTATTGAAGGAGAGCTTGAGAAGCTCCGTAAACCGTGGAAAGTGGGAAAGGTCAGGACACCTGATACCTTGAATGACATGAATATGGGTGAGCTTATGCAGTTGCAGTCAATCAGTACGGAGAAGGAAACGATAATGGTTCCTTGTCGTGTGCTTCTGGGAATGTCGGAGCGTGAGGTGATGGGGGCTGATGCATCTGAGGTTATCGGCTTTTGCTTCTGGGTGGCTAGGGAAGTGAAGCGGATAAACAAGCTGTTTGCTTCCACGTCCGTTCCTCCTACACCGGAGGAGAAGCAGGCTGGGGCAGAAGCATTGAATTTCGGGCCGTTCGGACTGCTTGACTATTATGCACTGAGAATGGGAATAACGGACCATGAGGCGGTAGAATATGTTCCGTGGGTACGTGTGTATAAATGCCTGGATATGGATGCCAGGAAGATGAGGTATGAACGCAGGTTACGTAAAATCTTGGAGGGAAAGAAGAAATGACAGTAGAAGAGAAGGTTAGGAAAATAGTCGAACAGATGGGAGTTACCTATCTGTTTGAGAACTGGCAGGCTGCCAATGTAAGGCTTGACAAGATGCAGCTTCCTGCCGTGATGTATGTGCTTCCGGCTTCCGGAAACCTGAATGTGGGGCTTATGCAGATGAAGGATTACCCGAACTGCATGATAGCCTTTATGGATAAGACAAAGCATGATTTCTCCGGTGAAGAAAATGACGTGGTGATAGAACGATGCAAGTCTTTGGCCAGGGAGTTTATACTGAACGTGAACAGAAGTGGAATGTTTGAGCCTGTACAGGGTGACATTCAGTATTCGGTGTTCTATGATAAGCTGGACGTGAATGTGACGGGGATTGTCATCCAGATTCCTTTGAAGGAAATAAGAGGAATCGTGATATGCCCTACAAAAACAGTGAAGGAGATAGTGTATGGAACTTCTGCTGAGGGATAAGGTGATGGAGCTTGTGTCTTCAGAACTTGAAGCATTGAAACAGAAGGTAATCGAAAACCAGAAGAACTCCGGTCAGGTTGCTTCCGGCAGAACGATAGCCAGCATGAAGGTAGAGGTTACGGAGGATGGCGGTGTTCTGTGGGGACGTAGCCCGTTCGGGACGCTGGAGACCGGACGAAAACCGGGTAAGGTGCCGGCAGGATTCTGGAGGATAATCCGGCAATGGATGGATGACAAGGGCATCCAGGCACAGAAGCCTGATTCCTTTGCTTACCTTGTGGCGAGAAAGATAGCCAATGAAGGGACACAGCTATTCCGGAATGGCGGTAGGGATGATATTTATTCTCCTGAAGTGAAGGATATGGTAGAAAGGGTATCGCAGGGTATCGGTATTCTGTTCGGGAGTGAAGTGGAACATATAAATCTTAATTTCAATGAGAACGGGAACTATTAACGGATGCAGCATTAAATATCCGGATGAAGTGGTATTCTGCTTTAATCCGAATATGATTACAGTGAATACCTCCAGTGATGTCACTTTTGTAATATCTTCCGATAGCGGAGGTTCCGGAGGTGTATTCGATACTACATTTGACAGGACGTTTACGATTGTGAAGAGACCGTATTTTTCGGATAATCGTGATGAATACGCTAATTATGTAGAACTTGACATATCCGCATATCTTCAGGCATGTTTCGATATTAACAGAAGTGGAGGGATGGTGGAATCAAAGGTTATTCATGTGAAAGTATCCATATCCGGTGAATCTTTCTCTTTCGATGTAACTGCCATATGGGGAGCTATGAATATCGGTGAGCAGTTTGATGCTCCACGTACCGTAGTACATTTTACGAAGTATCCATTTACTGTAACGATATTTGACCAGATGATTAAGCATGTGAGTCCTTCTGACGTACCGGAATATGTAAAAGTCGTGGAGGATGATTCTGAAGATGGTATTTATTTGCGCTGGATAGACCGTCATGGATTTTACCAATACTGGCTTTTCCAGGAAGGGTCAAACGAAAATAAATCTGAGGAATATGGAGAGCATCTTATGGAAAACTTTTATGGGAGCAAGTATGGGTATTACGGCGTATCCAGAATTCAGGGAAAGACTACCGAGGGAACTAAAAAGGCATGTGCGTCATTGGTTTCTAAGGAGATATTCAACATGCTGCTTTCAATACATTCTTCTCCTCTTGTCGATATGTATGTGGATGAGACCTGGGTTCCGGTTGGTATAAAAGCTGATACGGCTGTTGATTCAGGTGAGCACCTGCAGGATTTTGAGATAACGGTCATATTGCCAACTATTATTTCGCAGAGCTTATGAGAGATGAATTATATATTGACGGGACGAAAGTGGATATGGGGGAGTCCGGTGTTTCTCTTGAATACCGTAGCAATATCCTGACTGATATTAGCAAGATTGTAAGTAATTTCAGCTATACGATTAAGCTGCCGAAGACAAAGAATAACCTTCGGCTGATAGAATGTGCTCATATACCCAGTGCAGTGAGCAGCTTCCCATATCTTCCTCATGTAGGTACTTTATTACGTGACGGTGTGCAGATCGTTGATGGAGCCAATGTGGTATTGATGTCAGTAAGTGACACTATAGAGATTGCGCTTTCATGGGGAAATATTCAAGGTTTTGAAAATATCCTCAATAGTGATAAGACTTTAAGAGACCTGACGGCGCTTCCACTGAGTGGAGCATGGAGTTATTGGTGGAAGTTGAGGACACCTGATATGGACCATCCTATGGTTAATTATGGGTTCAATGATGCAGAGGAAGGCGTATGGTATCATCCTGTAATTCCGGTAAGCGAACTTATGCGGCAGATAGCAACAGATAATGGGATTAGCTTTGAATATGATAGGGAAAGTGTATTGGCTGAAATAAGAATACCTTTACTGACAAAAAACGGTTCACCTGAACAGTCAGAAGAATGTAGTCTTATTCTTGTACCGAATGGTATGGGCAATTCAAGCGATTCAGGGAAGGAAATACTATTTGAACGTATAAGTGTTAGTAATTATTTCTTTTCTGCACTTTTAGGAACTGGAGCTGGTGGTTCGTTTACAGCGGGAGTAATCAATAACTTTGTAAATACTAAGTATTCTGTATCATGGAACTTGACGTGCTCAATATCTGGGACGATACCTGAAGAATTGTATCTTGTTATGAGTATTGGAGGAACTGAGATAATGTCAGCATCTCCATATAGCATTAACGGAAGTAAGGTGGCTTTTAATCTTAATGGTACTACCGATATAGTAGGTAAATATGGTAATGTTGACGGTAGAATAAAATTTTTCATTAAAGGACTTCAAGATGTGAATGTAGTATCTGAATTGTCTGGGGATATGACATTGGCACCTGATTCAGAGGTAACGGCTTATGATGGAGATGGATATAATAACAGATACTATCATATACCAAATCTTCCGGATATTAAGCAGATGGACTTTTTGAAAGCTATTACTGCAATGTTGGGACTCTTTGCCGTGCCAAAATCGGATGGTACAGGAATACGCTTCTTCTCGTTTGATACTATTTTAGAAAATAAATCAAAGGCTGTAGACTGGAGTATGAAGATTGTATGTGCATATTATGGTGATTTGCCAAGAACAATATCATACAGTCTTAACGGGTTTTCCAAGAACAACTGGTTTAGGTATAAGGAAGATGATACAGTCAAAGGCAACTATGATGGAAAGATAGTTGTAGAGAGTGAATCGTTGGATGATGAAAGAGACGTGATAACACTGCCGTTTGCCGCTTGTGATTATTCAGGTAACATGGTAAGCATTCCTTTATATTCCTATAATTCGGAAGGAAAGCTGGAAATGAATGATATAGAACCACGTCTTATATACCGTTCAGGAAATGATGGTACGATAGCTTCATTTAAGGAGTTGGAGTGGGGGACGTTATTGTCTAAGTATTACAGTTCTTATCAGGATATTGTGAAGCATCCTAAAGTAATTTCAGAATATGTCAGATTAAGTCCTGTAGAGCTTAAAGAGCTGGATTTGACAGTACCAGTATATCTTCGACAATACGGTTCATATTTTGCGATTGTGAAGGTGAAAACCAAGGAGAATAATATATGCGAAGTTGAATTGTTAAAAATATAGTGTTATGGCGGATAAGGTGGAGAAAATCCTTGACATCAAGGTGAATTACAATGAAGCTGTAAAGGCGATAGCGGAATACCAGACAAAGATTGATGCGGCCAGAGATGCAGAAAAGAACCTGAAAAAGCAGTTGAAGGATGGGGAAATATCCCGTCAGCAGTATAACGAGGAGATTGCTGCGTCAAAGATTGCCATTGCAGATTATAATGATGCGATACGTATCATCAACAAGACAGTACAGAATCAGATTAAGCAGGAGAAAGAGCAGGAGGGGAGCCTGAAAGCACTACGCGCTGAGCTGTCTAATTTGACGGCTGAATATGATGCTCTGTCGGAAGCTGAAAGAAAGGGTGCCAGTGGTGAGGAACTGAAAAATAAGATAAACGAGGTTACGGATGCTTTGAAAGGTGGAGAGGAGGAAACGCAGAGGTATTACCGGAATGTGGGTAACTATGAGGAAGCGATTAAGAGTGCGGTTTCAAGCAATATCCCGTTTATTGGAACATTAATACAGACTCAGGATGAGATGGGAAGTGTGAAGGCAGGTGCTGTGGCTGCAGGTGCTGCCGTGAAGAATTTCTCAAAGACACTTCTTGCATTGTTGGCCAACCCGATTGTAGCTATTCTTACTGCGATTTCCGTGGTGATTATGGCTGTAGCTAAAGGTATTAAATCGAGTGAGGAAAATACAAGCCGATGGAATGCTGTTCTTGCTCCATTGAAAATGGCTTTGGATGCCGTGGGTAAAGTGCTTCAGATTGTGGCAAGTGGAATACTTTCTGTTGTAGAAGCTGGTGGTAAGATGATGGGATGGATTACCAAGCAGCTTGAAAAACTTCCGGTACTTGGTAAATATGTGGCAGAGGTGAACAAGGAGAATGAGAGATACATTGCTATGGCAAAGGAGCAGGCGGCAATAGACAGGGATACACGAAACCTTCAGGTGCAGAATGCAAAGAATGCTCTTCAGATAGCTACTTTGAAGGCAAAGGCTGACGATGAACTGAATGTGTCTGCAAAGGAACGTATGGAAGCTATCAGGGAAGCTAACAGACTGGAGGAGGAAGCCAGCAAGAAGAACTACGAACTGGCCAAGAGAAGATATGAACTGATGGTACAGCAGAATGCGATGGCTGAGAACACTAAGGAAACTAATGATGCTATTGCTCAGGCTGAGGTGGAGATGTATAATGCGTTGACTGAGTATCAGGATAAAAGGGGTGAATTGCTTGGTCGTGAGGTGTCTTTGGCAAACGAAATAAAGTCGGCTGAAAAGGAAAAATCGGATGCGGCTATTGCTGCAAAGCAGAAAGAATTGGAAGCGGTAAGAGCGGCAGAGGATGCCATGCTGGCTCTTGTGAAAGATGGGCGTGATAAACAAAGTAAGGAGATAACCTTACAGTATAATCGTCAGATTGAGGATTTGCGTACGAGGCTGAAAACAGAGACAGACCTTACTGTAAAAGCCCGCCAGGCTATCAACGACCAGATAAAAGCTCTGGAACAGCAGAAGGCTGCTGAGTTGCAAAAGCTGTCTGAGGAGGAATTACAGAAAGAGATAGACAACCGTACCAAGCTTATTTCCTTACAGCTTGAAGCAGTAAAGAAAGGTAGTGAGCAGGAATATCAGTTGAGGATGCAGCAGCTACTTTCCCAGCGTGATGCCGAGCTTGCTGACAAGGAACTGACCGAGCAGATGAAGCTTGCCATCGTGGACAAGTATGACAAGCAGATGGACGATCTGATATTACAGCGTGAGCAGGAAATATCGGATAAGCAGCAGGAAGCCGTCAGACTGAGAATGGAGAATGAAATCATGCAGCTCCAGCAGTCCGGTGCAAGTGAACTGGAAATACTTCAGGAACAGGCTTCGCAGAAATTAGAGTTGTTGAACAGCATACAGCAGCAGGAAGGGGAGAGTGAACAGGAGTTCCTTAACCGTAAGCTTCAGGCTAATCAGGAATATATCGATGCGAAGAAGGCCATTGCAGACAAGGAGGTTGAGATAGAGCAGGTAAAATTTCAGGCAATAGAGACAATAACATCAGGTCTTTCATCCGCCTTTGAAACATTGGGTGAAAATAACAAGACTTTTGCCATACTCTCAAAGACACTGGCTCTTGCTGAGATTGCCATCAATACCGGAAAGGCTCTGGCTGCCGGTATAGCGCAGGCTCAGTCTGTCCCGTTCCCGGCTAATTTGGCAGCTATCGCAACAACGGTGGCAACGATACTTTCTAATATTGCTGTAGCTACAAAAACGGTAAAAAGTGCTAAATTTGCAACAGGTGGTTTAGTCACCGGACCAGGTACCGGAACAAGCGACAGCATACCTGCACAGCTTAGTAATGGTGAGTCGGTGATGACGGCCAGAGCCACCTCGATGTTTGCTCCTTTGCTCTCATCATTCAATCAGATGGGAGGGGGAGTTCCTATCAACGTAACACAGACAAGTAGTCAGGCTCTCGGAGAGGACATGCTGGCCAGAGCTGTCGCCAAGGGAGTTCAGTCTATGCGTCCGGTTGTTTCGGTTGAAGAGATAACCAGTGTGAGTAACCGTGTAAAAGTATTGGAGAATCTTGGTAATGTATGAACGTGTATGAATTTCTAAACACACATAAGGGAGTGATGGAGCAGTTACAGACGCTCCCGGTACAGCCGTCGGACGTGAGATACCTTGAACTTTACAAGGAATATAGCCGTCTGATGAAAGAAGGGCATAAGAAAACCTACGTATTGCAGTACCTTTCGGACGAATACAACGTGGATGAGAGGACGATATACAGGGTTGTAAAGAAGTTTTCCACGGAAGTGGATATGTAATTGTTTGAGGTGGGCAGCGGCTCACCTCTTTTTGTTTGAAAAATCGACTGACAAGGCGTGTCAGTGCTATTCCTTTCAAAAATTCTTATAGCCATATCGCGTTCACTACCTTTGTTTCAAACAATTACGAGATATGGCGAAATTATTTATCAACAAAGACATTGTAGCTGATACCGAAAAAATGGAAAACTGGTATCTGACTGGCGTTGATGGTATGTCCTTCTCTGATGTACAGGATTTTCTTGGATGGATTGCTCCGGATGACAATCACATTGATATTGAATTACACTCGTGTGGTGGTGATGTGGCTGAAGGATATGCGATATATGATGCTTTAAGGGCTACTGGGAAGGAAATTTCTGCTACTGTAGTAGGAAGATGTGCTTCAATGGCGACAGTAATTCTTTTGGCAGCTCCTATCGAGCGCAGAAAGATGTATCCGCACGCAAAGATTCTTATTCATTCACCTTATTGTCCTGGTGTAGAAGGTTCTCTTGATATTTCAGCGCTTGAATCATTAAAAGCTGGGCTGGAAGCAGAGCGTGAACGTATGATTTCAATCTATGTTGAGCGCTGTGGGGTTGATCGTGCGGTGATAGAGGAACAGATGGCTAAAGAGACATGGTTTGGTGGTGAGGTAGCCAAGCAACTTGGATTTGTGAGTGAGGTAATTATGCCGAAGTCAGCTAAAGTAGTATCTAACAATAAATTTATGGGAAAAAAAGAAAATGAAGTTACGGTAAGCAAGTCATTGCTTGACCGTATGCTGGCCAAGTTAGGCTATGCAAAAATCGAAGATGTTCCTGCGGTAGCGTTGGAGCTTACAACTGCAGGTGGCGACACATTGACAGTAGAGCGTGAAGAAGGTGAACCGCAAGTAGGTGACGCGGCAAGCCCGGATGGGGAACACGTAATGCCAGACGGGAAGACTATCGTAGTGACTGACGGCGTAATTACCGAAATCCGTGAAGCTGAAAGTGGAAATGATGATACAGCAGCATTGGAGGCACGTATCGCAGAATTGGAACAGCAGGTTTCTGACTTGACAGCCAACGCCAAGACAGAGGATGATGTCAGAATCCTGGATGCAGTGGCTAAGGCTGGAGGAATTGAAAAACTGACTAAAGCGGCCGCAAGCAAGTACACTCCTGCAGGACGTACAACGACTTACGGAAAGAAGCAGGAAGTTAAGCATGAAAGCAAGATTGAGAAGAAACTTGCTGAGATTAGAGAAAAGAACAAACAGAAATTTAATAACTAAGAATTATGGCAAAAGAAAGAATTACTTGGGAGCAGCTTTCGAATCTTACTCCAGGTAATGGAGCAGTACAGAGTCTGAGAGACTTGCTTATCATGACAAACTTCGTCGATGAGGAACTTGGACGGTTCTTCACTCTTCGTCAGAATGTGCATAATGGTGATAAGCTGGGATGGGTCGGAGAGATGGATGATATCGGTTGGGCAGGTTCCGGCTGTAATCCTGAATACAAGAAAGCAAACATCAACTTTGCGGAGAAGGAGTGGAAAATCGGTGATTGGCAGATTCCTTTGGAGTGGTGTTATGAAGAGTTACAGAATACAATCGCAGAATACTGTCTGAAAACTGGAACAGAAATCGCGGACTTGTCGTCTACTGAATACATGGATGATATCGTATATCCTGCTTTGGATTTGGCAGTTAAGCGCATGATGTGGCGATTCATCTGGTTCGGTGACACAGAAGCGCAGAATGCAACATCTTCAGGCCAGATTACAGATGGTGTGAATGTGGAGCTGTTCAAGACAACAGACGGTTTCTGGAAACAGTTGTTTGCGATTGGTACAGCAAACGCAGGTCAGAAGGTTGCTATTGCTGCCAACGATGAAGCGTCTACCGCATTACAGTTCAGCAAGCTGAAAGAATCTGGAGTAGCAATCGGAATCTTTGACAGCCTGCTTGAAAATGCAGACTCACGTATCGCTTCAATGGATGGAGCTGGTATCTTCTGTACGAAGTCGTTGTGCGATGCGCTGGCAAAAGACCTGAAGCGTGAATACAAGGAAATCCTTGAATGGGAACAGATTTTCAAAGGTCTTGACGTAACAGAGTACAACGGTGTGTTTGTCTATCGTGTATCCATTTGGGATAGATTCATCCAGAAATACCAGAATAATGGTACTAAACTTAATCTACCTCACCGTGCTGTATTTGGTTCTCCGAAGCAGTTGTTTGTAGGTACTCCAGCTGATGACATCATTTCAGACCTTGACATTTGGTTTGACAGAAATACCAGAACTAACAAGCTGTATTCTACCGGAAAATTAGGATGCCTTATTGGGGAAGATAACTTGTTCCAGTTGGCTTATTAATGAAAGGAGGAGTTATGTCAGGAATCTGTGACTATGCAATAAAAAGGGACATCGTGGCAAGCTGCGATGACCCGCTCGTTCCTGGAGTAGAGCAGGAAGGCGTTATCATGAACCGGAAGGACATAGATTTCGCTACAGTAGCATTCAATGCAACGCGTAAGAATGTGATTGAAACGCTTGCCTTGAAGAAAGGAAAGAAAGCCTATAAGGTTATTGTGCCTGGAAGCACTCCGTTTACCGGGACGAACACGGCACTTGCTGTCGGTACGTATCAGAATACGTTTACCAATACGGTGAATATGGTGATTCTTGCCAATGACCCGGACGTGTGTGCGGACATTATTGACGGGCTGGCAAACGGTGAATATGTGGTAATCCTGGAGAACAAGGCGAAGAACTTGCAGAAGGAAGAGAATCCGGGTGATTCTGCATTCCAGATTTACGGTTATTACCAAGGCTTGAAGGCTGCCGAAATCAGCAACGACAAATATTCGGAAGAAACCGATGGTGGCTGGTCAGTATCCCTGCAGGAAACAAAAGTGCCAAAATCTGCTTTGTTCCTTTACAAGACAGACTACGAGACTACCAAGACGGCCATCGATACGTTGACATCTCCAGCAGCTTGATATGGAAGTGATTGATGTGGTTAATAGGTTGAAGGAGTTGGGAAGCATTGCTTCCCTCTCTTCTTCTGACAAGGCAGAGATTGAAAACCTTTATGCGCTTGTCCTTGATAAGAAGTTTGTCCGCACATCTTGTAGCGACTGCTATCATGATGCGGTGATAGAAATGAGTGTTTACCTTAACAAGAACGGAAAGATGAAAGAAAAATCAGAATACGGCTTGAAGAACGGTGTTCTCCTGCAGATGGGATTTGGCAGTAGCGAAATGTATACGAATGCTAACCTTACTGATGAAGCAGCGGAGAAGTATCTGGCGAAATACCCGGACAACATTAAGTATTTCTCAAAGAAACCCGATGACTGGGAAGAACTTGTAAAGTCCAGAAAGGACGGAAATGTGGTGATTAATGACGAGCTTGTCTCTCTCATGGTGGAATCTATGAAGGATGGAGTTTCAAGCAAATCAATTCAGGAAGAGTTCAAGGGTTATAAAATCTCCGGAAAGGCTATTACAAAAAAAGCCATGACAGCTCACGTAAACAAGGCTCTGGAAGTATTTGCTGATATGCAGGAGAATCCGGAAGAAAGTGAAGGAGGCAGTGAGAATGGGGATGATAATGAATCTACTGATGGGCAGACCGATGAAGACGGAGAAGCGGTAGAAGGCGCTGAATAAATTAAAACCTCACGGAATTATGAAAGTAAAGGAGCTTAGAAAGAAGAGCAGTGTAAGGGTAGATATACGCTATTTGCAGCAGCTTGGAATACAGTCTTATGGGGATGACAACCTCTATCCGCAGACGGTAAGAAATATCATTGCAGCGAGTTCTACCGGAAGTGAATGTGCTGACCGTTTCGCGGATTTCATTGAAGGTAACGGATTCCGTGAGGTCTCTTTTTCGGAGTATGTGGTAAACCGAAAGGGAGATACGGCTGATGACATACATTCTCTTGTTTGCCGGGATATGGCTGACTTCAATGGGATTGCCATTCATGTAAATTACAACATTTTGGGCCAGATTGTGGAAATTCAGCATGTCCCATTTGAAAACTGCCGTCTGGTGGAGGAGGATGATAACGGATATGTAGCTAAGATTGCCGTGCATCCTGACTGGAGTGGTACGAAAACCAGGAAAGGGAAGAAGATACGTGTAGCAAAAGAGAATATCGACTACATTGATGTGTTCAATCCGTTGAAATCTGTTGTTTTGGCGCAGATTGAAGCTGCTGGCGGGATAGAATACTACAAGGGGCAGGTTCTATGGGTATCCATGGCCGGAAAACAGACTTATCCGGTAGGTAAATCTGACCGTGTAATTACTGAGATGAGCACGGATGAAGGGCTTTCCAACGTGAAATTCAGGAATGTGCGCAATAATTTCCTTCCGTCCGGTATGGTTGTCACTAAGAAAGGCTCGGATATTGTCAGATACGATGAAAAAGGTAATGAAATAAAGATTTCGGAGGATGACGGATTTTCTGATAGCCTTGTCAAGCTTCAGGGGGATACAAATTCCTTGAAACTTATAGAGGTAACGCTTGAAAATGATGAAGAAAAGCCTGAATTTATCCCGTTCACTACACAGAATTATGATAAGGAGTTTACCGTTACGGATGCAAGTGTGGTGGAGCGCATTTATTCCGCCTATGGTCAGGAGCCGTGGTATTGTATTCGTATCGGGAAAGTGGGCTTTTCCGGCGATATTTTGGAAGATGCCTTTGAATACTATAATTCTATTGTCAGCAAGCAACAGCGTTTAATAGAGCGCACGTTTGACCGTATTTTCCGCAACTGGTATGAGGTGGCAAACCCGTCAATGGATTTTAGTGTACAACCATTAAAGTATATAAGAAATGCAGCAGTATCTGATAACAACGCTTGAGGTCGCAGATTTGTCACGTAGCATGTCCGTACATGTGGATGAAGATAAGATAGATACGTATATACGTGAATCGGAGAGTATTGATATAAAGTCAGCTCTTGGTGATGCATTTTATCTGGATGTGAGGGAACATCCGGAGAAGTACGCGCTTCTTCTTGATGGTGGAACGTACGAGGACAAGTGTGGAGAGAAAAAGATATTCATGGGTATTAAAACGGCGTTGGCATATTATACCTATGCACGGATCGTGAAGAACGGTGATTTGAATGTGACTAGATACGGACTTATGCAGAAGGAGGATGAATACAGCAGCCGTCCGGACATCAAAGAGAAGGTGATGGCTTATAATGATGCGTTTTCCATTGCTGACAGATACCTGAAGGAGTGTGTAAGGTTTCTTGAAGAGAAAAAGGCTGATTATCCTCTTTACAAGGGAAGCGGAAAAATTAAAGCAAACAGGACTGTATTTAGAATTTTAGGAGATTAATATGGATAGTATCGAGATGCTAAAGGAGTTGTCTTTGCTTATTCGTAATGCTACGAAAAGCGGAGAGAATACGGCTGAACGGGTGGGTAGAACATTTGTTGGCATAGTCGATATTTTATCAACTGTTACCCTTGACAAGCTAAGGAAGATATTTTTGCAGAAGGATTGTGAGGATGAAACGAAGTATCTTCTTAAACTCTTGGGAGGTATTATATCTCCTTTCCTGGAGTCGCCCGACTTCGTAACCGGAATGATGGGTGCTGGTATGTCATTCTCTTCAGAAAAGGGCGGCGAGTCTGTCGGATGGATTGACAAACTGTACGTGCGCAAGAAAGCTATCTTCCAGTTACTTTCAATAATGGAGACCGAGCTGGCCGGAGCTTCCTTCATGTTCAACGCCAGCGGGGCCAGAGCAAC
>ENA-OQEY01000056-OQEY01000056.1-human-gut-metagenome-genome-assembly--contig:-NODE-56-length-109388-cov-9.744948_pt1 | contig 109388 bp, 86 predicted proteins | sample MGYA00242801_ERZ504647 | MGnify/ENA primary metagenome ERZ504647 (study PRJEB26092, sample SAMD00036204) | human gut metagenome | host: Homo sapiens | study: EMG produced TPA metagenomics assembly of... | reverse complement strand
AGGCTCCTTTTCTTTTGAATTTTGTTGTGGTGACTTTATTCTATCAGATTTTTGCCTATCTCTCTTTTCTTTTTTCTTAATTTTGTCCAATATCTATTGTAGCACTACAAGAAAAGAACAAAAAAATTTCAAAAATATCTTGACAAGCAGAAGATCATATGGTATAATATTAAAGTCGCTTAGATAGTGTGACACATATGAAAATAATAAACTGGAGAAGTCGCCTAGCCCGGTTTATGGCGCACGACTGGAACTCGTGTATGGGTTAATAGCTCATCGAGGGTTCGAATCCCTCCTTCTCCGCCATAAGTCCACCGTAATTTTGATAGAATTGCGGTGAATTTTTATGCTATAATGAGTTAGACAAATCGGAATTTATGGAGAAAAATGAAGTATGGAACTGTGGGACGCTTATGATAGAGATTTCAAAAAGATTCAAGGTGTAACTCTGGTTCGAGGAGAGGCAATTCCGGAAGGTTTTTTTCATTTGGTCTGTGAAATAATCGTTAGACATATAGATGGAAGTTATCTCATCATGCAAAGGGATAAAAGAAAGCATTTGGGCGGAATGTGGGAGGCTACAGCGGGTGGTTCTGCTTTACAAGGTGAAGCCCCTGTAACCTGTGCCGCTAGAGAACTTCATGAAGAAACGGGAATTACCTCCGATAATTTAGTGGAAATAGGAAGGGTGCTCCACCACAACCATAAATCGTTTTATGTGGAGTATCTTTGCATTACGGATATAGATAAGGATAGTATCGTTTTGCAAGAAGGAGAAACATCTAATTATAAATGGATTACGGCTGATAGATTGCTAAAACTGTCCAGGGATGAGTTGGCAACGCAGCGTATTCTAAATTTCATTGAAGAACTTAATTTATAAATTCTGGTTTGACGTGGAGTGGCAGTGGAGTTGTCAAAAACAATGCACCCCCTCAAATCGAGAACTGCACCCCCCTCTGAACCGAAGTTGCACCCCCTTTGATGGTTTCTATCAAAATTACGGTTCTTTGCCAAAAAATCTCGTAAACACGTTGTTTGCGAGACTTTTTATTTTCTAAAGATATGACACGCAAAAAACTTCATAAAGCAAAAAATCGGACAGCCCGAAGACTGTCCGATTGAATGTTTTGTGATTATTCTATGGTCGTGATGTCGCTTCCGAACCAAGTTGTTGATATCTCAGCAAGCTTGCCGTCCTGCTTCATTTCGTGAAGGATCTCCTCGATCTTGTCGCAAAGTGCCTGATCACCAAGTCTGAAGCCGATAGCGTACTCCTCTGGGTCAAGGCCGTCAGGAAGCACCTTGTAATCCTTGCCTGATGTGGATATCTCGTAGTTTGCAACTACTGAGTCAAGGAACGCTGCGTCTACCATGTTAAGCTCCAACTGCTGGAGAGCTTCAACATTTGTTGCAAGCTCTGTTGTTGTCGCACCATTTGCTACAACGTCAGATGCAAGAAGTGTTTCCTGTGCTGTTGAGCCGTTCTGCACGGCAATGTTCTTGCCTGCAAGATCAGCCTGTGAAGCAACGTCGCTTGAGCCGTTTACAACGAACACCATTTCATTCTTCATGTAAGGCTCGCTCATGAGCATTACTTTCTTTCTCTCATCGCTGACAGAAAGGCCGTTCCAGATACAATCTATTGTGCCTGCATTAAGGTCCTGCTCCTTTGTATCCCAGTTTACAGAGTAAGTTTCAAGCTCTACACCAAGTCTTGAGCAAACTTCCTTTGCAACGTCGATATCAAAGCCTACGATGTTGTCGTTCTCGTCTGTGTAGCCCATTGGCTTGAATGTTGGGTCAAGACCAAGCACAAGCTTGCCTGAATCAAGAACCTTCTGAAGTGAGTTATCCTCGCCTGTTGCAGCGGCTGTGCTGTTTGCACCTGCTGATGATGAAGAATCAGATGTGCTTCCGCAGCCTACAGCCAAAAGCATCATGGCAGCAGCGGAAAGTGATGCGATAGTCTTAAAAATAGATCTTTTCATTATTAACTTCCTTTCGGGTATCGTCAAAATACCATTTCATACGTTTTAACACTTTAATATAATAACATATTATAACGTCACTGTCAATTATCATTATTGCCCAAACCTTTGCAGGCTGTGGGTGCTTTTTCATAGAAAATGACCGCAGGCAGTGGAAAAATCAGCACTTGCCAAGCTTTTTCGCTCTTTCCATGAACCTTGCATACTTGCCTATGACCGCTTCTCCCTGTGTGATACCTGCATTTTTCAGTATCTCCAAAGGCTTTTCGGGATAGTCGGCTGTATATTCAAGCTCCAACTCATAGTCTGTCAAGCCGAGATATTCGCTTTTGTCAAGGCATATCTCAACATGGTCGAAATCGGTGCAGAGCTTGCGCTGAGTATACAAAGAGCCTGCAAGGTCAGCGGCAGGGAAATCTCTCCCCACAAGCTGTGAAAGCTCCTGTGCGGTGAGCTTTTCAGGCAGGCTGTCAAGCTGTTGTTCATACTCTTTTTTCACATGAAGTGCACCGTTTTCGGAGATAGGTGCTTTAAGCTGTAAAAAATACCTATCCCCTATCTGCCTGACACGGATACTTGTCATGCCTGAATCTCTTTGCGGGATATAATAAAAATTGGTCTGCTCTATTATTTTGCCCCACTGAAAAAGCTTTTCAGCGGTGTTATATTGTTCTTTTGTGAGAGAAATTTTTATCTCACGTTCTATATTTTCGCTCATGATATCCTCCTGCTTTAATACTTTAGGCAACACCGCACAAAGCCCGCCTGACGGCTTTGCACGCCATCTGCTTGCAAATTTTCCGTCATATCACACAAAAATCCCTTGACATACGACAGTATGCCTGCGGAATTTTTATGCAATCTGACAAAAAATCTGACTACGCATCTGACGCACAATCTTTGTGCGGTATTGCCTTTATTTTATTATAACAATATCACAATACAATGTCAACATGAATATGGTTGACAAATTCCCATAAAAATAGTAGAATTTAATTAGTAATTTGATTATTTTAAGGAGAGTTTGAGATGTCAAGAATATTGACGCCACAGCAGAAGATAGAGCGGAGCATCGTTACTGATTTTCGCAGAGATATATGGAACAAGTTCGTAATGGGATATGAGCGTTACGATATGATAAAGCCGGGGGACAAAATAGCGGTGTGCATATCAGGCGGCAAGGACTCAATGCTTCTTGCTAAGTGTATGCAGCATTTGCAGAAATATCAGGGAATGGACATAGGACTAGAATTTATTGTGATGAACCCCGGCTACAGTGACGCAAACAGGCAGAGGATAATCGACAATGCGGCGCTTATGGGAATACCCATAAAAATGTTTGAAACAAAGGTCTTTGATATTGCATACAACACAAAACGCAACCCATGCTATCTTTGTGCAAGAATGAGGCGTGGCTGGCTTTACAAATTTGCGCAGGATCTTGGGTGCAACAAAATAGCTTTGGGACATCATTTTGATGATGTTATAGAAACCATACTCATGAGCATGGTATACGGAGGACAGATTCAGACTATGATGCCGAAGCTACACTCGAGGAACTACGCAGGCATGGAGCTTATCAGACCCCTGTACATGGTGAAAGAGGCGGACATTATCCGTTGGGTGGAGCAGAACGATCTGCATTTTATCCGCTGTGCCTGCCGTTTCACTGAGAGCTACGAGGGGTCAGAGAAAAAGGGTGAGGTATCAAAGCGGCAGGAAATGAAGGAGCTTATAGCAAAGTTTCGTGCCACCAATCCCAACATCGAAAACAATATTTTCAAGAGCGTTTATAACGTCAATCTGCGCACTGTGATACAATACGAATACAAGGGCAAGAAGTACAATTTTATGGACACATATGATGATCACAATCCAAGCGTTCAGGCAGATGACGATGATGATGAGGGAATAGAGTAAAAAAATTGTAAAAAGGGCTTGACAAAGCGGCAGAGATAGTGTATAATATATTACTGTAATTGGTTTGCTGCTATGGCTCAGTAGGTAGAGCACGTCCTTGGTAAGGACGAGGTCACCGGTTCAAGCCCGGTTAGCAGCTCCAGCAGGGACGTGTCCCTGCACCCAGATCCGCTATCATTTATGGTAGCGGATTTTTTGTCGCCGCCCATTGGTACGATACCCTACACACAAAAACACCGTCCGAACTCCTCGGACGGTGTTATATTTTTATCTCGTATTATAGATTTGTATACTCCATAAGGCTCTTATCCACCTCACGGGCAACATCTCTGCCCTCTCTGATAGCCCATACTACAAGTGACTGTCCTCTGCGCACGTCGCCTGCGGCAAAGACGTTCTTCACGTTCGTCTGATGTGTGCCGTCGGCTGTTGCGATATTCGTTCTGCCGTCTACCTCAACGCCAAAAGCCTTTGTGAGATAGCTTTCAGATCCCAGAAAGCCTGCCGCAATAAGAACAAGCTCGGTTTCTACCTTGTATTCGCTGCCCTCAACAGGCTTCATTATCGTTCTGCCTGACTTAGGGTCTTTCTCCGGAGAGAGCTTTACAAGCACTGCGCCCTTAAGATTGCCCTTTTTGTCTTTGAGAAACTCCTTTACAGTCGTCTGATAAACTCTCGGGTCATGACCGAACACACCGATAGCTTCTTCCTGACCGTAATCTGTCTTGCAGACCATTGGCCACTGCGGCCATGGGTTGTTCTCGGCTCTCGTGTCAGGAAGCTTTGGCATCATTTCAAGCTGCAAAACGCTCTTTGCGCCATGTCTTACGCTTGTACCAACGCAGTCATTTCCTGTATCTCCGCCACCTATTACCATGACGTTCTTGCCCTTTGCGGAAATGTGGTTTTTATCCGTAAGACCGCCGTTCAGCAGTGCCTTAGTTGTGGATTTCAGAAAATCCACTGCAAAATAGATACCCTTTGCATCTCTGCCCTCGGCTTTGATATCTCTAGGGTTTGAAGCACCACAACAAAGTATTACTCTGTCGAAATTCTTGAGAAGCTCAGCCGCTGTGATATCCTTGCCAACATTAACGCCTGTGCGGAACTCGATGCCCTCTTCTTTCATTATGTTTATCTTGCGCTCGATTATCTGCTTTTCAAGCTTCATGTTCGGTATGCCGTACATAAGCAGTCCGCCCACTCTGTCCTCACGCTCGAAAACTGTTACACTGTGACCTCTCTGATTGAGTTGGTCAGCGGCAGCAAGACCTGACGGGCCTGAGCCTATAACAGCGATAGTCTTTCCTGTTCTTACCTTTGGCACTCTTGCTGAAGCATATCCGCAGGCATAGGCATTTTCGATGATGCCGTATTCGTTAGCCTTTGTGGTAACAGCGTCGCCATTAGCTCCGCAGGTGCAGGCTTTTTCGCAAAGTGCAGGACAAACTCTTGATGTGAACTCAGGAAAATTGTTCGTCATATGAAGTCTGTAATATGCCTGCTCCCAGTTGCCCTTGTATATAAGGTCGTTCCATTCAGGGATAAGATTGTTAAGCGGACAGCCTGAAAATGCGTTGCCTATCTTCATTCCTGCCTGACAGAACGGCACACCGCAGTCCATACATCTTGCTCCCTGCTTCTGCTGCTCCTCCTTTGAAAGGGGAGTGTGAAATTCATTAAAATTCTTTATACGTTCCTCAACGGAGAACGCTGCTGCGTCCTCACGCTTATAGTCCATAAAACCAGTTGGCTTTCCCATATCTCAACTATACTTGCTTTCACGGCAAGTATATCCTCCTTTCGATTTTAAAAGTACAATATCTCATGTGCGCAGGCTTACTGCTTGCCGTTGATGATCTGATAGAATGCTTCTATCTGCGCCTGATCGCTGCTCATGCCCTTTTCTTCCATTGAAGCTATAGCAGACATCATCTTCTTGTAATCGTGAGGGATTATCTTCTTGAACTTAGGCAGATATTCCTCAAAGTTATCAAGAATACGCTTGCCCTTTTCAGAGCCTGTTGCGTCAACGTGCTGCTGTATAAGGTCTTTGAGCTGAATTATATCGTACTTCTCCTTGACCTCAGAGAAAAGTACCATTTCCTTGTTGAGTCTTGTGTAAAGGTGTCTGTCCTCGTCAAGAACGTAAGCTACACCGCCCGACATTCCTGCCGCAAAGTTTTTGCCCGTCTTGCCGATAACTACCACACAGCCGCCTGTCATATACTCACAGCCGTGGTCGCCAACGCCCTCGACAACTGCCACTGTGCCTGAGTTTCTTACGCAGAAACGCTCGCCTGCAACACCGTCGATGAATGCCTTACCGCTTGTTGCGCCGTAAAGTGCAACGTTACCGATAATGATATTGTCCTCGGCTTTGAAAGTGGAATCCTTCGGAGGATAAACAACGAGCTTACCACCTGAAAGTCCCTTGCCGAAATAGTCGTTAGAGTCGCCCACAAGCTCGAGGGTCAAGCCGTTCGGGATAAATGCGCCGAAGCTCTGTCCGCCTGAGCCGTTGCAGACTATCTTGTATGTATCGTCAGCAAGTGTGTTGTAATACTTTCTTGTTATCTCTGAGCCGAAGATAGTACCGAATGAACGGTCTGTGTTCTTGACATTTACTGTGATGGACTTCTTCTCACCGCTACCCAGATTTTTCTCGAACTCCTTCATGAGTACCTTTTCATCAAGAGTGTTTTCAAGCTTGAAGTCATACTTGGATTTCTTGTTGTATTCTACCTTTTCTGAAACGTAATCAGAGTTGATGATATTAGAAAGGTCAACTTGTGCCGCAGTGCCAGTGATACCAGCCTTTGGCTTGATAAGGTCAATTCTTCCCACAAGCTCGTCAACTGTTCTTACGCCAAGCTTTGACATATATTCTCTAAGCTCGGAAGCCACGAATATCATAAAGTTCATTACATATTCAGGCTTGCCGGGGAACTTCTTTCTAAGCTCTGGGTTCTGTGTTGCAACACCAAATGGGCAAGTATCAAGATTACATACTCTCATCATTGCACAGCCGAATGTTATCAGCGGAGCTGTTGCAAAGCCGAACTCCTCTGCGCCAAGGATCGCTGCGATAACAACATCACGGCCTGTCATGAGCTTTCCGTCTGTTTCGATAACGACCTTGTTTCTAAGACCGTTCTTGATAAGGGTCTGATGTGCTTCTGCAAGTCCAAGCTCCCATGGAAGACCTGCATTGTAGATAGAGTTTCTCGGAGCCGCACCTGTACCGCCGTCATAGCCTGAGATAAGGATAACGCCTGCGCCTGCCTTTGCAACGCCTGCTGCAACTGTACCAACACCGCACTCAGAAACGAGCTTTACAGAAATTCTTGCGTTCTTGTTTGCGTTTTTCAGGTCATAGATAAGCTGAGCCAAGTCCTCGATAGAGTAGATATCGTGGTGTGGCGGAGGTGAGATAAGCGACACGCCAGGTGTTGAGTGTCTTGTTTTAGCTATCCATGGATAAACCTTTTTGCCGGGGAGATGACCGCCCTCGCCAGGCTTTGCTCCCTGTGCCATTTTTATCTGTATCTCATCAGCAGATGTGAGGTATCTTGAAGTTACACCGAAACGTCCCGAAGCCACCTGCTTGATAGCTGAACATCTGTCCTCAGAAGTACCCTTTGTGAGAAGTCTGTCAAGGCTCTCACCGCCCTCGCCTGAGTTTGACTTGCCGTGAAGTCTGTTCATGGCGACAGCAAGTGCTTCATGAGCTTCCTGCGAGATAGAGCCGTAGGACATAGCGCCCGTCTTAAATCTTCTTACAATAGAGTCAACGCTCTCAACTTCCTCCAGCGGAACAGGATTTTCAGCAAAGTTGAAATCCATAAGACCTCTGATGTTCACAGGGTCCATTTCCTCAGAGATAAGCTTTGAATACTTCTTGTATGTTTCATAGTCGCCAGTCCTTGCAGCCTGCTGGAGCAGATAGATAGACTGAGGATTGTAAAGATGCTCCTCCTTGCCGCTTCTGAACTTGTGGCTTCCTCTTGATTCAAGCTCTGTGTCTGTGCCAAGTCCAAGAGGGTCAAAGGCTGATGTATGAAGTCTGTCAACGTTCTTTTCGATATCAGAGATAGTGATACCGCCTATTCTGCTGACAGTGCCTGTGAAATACTTGTTTATAACGTCCTCGCCAATACCGATAGCCTCGAATATCTGTGAGCCTTGATATGACTGTATAGTAGAGATACCCATTTTTGAAGCTATCTTTACGATACCATGGAGAACAGCCGCATTATAATCGTCAACAGCGGCATAGTAATCCTTATCGAGAAGGTCGTCAGCAATAAGCTCGTGGATAGTTTCCTGAGCAAGATAAGGGTTGATAGCGGAAGCACCGTAGCCAAGCAGTGTTGCAAAGTGATGAACTTCTCTAGGCTCGCCGCTTTCGAGGATAATAGCAAGAGATGTTCTCTTCTTTGTAACAACAAGGTGCTGATGAAGCGCTGATACTGCAAGCAGTGACGGGATAGCAAGGTGGTTCTCGTCAACTCCCCTATCTGAAAGGATAAGGATATTTGCGCCCTCGCTGAACGCCTTGTCTGCTTCTATATAAAGTCTGTTTATAGCCTTTTCAAGTCTTGTGTTCTTATAATAAAGTATAGGGATAACGGCTACCTTAAAGCCAGGAATGTGCATATTCTTTATTTTAAGGATATCTGTTGAGGTAAGGATAGGATCGTGTATCTTCATTACCTTGCAGTTTTCAGGCTTTTCTTCAAGAATGTTGCCGTCCTCACCGATATAGACAGTTGTGGAGGTAACTATTTCCTCTCTGATAGCGTCTATAGGCGGATTTGTTACCTGTGCAAAGAGCTGTTTGAAGTAGTTGAACAGTGGCTGAGGCTCTTTTGAAAGCACCGCAAGCGGGCTGTCTGTACCCATAGCGGCAATAGACTCAGAGCCGTTCTTTGCCATTGGCAGGATAGATGTCATAACGTCCTCATAGGTATAACCAAAGGCTTTCTGAAGTCTTTGTCTTTCCTCGTAGCCGTGTTCCTCTACCTTGATGTTTGGTATCTTAAGGTCTTTAAGTCTGACAAGGTTGCTGTCCAGCCACTCGCCGTAAGGCTGCTTTGAAGCATAGTATTCCTTAAGCTCGTCATCGTCGATAACTCTTCCCTGAACAGTATCAACAAGAAGCATTTTGCCCGGGCGAAGTCTTTCCTTTTCAACGATATTGTCTGACGGGATAGGAAGTGCGCCAACCTCAGATGAAAGGATAAGATTGCCGTCCTTTGTGATATAATATCTTGACGGACGCAGACCGTTTCTGTCAAGGACTGCACCCATGATATCTCCGTCAGAGAAAAGGATAGAAGCAGGTCCGTCCCATGGCTCCATCATAGTTGCGTAATACTGATAGAAGTCTTTCTTAGCCTGACTCATCGTGCCGTTGTTATCCCATGGCTCAGGGATCGTTATCATGACAGCCAGTGGCAGATCCATTCCACTCATGACCAAAAATTCAAGTGTGTTGTCGAGCATTGCAGAGTCTGAGCCTTCTGTGTTTACAACAGGTGTGACCTTATCGAGGTCGCCCTTCAAATGCTCAGACTTCATCGTTTCCTCACGAGCGAGCATTTTATCAGCATTGCCTCTGATAGTGTTTATCTCACCGTTGTGAACGATCATTCTGTTAGGATGCGCTCTCTGCCAGCTTGGGTTTGTGTTGGTAGAAAATCTTGAATGTACCATAGCGATAGCAGACTCGTAGTCCTTATCCTGAAGGTCAGGGAAGAACTTTCTGAGATCCTGCACAAGGAACATTCCTTTATATACTATAGTTCTGCTTGAAAGTGATACAACGTAGGTGTCCTCATTTGACTGCTCGAACACACGTCTTGCAACATATAGCTTGCGGTCAAAGTCAAGACCCTTTTTAACGCCCTTTGGACGCTTGATGAAGCACTGCATTATGGCAGGCATACACTCTACAGCTCTCTTGCCAAGCACCTCAGGCTTTGCAGGAACGACTCTCCAGCCAAGGATCTCCAGACCCTCTTTCTCGGCGATTATCTCAAACATCTTCTTTGCCTGATTTCTCGCAAGCTCGTTCTGTGGGAAGAAGAACATACCAACAGCATAATCTCTCTCCTCGCCAAGCGTGATTCCAAGCTCAGCGGCGGCGATCTTCTTGAAGAATTTATGTGAGATCTGAAGCAGGATACCTACTCCGTCACCTGTTTTGCCCTCTGCGTCCTTACCAGCACGATGCTCAAGCGTTTCAACGATAGTCAGCGCATTTGCAACAGTATCGTGGCTCTTTTTGCCCTTAATGTTCACAACAGCACCTATTCCGCAGTTATCATGCTCGAATTTCGGTGAATACAGGCTTTTTACATTAGTCATATCCTCCATGCGTTCCATTTTTATCACCCTTTCCTGCCAAACTGTAAAAAAATTATAGCTTATCGTTTAGCAACGTATGTTATTTCACGGCTCATAGCCGATTTTTAGCTGTTTTTAACAAAAAAACTTGCAGGAAGAAATTAAAATCCTGCAATCCTGCATAAGTGCAAACAAACTCAAAGCGTGGTTTTTCGCACAAATGCAAGAAAATAGCCTTTTGCCGTCTTTTTTGACGGCTTAATCATTATAACACACATTACAGCAAAATGCAAGAGCGAATGATAAAACTTGCATAAATTCATTATTAATTTTTTGTTAATCGGTATACATATATAACCTATGATTTCATATCTTTTCCTAGGTAAGCCTCGAAAACTAACGTAACAACGCTCTTTTCAGCTTCTTTACAACCAATTTCAGCGGTGAATCATACTCTTTGTAAAAATGCTGATAATCCTTGGAATTGTTCCAGTCACCGCCCCATTTCCAGCCGTGACGTCTGAAAATGCAATAACAAAGGTCTGTTCTGTCAATCTTGTGTTCAAAGTCTTTGTCACGGTCTGCATACTCTGTAGCATTGGCAGGCATGACCTTATTCCCCACTATATAAGGATTTATAAGAGGGTTTATGTCTATCGCCCTGCCGTAGCTGTGAGCCGAAATAGTGTTGGTACCAGCCACCACCCTATAGTTGAAGGCAGAGGAATTGTTATCCGCCATTGACCTTTCATCATCAGCGTCATACTCGTCCACGAGCCTGATTTTTTCTATCTCATAACCGCCCTCGAAAAGCTCATAGAAAATATCCAGAACCTCCTCCGCAAGCTTTCTTGCCACGATAAGCTCCCCCGACTGCACCTTATGCTCAAAGTCATAATATCTCACACGCAGATAGGCAAGGTCGCCCAGCTTCACATAGGGATTTTCCTTATAGGAAACGCCTTCGATACGCTCTATCACCTCGTTTGGAAGCTCCTCAGCCGTAAAGCCCTCTCTGTATAATATCTTTTCCATAAAAAACACTCCTTACAAAAAGCGGTCAAGGCATGATACCTTGACCGTCCTTATTATTTATCCGCAGACTTGTAGTACATAACAACAGGCGTACCGTAAGGCACGTTGTCATAAACATATTTGGCGTCGTCATAGCTCATATTTATACAGCCATGAGAGCCGTTGTATTTGTATATCTCACCGCCGAAATATCCGCCTCGCCACGTTGAATCGTGAAGACCTATTCCGCAGAGAGAGACATTGTTCCAGAAGTTGCACTTTGTATCCCACTCGTCGCCGTCGGCATTTGTGTCTTTCATACGCTTGTTGGTCTCCTTTGACCACAGCTTATAAACACCAGGGAGAGTTGTTCTCGCCTTAGATGTGGTCTGACCTGAAACAATATAGGTATCGAGCTTTTTCTTACCCTTTTCATAATACCACAGGTGCTGGTCGGTAAGGTCTATCTCGATATAAGTGTCGCCTATATCATCGTCTTTGCTTCTCGCAGACTCAACGCCTGTAAAGTCATAATAACCGGTACTGTAATAGATAGGGTCTACCTTGTCAACGCTCTCGCCCTTTTCAAGCATATCCACAAGATCGTCACAAGTCTTTTCCTGATCTATCCACCAACCGTATTTAGCATCAGAGCTTGTCGGCACGATTATGTCGCCCTGCAAAGTGGCGTGGAATTTTCTCTTAGTATTATATGTATCATATTTCTTTGCGAGCTTTTCCACATACTCCATGGCTTTCTTTCTATCCACAGTGTAGCTTCCGTCATCTTTGAGCTTTATCATCTTCATAAGCTCCTCTCCCGTGAGAGTTTCTGTGGTGTAGTCAAAATCGTATGTGACAGAAAGCTGGAAAACATCATTTCGTTTCTTGCAATCGTCCTCAAGGTCTGCGCCCTTCACCTTTGGAAGAGAATAACAACCTGTGTCCTTGTCAAGCTCAACGCTAAGCTCACCTGACGCCACGCTTTGCGTAACATAAGCTTCAAGCTTTTTCATATCGGTTATCTTGTTTCCCTGCACCTCAGGGGTGATAACATAAGCCGTCTTATCCTCGTTAAGGCCAAGCTTTGCGTCGGCAGATTCAACATCGCCCCAGTTTGCTTTCTCCACAAGCTTCTGAAGCTTCTCAACATCAAATGTGATGTCCTCATTAAAGCTATAGATGGAGTTCTGTATAAATCCCGAGAACCATGTTTTTCTGTTCACGCTGTCATAGATCTTCTGAAGATCGTCCTTGCCGCTTAGTCTGTAATCAAAATCAGCCGTCTTGAAAACAACGGGCGTGCCGTCGATAGTTTTGACCGTAAGCTCATAAGGCATATCGTTCACCCCGAGCAGATCGCAAGCCTGTTCAAATGTCTTTCCGCCCACGTCAACGTCATTCACTGTTGTGCCGCTCAGAAATCTGTTGCTATAGTAAGCTCTTCCAATGAAATATCCTCCGCCCACAACTATCACGATAGCCGCTGCCGCAGTGCCGCAGATAATGCCGATATTGTTGCGTTTTTTCTTTCTTTTCTTATTCTTTGACGAACCTTTGGCAGAGCTGTTTTTCTTCACAGATGCCGCAGTCTTTTTCTTTATCTTTGTGGAATTTTCCGTCATCAATTATCCTCCTGTACAAAATGACGTTCGGCATTTGCCGACAATGTATCAAGAATAATTATATCATGCTTTTTTCCTTTTGTCTATAGGATAGGCTGAAAAATTTGTCACAAAAAGAGTGCCGGATATTCTCATTTAATGTACAAATAAACGTACTGCAAACAAACTACACGCAAACACAGTAAAAAAATATCGGGCAGATAACTCCACCCGATACAATATCAGTCTTTTATATACTTGTTCTTGACCTCGCTGTAGGTCTTGCAGAAGCGGTCATGGGAGATATACGCTCCCCAGCTCATGTTATCGTCCACCTGAGGGTCCATAACATATACCTGACCGTTTATCGTTACCTCCACCCACATATGATAGCCGTAACCGCCTGCCGCCATAGCAGTCTTGCCGTCAACGGTCTTTGCGTCAAAGCCTATGTAGTTGAGCATTGCTGCGTAAACGTAAGAATATTCTGTGCAAGTGCCGTAACCGTCCTCAAGAACAGCCTTAACAGGATTTGCCCAGCCGCCGTAATCATAGACCGTGTTCTTTATCAGGTAATCGTAGCAAGCCACAGCCTTTTCATAATTTGTCATATCGTCTGATATTATCTTATCGAGATATTTCAGAAGTATCTTTTCTTCCTTTGCGCTGAGCGTCGCCTTTGGATCAAGCACTGCAGAATTAAGTCGCTGTGCAGGGGTCTTGCCGTTGTCGACAACAGGCACAGTGGTTGTAGTTGTAACAGGCTTTTTAGTTGTTGTCACCTTAGTTGTAGTGGTCTTTTTCTTGGTAGTAGTCACCCCAGGCGTTGTGGTCGTAACAGGGGCAGTTGTTGTCTTTGCAGCGGTAGTAGTTTTTGCAGTAGTAGTTTTCACTGTTGTAGTCTTTTTTGTAGCCTTTGAGGCAACAGTATCGCTGTCAGTAGTGCTGACAGGGGCGGAAGTAACAGCAGAAACCTTTGTTTCAGACTTTGAAGCCTGCTGAGTTTTCTTTGTCACAAGGCTTACTGATATGCTAAGCTTTGTGTCAGCGGAAGTCACGCTCTGCACTGCGGTCACTGACGCCGGCTTCTGTGACATTACAGAGGTCGTTACGCTCTCTGATCTCAAAGCTGTTCCGGAAGCTGACTTTGTTGCCTTTGTTGTTTCACTTTTGGCAGTTTTTACAGCCTTTACAGCCTCGGTCTGAGAATTTTTCGCAGTTTCCTTGACGGCTGATGTTGTAAGAACAGTTGTGATATCCCCGATCTGCTCAGATGTTTCCTTGTCAGAAACAGCAGAAATGACCTTTGCATTTTCAGGCGGCATGACCGCACATGGCTGGATAACGTTTTTATCAAGTGTCGCAAAAGTCACAGCAGATACTGTCACAACTCCGCAGGCAGAAAGCACAGCCACACAGCGGGATATCCCCGACTTCAAATAACCCAATTCAGAACGCTCCTTTCAAATGTGATAAACTACACCATATTATAATGAATAAGGTTACAAAAGTCAAGGGGCATTGTAATCAAATTGTAATTTTCAAGCCGTTTTTTCGCTCGTTTATGAAGTTTATATGAACGTCAAGTTACAACCATTGTACATTTTATATCCCAGGAACGACAATAAGGGTTCTATTTTTATCACTTTTAACAAATTTCGCAAAACTTTTATTAATAATACCGAAAAACGGACACCTGCGTTACAAAAGCCCATATTTCCCACGATATTTTACATATCTATCCACAAAATCACCCACGCAAAAAAAGAACGCTAACACAAGCCAGCGTTCCCTTTTTGAAGTATATGAAGTATATATGGAGAAAAAAGTATATGTGTAAATTTCATCTTTTTGTCTTTCTCTTATTGTATTTACATCATACTCCGCCAATGTGACAGTTTTATGATAATGTGCTGAAAACTAATACACAAAAAATAAGTGCAAAAAAAACGCCTGCCATATGACAGACGTTTTCTCTTAGTTTAAGTAAATTACTCAGCCTGAGGTGCTCCTACAGGGCAAGTACCTGCACAAGAACCGCAGTCGATGCACTCGTCAGCGTTAATAACACACTTACCATCAGCCTCGGAGATAGCTCCTACTGGACATGCGTCCATGCAAGCGCCGCAGCCGATGCACTCATCACTAATCTTATAAGCCATTTTCACAGACCTCCTTGCATAAATTCTACAAGTATCATATCAAATACTATACTTATATAATAACACATTTTCTGAAAAAATCAAGAGGTTTTCGGCATTTCATAAAAATTTCACATAGATTTTAAGTGATTTTTCGGTTAGTATTCACTAATCAGCTAGATGCTTGCCAATTCCTGCTGTGAGATAAGTGCAAATCCTGCTTCACTCAAAGCTTCCAGAGCGGCTGTAACGTTCTCTACTCTAAGGATAAGATAAGCCGTGTTTTCCTTAGTGTTTATGAATGCAGAATACATATACTCAACGCTGATGTTATCATTGTAGAGAGCTTTCATTGCTTCTGAAAGTCCGCCTGGGCGGTCATTTATCTCCACTGCAAGAACCTGAGTGGTGGTAACGGAAAAGCCCTCTGTTTTCAAGGCTGAAACTGCTTTTTCAAAATCGTCAACGATAAGTCTGAGAATACCGAAATCCTTTGTGTCAGCAAGGGACATTGCACGGATATTCACATCATTATCCCCAAGTATTTTTGTAACGGCAGACAATCTGCCAGGTCTGTTTTCAATAAAAACCGAAAGCTGTTTTACTGTCATAAAATTACCCCCTGTCTTTTAGACAAGCTTTCTCTTGTCGATAACTCTTACTGCCTTGCCCTCAGAACGTGGAATGCTCTTTGGCTCAACAAGTCTTATCTTCGCCTTGATGCCAAGGATATTATGGATATCGTTGGATATCTTCTTTTCAAGATCCTCAATAGACTTGACAGTATCAGAGAACATATCGTCATTAAGCTCGACTCTTATCTCGAAAGTATCAGAATTGTTCACCCTGTCAACGACTATCTGATAGTTAGGGCTTGCCTTTGATATCTTAAGAAGCACTGACTCTATCTGCGATGGGAACACGTTTACGCCCTTAATGATGAGCATATCGTCGCTTCTGCCCATTGGCTTGCACATTTTGACGAGAGTTCTGCCACATGAGCATTTCTCTCTTGTAAGAATACAGATATCTCTTGTTCTGTATCTCAGCAGAGGGAAAGCTTCCTTTGTGATACTTGTGAATACAAGCTCGCCCTTTGAACCTTCAGGAAGCACCTCGCCTGTGTCAGGGTCGATTATCTCTGCGATAAAGTTGTCCTCATTGATGTGCATACCAGACTGTGCTTCGCACTCGAAAGCTACGCCAGGACCGCTTGTTTCTGTCAGACCATAGATATCGTAAGCCTTGATGCCAAGAAGATTCTCTATTTCGTGACGCATTTCATCCGTCCAAGGCTCAGCACCGAAGATACCTGCTTTGAGTGTAAGCTCCTCCGGCTTTATGCCCATTTCCTTTACAGTTTCACCTATATAAGCGGCATATGACGGAGTACAGCAAAGGATAGTAGAACCGAGATCCTGCATGAACTGTATCTGTCTTTCTGTGTTTCCTGATGACATTGGCAGAGTAAGACAGCCCACCTTATGAGAGCCGCCGTTAAGACCTGCTCCGCCTGTAAAAAGTCCATAGCCATATGCAACGTGGCAAACGTCGTCTTTTGATCCGCCTGCGGCAACTATAGCTCTTGCACAGCAATTTTCCCAAAGGTCGATATCATGCTGAGTGTAGAAAGCCACAACTCTCTTGCCTGTGGTTCCGCTTGTGGAATGTATTCTCACGCACTCTGAAAGCGGCTTTGCAAGCAGACCGTAAGGATAAGCCTCACGCAGATCAGCCTTTGAAAGGAACGGCAGCTTGTGCAGGTCCTCAGTGCCGTGGATATCATCAGGCGTTACGCCCTTTTCTTCCATAAGCTTCTTGTAGTATGGCACATTGTCCCAGACGTGCTTGACCTGTTTGACAAGTCTTTCACTCTGGAGCTTTTTCATGTCCTCGTGCGCCATGCACTCGATCTCTTCGTTCCAATATTTTCCCATTGGAACACACCTCCTGTTAAAATGGTTTCGGTCATATTACTCGGGTATCAACTTTGCACAAGTATCATACGCCGTACATATCTTCAAGCATTTTTATGCCTGTTTTCGTTTTGAACACCTTGTCACGGAAACTTTTTATGCTCTCTTTGGAAAGGCTGTCCTCGAAAGCGTTCACAAGGAAATCTGCCTCCAAGAGTATCTGCCAGTCAAGCCCCTGGGCGCCCTCATAGGTGTGATGATGTGCGATAAGAAAGCACACCCTGTCTATGATATCCTCGTCAAAGTCAAGCTCTGTGAGCATTTTCCGTGCAGGCTCAGGACCTAACTGTTCCTGAAGCTTTCCGCCGCAGTGACCCTTGCCGTATCTCTCCTCCGCAGGCTTTATGCCTATATCATGCACCACCGACGCAACGTCAAGACAGTACATAGTGCGGATATCAAGCCCCTCTGCCCTGCCGATAACACGGGCAAAGGTATGCACCTTTATAAAGTGCTGTATACGCTTAGGGTCGCCGCCGAAAAACTCAGTCATTTTTATGATAAGACCGCTTATCTCGTCCATTATTTTACCTCTCTGCCGAGAGCGAACGCCTTTTTATTCAGTTCAAGGAACTTTGCAGGAACACAGTTTTCAAGAGCCTTCTGCCAAACATCCTCGTCAAAAGCCATTTTAGTTGACACAACGCCCATGAGAACAACGTTTGAAGCCTTTGCAGTACCAGCCTGCTCTGCAAGTGCCAGTGCATCAACAGCGATAACGTCAACGCCCTCTGCTTTAAGCTTGCCTATGATATCCTCAGGATAAACAGCCGCACCTGTGATAACAGGCATTGGGTCTATCTGCTGAGTTGAAGTGATGATATGTCCGCCCTTTTTGAGATATGAAACATATCTTGCTGCCTCAAGCTGTTCAAAGCTGATGATGATATCTGCCTCGCCTTTTTCAACTACAGGCGAGCATACCTCGCTGCCGTACTTAACGTATGTAACAACAGAGCCGCCACGCTGGCTCATTCCGTGTACCTCGCTGACCTTGACATCAAACCCCTGTGAGAGAAGCACGTTTCCTATTATTCTTGACGCAAGCAGTGAACCCTGTCCGCCTACGCCCACTATCATAATTGATCTTGTTTTCATTATTTACACCTCGAAATATATGTTATCATTAGTCGCATATCGCACCCAGCTTACACATTTCCTTGCATATGCCGCAGCCTACGCACTGTGTATGGTCGATAACGCACTTGCCGTCATGGATAGATATAGCAGGACAGCCTATCTTCAAGCACTGCTTACAGCCAACGCACTTATCCTTGTTTACTTTGAGCGGTGGATTGTGCTTTACATATTTAAGAAGTGCGCATGGACGTCTTGAAATAATAACGCTTGGTTCTTCCTTGGCAAGCTCTTCCTTGATAACAGCCTCTGTTTCAGCCATGTGATATGGGTCAACGACTCTTACGCTCTTGATACCAAGTGAATGGCAGAGCATTTCAAGGTCAACGGCATAAGCAGGGTCGCCCTTAAGGTTTTTACCGGTTGTAGGGTTCTGCTGATGACCCGTCATACCTGTAATAGAGTTATCGAGAATGATAACAGTTGAATTTGTGGAGTTATATGCAACGTTCACAAGACCTGTCATACCGCTGTGCATGAATGTAGAGTCACCGATAACGGCAACAGACTTCTTCTCAGCCTCTGCACCCCTTGCCTTGTTGAAGCCGTGAAGTCCGCTGATAGACGCACCCATGCAGATAGTTGAATCCATAGCACAAAGCGGTGCTGTTGCGCCGAGAGTGTAACAGCCGATATCGCCTGATACCATAACACCCAGCTTATGCAGGCAATAGAACAGACCTCTGTGAGGACATCCCGGACACATAACAGGAGGTCTTACAGGCACGTTATCCTCAAATGTGATATACTCAGGCTTCTCGCCAAGTATCTTTTCAGCAACGATAGTCTGTGATATCTCGCCCATAAGGCTGAAAAGCTCCTTGCCGATAACGTTCACGCCGTTCTTTTTGCAGTGTGTTTCGATAACATCGTCAAGCTCCTCGATTACATAGACCTTTTCGCACTTTGCGGCAAAGTCCTTTATTATCTGAATTGGCATTGGGTTTACGATACCGAGTTTGAGATATGAAGCCTTGTCGCCCAGAGCCTCTTTAGCATACTGATATGAGATACCGCTTGTGATAACGCCTATCTTTGTATCGTTCATCTCTACCTTATTGAGCGGTGAAGTTTCGGCATAATCAGCGATAGCTTTCATTCTTGCTTCAACGATAGGGTGACGGCGGATAGCGTTACCAGGCATCATAACATACTTCTGGATATTCTTTTCATATGGGATATTCTCCCTTTCCTCTCTCTCGCAAAGCTCAACGGCTGACTGAGAGTGAGAAACTCTGGTGGACAGTCTTACGATAACAGGAACATCGAACTTTTCAGAAAGCTCGAAAGCAGCCTTAGCAAACTCCTTGCACTCTCCTGAATCGGAAGGCTCTATCATCATTGTCTTAGAAGCGATAGCATGGTGACGTGAATCCTGCTCGTTCTGTGACGAGTGCATACCAGGGTCATCGGCGACAGCTATTACCATACCTGCCGTTACGCCTGTGTAGCCTGCTGTGTAAAGAGGGTCAGCGGCAACGTTAAGACCAACGTGCTTCATTCCGCAGAAGCTTCTTGCACCGCCTATAGAAGCGCCAAGAGCCACTTCCATTGCCACCTTTTCATTAGGCGCCCATTCAGCATATACCTCGTCATATTTTGCAACAGCTTCTGTTATCTCAGTTGACGGAGTACCAGGGTAAGACGATACAACCTTACAGCCTGCCTCATACAGACCTCTTGCAAACGCCTCGTTTCCAAGCATTAGTTTTTTCATACAATAAATCTTTCCTTTCACTGCACCGACCATTTTTTCGTGGTCGGTAGAAATAAACAATAATTAAAATAGATACAAGTAATTATACCACAAATTTCACCAAAATGCAACAACTTTTTTGATTTAAAGCACCAATAGAGCGTTATAAAAAGTTTGCTTACGGCAATTTTGTCAGTTTGCATAAAATATCGATGGAGCTTCTGTGCAAAAATTCACCTATAGGCACACTTGGCACACATACACGCACACATGAAACGTGCAGCGCACGATTTGAGCAACAAAAAATAGATTGCCGACAGGCGATACAAGAGTGTTGCAAAAGGCTTAAACAAGCGGGACGTCGAGGGCGCCGTCCCCTACAGTCAACGTAAATACGCTGTTTGTATGTAGGGGCGAACAGTGTTCGCCCGTTGATTTGACATTTTTGCAATAAAATAAATCGCCGCCAGGCGATACCATAATTCCTCATTCTTAACACTCCTCATTTCTCATTCTCACCTCCTCACTTGTTAAAAAAATTGTACTTGAAAAAAGAGCATAAATGTTGTATAATAACAAAGTATACTTAAATTTACGTTCGGAGGATATACATAATGAAAAAATACACACTTGACGAGGTCTACACTGCCGACATGACGGCGTTTCAGAGAGAAAGATATAACAGAGTTGCAGATGAATTTGAAAAGCTTTTCGGTGAAAAGCCAACTGCTTTCTTCTCAGCTCCAGGCAGAACTGAGGTAGGCGGCAACCACACCGACCACAACTTCGGCTGCGTTCTTGCGGCAGGCGTTTCACTTGACGTTATCGCTGCTGTCGCTCCTGACAACGAAGAGAACGTTATTACAATAAAGTCCGAGGGCTTCCCAATGGACACTGTGAACGTTGATGACGATACGATCTACGAGGAGCAGAAAAACACTTCTGCGGCACTTATAAGAGGTATGTCCGCAGGCTTTAAGAAGAATGGCCACAAGGCAGGGGGCTTCAAGGCTTATGCTACTTCAAACGTGCTCAAAGGCTCCGGACTTTCTTCATCTGCGGCTTATGAAGTGCTTATCGGCACTATCCTCAATGGTCTTTACAACGAGGGCGAGGTTTCTGCTGTGGAAATAGCTCAGATAGCTCAGTTTGCGGAAAATGTATATTTTGGCAAGCCGTCAGGTCTTATGGACCAAATGGCTTCATCAGTAGGCGGATTTATCACTATCGACTTTGCTGACGAAAAGCACCCTGTTATCGACTCTGTAAAGTTCGATTTCACAAAAAGCGGTCACGCACTGTGTATCGTTGACACAAAGGGCAACCATGCCGACCTCACCCCTGAGTATGCGGCTATCCCTGCGGAAATGAAGTCTGTTGCGGCTTTCTTTGGCAAAAAGGTGCTGAGAGAGATAACAAAGGAACAGCTTCTTGAAAACATCTGTGCTGTTAGAGAAAAGTGCAGTGACAGAGCTGTGCTTAGAGCGCTCCACTTCTTTGACGATAACGAGAGAGTTGGCAAGGAAGCTTCCGCACTTTCAGAGGGCGACTTTGACGCTTTCCTGAGCCTTATCAATGAATCAGGAGATTCATCATTCAAATATCTTCAGAACATCTATGCTTCTTCTGCCCCAAACGAGCAGGGCCTTTCACTGGCTTTGTATCTTGCAAAGCAGGCTCTTGGCGGTGAGGGTGCTTGCAGAGTTCACGGCGGTGGCTTTGCAGGAACTATCCAAGCGTTCGTACCTGAAAAGAAGCTTGAAGCTTTCAAGGCTGAAATGGAGAGAGTATTCGGTGAAGGCTCATGCTATGTGCTGTCCATAAGACCTGTTGGCGGCGTGCAGATCGACCTTTAATATAGGAGTTGTCATGAAAAATCCATTTGCAGGCTTGAAGAAAAAGCAGGTGAAGTTGCAGTTTTCCACCTGCGGAGAGATAATGATAGACGGACTTCCCTTTGCTTTCGGAGTGGAGAGTGCAGGGAAAGCGTCAGACAAAGGGCTTTGCGTTTCGATATCTGGTGAAGCTGTCAATGACGGACGTGTTACCTTTTCAAACCTTGAATACTACGAAAACCATGGCGGAAAGATAACCATTGTGAAGCATGGCTTTTCACTTGTCACCAAAAAGGACGGCAAGAAAATTTATCAGGCGAAGTTTACCAAAATACCTATCACCGAAAAGGACACCTCAATGCTTTTCAGAAAGCTCACCGAGGAAGAGGTCGTCCAACGGCTCAACTGCGAGATAGCTTTTAAGGTGACCCCTCATTTCAGCGGTGAGGACACACCCGAAGTCATGCTTACAGTTTATCCTTATGAAAATATGCTCACAGGGTCGGCTGTGCAGTGGCTAAAGGTCACGTCTGACAAGGACTATTTTCTGCACAAATATTCTAATAAATAACAGGAGAGTTTATCCCATATGAGAATGAGAAGAAAGAAAAATCTTGAGGCACGTCTTGAAGCCTGCGGAGATTATATTTTATATCTTGACCGTGACGAGAAGAATTTTCAGGACAAATCAAACAAACAGCTTATTGACTTTGAGAAGATATTCGGAAACAGCAATCCCCTTGTGCTGGAAATAGGCTGTGGAAAGGGTCAGTTTGCAAGAGAGATAGCAAAGAGAAATCCTGACAAGAATTTCCTTGCAGTAGAAAAAAGCAGTAACGTTATAGTTGATGCCGCACAAATGGCTATAGACGAGGGCATACCGAACCTGAGATTTGCAAGGGGCGAGGCTGAATATCTGGATTGCTTTATCCCTGAAAAGTCAGTGGAGTGTATCTATCTTAACTTTAGCTGTCCGTATCCTAAAAATACATATGCACGTCATAGGCTCACATACCGAGCTTTTCTTGAAATATACAGACGTATTCTTGTGGACAAGGGCGAGATATACCAAAAGACCGACAATATGCACTTCTTTGAGTTCTCCTTGGAGGAGTTCTCTGCGGCAAATTACGGACTTAAAAACATTTCTCTCGACCTTCACAACAGTGGCTTCGAGGGCAATATCGTAACGGAATATGAGAAGAAATTCTCAGACATGGGTATGCCTATCTACAGATTGGAGGCGTTCGTAAAATAATGAGCGAGCAGATAAATCCAATTGTCAGCGAGAAAGATATGGGTACTGACGGCAAGCTTCGCAAATGGTCAACAGGCAGAAAAGCCAAGTGGATAATTTGGATAGTCATAATCTTAGCAGTAGCACTCGGCTTCTGGCATCAGCACTATATGCGCTCCGACAGCCAGATAAAAGCCGTTTTCAATGACAATAAGACTAACTTTCAGACCACTGCGGAGTTTATGATAGAAAGCATTTCATGCGAAAAGCCGACACTACCAAAGGGCAAATGCTCCATTAAATCGCTCACTGAAAACAATGCCTGCAAGTCTGTGAAGAAAGAACTTGAGGAGTTGGAGCGCAGGAACGTTACATACATCGACAGCGACGGCTTGACAGTGAAATTCTATACCATTTATGATCATTACTATATTTACCGCTCACCCATAAGCTCATCAGGGGGCGAGGATAACCTCGGTGACGGGTGGTCTTATGTAAAAACAAGTAAAAGCTGATTTTTTATGGACGAAAAAAATTTTTTCGTCCATTTTTTTATGCAATCAAACGGTCTTTACATTCGTGTTATAGATGAAAGGCTTTTCAAAACAACAAAGGAGGTGACAGCTTTGACAAGAGATATTGACTACATAGTTGACAAATTTTCAGACGATATCTACCGAGCGGCACTGGCAGTCACAGGCAGCGTTCACGAGGCGGAGGATATAGTCAGCGAGGTCATAATAAAATATTTCACAAGGCAGGGTGAGCTTTTCTTCAATGATGACGAGCATCTTAAAGCGTGGCTGCTGAGAACGGCGATAAATCTATCTAAAGACCTGCTAAGGTCGGCAGGCAGACGTCTACGTGCAGAAAATGAGGTAAGTGCAAGAAGCGATTTTTCATCACCTGATATGCAGATAGATGTGCAAAACGCTATAAACAGGCTGGATAAAAAATACAGGATAGTGCTTTATCTTTTTTATTATCAAGGCTGCAAGACCGATGAGATAGCCGACATTTTGGGAACAAGCAAGGGCACGGTCACATCAAGGCTGAAAAGAGCAAGAGAAAAACTAAAGCTTTCACTTTCAGACTACGAAAAGGAGATGAGCGTATGAACGAAAGAGATATAAAGAATTATTTTGCAAACGCAAGCCTATCGGAACAAAAGAAAGATCAGCTCAAAGAAACGCTCAAAAAGCGTTTTCCACAACAAAACGGAGATATAAATACGGATACTTTCACACCACAAACCGAGCCGACACAGCCTGCCATAGTCGCAAGACACAAGGGTGCAAAGGTAGTTGCGGCAGCGGCGGCAGTGGCGCTTGTAATGTCAGGCGGAATTTACATGACAAGAAATATCCATGACTACGAGCCGAACGCAGGCACAGCTCCACCTGCAAACAGCAGTGTATCCGGCGATACAGGTACACTGCAGTTGTGTTCAGCAGACTTTATAAAGCTTGCAGACACAGTGCTTGAAAGCGCAAATTCTACGGTAGGAAATCTCGACATAATACAAAACAGCCCTGCATACTGCGATATAGTCTACAGCGGCAACTATGACGAAAATATCGAGGGCAAGGAACACAGCACAAGGTATTACGTTGACCTGCTGGAGAAAACCGACAGCGGACTTCCAAGCGTGGATTTTTTGACAGATGATAACAGCTATGAGCCAAATTCTTTGGTAATCGATATCCTGTCGGAGATAAAAACCCTTGATGAGGACGCTTTTAACAAGGCGGTGAATTGCAGAATAGAAGCCCATATTGAGAATAACAACTGCAAGATAACCATTTCAGACAGCGATAACAGCGTTTCTCTCAAATACGGAAGCGGCGAAAGCTTCACTGAAAATGCCAAAATTATAGCTCAAACCCTCAAAAATGACCTGCTGGATATCTATGACGAAAGCTCTATGAAAAACCCAGACAATGCCATTTTTAGCTACTCCCCTGCTGACTATAATTATTACAACGATATCATGAACAGCAACAATACAACAGAATATGTAAAGTCAGACTATGCGCAAAATGGATATATCACAAACGAAAGTCTGAACCTCCTGACCCTGAATATCGTCAACGATTCGGACATACAGTTCAATATGGCGACAGATTATTTCACTGTGGATATGTTCACAAACAGATTTACTCTGTATAGCTACGCCAATGACGGAAGCTGGGCGGTGTATGATTCCGCTCCGTTTTCAAGCACCAGCACTGTGGAAGCTGACCCGTCAGCCACGGCGCAGTATATTTTTGAAAAGGCGCAGGCGCTTGTAACAAAGTATAACACCAGCGGCAAGAAGCTTCACTTTGACAATGTGACCTCACTCGACCTTGCGAAAGAGCTTGCAATGTCGTATGTGCCAGATATGGACAAAGAAGATAACATCACGCCGGAGCTTTTCGCATATGGACTTTGGGTAGAAACTCTGCCATATGACAAAGAGTCCAGCTCCTATGATTTATCCGGACTTGACTTTTCAATATACTTTGAAAAGGATAAGGACGGCAGTGCATATGATGTAACCCAGGTGGATGTCACAGTTGAGGGGGATATGGTTTATTCATACACCACTGATGAGCATGACAGCGTTGAAACTTATGACCAAAATGACAGTGCATTATCTTAACAAAACAATGTTGGTAGCTCGGTTGCTCACTAAACAAAGGTAGAGTTACCGAGCCACAAAATAATAGCTATACTCTAAAATAGAGTAGCGAGATAAAAAAACAAAGTTAGTCAACAAACTTGCTAATTAAACAATGGTAAAGTCACCGAGCCACAAAATAAAAGCTATGCTCCAAGATAGAGTAGCGAAGTAAAAAAAGAAAAAAAGTGACCTGCAAAGTTAATTGCAAGTCGCTTTTCTTTATGCAATAATATTTATCTGCGAATTAGTTGTTGATGAGCTTCTCGTCATCATTGTTCCAGCTGTAGAGCTTTCTGATCTCCTTACCAACCTTCTCAGAAGGATGCTCAGCGTGGAGCTTTCTCATAGCCTTGAAGTGTACCTGTGAACCAGCGTCAGACATATCAAGGAGGAAGTCCTTAGCAAATGTACCGTCCTGAATGTCAGACAGAACCTTCTTCATAGCCTTCTTAGTGTCCTCAGTAACGATCTTTGGACCTGTGATGTAGTCGCCGTACTCAGCTGTGTTAGAGATAGAATATCTCATGCCCTCGAAGCCTGACTGATAGATAAGGTCAACGATGAGCTTCATCTCATGGATACACTCAAAGTATGCGTTTCTTGGGTCATAACCAGCTTCACAAAGTGTTTCAAAACCAGCCTGCATCAGTGCACAAACACCACCGCAGAGAACAGCCTGCTCACCGAAGAGGTCTGTTTCTGTTTCTGTTCTGAATGTTGTCTCAAGGACACCAGCTCTTGCTCCACCGATACCAAGTGCATATGCAAGTCCGATATCCTGTGCGTTGCCTGTTGCGTCCTGCTCAACTGCGATAAGGCAAGGTGTACCCTTACCAGCCTGATACTCAGAACGTACTGTGTGACCAGGAGCCTTAGGAGCGATCATGATAACGTTAACGTTCTTTGGTGGTACGATGCAGCCAAAGTGAATGTTAAAGCCGTGTGCGAATGCAAGAGTCTTACCCTCTGTGAGGTATGGCTCGATAGATTTCTTATAAAGTGCAGCCTGCTTCTCATCAGGAATAAGGATCATGATGATGTCAGATGTCTTTGCAGCTTCCTCAGTTGTCATAACTGTAAGACCCTGCTGCTCAGCCTTTGCCCAGCTCTTAGAACCTTCGTAAAGACCTACTACTACGTCAACACCGCTCTCCTTAAGGTTGAGCGCATGAGCGTGGCCCTGTGAACCGTAACCGATAATGGCAACTCTCTTACCCTTGAGTACGTTAATGTCGCAATCCTGCTGATAGAATATTCTTGCCTGTGCCATTGTTAATTCCTCCAAATTCAGAAATTTAAGATTTATTTTATGTAGCCTTTCGGCTATATAATCAAAGTTTATTTGCCTGCATTGAATGTGTCAGAGCCTTTCTCTATTGCGATAGTGCCTGTTCTTACCATTTCGATTATTCCGTAAGGTGCTATGACCTCCTCAAATCTGCAAAGGTGAGCGTAAGTGTCGCAAAGCTCCAATGTCATTGTCGTAAGCGTTATATCCATGACCTTAGCCCCTGTGATATCCGCAATAGTCATTATCTCACTGCGTCTGTTTGCGACCGCAGACACCTTGACTATCATAAGCTCTCTTGCGAGATACTCATTAGCCTCAAATGTCTTTACCTTGATGACCTCGATAAGCTTGTTGAGCTGTTTCTCGATCTGCTCAACTGTATGCTCGTCACCGTCGGCAACTATCGTTATTCTTGAAACGTCAGGGTCATGAGTTGGACCTACTGCAAGGCTCTCGATATTGAACCCACGTCTTGAAAACAGTCCGGAAATTCTTGATAGAACACCGCTGTGGTTTTCTACAAGAACTGAGATCGTATGTTTCATAAATCAACCTCCATAAGGAAACCTTTCCTTGATTTTTTATTATATCAGCTTATTATTAAGATTTCTTGAACGCAAACGCTATATACTGTAAACGCTACAGATAGTTAAAATATTGGCCTTATAATGTTGGCATATCCTTATCCACAACGACTTCAACAAGGCAAATGCCTTTATGTTCAGCAAGCATTTCCACGCCCTTTTCCATAGTATCATCGTCATAAACTCTCATTGCAGGTATGCCATAAGCTTCTGCAAGCTTGATAAAGTCAGGAGAGCCGTCAAGAAAAACTGCTGTCTGTCTGTCATGATAGCCGTTTGTCTGAAGTTCTCTTACCATGCCAAGGCGGTTGTTTGTCATTACTACCACCTTTATATCAACGCCGAACTGAACGGCTGTTGCAAGCTCCATGAACGACATCTGAAAAGCTCCGTCGCCGCATATAGCAACTGTTGCTCTGCTGTCGTCAGCCATTTTTGCACCTATTGCCGCAGGCACAGAATAGCCCATCGTACCCATGCCGCCTGAGGTAAGAAGTCTGCCCTCTTTGCGGAACTTATATTCAGTGCAGGTCCATATCTGATTTTGTCCAACGTCCGCCACAACAGTAACATTGGCAGGCATTTTCTTTGCAAGCCTGTCGATAAACACCCTCGGATTGACAGTACCCTTTGCAGGCTCAACATACTTTCTCTCGCCCCCAAGGGTCTTGATGTGAGCTATCCACTCATCGTGCTTCATAGGCTTTGCAAGCTCCGTCATTTGCTGTAAAACAAGCTTTGCGTCGCCAACGAGAGGCAGGTCAGCGCCAATATTCTTGCCTATCTCCGCAGGGTCGATATCTATATGTATTATCTTAGTAGTTTTCTCCAGAGCCAAAGGTGTTTTAACGGCTCTGTCGCCAACTCTTGCGCCCACAAGGAACAGCACGTCACACTCATTCACAGCGGCGTTTGCCATTTTGACACCGTGAGTACCTATCATGCCGCAGAAAAGCTGGTCGTCATCAGGAAAAACAGAAATGCCCATCATAGTTGTGATAACAGGTATCTGCATAAGGTCGGCAAGCTCTCTTATTTCATTCTCAGCGTGAGCGGCAAAAACGCCACCGCCAATACAGATAAGCGGCTTCTCAGCCTCTTCCAACGCCGCCATTACACGCCTTACCTGAACGTAGTTGCCCTTGGTGGTAGGCTTATAGCTTCTTATCTTGCACTTTTCAGGGTACTCAAAGTCGATAACAGCTTTCTGAACGTCCATAGGGATATCTATAAGTACAGGACCCGGTCTGCCCGTACCTGCGATATAGAAAGCCTCTTTGAACACTCTCGCAGTGTCCTCAGGGTCTTTGAGAAGATAGCTGTGCTTAACAAACGGCTCGGCCGAGCCTGTAATGTCAGCCTCCTGAAAAACGTCAGAGCCTATCTGGTCGGTATTCACCTGACCTGTTATACACACGATAGGTATAGAATCCGCATAAGCGGTAGCAATAGCAGTAATAAGATTGGTTGCACCCGGACCTGATGTTGCGATACAGACCGCAGGCTTGCCTGAAATTCGTGCATAGCCGTTAGCCGCATGACCACCGTTAGCTTCCTGTCTCACAAGCACCTGCCTGATGTCGTTTTCAGCATCCAGCAAAGCGTCATAGAAAGGACAGATAGCAGCTCCGGGATAGCCAAAGACGACTTTTACGTTCTCAGCTTTCAAACATTCAACCATAGCTTGACTTACAGTCATTTTCATAATAAAGTCGCCTCCATAAAAAATTTTCTGTATAAATTATCATATAAAGTGATAAAACATACAAAGCTGTGATTTATTATACCATATTTATAAGATTTCGTCAAGTATCGTTAGCATACGAAGGAATATTTATGCTTAAAAAAATTTTGCAAAAAAAATTTGAAAAAGGGGTTGACAAGACAGATGAACTGTGCTATAATAATCAAGTCGCTGAGAGAGAACGATGCAAAACAAATAATTAATGTGGACAGGTGTCCGAGTGGTTTAAGGAGCTGGTCTTGAAAACCAGTGATACGGCAACGTACCGTGGGTTCGAATCCCACCCTGTCCGCCACATTTTTTATATATACAGGTTTGCGGATTTACCCAAGTGGTGAAGGGGCTCCCCTGCTAAGGGAGTAGGTCTGGAAACGGGCGCGAGAGTTCAAATCTCTCAATCCGCGCCAGCAAAAGTTTAAGCTTTTGCTTGTATCCGCTTTACATTAAGTAAGGCGGATTTTTTATTGCATAAATGCAAAAATACCGCAGAGATATCTGTCCTCTGCGGCGTTTTTTTATTCTGCAAGCCCTGCGGCACTTTTCATTCTGTCTTTAAAGAAATGATCGAATACTGCCACGCACCTTCCCACAAGGAGCATAGCCGCCACCGTTCCGATACCGATACCTATTATCCGCTTGTCAAACAGCAGACCTATCACGCAGGCAATGGCAACACACGATGCGTCAAGTATATTCTTGCCAAAGCCCATGTTCTTTCCAAAGGCTTTTCCTATAGCCTGAGCAAGACCGTCGGCTGGGTTCGGCACGAACTTCATGGCTATCATCATTGACATTCCAGCACCCGTGCATATTATCGCTGCTGCAAGATACAGCGTGTTTTGCCACAAATGTCCGAAATTGAAATCAAGCAGCTTTGAAAACATATTCAGCAGCAGGCTGAACACAATGCTGAATGGTATTTGCAGCCAGTCTATAACAGTTCTGTCGCTGCCTTTTATTATCATTTCTATCACAACAAACAGTGCATATGTAGCAAAAGTCACAAGAGAAAAATTCACGTCCCATATACTCGATATGGCAAATGGCACTGATATAATAGTGGATACACCTAGCCCCGTTTTGATGTTCATCGTTATCCCTGCGGCAAGTATCACAAGCCCCATGGCATATATAGCCGCCCTTGCGGCATAATTCTTCTTTTCCAAACTAGATTCGCCTCCATACCAATTATACCACCTTCATTACACTTTTTCAAGAGTGCAAAAAAGCTGCCGCACCAAAAGGCACAGCAGCTTTTATACTATATAATAGTATCAGAGTTATTGATTATTCCTTTGGACCTGCAGATACAAGAGCCTTACCTGCTGGGTTGCCCTCATACTTAGCAAAGTTCTTAACAAATCTGCTTGCAAGATCCTTAGCCTTTGTCTCCCACTCGGAAGCGTCAGCATATGTGTCACGAGGATCGAGAATTGCAGGATCAACGCCTGGAAGCTCTGTTGGAACTTCAAAGTCAAAGTGTGGTATCTTCTTTGTAGGTGCGTTGAGAATATCGCCGCTAAGAATAGCGTCGATGATTCCACGAGTATCCTTGATAGAGATTCTCTTGCCTGTGCCGTTCCAGCCTGTGTTTACCAGGTATGCCTTAGCACCGCTCTTCTCCATCTTCTTAACAAGCTCTTCAGCATACTTTGTTGGGTGAAGCTCAAGGAAAGCCTGACCGAAGCAAGCTGAGAATGTTGGTGTAGGCTCAGTGATTCCACGCTCTGTACCTGCAAGCTTTGCAGTAAAGCCAGAGAGGAAGTAATACTGTGTCTGCTCTGGTGTGAGGATAGATACTGGAGGCAGTACACCAAATGCGTCTGCTGAAAGGAAGATAACGTTCTTTGCAGCAGGTGCAGAAGAAATAGGTCTTACAATGTTCTGGATATGGTCGATAGGATAAGATACACGAGTGTTCTCTGTAACGCTCTTATCAGCAAAGTCGATCTTGCCGTTCTCGTCAAGAGTTACGTTCTCAAGAAGAGCATCTCTTCTGATAGCGTTGTAGATATCAGGCTCAGATTCCTTATCAAGGTTGATTACCTTAGCATAGCAGCCGCCCTCGAAGTTGAATACTCCGTTGTCGTCCCAGCCGTGCTCGTCGTCACCGATAAGAAGTCTCTTAGGGTCTGTAGAAAGTGTTGTCTTACCTGTACCGGACAGACCAAAGAAGATAGCTGTGTTCTCACCGTTCTTGTCTGTGTTAGCTGAGCAGTGCATTGAAGCCATGCCCTTGAGTGGAAGGAAGTAGTTCATCATTGAGAACATACCCTTCTTCATCTCTCCGCCGTACCAAGTGTTGATGATTACCTGCTCACGGCTTGTGATGTTGAACATAACAGCTGTCTCGGAGTTAAGACCAAGCTCCTTATAGTTCTCTACCTTAGCCTTTGAAGCGTTGTATACAACGAAGTCAGGCTCAAAGTTCTCAAGCTCCTCAGCAGTTGGCTTGATGAACATATTTGTTACAAAGTGAGCCTGCCAAGCAACCTCAACGATGAAACGGATAGCCATTCTTGTATCCTTGTTAGCGCCGCAGAATGCGTCAACTACGAAAAGTCTCTTATTTGAAAGCTCCTTGATAGCGAGTTCCTTAACAGACTTCCAAGCCTCCTGTGAAGCTGGGTGGTTGTCGTTCTTGTACTCGTCAGAAGTCCACCAAACAGTGTCCTTAGAATTTTCGTCCATAACGATGAACTTATCTTTAGGTGAACGGCCTGTATAAACGCCTGTCATAACGTTTACTGCGCCAAGCTCACTCTCCTGACCCTTTTCATAGCCTTCGAGTGTTGGCTTTGTTTCTTCCTCGAACAGCTGCTCGTAAGAAGGGTTGTAAACAACTTCTGTAGTTCCGGTGATACCGTACTTGCTCAAATCGATCTTTGACATGTTGCAATAACTCCTTTTCAAAAAAAATATCGTTAATAGGCGCTATAATGAAACAGCACACGCCGGCACATTCATTTTCTTTCCTTATTATAAAGCATAAGCTATACAGAAATTCATCTGACAATTGAAAACACACTGCCAGCATTTCATGCTGTGCTCCTATTACAGCAATATAATTATACCACATATTTTTCTGAATTGCAAGGGTAAACGCAGATTTTGTGAGCTGATTTTTTACATTTCGCTTAAATCTATAACGATTTTTTATGAATAAATGTAATTTCATGGTATAAAATAGATAATAAAAGATATTGACTATTATCAATAGTTAGTCTAAGCTTGCGCGGACGATTTTGCAGTATCAATATAAAATAATTGCATTTTTATGCTTCTTTGCAAAAAAGCGCCCTAAATTATGCAGGCAAATTCCGCTTTCCTGCAAACAGAAAAAAGGCAGTCCACAAGGAACTGCCCTTCTCCGAAATATCAACAATAGGGGAGATCTTATTTACTTTTTCTTCTTAGCCAAGACCACAGCCGCACCGCTCAGAAGTGCAAGAGCGAATGCTCCGCCAGCAACACCGGTCGATGGGTTTGTGTTTGAAGCGTTTGAAGCTGCCTTTGAGCTGCTATCTGACTTGCTGTCAGAAGATGAGCTGTCAGAAGATGAGCTGTCGGAAGCGGAACTGTCAGAAGCGGAACTGCTCGTATCTGACGAAGCATCAGAACTGCTTACGCTGTCAGGTTGTGAAGATGCAGGTGCTTTCTTTACAAGGCTTGCCACAGCGTCATTTATAGCCTTTACCATAGCGTCCACATCAGCCTGCTCTGTGATGTTCTTTGTTCTGTCAATAGCGGCAAGAGCCTTTTCGACTTCTGAGAAGTCCTCATAATCGTCCTTGTTGAGAGCCTTTGCGGCTTTCTCTGCCTTGTCAAGCTCTGTGTAGTCTGCTGACTTGTAAACAAGTGCCTCAACAGCGTCGTTTATATCTTTCGCCATTTTGTCAACATCTGACTGCTGTGTAAGGTTTTTAGTTCTGTCGATAGCTTCAAGTGCCTTTTCTACGGCTGTAAAGTCCACATAGTTGTCCTTATTAAGAGCCTTTGCAGCTTCTTCTGCTTTGTCAAGCTCTGTATAATCTGCCTTTGCATACTCAAATACAGCCGAACTGTCTCTATGAACTGCGAATGGTTTTTCACATTCATCAGTATGGAATGTACCGCCCTTTATCTCGCACTTTTCGCAATCGTTAAGGAAAATTCCTATGTCACCACCGAGTGTGATATCTCCTCCCGAGATAAGACCGTTCTTTATATTGTCTGTACCAAGATAAATATCCGCAAGCTTGGCATTGATATCTACCTTTCCGTCCTTTATAATCAAGCCTGTCTTAAGCTCAGGGGCACCTATACCAACTACTAATATTCCTGCTCTTCCTGCATTGATATTCACATCTCCGCCGTATATCTCAACAGAGCCGTTTGCATACAAACCGTCATTCCAGCCACCATCGGCAACTTCACTTGTGTCAATATTAAGAGTTGCGTCCATTACCTTTATGGAATAAAGTGTTATGACAGCACCGCCCTTTGCGTTGACAGTTCCTGACTCAAAAGTAACATTAGGCTGATCCATTACTGGAAGGTTGCCTGTTTCTTCAAGATTAAGCACACTGTCCTTAGTCTTTCCACTTAGTACTACACCGGTATCTTTTGCGCTTCCTTTTCTCGAAATAACTGTAGTGCCTGAGGTCATCTTGTTATCTCCTGAGAAAACTATATTAGTAACTTTTTCTCCGTCAACAATGACACAAGACTTTTTCGCCGTCGAAAAATCAACATTGTCAAGTGTAAGAGTAGAAGTTGCTGCGTCCCAGCTCCAGCCCTCGTCTTCATTTTTCTGATCGTTCTGAAATCCTGCCACTGTAAGGTCAAGAGTTGTAGTTCTCTGCTGATTTGCCGCAAAAACATTTATTGCAGGCAAAGATGCCATACATATGACTGTTGCGAGCATCGTGCTAAAAATTCTTGTCTTTTTCATATTTTATCCTCCCGAAATATAAGACTTCATATCATATTTGCATTGCGATATAAAACCGCCCTGCTTATAATTATGATAGCAGAGCGGTAATAATTTTTCAACTATTTTGACACAAGCGGTCAAAAATCTGCACAAGCGGTATTCATTTAAACAAATAATGTATAAAAGTCCCACTTAATTGCTTTATATATCTATTTAATGGATATATTACTTTTTCTTCTTAGCCATGACCACAGCCGCACCGCTCAGAAGTGCAAGGGCGAAAGCTCCGCCTGCAACGCCGGTCGATGGGTTTGTGTTTGAAGCGTTTGAAGCCACCTTTGAACTGCTGTCTGTCTTGCTGTCGGCAGTCGAGCTGTCAGGCTGTGAAGAAGCAGGAGCTTTCTTTACAAGGTTTGCCACAGCGTCGTTTATAGCCTTTACCATAGCGTCCACGTCAGCCTGCTCTGTGATGTTCTTTGTTCTGTCGATAGCGGCAAGAGCCTTTTCGACTTCTGAGAAGTCCTCATAATCGTCCTTGTTGAGAGCCTTTGCGGCTTTCTCTGCCTTGTCAAGCTCTGTATAGTCTGCTGACTTGTATGCAAGTTCAAAAGCCTGTGTATGTGTTGCGATATCCGCTGAGACAGTTATTTCCTTGCTGAGAAGCTCGCAATCGTCAGCAGTTACATCTACTGTGTAAGTGCCTGCTGTAAGCATTGCAGTATTGCTTGTTATCTCTTTTTCGTCTACCTTTATTACAACATTTTTCAGGTCAGCAGGTGTTACTTCAAAATCAACTGCATACTCCTTAGTTGGCAGGACAGGCGTTTTTCCCTCAACATACTGATACTTTGCACCGTCGGCTGTCAGCTCGTCATAAAATTCTTTTGTTGTCATATAGTCATAAGCTTTAGCCTTGCCTGCTTCTTTATTTGAACCGCAAGCTTCAACATTTTCTGTTTCTGTGAAATAGTTGTTTTTAAAGTCAGTTGTAGACGAGGAATCCTTCCCCACTATTCCGCCGAAACGTGTATATGGCTTTTTGGCTGAGTACTGTGAAAGGTCAATTTCTCCTGCAAAATAGCAATCACTTACAGAACCGCCGGCTACTGAACCAACGATACCGCCTACATCTGTGGTTCCGTTGCCAACCGGCGTGAGTTTTCCTGTAACATAGCTGTTTATAACCTTGGAATCGCCATACAAACGTCCTACGATACCGCCGGCGTTTGGTGCAGCATATACCATATCGCCTGTGCTTGAACAATAGCGGACTTCCGTTCCAATCTGCGCATATCCAACTATACCGCCCACATAAACACTTCCGTTGTCGCCTGAGATAGTTATGTCTGCTGTGTTCTCACAATATTCAAAAGTTGTGCCGTATGCCTGACCTACCATGCCTATGAAGCCATAAACATATTTGCCGTTATTGTTGAACGATACGTTTGACACACAATCAGAAATAGTACAATCACCTGCAAATCCTGCAATAGTGCCATAAACAGTATATTCGTTATCAGTATTTGTCACATCCAGATTTCCCTCTATAGTCAGACCTGATACCTCTGCTTCCTCGATATCGCCAAAGAAACCGACCAACAAATCTTTACCATAAATAGACGTAAAATCAATGTTTGAAATAGTATGACCGTTTCCGTAGAATTTGCCGCTGAAACAATGTTCAATATAGCCGTTTTCATCGAAAACGTTTCCGATAGGCGTCCATACAACACCTGTCAAGTCAAGGTCATTTTCAAGAACAACAACTGCGTCCTTATTCTTGTCATAATCTCCGTTGTTTACCGCTTTTGAAAACGCCAACAGGTCGTCAACAGTTTTTATTACCGTCTTATTGTCGTCTGCAAATGCCGTTGTCGGCACAAACAAAAGACAGCCCGTCACCAAAAGACTTAAAATTTTCTTTTTCATTCTAATTCCTCCATAATATTTTTTTGTTGCTGATTTTTCTTTTTTACTCAGAACATAATTTTACTCGATTGTTTTAACATAGCCTACACACTTTGTCAATAGATTTGGCACAAACGGTCAAAAACCTGCACAAGCGGTAATAAAATAAATGAATAATGCTTGAATTTTGCTTTGATATGTGTTATTATATATTAAGAAATCATGTATAAGAAAGGATTTTTACAGTATGAGAGTGGCATTGGTAGACGATAATAAAAACGACCTTGCACTTCTTCATGAATATATTTCCGAACAAACCGCTCACAGCTGTCAGATAGATACGTTTTCAAGCGGAGAAAGCTTTTTGTCATGTTGGCAGATGGGAGCTTATGATCTGGTTGTGCTTGATATATTCATGGGGAAAATGACAGGGATAGAGGTCGCAGAAAAGCTTCGTGAAACAGACAAAAACGTGCATATCGCATTCGGCACTTCAAGCAACGAGTTTGCAAGCGAAAGCTACGACCTCAACGCCTGCTACTATCTTTGCAAGCCCTTTCAGGCTGACAAAGTAAAAGCCATGCTTGACAGGATCGGTTCTGATGAAATTGATCGTATGCGTTCCGTTAAGCTTCCCGACGGTCAGAACGTGATACTCAGAAATGTTATCTACATAGACTGTGCGTCACATATCGTGACAATCCATTGCACAGACGGTGAAAGCATAGTTTCAAGAAATTCTTTTGCTGAGATCGAGAGCATTTTTTGCAGTCATTCATACTTTTACACCTCCACCAAAGGCGTCATCGTGAATTTCTATGAGATAGCCCAGCAAAAAAGCGACCTTTTCATAATGAGCGACGGCACACATATCCCCATAAGTCGCCGAAAATCCAGAGAAACATTAGACGCCTTCGCTCAGTTTCGCTTCAGTGATCTGCGAAAAGGCGGTGAGCAGTAATGCCTCCTTTGTACCGCCTTGTGGAAGTGGGCATATATTCCCTTCTGAATTTTCTGCCACTTATGGTGCTTGCCCTTTATCCCTTCCGGCATAGGCTTCGCTTTTCCAAAACAGCTACTGTGGGACTTGTTGTGGCTCTTTCACTGGTGCAGATCTTCTTAGGCTGGCAGGCGGCATTTTTCAGCACAAATGCAGGTCTGCTAAGTGCAGTCAGCACCCTGCTCTATGCGGCTTTTTACTTTTTCGCTGTGAAGGTCAAGGTCGGCAAAACAGGCTTCACACTGCTTCTGCTTTCAAATAACGCAAGCTTTATCGTCATTACCTCAAAATGTCTGGAGGGCATTCTGTTCCCGTCACTTGCCTATGAATCATACCGCTGGTCGTTTTCCCTTTGTATGCTTATGACAGAAGCCGTGGTATGGGGGCCGCTTTTTATCTACATGAAAAAGGTCTACACACCTGCGGTGGAAAGAGAGCCGTCAGGTCTGGAGTGGCGCTATCTTTGGCTTATCCCATTTACGTTCTATATAATATGGTATTATACGCTCTACGGCAACTCTGCGAAAAGCAGCTTAGAGCTTGCTCTGGAGCCAAAGAACACCATAGCCCTGTTCTTTATAAACGCAGGAGCATTTCTGGTGTATTACATCGTGGCACGGCTGGTCATCGAGCAGCAGAAAAATCTGCGGCTTCAGGAAAATAACCACCTGCTTGAAATGCAGAACCTGCAATATGACTATTTGCAGGATAAGATAAAAGAAACAAGACGCTATAAGCATGATGTCAGACATCATATCGCTCTTATGCAGGAGCTTCTGAAAAAGGGCGAATATGATAAGCTTTCGGAATATCTCAACGCTTTCAGGGATTCTATGCCCGATATATCAGAACACATTTACTGCAAAAACACATCTGTAAGCGCACTTCTTGCATATTTTGCTCAAATAGCGGAAAGCAGCGGCATTGAATACAAGGTGAACGCTGACATACCAGATGATATAAAAATAGACATAACCGACCTCTCTGTGCTTTTCGGAAATCTTATCGAAAATGCCATTCACGGTTGCGTGTCTGACAGTGCAAAGAATAAAAAAATAATAATCAGAGCAAAGGCTGACATCTATTCCCTTTGCCTGGCGGTGGACAACACCTTCACCGGAACTATCCTCACCGACCCGGAAGGCGGTTTCCTTTCCTCAAAACGCAAAGGCAAAGGGATCGGCACAGAGTCTGTCAAGAACATTGCCGCCAAATACAATGGCATAGCTAAATTTGAATACGGTGACGGAATGTTTTACGCTTCCGTAATGCTGAACATATGAAAAAAGCGGAAAGCTCGCAAAGAGCCTCCGCTTTTTCTGTTATATATAGTATATCCGTTTTGCTGTTCTTAATTGTCGCTTATATCACACACTGCCACGCTTGTAACAGGGTCAATGTCAGAGATGTCAACGCCGTATTGATATGGGTTGAGTTCAAAAGTCTCGCTGTCCGTCTGAGCCTGCATTCTTTTATATGTTTCATCAAGCTGTTCGTCAGTGAGGTCAAAGCCGAACCACCATGTTCTGCCGTTTATTGTCGCTGATACGATTCGGTTTCTGTCTGTATTTGAAAGATACATAAGTGGCTTTTCACCCAGAGCGTTGCAAAGCTCGTTGTATGTCATGCCCACATAGATATTCTTTGTGATGTATGCACCATTGTAAAGCTCCACCCTTGTGATAGGCAGGCTTTCGTCAACATAGCCCTTGCCTGTTTCGGTATTCAAAGCCGCCCTGCCGAAGTGATACTGCGGAAAAGCCGAGCACTGATACATAGAATCATAGCCGTTTTGAACGAATGTTGGATAAACAAACTCATAGTTGTTGTCTGCCATTTTGAGCATATCCCCCACTGTATTTGAAAACAGCTCCTCGCCTGGGTTGTCTGCACTTGGGAGGACAGCGCTTGTATTTTTGCCTTGCGTATCTGTAACAGGAGTATCGGTTTGCACAGGTGCAGGTGCAGTTGTCACGGCGGTGTCTGTTACCTTTTCAGGCTCGCTTGACGGCTCAGATATGCTGTCTGTTTCAGCTTTTGACGAACTGATTTCAGGTATCTTCTCTGATGAAGTGTCTGCCATACTGCTGTCAGAAAGGTCAAGGCTATCGTCATTTAAGCTGTCTGAAACACTGCTGTCATCGTGAACGCCGAAGCCGTTGTTGTTCACTCCACGGAGAGCCAATGGTATGCTCACTGCCACCACCACAGCCGCCGCAGTTCCCACTATCTTTATAGCAGCGGAAGAGGTTTTCAACGCTGTAACAGGTGAAGCCGCTGTCATTGCATACTTTTTCGGCAGAGCCGCTCTCATCATTGCGCTCATAGGCACAGCCGCAAATGCGCCGCCATCAAAGATACGCTCTATCTCTTTCTTTATCTTTGCCCTCGCCTTAAAAAGCTTCTGCTTGGCGGCATTCTCGCTTATCCCCAAAATCTCGGACACTTTTTTCAGCGGCATGCCGTCATAATAATAAAGTATCACCGCCGACCTCTGCTCAGGCTTCAGCCCCTCTATGACCTTTTTCAGACAGCGTTTAAGCTCCTTGCTGTCGGCATAATCCTCAGGGAGCATAACAGTATCGTCAGCATGGATATCCTCGCTGAGGTTTTCGTCATCAAGGCTTATGTTATCCTCTCTGCCCTTTTGTCTGAAATACATTCTGCACTTGTTGAAAGCGATAGAGTGAAGCCACGTTTCATAATGCTCAGGCTCTTTCAGCGACCCTATCCCATCCATTGAAGCCAAAAAGCTGTCCTCGGTGATATCCTCTGCGGTATGCTTATCCCCAACGTTTTTCAGCACGAAGAAATAAAGCTTCTCGTGGAACTCTTTGTACAGCTTCTCAAAAGCTGTCTTTTCGCCATTCTGAGCCTTTTCTACAACGGCTCTCAATTCATTCTTGTTCATTCACATATCCCTCCAAGACAAGTATGCGTATCAACCTTTTCATCTGCGCCTCTGCCTCCTCGTCTGTCTGACGAGTTTCCTCGTTCATGGACCTTAGGACAAAGGCGATGACATCTCCAAGCTTTGCATTTTTCATTTTTATCTCCGTTTCATGCTCTCTCGTTTTTGCCCTTTCATATACTTAGTTGCAGTTATCCCGATATGGTTATCATAACATCACACTTTTGTATATCTGCACAAAAACGCACCCCACAGCCTATGAAAAATACACAACCTTATGACGCATACTGTCTTAATACTCATTATACTATATTTATGTATATTAAGCAACTATTTTTCAAAACTTGCCACAACAAATAATTCACATATCATTTATAAAATGTTCCTTGCATCTTTTGTGCAAAATGCTATAATCTAATTGAAAATACGGAGAGAATTCCGTATAAAGTTAATAAATCAAACAAATCGGAGGTAATTCATTATGATGGGAAGACTCAGAGCAATGCGTGAGCCGCTCAAATATGTTCAGGGCAGAGATGCTACACTTAAGTTTCATGAAGAAATGGGCTATATGGGCAAAAGGTGGCTGTTTGTATGTTCAAACAGCGGCTACAAAGCCTGTCATGACAAGATAGAGAAAAGCTTTGGCGAGCTTGACGATTACAGACGCTATGAAGTATTTGGTGGTATATCAAGCAAGGGCGAGATAGCCAAAATGGAAGAGATAGTAAAGGCTGACAACATCGACACAGTAGTTGCAGTTGGCGGCGGAAGCGCAGTTGATACTGCAAAAGCTACAGCATACTACACAGGCAAGCACATTGTTATCGTGCCTACAGTTGCGGCAACAGATGCGCCATGTACAGGTCTGTCAGTAATATACAATGATGACCACAGCTTTGACAAATATCTTTTCTATCCTACCAATCCGGACGCAGTAATGGTAGACACAACAGTTATCGCAAACGCACCTGTAAAGTTCCTTATTGCAGGCATGGGCGATGCACTTGGTACATATTTTGAGGGCAGAGCTTCCATAAGAACAGAGTCTGCAAGCCTTGAAGGCACAGGCATCACAAGAGCAGGACAGGCACTTGCAAGACTTTGCTATGACACGCTGAAAACATACGGCAAGCAGGCAGTTGAGGCTTGCAAGGTACACGCAGTTACACCTGCCCTTGAAGCTATCTGCGAGGCTAACGTATATCTTTCAGGTGTTGGAGCAGACAACGTAAACTGTGCGGCTGCACACTCGTTCTACAATGGCGTAACATCATTGGGAATCAAGCACGCAGACCACGGCTGTTGTGTAGCCCTTGGTACACTGGTTCAGCTTGTACTTGAGGGTGCGCCTAAGGAAGAGTTTGAAGAGGTACAGAACTTCTGCCTTGAAGTAGGACTTCCTGTCACACTCGAGGAGATCGGTGTAACTACACCTGAGCAGGTAGAAACTATCGCAAAGAACGCTTGTATCCCAGGCGAAACTATCCACAATCTTGCAGGCGACGTACAGCCTATCGAGCTTTATGACGCTATCATGCAGGCAGACGCAATGGGCAAGATAGCGCTGGGAAAATAAAGAATAGTGTATATTTAAAATAATATTGCCACCCACGTCTGATTTGGCTGTGGGTGGTTTTTTTGAGAAAAGGCGGACAGCTCATAGGAGCGTCCGCCTTTTATATCATGGTATTGTAATCTGCTTATTCCTCGTTGTAAAGTGCGTTCGATTCCCTACTTATCATACTTATTTAAAATATAAATTCGTTCCAATATCCTTCCCTTGTTCTTTTCTGACAATATTCTGTAGTTGTTAATAAGATTAGTTTCGTCATCATCTAAGCTTGACTTGGTAAGACCAATTTTGTCATTCGTCCTGCCTGCAATATAGTCAAGAGATACATTATAGTAATCGGCAAGTTTTACCGCAATATCAAATGGGATCTCACTTTCACCACACTCATATCGGCGATATTGCGTTGTATGCATATAAAGGATATCTGCTACTTGCTTTTGTGTAAGGTCTGCGTCCTCACGCATATCTCTTATTCTTTGGTAAATGTGCATAAAAAGTCCTCCATTAATTCATTAAAAATATTCTATTACAAAAACACAAATTTGTGTTGCTTTTTTGCATTATGTGTGTTATAATAAGCTTATAAAAACACATATTAGTGTTATTATGTACTATCTTATAGTAAAAAGAAGTATATAAATTGAAATTTTAGGAGGAATCAAAATGATCAAAAAAATTTTAGCCAGTACATTAGCTTTAGCTCTTGTTTTCGGTATGGCGACAGTAAGCAACAACTTTGCTGATTTTGGCACAATCAATTTTATTACTGCAAGCGCTGATAATGTAGAAAGCGGTGAGTATCAGGGGTGGAGTTATGTTTCATATACATCTGACGGGACTGTATATACCCAGATTTATAAATATGACGGCAACGCCGAAACTGTAACTATACCTGCGCAGATCAACGGAAAAACTGTAACAAGTATTGACCCTACTACAGCATATGGAAATGGCAGTATTTTTCGAGGCACTGATGTAAAAAGGGTCATTATTCCGGCAGATTTTGAAGGCAAAATTAACGAAAAAACTTTCTGGGCTGCCAAAACCATAACAGAGATAATTGTTGAGGAGGGAAACCCGAACTATTCTTCATATGACGGAATGTTGTTTTCTAAGGACATGACGGAACTTCTTGACTGCCCTGAGGGAAAAAGCGGAAAGGTCGTTATCCCAAGCGGAGTTAAGTCATTAAAGGGGATTGAAGGTTATAATAATCTTGGACCTTTTGAGGACTGCAATAATATAACCGATATCGAGATCCCTGACAGCGTAGAATATATTAACGACCGTACATTCAGAGCCTGCAAAAGTTTGAAAGAAGTACATATACCTGTTAATGCAGAATTTTGTAATGGGGGTTACCTAGGTGTATCAGGTGCTTTTTATTGGTGTGATAGTCTTGAGAGTATAACAGTTGACAGTGGCAATGATAAATGTGGTTTTGTTGTTGATTCAGGTGCAGTATTTAATAAAGATAAAACTAAACTGTTATACGTTCCTCCAAAAGCAAAGAATATCAGTATTCCTGCGGAAGTGACAAGTATAGATTACGATAGTACATTAAGACAAAGCATGAGCAAGGTGTTCCCCAATATAACAGTTAATGAAAATAATACGAAATTCACTATAATAGGAAACGGCTTATATGAAAAAACTGACGACGGTTTATCGCTCGTTTGTTATTATAGTGACGCAGACGACTTTGATATTGCAGATAATACTGTAACAATAGATTTATGTGGCGGTGGCGCACTGTTGAAACTTTCTAAAATTACTATCCCAGAGGGCGTAAAAAGAATTGGTTATATTTCATTTGAGGAAAACAACAGCCTTATGCAAGTGATTTTGCCAAGTACACTAGAAGAAATTGACCAATGCGCTTTCGCTGGCTGCCCAAATTTAAAATCAATAACTCTGCCAGATATCCCTGTAAGCGATAAAGATACTTATTTAGGAAATATAGGTGCATTTGCAATAGGCTACAATATTGACTATAATACAATGAAATATGTAAAGATGAGTGACTTCATCATTTACTGCAATGAGGGCACGGACGGAGAACGTTATGCTATCGAAAACGGCTTTACTTATAAAAAGCCTGAAAGTGATGATTCATCAAGTCTGCCTGACAGTTCAAGTGATACTGACCCAGATTCATCATCTGACAACTCATCTGATATTTCCAATGACAGTTCCTCTGATGTTTCCTCCGACACAACAAGCAATTCGGATAATTCATCAACAGCTTCATCTGATTCATCATCAGGCGCAAACTCTGTTGCTTCAAACAGCAAGTCTTCATCAGCTTCAGACAAGGTATCTTCTTCAAGCACAACTAACCCACACACAGGTGCAGCAGCCGCAGCCTTTGCAGGCACAGCTTTGCTTGGTATGGCGGCGGTAGTTGCTACCAAAAAGAAAAAGTAAATATATCCTGATAAAAAAGCGTACCGCAACCCAGCGATACGCTTTTTAAAATCCAATTATTTCTTAGTGGTCACATTTTTCACACTCGACCAAGCACCATAATACTTAGTACCCTTTACAGTTGTATACGAACGAACACGAACGTAATATTTCTTTTTGCCTGAAAGCTTTGAAACAGTGGTCTTGTCGGTCTTTTTGTTTGTTATGGTAACTTTCTTTGCACTTGTGAACTTTGAGTTGGTAGCGTACTGAATCTCGTATCCGGTAGCCGAGCCTTTCTGCGCCCAATCCACAAAGAATGCCTTGCTCTTAGCCGTGAGCTTCTGTATCTCCTGCTTGGCAGGATTTATCTTGAACGTCTTTGTGATAACTCCGCCATACTTGCCCTTGCCTGTTATCTTTACAGTAGCCTTGCCAACTTTTTTGTTGTTGGAGTATGAAACTGTGTAGTCAGTGCCGTTTTTAAGAACAGTGTTTCCGACCTTTACAGTTACGTTCTGTGTAATAGCCTTTCCTGTGAACGCCTTTGTGGAAATGCCCGAAACAGTAGCCTTTGTGATGTCGTTGTTAGCCGTCTTTATGCTCTTTACATCAGACCATGCGCCGTAGTATACCTTGCCGTTTACGTTTGTGTAAGAACGAACACGAACATAATATGTCTTGTCCCCTGCCAGACCGCTTACTGTCAGTGTGTCAGGCTTGTTTGCTGTCAAATGCTTTGAAACTGCACCGCTCATGTTTGCGTTTACAGAATACTCAACGTCATATCCCGTTGCAGAGCCTTTCTGCGCCCAATCAATATAGAAGCCCTTGTATTTTGTTTCAAGCTTCTGTATCTGCTGTTTTGCAGGAACAATGTCGAACTTAGCGCTCAGAGAGCCTGAATAGTTGCCCTTGCCTGTTATCTTTACAGTAGCCTTGCCAACGTTCTTGTTGTTTGAGTATGAAACTGTGTAGTCAGTGCCGCTTGTAAGCGTCCTGCCTGCTACCTTTACTGTAACTGACGGAGTAATATTGCTTCCCGTGAATGAAACGCTTGAAGCCACTGAAACTGTTCCGCCTGCCATTGCACGCTTTGTGATAGTGAAGTTCTTTGATGTGTAACCTGTGTAGTCGCCCATGCCTGTCGCAATAACAGTTGTAACGCCAACGTTCAGATTGTTTCTGTATGAGATAGTGTAATCCTTGCCTTCCTGAAGCACCTTGCCGCCAAACGTAACTGTAGCCGTAGGCTTTTTGTATGTGCCGTCATAAACATAGCTTGTTTCTGAAAGCGTAATAAGTCCGTTGTTAAGGCTCTTCTTTGAAACAACTATCTTAACGTCCTTTGAAACGCTGCCATAACCATTTGCAGAAGCCGTAACAGTAACATATCCTGTGCCTGTCTTGAAAGCGGTCACGTTTCCGTTCTTGTCAACAGTGCATATATACGGAGTCGTGCTTTTGTATGTGAGAACAGCACCGCTTGTTGATGAGCTTGCGCCAATGTTCTTGCTCTGTCCCGCAACTATGGTAACGCTTGAAGTGCAGTTAAGATCTGCTTTTTTGCCGTAAGGCTTCATAAGAGCCTCGATAACGTCCTTTGCAGGGCTTGTAACAGTGTTGTTTTTTCTGTTTATGTAGCCGTGATATTCACTGTTGAGAACAATGTTGTTTCCGTTGTATACTGCAAAAGCATTGTTGTCCCACAGTACGCATGGAATGTTGTTCTTTTTTGCAAGCGCAGTGTAGTCTGTTGCCCACTTTACACGCTCAGCAGTGTTGTTCTTGTCCGTTGAGCCAAACTCGCCGATAACAACAGGTATACCCTTGTCACGGAAATTGCTTTTCAGCGTGCTGAAAAGGTCCCTAAGCTCACTCTTTATAGAAGATGTATATGCAGAGGTCGAGCCTGAGCCAACATTCATTGCAAAGTTGTAAGGGCTGTAAGCGTGAACTGATACAGCGATGCGGTTTTTGTTGCCTGAGATATCTGTAGGAAGCTTGAAGCCTGAAACAGTTGCACCGTCTATGGAAGCGTCGTAACCGGGACACATGATAAGTCTGCTCCTGTTGTTTGAGCCTGTGGCTCTTATGGTGTCAACAGCCTTCTGATTGAGCTTGTTTATGCAGGCTATAGCGTCCTTTACCTCTGACGGAATGCTCCACTTGTTGAACCACCATTCATAGCTGGAGCCGATAAGACGAGGCTCATTCAATGTTTCAAATATAAGATGATAGTCATAATCCTTGAAGTATTCTGCCGCCTGTGACCATACGCTGGTAACAAATTTCTCAGAGCTTGAATATGCAGAAGACCTTGGGTAATATCCTGCTCCCGAAGCGCTTGCAGATGACTTTGTGTCATGATGAATGTTCAAAATAACATACATATCGTTTTTGTAGCAGTAGTCAACTACTTCCTTTACTCTTGCAAGCCATGCTGAGTCTATGGTGTAGTTGCTTCCCGATACGTGCTTGCCCCAAGAAACAGGCACTCTCACTGTGTTGAAGCCTAAAGACTTTACCTTGTCTATAAGAGCCTGAGTTGTTTTAGGATTGCTCCACGATGTTTCCGTGTTAAGACCCGAACCGCCTGTTGCGTCAAGAGAGTTGCCCAAATTCCAGCCCAGACCCATATCCTCAAGTATGGCTTCCGTGTCAGCGTTTTTGAGAGTATCTCCCGACAATGCCTGCGCATTTATATCCCCAAGGTCAAGACCAATAAATATGGTCATTGCCATTAAAAGAGATAAAATAAAGCTCAGGTATCTTTTTGATACTGATTTCATTCTTTCCCGTCCTTTCATATATAAAATATTAACCTCATCAGTATCTTTTATTATACCACATCTCTGTTCAAATTAGAATACGCTTATTAAACAAATAACATACCTTCTTTTTGTGTATAAATCTCAAATGTTCATATTTTTAATCGCTATATGAAAAGTGCCGATTTATTAGAGCTAATATAATTATACAATGTTAAAATTTTAGAGTGTATTATCTGCAAAAAAATCAGACCTTGCTATTGAAAATGAAGCGGTATTGTGCTATAATCAAATGTGTTCAAAACTTTAGTCCAAAGAAAGGAAAGGTGTATTTTATGAAAGTTAAACAGTGGCTTGCATCATCACTTGCAGTGCTGATGCTTGTTTCGACCGTGGGCTGCGGAGATAATTCCTCAAGCTCAGAGGCTGAAAGCAAAGAAACCAACAGCTCTGCCGTTGTTTCGGAAACTGCAATGCCTGAAAAGGATTATGCAACAACGACCGACGGCTCAGCGAAAGTCAAGATCGACGGAACAAAATTCATGGTGGGCGACAAGGAGCTTTGGTTCAATGGAGTGAACGCTCCATGGGATAAGTGGAACGACTTTGGCGGAGGCTTTAATTTTGAGTTCTGGCAAGATCATTTCCAGAAGCTTCACAATTCAGGCGTAAATGCCGCAAGGATCTGGATAATCTGCAACGGCGACGTTGGTATGGCTATCTCAGCAGACGGTACATTTGACGGTGCAACAACAGCTCATTGGGAGGATCTTGACAATCTGTTCTATCTTGCAGAGCAGTATCAGATCTATATAATGGCAACAGTTCAGTCCTTTGATAACTTCAAGGATCAGAACCAGAATTATCAGGCTTGGAGAACGCTCATTCAGGACAGCGACAAGACAGATATGTTTGTAGATAACTACATAGTTCCTCTCGTTCAGAGATACGGCAAGAGCGACTATTTCTGGTCTGTAGACCTTTGTAACGAGCCTGACTGGATAGTTGAAAATGAAGAGTGCGGCAAGCTTGATTGGCCATATCTGGAGCAGTATTATGCAAAGGCAGCTGCAGCTATCCATGCAAATTCAGACGTTCTTGTAACCGTGGGTCTGGGTATGATAAAGTATAACTCCGACAGCCAGCAGGGCAACAAAATATCCGACAGCGAGCTTCAGAGCGTTTTGAGCGGTGATAAGTATGACAAGAGCCTTGCCTATGTTGACTTCTATTCAACTCATTGGTACACTTGGATGCAGGGAATGTGGGGATATCCTTTCAGCGAATCTCCAACAGACTTTGGCCTTGACGGTACAAAGCCTTGCGTTATAGGCGAATGCCCAGCCGTTGCAAGCGACAGCGATTTCGACATCACCTCAGCTTATGAGGACGCTTACAACAATGGTTGGAACGGTGTGTTTGCATGGAAAACAAGCGGTCAGGACGATGGCTGTGGTCTGTGGCAGGATATCCAGCCTGCTATAGAGAAAATGGCAGGTATCTGCGAGGATAAGATATTCCCTAACGGCAAAAAAGCTGTATAAACAAACTTTGATAAAATAATCACAAAAAGAGCCGACTTTTGCGGCTCTTTTTTGTTGCTCTTTTTTGTGAACAAATTGTGCTGTCTGTTGACTATAGTGCGGCATAATGCTATAATAAGATACGGAAAATCAATGACGATTTGCAGAAAGTAAAATGCTGTGAATCGTTATTTTTACGCATTAACGTCATACAATGGCGGTGTGGAAAGGAAGTAAAATCATGGAAGAGTATAGCTACATATTGTTTATTGCACTTATACTGCTTTCGACCAAGATTCTCGGTCTTGTAACAAAGAAAATGAAACTGCCGCAGGTAGTCGGTGCGTTGTTGGCGGGTGTAATACTCGGCCCTGCCGTTCTTAATGTTGTAAAAGAAACTGAGTTCATCTCAGAGCTGTCAGAAATCGGCGTTATCGTGCTGATGTTCACCGCAGGACTTACAACAGACGTTAAGGAGCTTAAAAAGACTGGTAAAGCGTCATTCATAATTGCTCTTCTTGGCGTTATCGTACCACTGTTCGGCGGACTTGGACTTGCCGCTGCAATGGGCGTAGGCAAGGGCGATAAGCTCGCCTGCTCACCATTCCTGCAGCACCTCTTCATAGGCGTTGTGCTTACTGCAACATCAGTTTCTATCACAGTAGAAACTCTGAAAGAGCTTGGCAAGCTCTCTACAAGAGCAGGTAATGCCATTCTCGGTGCGGCTATCATAGACGATATCCTCGGTATCATCGCATTGACCCTTATCACAAGCCTTGCAGATACAAGCGTTCACGTTGCAACAGTCCTTATTAAGATAGTAGCGTTCTTTGCAGTGGCTATCGGCTGTACAGTCGTTTACCATGTTGTGTTCACAAAGTGGAGAAAAAGAGATAAAAAAGACCTTAGACGTCACGTTATCATTTCCTTCGTTTTCTGCCTGCTCATGGCGTATGTAGCAGAGCTTTTCGGCGTAGCAGATATCACAGGCGCATTTGTTGCAGGTCTTGCAATTTCAAGCGAAAAGGACGTAAAGTATATCTCAAACAGATTTGAAACACTTTCGTATATGTTCCTTTCACCAGTGTTCTTTGCAAGCATCGGTCTTACAATGAACGGTATCAACATGAGCGGCAAAATGGTGCTGTTCACAGTTTTGCTCCTTGTTGTGGCAATAATTACAAAGATAATAGGCTGCGGACTAGGTGCAAAGGTTTGTAAGTATACAAATCAGGAAAGCTTGCAGATAGCAATGGGAATGATATCCAGAGGCGAGGTCGCACTTATAGTAGCGGCTAAAGGACAAAAGCTTGGACTTATGGGCGATGAGGTTTTCGCACCTATCATCATCATGGTGGTTGCAACAACGATAATCACACCGGTATTCCTGAAGTTTGTGTTTAAGGATAATCATGAAGAACACGTTGAGGACGAGCTTATGAAGTCTGTTGAGGGCTTCTCACAGTATGAACAGGAGCTGCAGGAACTCTCAAGAAAAGAAAAGTAATGAAAAAAGCAAAGAGCGGAGCAAAAAAAAACTCCGCTCTTTTTTTGTACAAAAAAATCCGCTACCACGAATGATAGCGGATATGGGTGCAGGGGCACGCCCCTGCTTAAAGATTGAACATGATCTGATTGAGAACGCTCTCCAGATATTCCTGTCTGCCGCTAGAAAGTGAGTCAGTAACTTCGCCCTTCTCAACTGCATACTTCTCAAGGCTCTCCATGTCAGCCTTACCTGCAATGATGTCTGCACCAATGCCTGTTGTCCAGCTTGCATATCTGTCATCAACGAACTTGTCAAGTCTGCCGTCCTCAATGATCTTTGCAGCTGCCTTAAGACCAAGTGCAAATGTGTCCATACCTGCAATGTAGCTCAGGAAAATGTCTTCCATTGTGTATGAGCCTCTTCTTGCCTTAGCGTCAAAGTTCAGACCGCCGTTTGTGAAGCCGCCTGCCTTGAGAACTTCGTACATACAAAGTGTAGCGTCATAAGCGTTTGTAGGGAACTGGTCTGTATCCCAACCGAGCAGTGGGTCGCCCTGGTTAGCGTCGATAGAACCGAATACACCGTTATCTCTTGCAACTCTCAGCTCATGCTGGAAAGTGTGCTGGGCAAGTGTAGCGTGGTTAGCCTCGATGTTCATTTTGAAGTCCTTGTCAAGACCATATTTTCTCAGGAAACCGAGAACTGTAGCTGTATCGAAATCATACTGATGCTTTGTAGGCTCCTTTGGCTTCGGCTCGATGTAGAAATCACCAGTGTAGCCCTTTGAACGAGCATAATCAACAGTCAGCTTCATAAGTCTTGCCATGTTGTCAAGCTCCAGACCCATGTTTGTGTTCAGAAGAGTTTCATAGCCTTCTCTTCCGCCCCAGAAAACATAGCCCTTACCGCCAAGCTTGATAGTAGCGTCAACAGCGTTCTTGATCTGAGCAGCCGCATAAGCGAAAACATCAGCAGAAGGTGACGTACCTGCACCATGCATATATCTTGGATGATCGAAGCACTTAGCAGTACCCCAAAGAAGCTTCTTAGTAGGGTCAGCAGCCATTTTTTCAGCTATGTAGTCAACTACCTCAGCAAGCTTTGCGTTAGTGGTGCCGAGATCGCCGTACTCAGGAGAAAGGTCACGGTCATGGAAGCAGAAATAGTCGATAGAAAGTTTGTCCATTATCTCGAAAGCAACATCGACCTTCTTCTTAGCCCTTGCCTCAGGAGCAGCCTCGCCCCAAGTCTTGTCAGTAGTGCCGCAGCCGAACATATCAGTGCCGTCGCCGCCCATTGTGTGCCACCATGAAAGAGCGAACTTGAGCTGTTCTCTCATAGTCTTGCCCATTACAACCTCATCTGGGTTATAATACTTAAAAGAGAGGGGATTAGTTGAGTTTACGCCCTCATACTTGATCTTTGGAATATCCTTAAAATACTCTGCCATAATTTTGACCTCCGAATATATTATTGTTTGATCTTAACGATTAAACGATTACAATATAATAATACACCAAACCGCACCCATTTGTCAACTGTTTTTTATTAAAATCGCATATATTGATATAAATTAAAATTGTGGGATAACTGCATAGACACACTATTTTTTCTCGTGTCTTCATCAATATTTCTGTAATAATTTTGTGTGATAACTGCACAAATTTTGACAACTAAACTTGTGCAAACAAATGATTTTATATTTAATTTGGCAACATTTCTGCAATTGTTGCATTTTTTATGCAACAAAAGAGGTGTTTTTCGTGTATAAGTAGAAAGCGTCTTAGATACTTGCGGGCACGTACAAGCCCTGCGACTTAGTGAATACGATGAGAGATTCTGGAACAGGCTGTAGAGTACTTGTATCAGGGCGTGGGCGTGCATTGTGATATTTTGTGTATGCAACACCTAGGACATAATACCAAATGTCATACCCCGAACGTAACTTGAAAATCGAATATAAACGGCTGAAACACGAACCCAACGGCAACAAATCTGTAGGGGAGCGACGCAATTTCTGTTTCACAGAAATGGGCGTCCCATTCGGAGGAATAACGCATAATTGTTGTATCATTGATGCCAAATTATTTTCGGGGTGACATCGTTGTGATAATCTCTGTTAATTCAATGGGTGAGGAATATCGGGACGCCGAGGGCGTCGTCCCCTACAATTATGGATACTGTTGATACGCATACCTCCATTGAATACATTTATCCCCACCCGAAAATCTGATTTCAGACCTGCAATACCCCACAATAAATTGTACAATATGCTCTCAAAATCATTTTGCGACTTAATAGATATTGTGCAACCCTACAAAAATCACATAAATGACCTTAAATGACTTGAATTTTGCGAAAAAGGTGCTAAAATATAATTAGCACTCAGAAAGACTGAGTGCTAACAATCTGATCGTGAGAGTGCTGAAAACATAGGTGCGACCACGAAGGATCCTAATTTAGCATATTAAAAGGTATTATAAAAGGAGGAACTTATCATGGCGATCAAACCATTGCAGGACAGAGTTGTAGTTAAGATGACAGAGGCTGAGGAAACCACAAAGAGTGGTATCATTCTCACAGGCTCAGCTAAGGAAAAGCCTGAGGTCGCAGAGGTAATAGCTGTAGGCCCTGGTAAAAAGGACGTTACTATGGGTGTTAATAAGGGCGACAAGGTGCTTATCTCTAAGTACAGCGGTACTAATGTTAAGCTGGACGGTGAAGAGTTCATTATCGTTAAAATGGACGACATTCTCGCAGTTGTTGACTGATTTCACTGCATTTTAAATAGTATATAAACGGAGGTAATTTACAATGGCTAAGGATATAATTTTTGGCGAAGACGCAAGAAAAGCTTTGCAGAGCGGTATCGACAAGCTCGCAAACACTGTTAAGATAACACTGGGACCTAAGGGCAGAAATGTAGTTCTTGATAAGAAGTACGGTGCTCCTCTTATTACAAACGACGGTGTTACTATAGCTAAGGAGATCGAGCTTGACGATCCATTTGAGAACATGGGCGCACAGCTTGTAAAAGAAGTCGCTACTAAGACTAACGACGCTGCCGGTGACGGTACAACAACAGCTACATTGCTTGCTCAGGCTCTTGTTAGAGAGGGTATGAAGAATATCGCAGCAGGCGCTAATCCAATGGTACTTAAGAAAGGTATGGATCAAGCTGTAGATACTGCTGTTGAAACTATCGTCGCTAACTCAAAGAAGATAGAAGGCTCTGATGAGATAGCTAGAGTAGGTGCTGTTTCTGCCGCTGATGAGAACATTGGTAAGCTTATCGCTGAGGCTATGGAAAAGGTAACTGCTGACGGCGTTATCACTCTTGAAGAGTCAAAGACTGCTGAAACTTACAGCGAAGTTGTTGAGGGTATGCAGTTCGACAGAGGATATATCGCACCTTATATGGTAACAGATACAGATAAAATGGAAGCTGTCCTTGATGACGCTTACATTCTTATCACAGACAAGAAGATCTCTAACATTCAGGAAATTCTTCCACTTCTCGAGCAGATCGTAAAGGCTGGCAAGAAGCTCCTTATCATTGCCGAGGACGTTGAGGGCGAGGCTCTCTCAACTCTTATCGTAAACAAGCTGAGAGGTACTTTCACTTGCGTAGCTGTAAAGGCTCCTGGCTTTGGCGACAGAAGAAAGGAAATGCTTCAGGATATCGCTATCCTCACAGGCGGTCAGGTAATTTCATCTGAACTTGGTCTTGAACTCAGCGAAACAACTATGGAGCAGCTGGGCAGAGCAAGACAGGTAGTCGTTCAGAAAGAGAACACTATCATTGTTGACGGCGCAGGCAACAGCGACGATATCAAGGCAAGAGTTGGTCAGATCAAGTCACAGATCGAGAACACAACTTCTGATTTCGACAGAGAAAAGCTTCAGGAAAGACTTGCTAAGCTTTCAGGCGGCGTAGCTGTTATCAAGGTCGGTGCTGCAACTGAGGTAGAAATGAAAGAGAAGAAGCTGAGGATCGAGGACGCTCTGGCAGCTACAAAGGCAGCTGTTGAAGAGGGTATCGTAGCAGGCGGCGGAACAGCTCTTATCAACGCTATGCCAGCAGTTAAGAAGCTCGTTGACAAGCTCAGCGGTGACGAAAAGACAGGCGCTCAGATCGTTTACAAGGCTCTTGAAGAACCAGTTAGACAGATCGCAGTGAACGCAGGTCTTGAGGGCAGCGTTATCATAGACAAGATAATCCGTTCAAGAAAGGTCGGCTACGGCTTCAACGCTTATACTTCTGAGTATGTTGACATGATACCTGCAGGTATCGTTGACCCTACTAAGGTTACACGTTCAGCTCTCCAGAACGCAGCTTCTGTTGCTTCAATGGTGCTCACAACTGAGAGCCTTGTTGCAGACAAGAAGGATCCGCAGGCTGACGCTGCTATGGCAGCCGCAGCAGCAGGTGCAGGCGGAATGGGCGGTATGTACTAATAAGCTCCCATGACTAATATCTGATATAATTTACAGCCTCCGTAGTTATCCTGCGGAGGCTGTTTGTATGGAATGGGTAATATTTTATGATATAGTTTACAAAAATCAAATAATATCCTCGATGCTTTTGTAAGTAAAATCCAAAAGTATTGATTAATTAAATTAAATATATACATATTGTTGCAGACGTCCGCTTAAAATTAAAGCAAATTATGATATTTAATAAAAAGTTAAATAATTATTCACACAATGGGTTTGTGAATTTGTTATAATACTTATATCAATTTGAATAATTATTGTCTTTTGTTCAAATTTTCAGAAGTGTGAAAATTTGAAATAATGGGCATGAAAAGAAGTAAATAAACGAAAGGAAGATGAAATATGTCGCTTGGACGAGTATTGGTAGTAGACGATGATAAGAACATCTGCGAGCTGCTCAGGCTTTACCTTGAAAAGGAGGGCTATGGAGTAATACTTGCACATGACGGTGAGGAAGCAGTGGTAAAATTCAACGCTCTTAAGCCTGACATCATACTGCTTGACATTATGCTGCCTGGTATAGACGGCTGGCAGGTATGCCGTGAGATAAGAAAGAAGTCCAACGTGCCTATCATCATGATAACCGCAAAGGTAGAAACATTTGATAAGGTGCTTGGTCTGGAGCTTGGAGCTGACGACTATATCGTAAAGCCTTTCGATACAAAAGAAGTTATCGCAAGAATAAAGGCTGTTTACAGAAGAGTAGGTCAGTCATCAGGCGAAGCTGAGATAAAGGAAGTCAAGTATGACAAGCTTTCAGTCAATATGACAAGATATGAGCTGAGAGTAAACGGTCAGGTGCTTGACACACCGCCGAAGGAGCTTGAGCTTCTGTTCCACCTTGCTTCAAATCCGAACAGAGTTTATACAAGAGATCAGCTCCTTGATGAGGTATGGGGCTTTGAATATTACGGCGATTCGAGAACTATCGACGTTCACGTTAAGCGTCTGCGTGAGAAGCTTGAGGGCGTTTCTGACAAGTGGGCACTTAAAACTGTATGGGGCGTAGGATACAAGTTTGAAGTCGCTGAAACACCGCATGAGTAATCGTAAAAGCATATTCTTTAAATACTTTGTAATTTGTTCAGCAGTAATACTTATAAGCTTTGTGTGCTTAGGAACGGTATTACTGCTGGTTTCTTCAAGGTATTTTATTGACGAAAAAAAGAGCCTGTTGGAGAAAAACACCAAGGCTCTTGCTTTATATACGCAGGAAGAAATGCTGGCTCAGCCTGCCGACTGGAAAAAGTCGGTGACAGATGAGATGACGCAGTATTCAATGGCGTGCAACGCTGATTTTATCTTGTGCGACTCTACGGGAGCAGTGCTTGTGAACTCCAGTAAGGATCCTGTGTGCAGCCCTCATAATATATCTGTCCATGAGCTTGAAGCTTTTTCTGACAATTGCGAGTATGTTTATTCGGATCTCGGAGGAGCTTTCGATGCTATATATCATGTGATAGGTAAGTCGTTCAAAGCGAATGGACCTGAATATTATGTGCTTGCATTCAGTTCAAAGGCGGCTCAGGACGACTATACCTACAACATAATGGAAATATTTATAGTTTCCGCTATAATAGTTCTGGTCATAGTAATGTTTCTGGTATATTTCATGACGCTGAAGCTTACTGAACCTATAAAAGAGATAGCGGAGGTGTCAAAGAAGATAGGAGCAGGAGATTTTTCCGTCACCCTGCCTGATTATTCTACCTCGGAGCTTGAACAGCTCAGCAACGCTTTCAACGATATGGCTGCCAGCCTGAAAAGCTATGACACCATGCGAAATAGCTTTCTTGCGAACGTTTCTCATGAGCTTAGAACGCCTATGACGTCTATAGGCGGTTTTGTGGACGGTCTGCTTGACGGCACCATACCAAAGGAGCAGGAGAGATATTATCTTAAGATAATTTCCTCTGAGGTACACAGACTTGCAAGGCTCGTAAGAAGTATGCTCAATCTTGCAAAGATCGAGGCAGGCGAGCTTAAACCTAATTTGCAGTATTTCTCTGTACTTGAGCCGATAGTCGATACCCTTGTGACTTTTGAGCCAAGGCTTGAGGAAAAGCAGATAGAGATAAGGGGTCTTGACGTTGACAGAGTGACCCTTTATGCTGATAACGACCTTGTTCATCAGGTCATGTATAACCTCATAGAGAACGCCATAAAGTTCGTTGACAAGGGCGGTTATATAGAGTTTCACTTTGAGCCAGAGGGCAACATGACGAGCATTTCTATCAGAAACAGCGGTGAGGGTCTGTCTGAGGACGAGCTTCCGCTGGTGTTCGACAGATTTTATAAGACCGATAAGTCAAGAGGACTTGACAAGACGGGCGTTGGATTGGGACTTAACATCGTGCGTTCTATCATAAAGCTCCATGGGGGCAAGATAATGGTACGAAGCGTTAAGAATGAGTATACGGAATTTGTGTTCACGCTGCCTAACAAGGCGGAGGGCGACTAGGAGGCTCATATGGAGCAGTTTGAAGAGCAGCCTTGTCTGCATGATGAAAATGAAGATACAGCTCAGGAAACTGGGCATTACAAGCTGCCTGAGGGAGCGGTAGCCGCTCACAAGGTGGACGAAGATTTTTGGTCGGCTGTTGATTCGGCAAGAAAAAGAAGCCGCTACAGAGAGCGTATGCGCCATGCAGTTGCAAGGCTGTGCTTTATGGTGCTTTTTGTAGGCATCGGAATAGCCATATCAATAACCTCCATAAGGGGAAGCGGCTGGGTGAGAAATCTTGTTACAGGGGACGAGAAGATAAGCTTTACTCTTCCTGTGGCTGACAAGCCGAAGCTTGACGATGAATTTTATCAGGCTGACGGAAGATACACTGCCGAGGGTATCGCAAAGGGGTTTTCTCCTGCTGTGGTATCTATAGAGGTTTACAAAAATTCGGGTGGATATGTTGCGGCAGGTCAGGGCAGCGGTGTTATAATGTCTGCTGACGGATATATCGTCACAAACGCTCATGTTGTAAATGCGGCGGAGTCGGGCATAAAAGTTGTTCTAAGCGACAATTCAGAGTATGAAGCCAAGGTGGTGGGGCAGGACCCTGCCACGGATATAGCGGTGATAAAGATACAGGCGCAGGGCTTGCAGGCGGCTGAGTTCGGTGATTCGACTCAGGTGAATGCAGGGGAAGAGGTGGTCGCTATCGGCTCACCGGCTGGCTATTACGGCACTGTGACAAAGGGTATCGTATCAGGCGTGAACCGCAGGATAAGGCTTGAAAACTCGTCAACAATAATGAACTGCATACAGATAGACGCAGCCATAAACCCCGGTAACTCAGGTGGAGCGCTGTTCAATATGTGGGGGCAAGTCATAGGGATAACCTCATCGAAGCTTGCTTCAAGCGATTATGAGGGCATAGGCTTTGCGGTATCCATTGACGAGGCGAAGCCTGTTATCGAGGAGCTTATGGAAAAGGGCTATGTGGCAGGCAGAGTAAAGATAGGTGTGACTTATTATGCTGTCAGCGATACCACTGCTGAGATATACGGCATAAAGCCGGGCATTTGTATTGTGTCCATAAACCCTGATTGTGACGTTGCCAACACAGACCTTGCGGAGGGCGATATCATCACGGAAATAGACGGAAAGTCCACCGCAGGAGAGGTGGATATAGCGTCGCTGTTTTCAGGAAAGCAGGCAGGAGATGAAGTTGTCTGCAAGGTATATCGCAAGACGGACAGCGGTGATGAGAAAGAGTTTGAGATAAAATTCAAGCTTATGGCGGATAACGGCGGTCTGGTGGCAGACAGTCAGGCGGAATAGATAACAAAAGTGGATAAAAAAAGAAAAAAGCTGTGGTAAGAAAGGGTACCACAGCTTTTTTCTTAGGGGATTAATAAAATATGTGATGATATTATAGAATTACTATAATACTATAATTATATATTCCTCTTAGTTTCATGTCAACATAAAAGTGTGACAGCTATTTTAAAAAAATCTGTCACACATTTTGTCACTGGAAAGATGTATAAAAATACAAAAGAGCAGACCATATTGCGGTCTGCTCTTAGTTTTCATGAAAAATTATTCAGAAAGACCCTCGATAGAGAATGTAATCTCAAGGCTGTCCTCAAATGCAAGATTGTCCTTGTCGATAGGAGAATCCTTAGCTGTATCGCCGTAATCGTTGTAGATCTCGATTCTGTAGCAGTTGTTGTTGTCCTCGATGTTGCCATACTTGATCTTAGCTTTATCGAATGCAACTTCCTGACCGTCAGCCTTGATAGACTTAAGCTCTACCTTGAGATCGTCAGCGTTGTACTTACCTGGAGTTTCCTTATCAGTCTTAGGATCGCCTGTGCCCTTGAGTTTTTCGCCGTTAAGAAGACCGACGATATCAACGCACATTACTACGCAGCCTTCAGCACCAACAGCATGGTCGCCGTCAAGATCTACATTTGGGTTAAGACCCTCATCTGGATCGTCATAAGAGATAGATGCGTTTGTGATAGAAACTGTATACTCACCGTCGCCTGTTACGTCAGCGTCAACGCCGAATGCCTGTGTAGCATCAGCCTCGCCCTGACCCTGCCAGTTACCCCAGCGCCACTCTCCACTACTGAACATAAGGAATGCATCATAGCCCTCGAATGTCTTTACAGGTGTGTAATCAGAGTCACCGCCTTTTGTAGAGCCAGCAGAACTGTCTGTTGCAGCTGAATCAGCAGCAGACTCGGCAGCAGCTGTTGTAGTTGTTGCAGCAGTTGTAGTTGTAGCTGCTGTTGTTGTTGTTGTAGTTGTTACGGCAGCAGTAGAGCTTGAAGAATCAGCTGAATCGCCGCATGATGCGAATACTACTGTTGTCAGAGAAAGAGCTGTGACAGCAGCAAGAATTTTTTTAGCTTTCATTATAATAACCTCCTGAAAAATAATGGCAGTTACACTGCCCCTAAGATAGAATATCTCTAATGAATATGATACAAAATTTTCGCATTTTTTTCAAGATACTATTTAAACAAATTTCCCTATGATAAATCGTTTACATTATACAAAACTTGTTGAAACTATATAAAAATATTAACCTTACAGCAACATATTGACCAAATTGTGCGAAAATCGTGTACTTAAAATATGAATAACCTAAGCTTTATGTGGCACAATACTGGCAGTCAGAAACAAAAAGGAGCGAGAACAAAATGGATATAAATTTAAGCAAGGCACAATACAGCGAGATGTACAAAGAGGCGTCAAAGGGGACTAAGTGGTGGGTGACCATACCGAAGGCGTTTTTATTTGGCGGACTTATATGCGTTATTGGGCAATCGCTTATGGATATGTATTTATATTTAGGTTTATCCAAGGATAACGCCTCAATGTCGGTATCAATAACTTTGATATTTTTATCGGCTCTTCTCACAGGTCTTGGCTGGTATGACCGCATAGCGAAGCACGCAGGTGCAGGTACGCTTGTACCCATAACAGGTTTTGCGAACTCTGTGGCAGCACCTGCTCTTGAGTTCAAGACGGAGGGATATATTCTTGGGCTTGGGGCGAAGATATTCATTATCAGCGGTCCTGTTATTCTTTACGGCACTTTGGCTAGTGTGCTTTACGGGCTTATTTATTATTTGTTTTTGCGATAAGCTGCTTGCAATTCATGATAACCGCACAAACTCACTGTAGGGGAGCGGCGCAATTTCTGCTTTGCAAAAATACGACGTCCGTGTTGGAAAATATTGTGCAGTTCATTGTGCATATACCGCATGGTTGAGCAGCAACCAGGTGAGGGCTGTCGGGGGCGCCAGCCCCTACACATTTGTGTCGATTTTTTTCGTCGCAAAATCGCTGGCATTCTTTGCGGATTTTACTTTATGCTATGGGATAGAAAAAGCGGTGCAGAGTTTTTCACTCCGACACCGCTTTGTTTTTGGGTTTTTACTTTTTATACGAGGGTATCCTTATACTTCTTGCCCTCTACCACCAATATTGGATAGCCGTCAAGATACGGTTTCACGGCTTCCGGATTTTCGTCTGCATACTCAAATATCTGATCTGCCAGCTCGTTAGCTGTTTTCGTCAGCTCCTTTATGGACTTTTCATTCATAGTAGGACAGACCGGCGACAATGTTATTACTTTAGTTTCATTCAGCGCCATTACTCTCAGCGGCCATATCCTGCAATCGAACGGTTTGTCGTCGCCTAATATACAGCCCTTCTCGTTATCCAGCATTGGGCAATAATACAGGTCTGCATTCTGTTCCTTATCCATTTTGAACAAGAAATGGTTTTCCTTCTTTATAAATTCCTGCTTAGGGGCATATTCCTGCAATATCTTGCTTGCAAGCGTTGGTGAGATATATGGTGTTTCCCATATATCATAGCTGTCAAAGCAGCAGCATATCCTGCACTTTGCACATTCCTCTTTTGACAATATTTTTGAAAGCATTTTTTCTGTCATGCCTGCCGTTTGCAGGCATTTCCCCCTTTCACGTCTAAGGTATGTTAGCCTCACTTTTGTGGATTGTATGTTTTTACTAATTATAACACGTTTCTTTGATAAAATCAATAGTGGCTTACTTTTTTCTACATAGGGAGCTATCTGTTTTATGTAAATTAACAAACTATTTACATTTGCTCTGCCGTATTGGGAATATTCTCTTTACGGAAGGTCTTATTTGCGGCAAAGCCTATGCCGAGCATCACTGCCATGCCTGCCCACACAAGGGGTTCGCTTATCATGATGCCGAAATATCCCATGCGTGGGGCGAGTATCATTGCCACTGCGAACTTGCCCAAAAGCTCTATTATGCTTGAAGCTATAGGTGTTATCTTATCTCCTACGCCCTGAAGTGCGTTTCTGAAAACTATTACTATGCCGAGGATAAAGTAAAATGCTGTGTTTATTTTCATGTATTTTTCCACTGTACCCACTATCTCAGGGTCGCTGATACCTGTGATAAGGTGTGCGAAAAATGGTGTGAAAAGCCATGTTGCGGCTATTACGATAACAGACCAGCCCCATGTTATGAGGGTCGCTTTTTTCACGCCCTCTTTTACTCTGTCTATCCTGCCTGCACCGTAGTTCTGGCTTGAAAAGGTTGCTGAAGCCGCACCGAAAACTGATATAGGGAGCATAAAGATCTCAGATATTTTTCTTGCGGTGGTGTGGGCGACTATTATGTCAGTGCCGAATATATTTATTGCGCCCTGCATTATAACAGTGCCGATACCCACAAGTGATATCATAAGTCCCATTGAAACGCCTGTTGCATACATATCTCCTGCGAGCTTGAAGTTAAAGCGGAAGTCGCTTTTTGATGGGATAAGAAATTTGTGTTTTTTAATGATGTATATTATACAAAGCACAACTGAGATACCCTGTGCGATAAGGGTGGCATAGGCTGCACCCTCAACACCCATTTTAAAGCCTAGGATAAAGAGAAGGTCAAGCCCGATATTAGCGATAGTTGATATTATAAGGAAGATAAGTGGCGAAACAGTGTCGCCGACTGCACGGAGGATACCTGCGCAGATGTTATAGAACATTGATATTATCATTCCTGCAAGGATTATGACTATGTAGGTTTTTGCCTGCTTGAAGATGTTGTCAGGCGTGTTCAACGCTTTCAGCAGTGGGTCGATAAATGCAAGGCTGAGGGCGGTGAGGGCTATTGCCGTTGCGATACCGAGGGTAAGGGCGTGGGCAACGGACTTTTTCAGGCGGTCAAACTCCTTTGCACCGAAAAAACGTGCCGTCACAAGGGCAAAGCCGTTTGTAAGACCGTTCAGAAAGCCTATTATGACGGTGTTCACTGATGAAGTTGCGCCAAGGGCGGCTATGGCATTTTTGCCTAGGGTCTGTCCCACGATACGGGTGTCGGCAAGATTATAAAAAAGCTGAAAAACGTTGCCAAGCAGAAGGGGCAGGGCGAACATCAAAATAAGCTTTGTGATATTTCCTTTCGTTAGGTCTTTCATAATTCTTTCTCCTATTTATATCTTATATTTATTCCTAAAACCATATTATTTTAGCACAAACAGAATTTCAATTGGTTATATTACTGTGAACATTTATTGTACATACTATACAATTTGCGGTGGTTTTATTTGTGTGCAATAACGAAAACGTTTTAGCAAAAAAACACCCGACAGAAATTTATCCGTCGGGTGCTAAAGGTGAAATTTGGTGTAATGCTATTTAACTATGTCTACACTGTCAGTGGGTTTTGAGAGATCGGCATAGCTGTATGAGCGTATCTGTCTGTCGGAGAAGATATAAATATATCCGTCCTGAACGAATGCACTGCGGTAACGATCTCTCTGGTCATTGTCGTTGACCATAGCCGTGATCTCGTCTTCACTAGCATGATCGAAATAATCGTCAAAATAATCCGTATATTCGTCAAGCTTTATAGTTCCATACTCGCTGAAGGTTTTGGTTTCTATGTTATATTTCATTACCAGAATTTTTTCAATAGTTTTATTATAATAGGTACAGTCCAGATCGTAGCCGTTAGTGGTCTTTCCAACTGAGGTAACGTCATATAATGGTATGGCTATATATCCGTTTTCGTTGTCTGTTATTATGGAGTTTGAAGAAATAGTGCTGGCGGATCTTTGGGTCATATCCTTTCCGTCAACTGTTGTTCCCATTTCTTTCTCGTGATATTTGTATTCCTGTATAGTCTTGAAGAAGTTGAATTTCTTTACTACCTCTGTGTCATAGACCTGCACCTGATCCACTGTGCCGTTAGCATTCGCTATGCCCTTGCCGCTTGAGCCGTATAAAAGGGTTTCTTGCTTTTCTGTTTTGCTCTTGTCGAGTATTTTTACGCTGAAAGAGTCGAATGACGTGCTGTCGGTGCGCACGGCGATATCATCGTTATAGTTCGTACCATAATGGAAGAAGTTGTTTGCCGTTGACACTGCTATCATTTTATCATCAGGGGGCACCTGAGTTATCTTGTTAGGGTCTGAGAAATCATATACTTCATCAAGCTGGATATTGTTCGCTGCCTGATAAGTGTCATCCATGCTGTATGCAAATGAATATTCTCTGTAAACATACAGCATGGAATGATAGAATGTGCTATACCTTGCACTCTCGAAATCAGTGTCCTCGTATGTGAGGGTCTTTTTCACAGGGCCGCCAAGGTCATTGTCAAAAAGCCACAGGGTGCAGATATTAATGCTGCTATAATAGATATTGTGTGTGCTGATATCGTAAATGTTTGCAGAGTCGTTTGAGAACAGCGACAATCTGCCGTTATACTCATCTCCTGATATGGCGTGGCTTATATGCTCGGCGTCTGCGCCTGTGACGGTCTGGGTTTTGTTAAGCTCCATGCCGCCGTCGCCGTAGTTTATTCTTGTAATAAGCGCTCTTGTTGGCACTGTGCTGTAATCATCGTCTGTTTTTTCAAAGCCATATGCTCTTAAAATATAAATGTTGTCTGTTCCCATTAAGATGCTGCTTTCACCGCAGGCGATAAGCTTTGAAGCCATGTATGAGCCTTGATTTTTTCCGTCAAAGGACGAAAGCAGGATCATGGACGGTGTATTATCTCTGGCTGTGATATACATTTCACTTTCTTCAAAAAGCTGTTTTTCACCATTGATGTATCGCACGGGTGCGATATCCTCGGGCTTTTGGTCATCTAATAGCAGTGAAGCTGCTCGGGTGTAGCGTGACACGATGAAAAACTTTCCGTCAACTTTTCTTATGCCCTCCAGCACGCCGGGTTGTTCAAACTCGCTTATGAGCTTGATATTCTCAGGGTCGCTCACGTCAAACACGCACATTCCGCAGTATTCGATATCGAGGTTTTTCTTTCCTGACTTCACGGGTAAGATAAAGTCGAAGAAAGCGTAAAGCTCGTTATTATCCAAATACATTGCAACAACGCTTGGAGCGAACTTACAGCCGTACTGTTCGTATTCGGCAATGTCGACAAGACCTTTTTTAAGGAAGGTTTCCGCAAAGATATCCTGTTCTGACTTTGTGATATTTCCGTTTTGGGTAATATAAACGTCGATACCGCCATTGTCAGTAATGAAATGGGCATTTCCGTAGGTTATGTTTGTTTCCAGCCCATCTATGCTGGTTGTGGGGGTGATATCCACGCCTGAGCGAGTGAGCTGTATATCAGCGGGGTTAGGGGTGAGCTGGTGATCTCTGAGCGCCTGCTTATACAAAGCCACATAGTCATCGTCATCAACAGACAAAGCGTCGATATTTTTGAATATATAGCTATTGTCAACTATAAAGTCCTCTATGTTTTTGCTGTTGCTATTTATATAGTTGTAAAGACCCTTATAGGTCGTTCCACGGAGGCCGTCAAGACCTGAGGCGTCAGCGGACTGTGAAGAAGCGGAATTGGGGTATTTTTTGACGAACTGGGTATTGCTGAACCTAAGCACAGCAAATCCGCCTACCACAAGGACGAAAGCCGCCACCACAGCCAGACATCTCAGGGCGTTGCTTCTGCCGCTGTTTATTTTTATCTCTGCACTATTTGGAGTATTTTCGATAACGGGTCTGAAGCCTGCCACGTCCAGCATATCTTTTATTTCCTGGGGCATGAGCTTATCAGGAATTTTGTTTGCCTGTTCCATTTGTCTGATAAGCTTTCTGCGTTTTCTTAAATTTCTCATCATGTCACCTCCTTTCCAAACAGCTTACTGCGTATTTTTGCTTTACCTCTGGATATATGGGAACGGACTGTCGTATCTTTAATACCTGTTATCTCCATTATCTCCCTGCCTTTGTAGCCTGCTATACAGTGAAGTGATATACAGAGTCTTTCCGCTTCACTGAGATCAGCAAACTCTTCTAAGATCTCGCACCGCTCGAATCCGTTTTCGTCCTTGATTATTGCGTCGCTTTCATTAATATAATCGAGGTTAGAGCGTCTTTGGGCGTATTCCTTTTGTTTTTGTTTGATCTTGGCGACCAGAATTTTGAACATCCAGCTATCGAAAGCTTCGCTTTTCCGCAGCGAGGAGATGCTCATATAGCCGTCCAGCACAGCGTCCTGCACTGCATCGGCGGCGTCCTCGGCATTTTGCAGGTTAGCGAGGGCGTAATAATAAAGCTCCTTATATATCTCTCCATAGAGCTTAGAAAAGGCGTCCGTATCGCCGTTCACCGCAAGTTCTGCGAGCTTTTTTCTTCCCTTTTTGTCCAATCTGATCCCCCCTGTCGTCCGTCATAATATAAGTGTATATTTTTCACTGAAATGTTGCAGTGAAAAATATTTTTTTGAATAAAAAAATCGGGGACGAGGTGGTCGTCCCTGATGATATTTGTTTATCAAACTGTGTAGGGGCTGGCGTCCTCGACAGCCCATTTCCTATTTGCCTGTACGAGCTTGCGTTATCCGCACAAAGTTCGGCGCAACAATTCACAACATTGTCTGCTTCTTTTCATTCGTGAAAATTCCAAGCTTAGCCGCTTCGATATCGGGCTGTCGATGGCGCCAGCCCCTACACCAAAGTTCTACCGCCGCAAAATCGCTTAGCTCGGTGCTGAGGGGGTAACTTTGGTCTGCTATGCTAATTCCTCACTCCTCATTCCTCATTTTTCACACCGCATACCCATTCCTGTTCAACAATTTTATGACCTTCTCATAATTAAGTCCCTTTACGGCATGATAGTCTGTACTCTCCGAATTGGTATAAACTCTCACGGCACAAGTATGGCTTATCTTCTGAAACGGATTTTGCATGACCGTTACCATTGACACTCTGTCAAGTGCGGCTATTGATTTATGAAAGCTATACCATTTACAATATGACAATGTACAATACCCGTTTTCAAAGCCTATTGACGTTGTGAACGCTGCCGCCGCCTTGACTATCACGAGCCACAGCAATGGTATGGTAGTTAGTATAACAAGTATGGTTATTTCTCTTTTCCAGTTAGGAAAAAAGTAAAGCGCTCCTCTTCCTGATACGATGGGTATAAACGTGCATATGAGCGGTATCGTTATAAATCTGCCAAGGTCGGCTTTTCCTGTGGAGATGTCGCTTTTCACCGGCGGTATTTTCGGCATGAGCATCTTCAGGGAGCGGTCAACCTGTCCGTTTGTCGTTATCGGTATAAGGGCTGATATTTCAAGCCGTCTTTTTCCGTATCCTGTACAGTGGGCAGACACAGAGGTTATCTTGCATATCTTCATAAGCAATGATTGTCTTAGGTCGATATAGTTTACTCTATCTCTATAGAGGACGTGTCTGCGTCTTGTGCCTATCCCGCTTCTGATTATGAAAAGGTCGGCACAGCGTGTGCAGGAAAAATTCCAGTGGCGCATTAGATTTGACAGAAATGATATGAGCCAGCCTCCTGCCAGCACACCGCCTGCGATAAGGATATATTCAGGCACTTCTGCAAGCACCGGAACTTTTGCTATCTCCGTATTCACTCTGCGGAGTATTTGTTCCTCCGCCTCTCGTCCTACTATCCTATATGCTTCGTAAAGTACCGACAGCACGATTATCATGCCTGACAGAGTTGATGAAAAGATAAGAGAGAATATAACGAGCAGGCTTTTCTTTGAGTTGTAGACATATTTAGGTTTGTTTTTGCATTTGGCGGTGGCAAAATGATAAAGCTCAAAGGCTCGTTTTTTTGTAAGGGTGAGCATTATATCTGCATTTTGCAGTGATTTTGCATCGGTGTCTATGTATACGGCACAGGAATGTATAAGTCTGGAAATATATCCTTGCGACAGTGACAATGAGCTTATCTCGGCAAAATAGACCTTAGTTCGTGTTATGCCGAAATAGCCTGTGTGGGCTATGATGCAATCTTCTTCAAGCTCATAGTAGACGAATATCCAGCGCAGGAAAGCGTAGCCGAAGATAAATGTGATAGTGAGGATATCAACCCAATGTGCCTGAAACCAGCTTTGAAAGTTGAATTTTGCGGCTATGAGATACTTGGCAAGAGGGATAGCAAGAAGCCACATATATTTAGTTGTATAAGATAATATCATTATAGGGTGCTGGCGGTGGGTGAAGAAATTCTTCAGCCAGCTTCTTTTTTCCTTGATAGTTTCTCTGCGGCTCATTTAAACCTTTCCTGTCTATGGTATCTAGTCTTCTTTGCGTTCTCTGTTTCGTATGGAGCTGTTTACTATGGCGGATATTTCCATGGCATCACGGCGGCTCATAAAAGGTATAAGAAGTCTTGCGCCCAAGGCATTTAAGACAACGAAGTTAAGTCCTGTTATACTGCCCAGGGGAGTTATTATGGTGGTGACGGATTTTATTGCCGAGGTGGGCATAAAATGCCGCATGGTAAAGAAAAGCCCTGTAAAGGCGGTGACTTCTTTTGAGCTGACGGTGAAATAAGATCTGATGAAATAAAAGGGAAGCACCAGCAGGCAAAAAAGTGCGGCGATTATCCACAGTGGCATAAGGATATAATTCACGGAAAATGGGATAAGTTTTTCTATGAGATTGACCGCATAGCGGATAAGAAACAATATTACCGCAAGGATAGCCCAGAAGATAAAAAGCGGTATTTTTGAGGGCTTATATCTGTGCATTTGAGGACGTTCACCTCGCTGTTTGTTTTTTTGCGTATTTGTATGTATGGTTATCTCAGTTTTCAAGAATTAATCTCCCTTTTATATCATATCATTTATAAGGCAATTATTTGCACGAAAAAAGTGTTTTCGGGGGAAAGCTATGGAACTTACGGCTATAATAAACAAGATAAATTCGTTTTTGTGGGGCGTTCCGCTTTTGATACTTTTGCTTGGGGGCGGAATATATCTGAGCATAAAGCTTGGATTTCCACAGATACACATTTTAAAAATAATGAAGAAAACGGTTTTTACGCTGTTTAAAAAAGAAAGCTCCGAAAGCGATTCTCTCTCGCAGTTTCAGACATTTTCCACGGCGCTTGCGGCAACTGTAGGAACAGGCTCGGTGGTGGGCGTGGGGGAATGTATCAGGATAGGGGGCGCAGGCTCGGTATTCTGGATGTGGGTATCTGCATTTTTCGGAATGGGGCTTGCCTACTGCGAAAACTATCTGGGAGTGAGATATTCTGACGGAAAGCTTTGCGGTGCGGTGTCTTATCTCGAAAAGATAGGCAGAACGAAGCTCACGGCTGTTTTGTTTGCAGTTTTTACGGTGGGTGCGTCCCTTGGAATGGGCAACATGGTGCAGACGGGTTCGGCGGCTGCGGCTGCCCGAGAGGGGTTTGGGATACCCTCATATATATTTGCACTTGTGGTGCTTATTTTCGTATTTTTAGTAGCTGTGGAAAAAAACTCAGCAGCTTGTCTTTGCGAAAAGCTTGTGCCGATAATGGCGGTGCTTTTCATAGGCGGCAGTTTGGGAGTGATAATATTTCACCCATTAAAAGCCGCAGGAGCGATAGCAATGATAGTAAAAAACGCCTTTTGCCCCACAGCCTGCATAACAGGCTCGGTGGCAGGGACGATAATATTTTCCATGGTGGAGGGGTTAAAGCGTGGAGCGTTTTCTAACGAAGCAGGCTTAGGCTCGACGGTGGCAGTACACAGCTCGTGCAGGATAAAGTCGCCTGAATTGCAGGGAACATGGGCAATGGCTGAGGTTTTTATAGATACCTTTGTCATATGCACTCTGACGGCTGTGGTGATAATAATAAGCGGCACTGACCTCACAGGGGAGGACATGGCAGTGAGGGCTTACAATGCTGCTCTTGGGGGAGCGGGGAAGTATTTCATGTCAGGTTCGCTGATACTTTTTGCATTAGCGACAGTGGCAGGGTGGTTTTTCATAGGGGAGAGGGCTTGGAGATATCTTTTTCCTCGAAGTGATATGATATATAGAATCATGGCTATAGCTTGTGGGTGCATTGGAACGATGTGGAGCATGGAGCTTGTGTGGGGAGTGTCGGATATCTTCAATGGACTTATGGCAGTGCCGAATGTTATCGGGGTATTGGTGTTGTGGAGAAAAGAGGTAGAAATGAGGAATGAGGAATGAGGAATGAGGAGTGAGGAGTGAGGAGTGAGGAATTGGCAAAGCTGACCAGAGTTGTGCACAAGCACAAAGTAAAAATTAGCACCGAGCGAGGCGAGAGGTAAAACGCAGGCTCAAGCCCGGCGTTAGAGGGCTTGCAGGGTCAAGGGACAGAGTCCCTTGCGGAGTTTGAGGCAGAGCCTCATTCGGCGTAAGCCGACTAGGTGCAGATTTAATGAGAAAAAAAGCACATGAAAGTCCGATATCAAACAAAGGTGATATCGGAGCAAAAATCTGCACCGTTTTCCCTATCCCTTAGCAAATGTAAATCCGCAAAGAGCGAAGCGATTTTGCGGCGGAAGTCCCGTTATCGAAGTAGTGAGTTTTGCTTTTTTCGTGAATTCATTCAAACGAACAAAGGCGGGTGAACACTGTTCGCCCCCACATTATGCCCTTATATCTCTCCGCTTGCGTGTCTTGTCACATGACAGCCTACATTCACTGACACCGGCAGACCTGCAATATGGGTCGGTGCTTCTTCTATATTTACTGCAAGGCAGGTCTGTGTGCCGCCAAAGCCTTGCGGTCCTATGCCAAGGAGGTTTATCTTCTCCAGCATTTTCGCTTCAAGTTCTGCATAGCGTTTCTTTGGATTTCTTTCCGACACGCTTCTGCACAGCGCTTTCTTTGCAAGGTATGCGCACTTCTCAAAGTCGCCGCCTATGCCTACGCCTATGACTATTGGCGGACATGGGTTAGAGCCTGCTTTTGCGCAAACTGATACTACCCAATCCACTATCTCGTCCTCGGTAACTGACGGGGTCATCATTTTAAGCTGTGACATATTTTCGCTGCCAAAGCCCTTTGGTGCCACCATTATTTCTACCTTTTCGCCCTCTGCTATTTTAAGATGCACAACAGGCGGTGTATTATCCCCTGTGTTTACTCTTTCCAATGGGTCGGATACTATGGAACAGCGCAGTCTGCCCTCTGTATAGCCTCTTGCTACGCCTTTATTTATGGCTTCATTCAGCGAACCGCCTACAAAATGCACGTCCTGTCCTACGGTCATGAAGATAACTGCCATGCCTGTGTCCTGACAGATAGGGATAGTTTCTTCTCTTGCTACTCTCATATTGTCAAGGATATCCGCAAAGACGTTCTTTCCCACCGGGGACTGCTCTTTCCTGGCGTTGCACTCTATACAGCTTTCCATATCCTCAGGAAGATACAGATTGGCTTTTATGCACAGATCTCTTACAAGTTCTTCTACTTCTGAAACGTTTATCTCTCTCATTTTTATTTATCCTTTCGCTCTGTATTTGCTACCTTTTCACGGTCGCTGAGCTTTATTACTTTTTCGCTGTCAAGGACATAGCATGGCTTGTCCTCCAGAAGAAATTCTCCTTTTAGAAAATCTGCGCAGGCTTCTTCGTTGACATTTGGGGCTTTACACAGCTTATCCTCGGGAATATCCGTGAAGCCTGTTACGCTGTCGCACAAAAGCCCTACGGAAACTTCTTCGCCCATTGTGATTATTATGCAATCTCTGTCGGAGATCTCTTTTGGCTCATAGTGGAAACGTCTGCGCAGGTCTATGACAGGCACTACCTCGCCCTCGTTCACCACTGTTCCCGGCACATAATCGGGAAAATCAGGCACGGGAGTAGGGGTTTGCGCCGCTATGATTATTTTTATATCCTCAAAGGGCAGTGAAAAGCTTCGCCCTGCTGAGGTGAAAATGAGATATCTGCTGTTTTCCACAGCTATCCCTCCTTGTTTTATTTTATCATAAGCCGCTGTCGATGCGATAATGTATCTCCTGTGCTATCTTGTCAAGGGGACACTGCTTTGACACTGAGCCGTTTTCATATGCGGCTTTGGGCATACCATAGACTATGGAGCTTTCTGCGTTCTGTCCGATATTATATGCTCCCATTTTCTTCATGTTGAGCATACCCTTTGCACCGTCACAGCCCATGCCGGTGAGGATAACGCCTATAGCGTTACGCTTTGCGCTGTACGCCACAGAGTCAAAAAGCACGTCAACTGACGGACAGTGACCTGAAACCTTTACACCTGCTTCAGAGGTGACAAAATAGCCTTTTTTATCCTTGAACAATCTAAGGTGCTGACCGCCCTGCGCTATTACCACCATGCCTTGGCTGAGATACAGACCGCTTTTGGCTTCCACAACGTTGTGACCGGTTTCAGTGCATAGCTGTTCGGCATATATCCTTGTATAGCCTGCAGGCATATGCAGGACTGCCACTACAGGGGGCAGGTCGTGGCGGAGGTCTTTGAGTATAGCTTTCAGGGCTTCCGTTGAGCCTGTTGAACCGCCTATGGCTATTATTCTGTAGGTATTTATGGCAGGTATATGCACGACAGAATTAGCTCTTGCTTTTTCAAGGCGCTGTATGCTTTCGGTAAAGCGTTTCTGAAAACGCTCGTTATCAGACGGAGTGCCGTCAGGTTTATATACGACGTCTATGGCACCTGCCTGCATCATGGGATATTTATTGTTGTGCTGAATGGTAAGATAGATTATAGGCACAGAATATCGTGGAGCAAGGCTTATGATGTAATCGTCCATATTGTCCTGACAATCACCGTCGAGAAGAACATAGTCGGGAGAAAGGGCAGTGACGCTTTTTCTGCCGTTGCAAAGGCACGTTGAGGCGAGCTTTGAGCTTTGGAAGCCTGCGTTTGTAAGGGCCTTTCTGCAAAGCTGTGCAAAGGCTTTGTTTTCGGTTATCACAAGAAAGAGAGGCGTCATTTTTTATCCCCTCCCAGCTTGCGGTATATTGCGGGGGCAACTTTTACAAAAGGCATATCCTTCGGCACGGATTCTGCGTGACCGATATAGAAATAGCCGCCCTCCTCCATTGCGTCATAGAATTTTCTGCATATCTCGGCTTTTGTATCGTCGTCAAAATATATCATGACGTTACGGCAGACGATAAGGTCGAATTTCTTTTTGAAAGTGAAATCATCCATAAGATTGTGGTAGCGAAACTCAACATTCTGCCTTATTGTATCGCTGACCTGCCAGAGATCCTTTGTGTTTGAATATGAGTGAAAATACTTTTTACGCCAATCTTCGGGGATATTCTTTATGGACATACTGGTATAAATGCCGTTTTTGGCAGAACGCAGTGCGTTAAGGGAGATATCCGTGGCAAGTATTTTCAAGTCCCAGAAACGGCGGTCAAAGCCGAAATAATCGTCCATACACATGGCAAGATTATATGGCTCGTTGCCGAATGAGCAGCCTGCACTCCATATACGCATATCATGATCGAGGACGTTTTTTTCGGCATAGGGGAGAAATTTTTCCATGAAGTGTTGGAAATGGTCCGTTTCACGCATGAAATATGTATGGTTGGTAGTAAGGCGGTTTATAAGGTTGGCAGTTTCTCTGCCTGTTTCATCGCTGTAGACGGCGCTGAGATATTCTGAAAAGCTGTTGAAGCCGCAGTCCAATACATAGTTGCTCAGCCTGCTTTCAACGATAGACTTTTTCCTTGCAAGGTCAAGACCGTATTTTTCTTTTATGAATGCAGTAAGCTCGTCAAAGTCTGACTGAGAGATCTCAAGACGTGACAGCATTCCTCTTCCTCCTTGTTATTATGTTTTACCTGTTTGTTCTGACCAGAATATCAGGGTCAAGCAGGGATATGTTTTTGTTGTTTGCGTTTATAAAGCATTTTACAAGGCTGTTTTTTACGGGCGACACGGCGGTCTGCTGGGGGAGGATATCCTCAACGTCCAAGACCTTATCGCATATTATGCCAGCCTGATTTGAGCCGACTTCTATCACTATGGTACTGCTTCTGTTGTCATACTCCCCTTCGGGCAGTCCAAGACGCAGGCGGAGATCTATCACGGGAACGGCTTTTCCTCGCAGATTTATAACGCCTTTTATGAACTTTGGTGTTTTCGGGAGCCTTGTGACGGGGAGAAGCCCTATTATATCGGTGACATCTTTTACCTCAAAGGCGTAATATTTTTCATCAGAAACAAAGGAGAGTATTTTTCCGCCCTTCTGACAAAATTCGTTTATATCCTGTTCTGACATCTTTATTCACCCTTTCGGAAGTCATAATTGCCGAGAAATTCTTTCATATCCAGTATTATGGTTATACTGCCGTCACCGAGGACCGAACAGCCTGCCATGCCTGATTCCTTGAGGGGATAGGCGTCAAGGAGAGGTGAGAACGGTTTTACTACCACCTGCTGGTCAACTGTTATCCTGTCTGCCATGAGGACGGCTTCCTTGCCACCGTCTTTACAACAGAGCATTATGCCCTTTGTTACGTCCTTTTCGGCATTTGGTATATCAAAATGGTCGCTCATTCTGATAAGAGGCAGACATTTTTCACGGAGCATTATAAACTCGTTGCCCTCGGGGTCGGTGATAAAGCTTTCGGCTTTGCAGGAGAAAGCTTCGGAAACTGCGGAAACAGGCAGAGAGAAATTCTCGCCACCTACGTCAACGCTTAAAACGTCAAGGATAGACAGAGAAAGTGGTATCCTGATAGTAAAGACAGAGCCTTCGCCAAACTTGGAGTCAACATAGAGCTTTCCGCCGACTTTCTCAAGGTTTTTCTTTACAACGTCCATTCCAACGCCTCTGCCTGAATATTCGGTTATTTTATCATTGGTGGAAAAGCCTGCCGCCACAACAAAATTGAATATCTCTTTGTCGGTATATTCATTCTCAGGCTTGGTGAGCATACCGTTTTTCTTGGCTTTCGCCATAAGCTTTGCGGTATCCATTCCTGCACCGTTGTCACGGCAGGAGATGACCACTTCGTTGGAGTCATAGCCTGCGCTTAGAGTAACTGTGGCAGGCTCGGTCTTGCCTGCTTTTGCACGGACTTCGGGGTCTTCTATGCCGTGGTCAACTGCGTTTCTCACAATGTGCATAAGGGGGTCATTGAGGATATCTACGATAGATTTATCCACTTCCGTTTCCTGCCCTTCAAACACAAGAGTAACGTTCTTTTTGAGCTTTTGGTTCATATCCCTGACAACACGGTTCATCTTCTGAAATGCTGTGGAAACAGGCACCATTCGTATGGACATTACAACGTCCTGAAGCTCATCGGTAAGCTTTTTCAGCTCACGGGAGGATTTATTGAAGCGGTCAAGGTTTATCTCGGCTTTTTTCAGGTCGGGAGAGGAGATAACAGAACCTTCGGTTATAACGATCTCAGCCACAAGATCAAGAAGCCTGTTGAGCTTATCGAGCTTGACGGATATCATGGACTGCTCATGCTTTTCGGCAGGCTTTTTGGGGACTGCATTTGCAGGCTGAGCAGGCTTTGGGGCTGACTTTTTCGGAGCAGGCTTTTGGGCAGGCTGAGGTTTTTTGGCTGCGTTAGCAGGTTGCTCAGGCTTTTTCGCCTGCTCGGCTTTGTCAACGTTCACGGCGTTTTTCATAAGGTCAAGAACGCCATTCGGGTCATCGGTGATAAGCTTTATGTAAAGTCCCTTTTTTGATATCTCGTCCCCTGCATTGTCGGCGTCAAGATCCTCAGGGAAAGTTTTTATTACCTCGCACATTTTACCTAAGGCACGCAAAAGCACCAATGCACGCATATCAGGCATTGCACAGCTTTCGGAATATGTGACCTTATAGGTGAGAACGCCCTCTTTTTCATCATCAGGGAAAAGCCCCTCATAGGTGTCGGTATCGGCTGAGGAAGTATCGGAACTGTTGCCTGCAGGCTGACCTTTCATGGTGGCAGCAAAGGCGTGTATCTTATTTTCAAGCTCTGAAAAATCGGTGAGCGGTGCGTCGTCATAGAGTGAATCAAGCTCAGATTTAAGGTTATCGGAGGCTGAGAAAAGAAGCTCATAGAGAGCAGGCTTGTCATATTTCACAGTAGGGTCTTCACGGATAATGTAGAAGAGATCCTCAACTGAGTGGGCAAGGGTAGACATATTGTGCATACTCATCATGGCGGCAGAGCCTTTAATAGTGTGCATGGTACGGAATATCTCGTTGATATCGTCGGAGGAGATAGAGTCTTCCTGCTCGGTGCGCATAAGGATCTCGTCCAACTTTTCCAGAAGGTCGCCTGTTTCAAAGACGAACATATCCGCCATATTTTCCATACCGCTTTCAAATTTCGGCAAAAAAGTCACTCCCTTTCGGTGCTGTTGAAGCATACGGATATAATCAATAATATTATAGCAAATTTTTTGATATTTTTCAAGCATTTTTGTGCATTTTAAGTAAAAGAAACGATCAAGTGAGGAGGGGAGTAAGTGAGGAGTGAGGAATTAGGAATGAGGAATGAGCAAAGCTGCCCCCAAGCACCGAGCGAAGCGAGAGATAAAGCGCACGCTCAAGCTCGGCGCTGGAGGGCTTGTGGGGTCTAGGGGCAAAGCCCCTAGCGGAGTATGAGGCAGAGCCTCATTCGGCGATAGCCGACTAGGTGCAGATTGTAGTATTAAAAGCATATAGAAATAAGATATCAGACAAAAGAAATATCGGAGTAACACAATCTGCACCGCTATTCTATCCCAAAGCAAAACGTATATCCGCAAAGAGCGGAGCGATTTTGCGGCGGCAGAAACTTGCACGAATACCTGTAGGGGAGCAGCGCAATTTCTGCTTTGCAGAAACACGACGTCCCGTTTCGAGGAGTTGCGGGAGGTTGAATTTGTACAAACCATGTAGGCGAATAAAGGCGGGCGAACGCTGTTCGCCCCTACCGCCATTTGTGGGGTTATCGCAGGATTGAGCAGGCAAACAGGTGCGGGCTGTCGAGGACGCCAGCCCCTACATGGTTTGCAAAGTGCATAACAAAGTGCGGATAACACAAGTACAAATAAAAAATGCGAAACGAAAACCGTTCCGCATTGGTATCATATCAAATTATTTTTCCACCGCATATCACCATGTCAGGTGATACCATTACATCAAGTGGGTCGCCGCTGAACAGGGTGAGGTCTGCGTCAAGCCCTGTCTTTACAGAGCCTACACGGTCGGATATGCCTGCTATCTCTGCCGCTGTGCAGGTGATAGCTTCAAGCCCCTTTTCATAGTCAAGACCGTTTTTTACTGCAATAGCCGCTGACAAGGGCAGATATTCTATCGGCACTTCTGCGTGGTCGGTGCAGATTGCTACCTTTATGCCGTGAGAAGAAAGTATGCCTGCGTTTGCCGGGGTAAGATTTGCCATTTCAGGCTTGCACCTGTCGCATATTACAGGACCTATCACGCAGCTTGCTTCTTCCTCTGCAAGCTCGTCAGCTATGATATGACCGTCAGTGCAGTGTATAAGCACATAGTCAAGCTCAAATTCTTTCGCTATCCTTATGGCGGTGAAAATATCGTCCGCCCTGTGACAGTGAAAATGCGCTTTGACTTCGCCTCTGAGAACAGGGAGCAGAGCCTCCGACTTCATGTCAAACTCAGGCATATCCTCCTCGCTTCCCATTGCACGCTCGACCGCTTCACCGTATTTCTGCGCCTTTATAAGTGCTTCTCTTATTATGCCTGCCACTGCCATTCGGGTGTAGGGGGCGTCCTCTTTGTCAGAATAGGTGAGTTTAGGGTTTTCACCCATTGAGAATTTCATTCCAACTGTGCCTACAAGCATTTTATCTATTCGCTTGCCATAGGTTTTTACTGCCGCAATACTGCCTGCAACTGGGTTTGCTGAGCCTGGGGATACAAGACAGCATGTTACACCTGCTTTTCTTGCAAGCTCAAAGGAATAGTCGATGGGGTTTATGCCGTCAACAATGCGGATATGTGCTGTGCATGGTTCAGATTCCTCGTTGAAATCCTCGCCCTCCATGCCTACGCCGCTTGTGGATAGTCCAAGATGTGTGTGAATGTCGATAAAACCAGGATAAACTGTTCTGCCGTTGCCGTCTATGTCCTCGGCTGTGACGGCTTCGGGAGAGCCACTTTCTACAGCGGAAATAATGCCGTCTGTTATCTCCACCCAGCCGTTTTCAATAACACGTCTGTCGCTGTCCATGGTCTTTATTTTAACGTTGTAAATTTTCATATGCAGTTTTCACCATTCTTATTTGCCTGTTGAGCCAAAGCCGCCTGCGCCACGCTCTGTATCGGAAAGCTCTGTTACTTCCTCTACTTCGGGAGTGAAAACAGGGGTTATCACAAGCTGTGCGATCCTGTCGCCGCTGTTTATGGTGTAGTCCTTGTCTGAACTGTTGTGGAGAGCGCAGATTATCTCACCTCTGTAGTCCCAATCAACAACGCCAACGCAGTTTGCAGGGGCAATGCCGAACTTTGATGCCAGTGAGCTTCTTGCATAGATAAGAAGAACGCAGTTTTTCTCGCCCTGAACCTCGGCTGATATGCCTGTGTGTATTTTCTCGGTCTGACCTGCTTTTATGGTAACAGGTGCATCTGTGCAGGCACAAAGGTCATAGCCTGCGCTAAATTCTGTTTGTCTTGCAGGGATAACTGCATTTTCCTTAAGCTTTTTTATAAGTAATCTCATTTTATAAAACTCCTCTGTAGTATAATCCATTGGTGGCGTTTTCGGGCTTTGCGCCCCTTTCGCCACTGTAGGCCTTTATTATTTCGTTTATCCTGTGGGCGTTCTCCTCATAGAAGTAAAGCTCCATATAGTCGGCATTGTCAAAATCCGTCAGCTTGTCTGCAAGGTACAAAATATCGGAATTTAGTATCTCTGCGCAATCTCTGCCCTTTGGACATCTCACCGGAAACTCTCTGCCTGTGCGGTCAAAAAGCTTGCCCTTGCAGTTTTTACAGCCTATATCGTTTCTTATAGGACAGTTTGCTGTGAGCATAAGGGGAAGTCTGCCGTAAGCCACAAAGCCTATCTCAATGGGCTTCTTTAACTTTTCTATCTGCGATGCTTTAAGCTCAAAGGACACTGTGCAGTCTTTTGCACCAAGTTTTTTTACCTCGTCCAATGCGGGTGAGTTGCAGAGATTGAATGAATAGCCTGCGTGAAGCTCAAAGCCAAGGTCATTCGCAATAAGGCAGTGGCCGATATTCATGGCGAGCATTTTTGTTATGCCTGCTTCTTTTGCGGCTGAAAGCTTTTCACATAGGGCTTTCTCGTCGAATGTGAAGCGTGGCATTATTATCATAAGCTTGCTTTTGTCTGACACGATCTTTACCGCTTCTGACGCTATCTCTATTGGCACGCCCACAAGCTCTACATTGTCAAGGTCAACACCCTCAAGCTGAGAGAGCTTTGAGAGCATTATGCGGATCTTTTTGTGTTCATAGGCTTTTGGCAGGGTAGGAAGATCGGCAAGTGCTTTGTCGGTAAAATCGGCGGTATGGGTGAAAAAGTCTATACGCTTTTGGTCAAGCTTTTCTACCGCCTGCCGTCTTAGGTCATTAAGTGCGGAAGCTGGATAGGCAAGGTCTTTGCCTATGGTGGCTTCAAGTCCTCCGAACTCATATATGGTGTCCCCAAGCTTGGAGAGCTGTTTTTTTACATAGTCGCTGTCGCAGGCCTTTTTCAAGGCTTTTTGTGGTATATCGCCGTAAACGGTCACGGTGTTTCCCTCGCTGTCACGGAGAGAAAGCTCCGCCTGAGAACTTTCCTGAAGCTTTATGGTGAAAAAGGCTTTTGTGCGCTTTTCACATCTGCGGTAAAGCTCATGGAGCTCGGGAAGAATTTTGGCGGTGGCGGAAACGTCCTCTTTCTGCCTTGTGCCGAACATTTCTCTGCCTAATCTGCCATTGTAATAGCCGTCTGTAAAGCCTCCGCGGGAAAAGACCGCTTCAAGGGCTTTCAGGTCATAAGGCTTGTTTTCCAGAGAATTTTTACAGCAGTTCACTGCCGCCGCAACATATTCGGGGCGCTTCATTCTGCCCTCTATTTTAAGAGAGGAAACTCCGTCATTTTCGAGCCTTTGGAGCTTATCAACATAGGACATATCTTTCAGAGAGAGGGCGTAACGCTCCTGCCCCTTTGTTATCTTATCTCCCTGAGCAGGCAGTCTGCAAGCCTGAGCACAAAGTCCCCTGTTGGCACTTCTCGAACCTATCAAAGCACTCATATAGCATTGACCTGACACGGACATACAAAGTGCACCGTGGACAAAGACCTCTGTTTCGATGCCAAGGGCGGTGAGGTCTTTTATGGTATGCTCGGGAAGTTCTCTTGACAGGACGGCTCTTGAAAAACCGAGGTTTTTAGCCATTTTCACACCGCTTTCGCTGTGGATGGTCATTTGGGTGGAGGCGTGATATTCAAGGTCGGGGCAACATTCACGGCATATTTTCACAAGGGTCAGGTCTTGGGTGATAAGTCCGTCAACGCCAATTTCTGCGGCAAATTTGACGGCTTTTTTGCACTCTTCGAGCTGTTCGTCAAAGACAACAGTGTTTATAGCCTGATAGACCTTTACACCTCGCAGGTGACAGAGCCTTACGGCTTCTTTTAGCTGTTCATCTGTGAAATTGACGGCATTTTGTCTGGCGGAGAATTTCTCTCCGCCGAGATAAACTGCGTCACAGCCGCTTCTAAGGGCGGCTTCGAGAGTTTCAAAAGAACCGCATGGGGCAAGTATCTCAGCTTTGTGAGCCATTAATGGCTTCCTCCCTCGGGTCTGTAATTCACTGTGCCGACAAAATTGCCGTTGTTAGGCTGATTAGGGTGGACAGGTCTTTCAATAGCGTTCTTTATCTCCTGCGAAAGAAGCTCGTTTGCGTTTATAACTTCGTCCTCAGGCTCTCTTTTTACAACTGTGCGTGCTTCGAGCTGTTCTTCAAGGTCATGGACTTTTGCCTGAAGCTCTCTTATTTCTTTCTGAGCTTCGTCAGCCTGACTTCTTGCTCTGCCTGCGTCGTCAACATAGTCCTTTATCTGGGTGCGGATATTCTCGATATTCTGATTTGCCTTGCTAAGCTCGTCAAGACAATCAAGTGCTGTCAGCACTGCGGCGTCCTGAACGGAAAGGCTGGGGATAGCTTTCATCATGCCTTTTATCTTTGAATTTATCACCAACGCAAGTTTATTGGTATACTCCTGCGACTCTTCGGAAAGCAGATTGTATGTACGGTTATAAATATTTACTTTAAGCTTGTTTTTCATAGCTTTTGACCTCCCTTTATTTTCTTTGCTGTGAACTTGTATACTTAATTGTATTATACACTACTTTTTGAGAAAAATAAAGAGGGTAAAAAGAAGTTTTTTGTAAATACGCCCTTTGCGGTGGTTTTTGCTTGACATTTTTACAAATATGATATATAATTAATCATAGATTTTCTATAGGATTTATGAAAGGATCTGACGCTGATGAAAATATCCACAAAGGGAAGATATGCACTGAGGCTTATGCTTGACCTTGCTTTACATGAGCAGAGCGGATATGTGCCTATCAAAGTGATCGCTGAAAGACAAGACATCAGCGACAAGTATCTTGAACAGATAATATCCATTCTTGCAAGAGCGGGCTTTGTAAAGAGCGTTCGTGGTGCAGGTGGCGGATACAAGCTGGCAAAAACGCCTGAGGAATACACTGTAGGAATGATACTTAGGCTCACAGAGGGAAGTCTTGCTCCTGTGGCTTGTCTGGAGGGGGAAGAAAATACCTGCCCGCGTCAGGACAGCTGTTCAACGCTGATGGTATGGAAAAAGCTTTACGGTGCTATAAATGATGTTGTTGACGGCATTACTTTGCAGGACCTTGTAAATCAGGAAAATGCAAGGATAGATGATTACGTTATTTGATATTTTGTAGGGGCGGGCTTTGCTCGCCCGTTTTTTTTATGCGTTTTTTTGTGCGATTTTAAGCTGTCTGTTTACAGAATGGAGCGGTCTTGCCTATGACCGCTCTTTTTTTACGCCTTTTTATCTTCTACCTATAGCACAAAAGAAAGCCTATATTACAGCTTGGCTTTGTGCATGATTGATTTTGTCATGTTCTTGTAAAATTATTGTGGGATATGGTATTGCTTTGATGCACAAATGTGATGTTCGGATAGGACTTTTGGATTGTGCAAAAGATACAATCTGCGGTGGAAAAAGTGTGAAACTGAGGCATTTGCAAATCATAGTCTGGAGGTATAAAATAAGGATAGAAATTAATTTATCGGAGGAAAATATCATGAGCGAACAGTATGAACTTAATAAAAATCTTGCACAGATGTTAAAGGGCGGCGTTATAATGGACGTTACTACACCTGAGCAGGCTAAGATAGCTGAAGCGGCAGGAGCTTGCGCTGTTATGGCGCTGGAGCGTATCCCTGCTGACATAAGAGCCGCAGGCGGTGTTTCGAGAATGAGCGACCCTAAGATGATAAAGGGTATTCAGGAGGCTGTTTCTATCCCTGTTATGGCAAAGTGCAGGATAGGTCATTTTGCTGAGGCGCAGATACTCGAGGCTATAGAGATAGACTACATTGACGAGAGCGAAGTGCTTTCACCTGCTGACGACAAGTATCACATTGACAAGACGCAGTTCAAGGTGCCGTTCGTATGCGGTGCAAAGGACTTGGGCGAGGCTCTCAGACGAATAAGCGAGGGAGCGTCAATGATAAGAACAAAGGGCGAGCCCGGTACGGGCGATGTTGTTCAGGCTGTTCGCCACATGAGAATGATGATGAGCGAGATAAAAAGACTTACTTCAATGTCAAAGGACGAGCTTTATCAGGCTGCAAAGGACTTGAGAGTTGATTATCAGCTCGTTAAGTATGTTGCTGACAACGGCAGACTTCCTGTTGTAAACTTTGCGGCAGGAGGAGTTGCTACTCCTGCGGACGCTGCTCTTATGATGCAGCTTGGGGCAGAGGGCGTATTCGTAGGCTCAGGTATCTTCAAGTCAGGCGACCCTGAGAAGAGGGCAAGAGCTATCGTTCAGGCTGTGACAAATTACAATGATCCTAAGATGCTGGCTGAGCTTTCTGAAGATCTTGGCGAGGCTATGGTAGGTATCAACGAACAGGAGATCAAGCTGCTCATGGCAGAGAGAGGCAAGTAATATGAAGATCGGAGTTCTGGCTCTGCAAGGGGCATTTGCGGAACACGAAAAAGTTCTGACTGCTTTAGGAGCAGAGGTAAAAGAGATAAGGCAGCTTCGTGATTTTGATGACGGCTTTGACGGCATCATTATCCCAGGTGGCGAAAGCACTGTTATGGGAAAGCTGTTAAGAGAGCTTGGACTTTTTGAGCCTGTGAGCGAATACATCAAAAATGGCGGATACTGTTTCGGCACTTGTGCAGGGCTTATACTGCTTGCAGAAGAGGTATCCAATGATGACAGAAAGAATTTCTGCACACTGCCTGTGAGGGTAAAAAGAAACGCTTACGGCAGACAGCTTGGAAGCTTTTCATGCAAGGAAGATTTTGCGGGCAGGGAAATAACCCAGGTATTTATAAGAGCTCCTTATATCGAAAAGGTGCTTGATGATGAATGCCAGGTGCTTTCACAGCACGAGGGTTTCATCACTGCGGTGAGATACAAAAACCAGCTTGCGGCGGCTTTTCACCCTGAACTTACTGAGGACAGGACAGTTCATCAGTATTTCCTTGATATGATAAGCGGAAAATAAAGAATAATGGTGGACGACCACAAATATTGCATTATATGTCTTTTCTCTGAAAAATGGGGAAAGGCATTAGTGCGTTTATGGGGATATAGAAATTACGTTTAAAATCGTACTATTGTGAGGAGCGGGACGCCGAGGGCGTCGTCCCCTACATGATGTAATTTTTCGACAAATGGTAAAATAATTAAATTGGAGTGATAAAAATGAGTACAACAGCTCAGGTAAAAAATTCAACAAAGCATATTCAGCTTATATGCGTGACAGGTCTTTTTGCGGCAATGATATATGTTCTTACGGCATGGCTTCACATTCCTACGGGTGCAGGCTACACACACGCAGGTGACGGACTTATTTATCTTGCGGCTTCAATGCTTCCTACGCCTTATGCAATGGCGGCAGGCGCTATCGGAGCAGGTCTTGCAGACGGACTTTCGGGATTTGTGGTATGGCTTCCTGGAACTATCGTTATAAAGGCGATAACTGCTCTTTGCTTTTCAAGAAAGACAGAGAAGATAATCTGCGTGAGAAATCTTCTCGGCATTATCCCTGCGCTTGTTATATGCGTGGTATGCTACAGTCTTTATGAGGGAATTTTTATGGCAGGCGGTTTTTCAAAGAGCGCAATAATTTCGGCTTTCGGTCAGACTCCTGCTTACTGCATACAGGTGCTTGCAAGCTCGATACTTTATATAGTGCTTGGACTTGCTTTTGACAAGGCTGGACTTAAAAAGAAGTTTTCACATTTGTTTGGATAAAGTATACGTCATAGCAGTGAAACAAAGCGGGCGACCTCAGGTCGCCCCTACACATTATTTGCAAAAGAAAAAAGGCTCAAACAAGCGTGATGCCTCAATTTCCTACAAACGACGTAAATACGCTGTTTGTATGTAGGGGCGAACAGTGTTCGCCCGTTGATTTGACATTTTTGCAAAAGAAAAAGGGGCGGAAGTCAAATTCCGTCCCTTTAACGTTATTTTTATGGAGAATGAAGTTACAAGCTATATCTTTGAATAGCCGAAGCTGTTTACCAAAGCGTCGACCTTCTGTCCTGATTTGCACATTGGGCATTCTGATGATGTATATGTCATGTAATCATGAATATCCTTTTCTGTGAAAAGGGCATGGATAGCGATGCCGTTGTTCTCTTTGATAGCGGAGAATATGGAAGCTATTCCCACAAGATTGCCGTTATAGTATTTCAGGCAGTCGATAGCTCTGTTTATGCTCTTTCCTGTAGATGCGGAAGCGATAAGCAGAAGCACCTGCTTGCCCCATATCTTCTTCTGAGTGTTATCTCTGAATATCATCTGATTTACAGCGTTTAGCTCAGGTGTTACTACATTTACGTCTGCACCGCTGTTTATGCCGCTTTCGCCAAGGCTTTCAGCGAGAAAGGCACCGATGATCTCTGTGCCTTCAAGGCATATGATAGTGTCGATATGTGTTGAAACATAGGTGGCTGCCAATGCTTTTGCGGCTTCCTTTGCCATTTTATAACCAGTTTTAAGAGATGTTATATCTACATAATAATTGATATGCGAGTGGTTAGTTGCATAGTGACCCGGTATAACGCCTATCTGTATCTTGCTGTTGCCTGCTGCCTGTATAATTTGCATACGTTCTTCCAAAATAAAGACCTCCTTACAAGTAAAGTGTGAACAGTATGTTGCTATTCGTTATTATATCACATATGGGCAAGGATTTCAATGCTCTTTTTGATGAATTTTGCTATATATTTTTGTGACAATACACAATTAATAAACTGATAAATCAAAATTTACAGCGATTTATTTGTAATTAGTGAGGTGTTGTATATATTGTTGTGTAAACTAATGTATGATTTGTACAAAATTCTGCTTGTAATTTTATTGGAAAATGTGTATAATTGAATGAGGAAAACTTTAAGCAGCTCTGTGATAAAGCTTTGCTGTTGATAAATGGCGTATCGGAGGAGGTCTTTTTATATGAGGACGAGAAAGCTTTTGTCGGGGCTTGGGGCGGCTGTGATGTCGCTTATGATGATAATACCGTGGGCGGTGTATGCGGACAGCCCTCAGGTGGAGGACAGCTCCATTGTAACGGAAAGCTCTACGGCGGAGGCTATGGCGGAGCAGGGGGTCATCAAGGCGCAGAAAAACTCCACCCAGAACACTGAGACCGATTGGGTGCTTTTCGGCTGTATCGGCGGCGGTGCGGTGGTAGTGCTTATAATGATAGGGCTTATGGCTAAGAAAAAATAATACATATTAGGGCGGCGTGGGCTGCCCTTTTTTTGTTGTTGGTGGTAGATGTAATAAACAGCAGAAACGGACGAACACTGTTTCGCCAAGAATGTCAAACAAGCGGGACGTCGAGGGCGCCGTCCCCTACAAGCAATGTAAATATGCTGTTTGTATGTAGGGGGGCGAATAGTGTGCGTGTGAGATTTTTTTGTTTGCAACTTTATTTGTTATTGCACGTCTTTATAGATGAGGGAAATTCTTATGAGTTTCTTAAAACAACGGCTTTATTTATTGACTTATACTCTTTTTATGGTATAATGTATACATAAAAACAGATAAGAACAAAAGACAACAGGACAGCAAGATAACAAAGAATAATACGCTCATGCTATACCCTTATGGGGAAGGTGGGGCTGTTTTATCCGTCTGGCTGCTGTCAGGCGGATCTTTTTATGCTGTTTTGGAAAAATCACAAACGGAGGTATTGCAATGACCACGAAAAAAAGGATATGCACTGTTATAATAGTGCTTGTTATCGTTTGCGCAGTGTGTGTGGGAGGTTTTCTCGTATGGAAAAAGACCGGCAAGGGAGGCTCAAAAAGCTCACAGAAGGTATATGTGCAGAAGGTATCGTCACTTAACACTGCGTCGGACTTCAAGCTTTCTAATCGCTCGTTCTTGGGCGTTGTTGAGGCACAGGAGTCTGTGGACGTAAAGTATGACAGCTCAAAGACGGTGGACGAGATACTTGTTAAGAACGGTGACTCTGTTAAAAAGGGTGACAAGCTTCTTACATATGACGTTGAGGCTATAAATCTTCAGCTTGAGCAGTCTAAGCTCGAGGTGGAGAGGCTTCAGAACGAGATAGCTTCAAACAAGAATCAGATAGCTGAGCTTGAAAAGGAAAAGAAAAACGCCGATCAGGACGCTGCTGTGTCATACACGACCCAGATCCTTTCTTTGCAGAGCGACAATGCCAAGAACGAATATGATATAAAGGCTAAAAACGTTGAGATCAAAAAGCTGGAGGCTTCCACAAAGAACGCATACGTCACCGCTTCTATCGACGGAACTGTAAAGAACGTCAAGACGGTGGACAAGCTTCAGGAGGACGGCGGCGACGTTATAATGCAGATAACAGAAGAGGGCGACTACAGAATAAAGGGCAGATTCAACGAGCAGAACAGCAAAGATATCATGCAGGGAGCTTCTGTTATCGTAAAGTCAAGGCTTGATGATTCCACTTGGAAGGGCGAGATAACTTCTGTTGACACAAGTCCGCAGAAAAATTCTGGTGAAGATATGTATATGTACAGCTACGGTTCAAGCGATGAGATGAGCCAGTCTTCAAACTACGCTTTCTATGTTAAGCCTGAGAGCCTTGACGGACTTATGCTCGGTCAGCACGTTCTTATTGAGATAGACAACGGTCAGGACACCTCTATAAACAAAACAGGAATTTGGCTCTATTCCGACTTTATCTGCAAGGACGGCAAGAAGAACTACGTTTGGGCTAAGAACGAGGACGGAAAGATAGAAAAGAGATATGTTGAGATAGGTCAGAAGGATGAGGATAACGGTGACTGCGAGATAAAGTCAGGTCTTGAAAAGGGCGATTATATCGCATACCCTGACAAGTCTATCGAGGAGGGCATGACGGCTACCACAAATGAGGCTGACGTGTCTGTTCCGCCTAATGACCTTGACCCGAACGACAACACGGACAGTGACGCTGATAACGAGGGCGGTGACGAGGACATCGCTTTTGACGGAAGTGATGAGGACGGCATGGCTATAGACGAGGATATGCTTGCAAGCATGACGGACGAGGAGATAGAAGAATACTTCAACAAGCTTTACGGTGAAGAGGAAAATGCAGAAAATGCAGACGGTGAGAATGCCGACGCTGCTGATGCTGACGCAGCTTTCGCTGAATAAGGAGGGCTTGCAATGGTATTTGAACTGAAAAATATCTACAAGGATTATTTGCAGGGCAAGGAAGCTGTGCCTGTGCTTAAGGATATTTCCCTTGATGTCTCAGAGGGGGAATATGTGGCGATAATGGGTCCGTCAGGTTCGGGAAAGTCTACGCTCATGAACATTATAGGCTGTCTTGACAAGCAGACAAAGGGAAGCTTTGTTTTTGACGGCTGTGACATTATGCAGGCAAAGGATAGGAAGCTTTCGGAGATAAGAAACAAGAAGATAGGTTTTGTATTTCAGAACTTTAATCTGCTCCCAAGACAATCAGCACTTGAAAATGTGGAGCTTCCGCTGCTTTATGCGGGGGTAGGCAAAAGAGAAAGACGTCAGAGAGCAAAGGCGGCTCTTGAAAAGGTGGGTCTTGCACAGAGAATGATGTTCAAGCCTACTCAGCTTTCAGGCGGTCAGAAGCAGAGGGTGGCTATTGCAAGGGCGATAGTCAACAATCCAAAGCTTCTTCTTGCAGACGAACCCACAGGCGCTCTTGACACAAAGTCGGGCGATCAGGTAATGGAGCTTTTCAAGGAGCTTAATGATGACGGTGTTACTATCGTTATGATAACACACGAGCCTGACATTGCAAGATGTGCAAAGAGGATAATGTATATCCGTGACGGCGAGCTTCATGGAGAAAAGGCAGGTGAGCAGGAATGAAAAAGGTAATAATAACACTCCTGTGCATAGCTATCCTCGGCGGAGGCGGATATGCGGGAGCAATAAAATATAAGAAAAATCAGGACAAGAAAACTGTTGTGGCGGTAGTTCCTGTTGACCTTATGGCGGAAACTGCGGATATGTACGAGTGGGACAACTCGGTAAACATGGACGGGCAGATAGTTTCTGCCAATACTCAGAGAGTTACTCTTGACAACGAGAAGCTTGTTAAAAAGGTGTTTGTGAAAAAGGGCGACACTGTGAAAAAGGGCGACACTATACTTGAATATGACATGACGGTGGTTGAGCTGGAGCTTTCACAGAAAGAAAATCAGGTAAAGGTCTGCGAGCAGAACATCAAAATGGCTGAAAAGGAGCTTGCTAAATACAAGCTTTTAAAGCCTTCTGAGGACGCACCGCAAGAGCCTGACGATCCGGAGCCTGAGCCGGAACCAGAGCCGGAACCGGAACCAGAGCCAACTCCAGATCCTGAGCCAACTCCTGAGCCTGTGGAAACTGTGGACGTTGTAAAGGCTGTTTTCCAGACGAAAAATGCAGGCACAAAGGACGATCCTTATATTATAAACTGCAACATTAACACAAAGGTATCCAGAGCGTTTCTTGAAAGGATAAAGACAACGGGGGCGTATGCGGAGCTTTGCGTTTATGATGATAACTCAAACTTTATATACAAGTGGATAGTCAACCGTGAAACAATGGGCAAAAAGGCTCTTGCAGACTGGACAGTTTCACAGGGGATAACTGAGGACAAGGAAAGCGGTACGCTTTCTCTTGACACTTCTGTGGAGCAGTTCGGCAAGTTCTCTATCGTTGTGCCTGTAGGCTCAGACAGCAGTGATGACAGTGCTGACGATAGCGATGATACTGATGATACCGACAATGGCGGTGATGCGGATATACCTGATGACGGTGATTATGATGATAATGATGCCGGCATAGATGTCACTCCTGCTGACCCGTCACAGACGGACGATACAAATTCAGGCTCTGAGGACTATATGTACAGCCGTGCAGAGATAAAGAAAATGATATCAGAAAAAGAGGACGAGATAAAGAGCTTAAAGCTTAACCTTAAGTCTGCAAAGCTTGACTACAATGACGCTTTGAAGAAAAAGACAGACGGCAAGGTAGTGGCTAATATCGACGGAGTCGTTAAAAAGATAGGCACTGTAGGCGACGCTGCCGCAGAGGACAATAATTCGGACGATGTTGACGGCAAGGACGATGTGGACATTATGGACAGCAGCATGGACTACAGCGGTGACAGCTCAGATGATGACGCTTTCGCTATAATCGAGGGCGAGGGCGGAGTTTCCGTTACTTTTAGTGTGGGCGAGCTTAATCTTGACAGAGCGGCTGTGGGAAACACTGTTATGGTGAACTCATACAACACGGGAATGAGCATTGACGCTGAGATAACAAAGATAAGCAGCGAGCCTACGTCATACTCGTCAAACAACTGGGGTGACAATCCTAACAGCTCCACCTACACTGTAGAAGCTAAGCTCAGCGACAGCACGGATTTCAACGTGGGCGACTGGGTAGGCGTTTCATTTGTGAATGACACCACGACCAGTGACAGCGTTTATCTGCCTATACATTATGTAAGGCAGGAAAACGGAAACTACTATATAATGAAGGCCAACAAGGACGGCAGACTTGTGAAAAGCTACATAAAAACAGGCAAGATAATGTATGGCACTAATATCGAGGTCAAGGGCGGACTTTCTATGAAAGATAAGATATGCTTCCCATACGGCAAGGACGTCAAAGAGGGCGTAAGGACAAAGGAGACCGACAAAGTCCTTTATCCTGAGTATTAAAAGGGGGCGGATAATATGATAGAAAATATCAGACTTTCATTTAAGGGAATACTTTCACATAAGATACGCTCGTTTCTTACTATGCTTGGTATCATTATCGGTATTGCGGCTATCATTGCTATAGTTTCCACTATCAAGGGTACAAATGAGCAGATAAAGAACAATCTTATCGGCGCAGGAAACAACACTGTGAAGATCCAGCTTTCAAATGGCGACACTGTTTGCGACTTTTCTTATGAAGCGCCACCGTCTAATGTGGCAATGTTCACATCGGACACTAAAAAACGTATCAACGAGCTTAAAGAGGTGGAGTCAAGCACTTTTTACCGCACAAGAAACAATCCTGACAATCTGTTTTATCTTAACAACAAAATGGATTCGTCAACTATATACGGAGTAGACAAGGATTATTTTGACACTGTTGGATACGAGATAGTTGAGGGAAAGGGCTTTGCGGAGAGAAACTTTACCAAATTTGACAAGGTGGCAGTGGTAGACAAGACGCTTGCAGAGGGTCTTTTCCAGGGTGAAAGCCCTGTGGGAAAGGTCATAGATATAAGTGGCGAGCCGTTCACTGTAATAGGCGTGGCTGTGAAAAATTCAAGCTTTGAGCCTGTTATAAGCTCCGTGGAGGACTACTACACATACAATCAGACATCAAGCGGACTTATCTTTATCCCCACAAACGATTGGGGGATAGTTTTCCGCTATGACGAACCGGAAAACTGTATCGTAAAGGCTGTGGACACAGACTCCATGACGAATGCGGGCAAAAAGTCGGCGGATATTCTTAACGAGAACGTTTCGGCTGTAAAGGGCGGAAGTGAGGAAACCAGCGCTTCTGTGGAATACAAGAGCGATAGCCTGCTGGAGCAGGCGAAGTCATTGCAGGATCTGAGTTCATCCACTAATAAGATGCTTATATGGATAGCTAGCATCTCGCTGTTGGTAGGCGGTATAGGCGTAATGAACATTATGCTCGTGTCGGTAACAGAGAGAACGAGAGAGATAGGACTGAAAAAAGCACTTGGAGCAAGGAAAAAGAGAATTCTTGCACAGTTTTTGACAGAAGCGGCAGTGCTTACGAGCATAGGCGGAATAATCGGTGTGCTGACGGGTATAGGGCTTTCACAGGTAATAGCGAAGGTAGCAGAAGTGCCTGTGGCGATATCCTCGGCGTCAATAGTAGTGTCGGTGGTATTTTCAATGGTAGTTGGAATAGTATTTGGACTTATTCCGTCCATAAAGGCGGCGAAGCTCAATCCTATCGACGCTTTGAGATATGAATAATAAGCTATAATAAAGCGGTGTCGGAGTATAAAGCTCTGACCCGCTTTTGTTTGCCTACACAGCTTTATGATAAATCAAACCTTAACGCTTCGATGTGGGGACGTCGGGGAGCCGTCCCCTACATTTGGGTGCAGTGTTTATACAATGTAATAATCAGTAGGATCGTGAAAAAATGAAACGGGCGAACACTGTTCGCCCCTACAGTTGGTCTGTGCGGAAAACAAAAAAGCAGGCGGAGATCAATTCTCCGCCTGCTTGCGTTTGTGTAAATCAGAAAAGCGACTTCACCGCTTCACATATCTTCTCTGCTATATATGGATTGTTCATGGTGTAAAGGTGTATGCCGTCTACATCATTGGCGATGAGATCTACTATCTGCGATACCGCATAGGCTATGCCTGCATCTCTCATTGCTATTGGGTCGTTCTCGTATTTGTCCATTATCTTCAGAAACTTCTTCGGCAGGGTCGCATGACAAAGGGTGGTCATTCTAAGTATCTGCTTTTTGTTGGTCACAGGCATTATTCCTGCTTCTATAGGCACGTTTATACCTGCTATGGCTGTTTTTTCTCTGAAATCGTAAAATGTGCTGTTGTCAAAGAAAAGCTGGGTGATAAGCTGTGAACAGCCTGCGTCTACTTTATCCTTCAGGTGCTTTATATCATCTACTATGCTGTCGCACTCCGGGTGACATTCAGGATAGCATGCGCCTATTACGTTCATGTCGCTGTGTTCTTTTATGAAAGATACAAGGTCGGAAGCGTAGTGAAAATCACCTGCCGGCTCAAAATCAGGGTTTCTGTCACCTCTCAAAGCAAGTATGTTCTCGATATTCGCAGACTTCATCTCTTCAAGCTGCTCTAATACTCGCTCCTTTGTCTGATAAAGGCATGGAAGATGTGCCACCGACTCTATCTTGTGGTGATTTTTTATAGCCGAGCATATGTCGATAGTCGCATTGTTCGTGCTTCCGCCTGCTCCGTATGTTACGCTGATAAAATCAGGATTAAGTGGCTGGAGCTGTGATATGGTGCTGTATATGCTCTCAACAGGTGTTGAACTCTTTGGTGGGAATACCTCAAAGGATAATGTTGTCTTTTTCTTGAAAAGCTCGCAGGTCTTCATTTATTTTCCTCTTTTCTGTTATCTATATAAAAATATATTTTTTATTTTTCTGTAAAGTATATTATAACACAAAATTCCTAGTAAATCAATAATTTTTATTCTATGGTCTGACATAGTTTAAAACTATATCGGGCGGAGATACAGGTATTATCTTGAAAAATCAGGCTAAAAAAGGTGGCAGTCGGTGAAAATTGTGTGTAATGCTTGATTATTGGCGAAAAGTATGCTATACTTTACTCATTGAGCAGATAACAAAAACAGCAGAGAAAGGCGGTTTTTTGTTGAATAACAGAGATCAGTTCAAAAGGATACTTAACTATCTCAGCGCACTTGTTATAATCTGTGCCTTTATGAAGTGCTTCGACACGGTTTGGAACAACTTTTACAACAAGGCGATGCGTGACCCGTTCTGGCATAATGGTAACATTCTTATGGTGGCTATCTATGCGGTGCTCTATATATCCATGGCAAAGACCTTTAACGGCTTCCGTCTTGGATATGATAAGTTCACGGGGCTTTTTGGTTCGCAGGTGCTGGGTGTGCTGGGTGCGAATTTTATAGAATTTATACTCGTTTCTCTTATTGGACGAGGCAGGCTCAACATAGCGCCCATACTTGTTATGACGGTAATTCAGGTGGCCATAGCCTTTGCGTGGAGCTATGTTTTCACTTGGATATATCAGGCGGTATACCCTCCACGGCGAATGATAATCGTTTATGGAAACAAGAACGCTAAGTACCTTGTTTCAAAAATGAGCGTGAGAAATGACAAATACAGGATATGCGCTTCTATAAGCTGTGAGGAGAGCCTTGAGGATATCGAGCGTGAGATATTAAAACACGAGGCTGTTATAATCTCGGATATCCCAAATGACCTGAGAAACAAGCTTTTGAAATTTACTTTTGAAAATTCTATCAGGACTTATATAAACCCTAAGCTGTCAGATATTATCGTAAGGGGTGCGGAGGATTTCCACCTTTTCGATACGCCCCTTTTGCTGGCGAGAAATGACGGCTTGCGCTGGGAACAGCGTGCGGTAAAGAGAACGCTCGATATTTTGTTGTCAGCAGCAGCGCTTGTTATCGCTTCGCCGTTCATGCTAGTGACGGCTATTGCAATAAAGGCTTATGACGGCGGTCCTGTGCTTTATTCTCAGAAAAGGCTCACAACAGGGGGCAGGGTGTTCAAGGTATACAAGTTCAGAAGCATGATAGTTGACGCTGAAAAGAAAAGCGGTGCGACCCTTGCAAAGAAAAATGACAGCCGTATCACTCCTATAGGAAAGTTTATAAGAAAAGTAAGGATAGACGAGCTTCCGCAGCTTATAAACATCTTAAAGGGCGATATGTCGTTTGTAGGACCTAGACCTGAGCGGCCTGAGATCGCGCAGAAGTATGAAAAAACAATGCCTGAGTTCAAATACAGGCTGAAAGTCAAGGCTGGACTTACGGGCTATGCGCAGGTAATGGGAAAGTATAACACCACGCCTTATGACAAGCTGAAGCTTGACCTTATGTACATAGAGCATCAGTCGCTTATGCTTGATCTTAGAATATTCTTTATGACGGTAAAGACCTGCTTTATACCGGAAGCCACTGAGGGCGTAAAGGATTCGGCTCCTCTTGAAACTCACCGTGACAGGATAGAGCATGACAACAGCAAGGACGAAAAGAACAGCGAAGAGATAAAACTGTGATAATATGAAAATGCAGAGGGCGGATCATTTTCGCCCTCTTTTTTGTATTTTGTGTGTAGGGGCGACCTGAGGTCGCCTGTGTTCGGAAATGCAACGTCACACCCAAAGCGAAAAAGTTTGTCTTATTGCAAATTTAGCAGGCGAACAAAGACGGATGAACACTGTTCGACCCTACATTTATTAATAAACGGCAAAAGAGCAGAACGTGAAAATGCGTTCTGCTCTTTTTGCATATATGACTTATGACCCCTAGACCGCCATGGTGGTCTTGAATTTAAGGCTTATTTTGTCTGCGATAAGTGCGATAAATTCGCTGTTTGTGGGCTTGCCCTTGCCTGTGTTTATTGTGTAGCCGAAGAAGCTGTTGAGGGTGTCGATATCTCCTCTGTCCCATGCTATCTCAATGGCATGGCGTATGGCTCTTTCCACTCTGGAGGGCGTAGTTGCGAATTTTTTTGCCACTGCAGGATATAATAGCTTTGTAACGCTTTCAAGCATTTCCTTATCGTTCACGGATTGTATGATAGCTTCCCTGAGATAGTGATAGCCCTTGATGTGGGCAGGGACGCCTATCTGATGGATTATGTCTGTGACGATTATCTCAAGGTTTATGCTTTGCTTGTTTTTCATATAGCTTGAGTCGGAGGATATATCGGTGTCGATATCCAGCATGGACTTTATCCTCTCGCCAAGTATCTTTATGTCGAATGGTTTGAGCATGAAATATGATGCTCCTGCGTTCATGACCTGTGTTTCTATAAATGAGTTCTCATAGGCGCTTGTGATTATAAAAAGCGGTTTCTGATAGGACGAGTTCTGTATCTTTCTGATAAGCTCGATTGCGTCAAGGCTCGGCATCACTGCGTCTGCGATAACAACGTCCGGCTGTTCGTTTTTGATAGCGTCATAGATAGTAAGTCCGTCCTTGGGACGTGTTATCACGAAAAAGCCCATTGCTCTCAGTGAGGAAGCACATGCTACCCCGTACTGTGCCGAATCGTCGCCAATAAGAATTTTGATCTTGTTTGTCATTGTCATTTCCTCCGTCGTATAATCTGTCATTTTTGTTTGAGAGCGTTTGTTTTAACTCCCTTTCACAAGATAAATGATAACACATTTATTTGTTAAATGCAATAGTTTTTTAGAAAAATCGTCAACAAATTATCGACTTATTAATGCAAAGTGTACAAATATCAGTGCGTGAATATGCCAAAACAAGATAATTAAGCATTGTTCGACTGTAGATGATATTTTTCTCTATGCAAAGCCTTTTCATAAATCGACAGCGATCGGCAAAGGTCGCTAACCTGCGTTTTCTATGGTGTTTTCGGCAAGCTCTGAGGTCTTTGAATACATTTCGTCAGCGAAGATACCATAGCCTTTGGCGGTGTCTTCGATAAAAACATGGGTCACTGCGCCCACGAGCCTTCCGTCCTGAATGATAGGCGAGCCGCTCATGCCCTGCAAAATGCCCCCTGTTTTTTCAAGGAGCGTCTTGTCAGTTATTTTGATAACAAGGTCATGCTCGGCAGAATCTGAGAGATTTATCTGCTCGATAGATATCTCATATTCTTTTGGCCCGTCATTGTCAATAGAGGAGAGTATTTTGGCTTTGCCGGGGTGTATCTCCTGACGGAAGCCGAGAGGAAACTCTTTTGCATTTGGGCAAGGGTTTGCATTCAGTGTGCCGAACACGCCGCTTTCGCAGTTTTTCAGGATATCACCTGTGGCGGCGGAGTTTGCAAACTCGCCTAAAAGCTGTCCCGGACAGCCTGAGCGTGACTTGTTGAAGCCTGTGAGGTTTATTTCGCCAACTGTGCCTGCGGAGAGGGGGAGGGGTTCTTTTGTGTCTGCGTCGCATACGGGGTGACCAAGACCTCCGAAAGTTCCGTTTTCAGGGTCATAGAATGTGAGAGTGCCTATGCCTGCGGAGGAGTCACGCACCCACATTCCTGCTTTGTAGCTTCCGTCCTCAAGGCGTGGGCATAGCTTGAAGGTCAGGTCGTTGCTTCCACGCTTTATGTGCACCGAGCAGGCTTCACCATTTGAGCTTCTTATTATCTTTGCAACGTCTGCGTTGCTTTTGACTTTTTCTCCGTCGATAGATACTATAACATCGCCCTCTCTGATACCACAATCTTTGGCAGGGCTTGAAGAATCTACCTTTTGCAGATCGACTACCATTACGCCCTCTGTGAGAAGCTTTATGCCGAATGGCTGTCCGCAAGGATAAAGCATTGGTCTTTCCATTGTCTTTGATTCAACCTCCTTGACTGGCACTGCCCCAAAAAGCATGAGCATATTTTTTGTGTATCGTGACGCTCCTGACGAACCGCCTGACACCGCCACTGTCACCTTGCTTTCGCAGGGCTTTGAGGATATGGTGAAAAAGGAGTTCACGCTAAGCTCGCTGCCCTTTGAAACAAGGTAGAAATCGGGGAGTGTTGTGGAATAAAATCCTATAAGACCAAACAGCCCCAGCAGTATTATCCCTGTGACGCAGGCTGTTTTTTTGAAAAATGACGACATTTTTTTCACGTTCCTTTCTGTTTTTCTTTTCGCTTTTATTGTTGACCTGTCTAGAAATTTAATTCAGCCGTCGGCATAAGTATTATTTGTCTTGGAAAGCCTTTTTCAATTTTATTCTGCCTTCTTAACAGTGCAAAGGAAGAAAATTTCATTTGTATGTGTTGAATTTCGTGGCATACTATGATATAATAAAATATCTGATGAGAACACTATGATACGATAATATTTTAATACATAAAAGAGGTACATTATGTCAAAAAAAGACAGACTTAAAGCACAGAAAGAAAAGCAGGACAGGCTCAGAAAAGAAGCGGAGCTTGAAGAACAGAGAGAGCGTGAGGAAGCCAGAGAAAGGCAGAGCCGCTCGGCGAAAAAGATGATGAAAAAGGCGAAACGCACAAAACCAAACGGTGAGCCTGTTTATTATCTTATTTTGAAGCTTCTTATGATAGTGCCGTTTGCGTATTCGGGATTTTTCTACGGCGGTGTAACTATCGTGGGCATCATGGGCAAGTATATAGAGCCCGTTCCGCCAAAGTGGGTGCTGTGGGCAATGGCGGCAGGCGTTGTTGTCATGTTTGCAGGAATATTGTTTGCGTTTTTCAAAAAATATATCGTTTCCTTTATACTTAGCCTTGGGGGCATGATATCGTTTCTTAAAGCGGGCGGATATCTTATAAAAAGGATACAGGACAAGCTGAGCAATTCGGCTGTAGATCAGTCTTTGCAGAATATGGATAAGGAATATATGTGGAGATTTTATCCTATAATAGGTGTTGCTGTCATATCAGCGGCTCTGCTCATCTGCACTATAATAAGAAAGCTCATTGAGCGGAAAAGACTGCAAAGAGAGAGGGATAACGCCCCTGTCGAGAGCATTATCAACTGATTTTGATCTGCGTTTTTGTTTAAATGTGAGATTTTGCGATATTCTATTGACTTTATGTCATAAAATGATATAATTGAATGAGAATGTTATCAGAGTTTATTTTAAGGCGTTCATTAAGTAGAAAAAGCGGTGAGAATTTTGAAGAAAGCAGTTACACTTATAGATATAGCCAAAGCCTGTGACACAAGTAATGTCACTGTGTCAAAAGCCCTTGCAGGAAAAAGCGGAGTTAGCGACGCTCTCAGAGAGAAAATAAAGCAGGTCGCTGACGAAATGGGTTATGTGGGCGTGAAAAGCACTCAGAACAGGAGAGGCAATACTATCGGTGTGCTTATCCCTTCAAAATTCATCAATCCTAACGGTTCTTTTTATTGGGCGTTGTATAACGCTCTTGTAACAAGGCTCAAAAAAGAAAATATGTACTGCATAATGGAAAATCTCGATCAGGAGGACGAGGACAGGCTCATGCTCCCGCATTGTATCGAGGACAAGCAGGTTTCAGCACTTATTTCACTGGGACAGCTTTCAAAGAATTATGCAAAGCTTCTTAATGACAATGTGAAAGATCTTGTACTGCTTGATTACTATGTGCCGTCCTTAGACTTGGACGCTGTTGTGACAAATGGCTACAGCGGAGGCTACAAGCTTGCTTCATATCTTATAAAAATGGGTCACAAGAAGATAGGATACATAGGAAATAAATTTGCCACAACGAGTATTTTTGACAGATATATGGGCTATGTAAAGGCCATGATAGAGCATGGCTATGAGGTCAACGAAAAGTGGCGTATTGACGATCGTGACAAGCGTGATTTTATCACTATGACTTTCCCTGAGGACGATATGCCAACGGCTTTCGTGTGCAACTGCGACGAGGCGGCATACCGTGCGATAAGACAGCTCCGTGGCATGGGATATAACGTGCCTGAGGATATTTCCATTGTGGGATATGATAACTATTTGATCTCCGAAGTTTCAGACCCGACTATCACGACTATAAACGTTGACGCAGATTATATGGCAGACCTTGCGGTAATGACACTTATGGATAGAATGGAAGAACCTGACGGCAAGCCAAGGATAATAACTATCGAGGGCGATCTCGTTATAAAGGACTCTGTGAAGAGAATATAGTGCGTTTTTATTAGCAAATATAACAAAAAGATCAACATGGCGGTTGCTGATCTTTTTTTATTTTGCTATTGACAAATGAGTAATTTTAAGTTATAATATAACTGTACTTATTAAGTGCACCTTTCTAATCTATGATTTTCTATTGTTTGCGACATGACCCCGTTGGTTGTGTTGGTTGTCTGATCTTGGCGACAGTCTTTGTTAAGACTGTCGCCGTTTCTTTGTGCATTTTTGCTCAAACTCAAGCCCTTGGATTTATGTTTGTTCATAAATTTGCGATTAAAAAGATATTAATTCATAAACAAACACTGACTTAATATTGTTTAAGTTGTGTGCTTAATATTGCTGACGAGAATAAACTAATTTATCTAATAAAATTAAGTTGCCCCGAGGGTTATCAAGTATGAAAGCAAAGAAGATATGTGCCGGTGCAATGGTGCTGCCATACCGCTTTTGCTTTATAGGCAAACAAAAAAGCGATGAGCCTTTTGCAAGGTCATCGCTTTTTTATATAGAGAGTATTGTTATCTTGACTTTGTTGAATTATTCTGCAAGAAGCTTTTCTGCACTTGCAAGCTTAACTGCTGTAGCGAACACGTCGGCTGCAATTTTAAGCTCGTTCTCAGGCGGGAATGTAGGAGCAATTCTGATGTTTGAATCGTCAGGGTCCTTTCCGTAAGGGTATGTTGCACCTGCACCTGTGAGGACTACGCCTGCCTCTTTGCAAAGCTGACAAATTCTCTTTGCACAGCCGTTAAGAGCGTTGAAGCTTATAAAGTAACCGCCGTTTGGCTTCTCCCAGCTTCCGATTCCCAGAGGTGCTATCTCCTTTTCGAGAGTGTCAAGAACTATCTTGAACTTAGGCTTGATTATAGCTCTGTGCTTCTTCATATGCTCCATAAGATTCTCGTATGTGCCGAAGAACTTAACATGGCGGAGCTGATTTATCTTGTCATAGCCGATAGTCTGAACTGTCATCATAGATTTGAGGTACTTGATGTTCTTTTCAGAGGAAGCTATCATTGCAACGCCTGCACCAGGGAATGTTACCTTTGATGTTGATGCGAGCATATAAACTCTGTCAGGGTTGCCTGCCTTTTCACACTCGTCAAGAATGTTGAGAAGTGTGTCAGGCGTATCAGAAAGGTGGTGGATACAATATGCGTTATCCCAGAATATCTTGAAATCCTTAGCCTTTGTCTTCATGGCTGCAAGACGCTTTACTACTTCGTCAGAGTATGTTGTGCCTGTAGGGTTAGCATACATTGGAACACACCATATACCCTTGATAGTATCGTCCTCGGCAACGAGCTTTTCTACCATATCCATGTCAGGACCGTTTTTGTCCATTGGAATGTTTACAAGCTCAAAGCCCATTTTTTCTGTTATAAGAAAATGTCTGTCATATCCCGGAACAGGGCAGAGCCACTTGACTTTTGTATCCTTCCAAGGCTTTTCACCGTCGCCTGTGCCGAAAAGCATGAACTTTGCGATAGTGTCATACATGATGTTAAGGCTTGAGTTTCCGCAAATGATAAGTTCGTCAGGTGTTACGCCGAGCATAGGAGCAAAAAGTGCCTTTGCTTCAGGCAGACCGTCAAGACCGCCGTAGTTTCTGCAATCTGTGCCGTCCTCAGCGAAGCAATCTTCATTGCTCTTTACTGCTGTGAGCAGACCCTCTGTCAGATTGAGCTGTTCGGCAGACGGCTTTCCTCTTGCCATGTTCAGCGACAATCCCTGAGCCTTGAAATCGTCATATTCTTTCTGGACTTCCGCCTTGAATGCTGCCAGTTCCTCTGCAGACATTTCTGTTAGTTTCATATCAATGTCCTCCACTTGTAAATTATAAATTATAGTACACTACTATACAGAACAATTCGGCAAATCCCGACTTTCGCCGCACTCTGCCGAACGTATCTGATATCCTTACTTATATTGTATACCCTTTTCACTACTTTTGCAAGTGCTTTTTATCATTCCTGCAAAAAATCAGAAACTTGCACGAATATGCTTATGCTAATATGACCATTATGGGCAACTTTTATAATTTACATTCAAAACGCTTGCTGATGATCCGTTTTTTTGTTTTGTTAGAACTAACTGAGCCTGCAGATACAGAAAACCGCAGTTTTTTATCGCGATGCAAAAATATGAAACAAGCAAAGTGTTAATAAAATGTTAAATTTAAGAAGAATACGTTTACATTCAAATTCTAAACGTTTTCAGCAAAAATAGGGACTTGAAATTTTTCTTAAAGTATGCTTTAATAGTAACAACGGCGTTTTACCAAAATGGCAAGCCGAATGACATCGCCTTGAATAAGCGGAGGATATATTCGCATATGTATTCGGGGGAAAAATAAAAAGTAATCATTTTTTATATTATGAAAGGTGGATTTTAACATGAGCGTTAAAGTAATCAACGGACAGGCTATCCCAAATATGCCTTGGCAGGATAAGCCGGCTGACTGCAATGAAGTGATCTGGAGAGATAACAGAAACCCTATCATTCCTAGAAATCTTCTTCCTACATCAAACTCTATCTTCAACAGTGCGGTAGTTCCTTTCGAGGGCAAGTTCGCAGGTGTATTCCGTGTTGACGATAAGGAAAGAAACATGGCTCTCCATGCTGGTTTCTCTGAGGACGGTATTCACTGGAACATCAACCCTACAAGGATCATGTTCGAGCAGGCTGAAAAGTCTACAGAAGAAGTAAATCAGTGGGGCTACGGCTATGACCCAAGAGTATGCTTCATCGAAGACAGATATTGGGTAACATGGTGTAATGCATACGGCTGGAAGCCAACTATCGGCGTAGGCTATACATATGATTTCAAGACATTCTATCAGTGCGAGAACGCATTCCTCCCATTCAACAGAAACGGCGTACTCTTCCCAAGAAAGATCGACGGCAAGTATGTAATGTTCTCAAGACCTTCTGACTCAGGTCACACACCATTCGGTGATATGTACATTTCACAGTCGCCTGACATGAAGTACTGGGGCGAGCACAGACACGTTATGGGACCTCTCAAGGGTTGGGAGTCCAAGAAGATCGGTGCAGGTCCTATTCCAATAGAGACAGACGAGGGCTGGCTCTGCTTCTATCACGGTGTTCTTGAGTCCTGCAACGGCTTTGTATACAGCTTCTCAGCTTGTATCCTTGACAAGGAGCAGCCATGGAAGGTTAAGTACAGATGCGGCGAGTATCTCATCAACCCAAGAGAGATCTATGAGTGCGTAGGCGATGTTCAGAACGTAACATTCCCATGCGCAACACTTTGCGACGCTGACACAGGCAGAATTGCTATTTACTACGGCTGTGCTGACACTTGCGTAGGTCTTGCTTACACAACTGTTGACGCTGTTGTTGACTATGTAAAGAGCCATTCTTCTATCTAATTTCGATCTGATAGACTAACAGAATAGTTTACAAAAGAGCAGAACTTCGGTTTTGCTCTTTTTTTGTTGTTAGGACATAAAAAAGACGGCTTTGAAAGCCGTCTTGTGAATTATAACAAATAGATGTGTAAGCAAATGAACGGGACGTCGAGGGCGCTGTCCCCCTACATATAGACGATGTATTTGTGCGGTAGCAATGGTCTATATTTTTTCAGGTGCGTCCTTTTCGTATTCGGCGAATTGCTTTTCCATATCAGCTTCGCTTTCGCCAACTGAGCGCAGTATCTCTTTGAGAAATACTCTGTCCTCAGGCTCTCCTGAAAGCTTTGCACTGTGCTTTTCGTAGAAGTATCTCATTTTAAGCACGCTGATAGGGGAAAGCTCCTGCTTTTCTGCGGCTTCGTATGCAGAGTTCACGTCTGCTATGAAAAAGCCCATGCTGTATTCAGGAGCCTCCTCGCATATAGCTTTAAGCATATCTGCTATAAGATCTTCACGGACGTACACCACTCTGCCTGCAGAGTGGAGCATTCGCATTGTGCTGTTGTAGTCTGATACCCTGAGAGTTTTAAGCTCATCACGGCTCAGACCCAGCCATGAAAGGGCAACGGCTGCTGCAGCCTCAGTGTTGGTTTCATGCAAAGCTTTGACCTTATCTTCTATCTGAGAAAAGGAATAGATATATTTTTGTTCCATATTTATTGCCACCTTATGCCTTTATCTTCCTGTATTCCGCCGGAGAGATGTTCTCGTGCTTTTTGAATACAACATAAAAATACGAGCTGTCGCTGAAGCCTGTTTCCGAAGCTATCTCCGCAACTGTCTTTGATGAGTAGGTAAGAAGCTCCTTTGCGTGGCTTATGCGCACTGTGTTTAAATATTCCATTGGTCTTATGCTGAAATTTTTCTTGAAAAGTCTGCAAAGGTGCTGTTCTGATACCCCTGCCACAGCCGCCATGTCGGCGAGCTTTATAGGCTTTGAATAATTCTCCTCGGTGTATTTCATGACCTTTGCGACGGCTTCGGAATTTACACGGCTCTTGTATGGGAACTTATCGTCTGAAAGCTTGCGGTATTCAAGAAGCATATCGTAAAGCTGTGCGGAGGCATAATAGTTGCCGTATGCCTTGTCGCTTTTTATGGTGTAATATGCGCTGTCAAAAAGCTTGTGCATACGCTCTGCGCCGCAGTTTAAGAAAACATGAAATTTGTTAAGATCCCATTCTTTCAGCAGCTCGAGAGCCTGTTTGCCGTCAAAGCACACCCAGTCAAGATACCATGAATGAGTCATGGCTCTATATTCGTGGGGACAGTGCGGTGGTATATAGAAAATGCTGTCAGGCATTATTTTTACGGTCTTGCCGTCTACCGTTACCTCACCCTCGCCCTCAAGACAGACGAAAAGCTGAGGATAATCATAGCCCTCCGGTCTGCTGACAGGAAACTGCCAGCAGCTCACGCCTATGCCGATGATATAAAATGGCAGAGCTTTTTCAGTTCCTATAATAGGATAGAATTGTTTCTGCATATATTTTTCCCCCATATCTGAAGCAGAAAAAAACTGCAATATATTAACATGATAACTACACATTTTATTATAGCAGTGTCGCAATATGTTGTCAAGCAAAAGAATAAATTGCGATAAAATATGAACCAACTGTTGACTTTTTATCCCAACCGTATTATAATAATAAGGAAATGGTGCGAAAGTGCCAAGTTTTATTTTGTGGGACGTATCTGAAAGGAATTTGTATTATGGAGAACAATGTTATTATTCTTGCCGGCGGACAGGGCAAGAGAATGAAGACCAATATGCCAAAGGCTTTGTGCAATGTTATCGGCGAGCCTATGCTTGAGTGGGTGCTGACAGCCTGCGAGAATGCAGAGCTTGACGATATCTGCGTTGTAAAAGGCTACGAGGGTCAGCAGATAGAGGATTATCTTGCAGCGAGAAAGTCAAAGGCTGATATCTGCACTGTTATGCAGGAAGAGCGACTTGGCACAGGTCATGCTGTTATGCAGGCGGCTGATTTCCTTAAAGCTCACGCTGAGGGAAACACACTTATACTTTGCGGCGATGCTCCTTTTATCGACGCAGAAACTATCAAGGGTGCGCTGGAGCTTCATACTGAAAAGGACTGCGGCGTAACTGTTGTTACATCAAGAGTTGAGAACCCTACAGGCTACGGCAGAATAATCCGCACTGAGAATGGCATTTCAGGAATAGTTGAGCACAAGGACTGCACACCTATGCAGCTTGCTATCACTGAGATAAACTCAGGCTGTTACTGGTTCAAGACGGCTGACCTGCTGGAAGTTCTTTTCGACATCAAGCCAGAGAACGCTCAGGGCGAGTATTATCTTACAGACTGCATCGAGCTGCTTATTGCAAAGGGCAAAAAGGCTGACGCATTTATTTCTGCAAATCCTCATGTTGCGCTTGGTGCAAATGACAGACGTGGTCTGCTTGCACTCAATGATATCGCAAGATATGAGATAATAGGAAAGTGGCTTGACGAGGGTATCGAGTTCTGCTGCACAGACGGTGTTTCTATCGGAAACAATGTTACTATCGGTCATGGAACAAAGATACACAGTGGAGTTATACTTAGAGGAAACACCACTATCGGTGAGAACTGCAATATCGGCAACAACTGCATAATAGAGAACACAACTGTAGGAAACGGCGTAAACCTCAACAACGTTCAGGCTTACGAGTCTGTTATCGAGGACGACGTTAAAATAGGACCTTATGTTCAGCTCAGACCTAATTCACACATCAAGAAGGGTGCGAAGATAGGCGACTTTGTGGAGATAAAGAACTCAACTATCGGCGAATACACAGCGGTGGCACATCTTACATACATCGGCGATTCTGACGTAGGCTCAAATGTAAACTTCGGCTGCGGCGTTGTAACAGTAAACTACAACGGCGACAAGAAGTTCAGAACTGTTATCGAGGACAATGCTTTCATCGGCTGTAACACAAACCTTGTTGCACCTGTAAGAGTCGGCAAGGGCGCATACACAGCGGCAGGCTCTACTATCACAACTGATATCCCTGACAACGCACTTGCTATCGAGCGTGGCAGAGAGACTATCAAAGAGGGCTACGCTGAGAAGAAGCTCAAGGCGAGAACAGAAAAGTTCGAGGCTATCCACGGCAAGTCGGAGGAGAAGTAAGAGCGGATATTAGCTTTGAGTGTGAACGAACAGCCACATGCTTTTGCTTTTCTGCTGATTTTATTCATTTTTTCGTTTGACAAACAAAATCTCATATGCTATAATAAAGCCGACAGTAAAATGTCGGCTTTTGTTTATACCCCGTCTTGCATAAAGACGGGGTTATTGTGCGTGGATAGAATAAGCTGTCGGGGCTGACATATTATAAAAGATAGGAGAATTTACAATGGATATATTCGAGAAATTGAAGAAATTGTCTGCCGAGAGGGAAACGGCTATGGGCAAGCCTGAGTATATTATCGTGGGGCTTGGCAATCCCGGCGTGGCTTATGAGAATACTCGCCATAACGCAGGCTTTCTTGCGGTGGCGGCTATGGAAAAGAAATACGGCTTTTCGGTGAATACACATAAGTTCAAGGCTCTTGTGGGACGTGCCGTTATAGGTGGAAAAAGCTGTCTTGTCATGAAGCCTGAAATTTTCATGAACAATAGCGGTGAGGCTGTCAGCGACGCTATGGATTTTTATGATATACCGCTTGAAAATGTTGTCGTGGTCTATGACGATATTTCACTTGATGTGGGCAAAATGAGGATACGCAGAAATGGTTCGGCTGGGGGTCACAATGGCATAAAAAGCATTATCGCACTGTGTGGCGGTCAGGATTTCCCAAGGGTAAAAATAGGCGTGGGCAAAAAGCCTCACCCTGATTACAACTTGGCTGACTGGGTGCTTTCAAGATTCACTGACGAGGAAATGAAAAAGCTTTCTGATGTGGATAAAAACACCTGCGAGGCTGTGGAGCTTATGGTGCAGGGCAAGATAAACGAAGCTATGAACAAGTTCAATTAGGGACAATTTTTGACCGACATATTGATAAAGACAAATATCGGGACGTCGAGGGCGCCGTCCCCTACAGTTATATTGTTATTAAAACTTTTTTTCGGAGAACAGCAAGATGAATATTTTTTATGAAATGGCGAGCCGTCTTGGCTTTTATAAAGATGTGAAAAACTGCCTGCTCAAAGGGTTTACCCCTTGTGCGGTCACGGGCGTTTCAAATATACACAAGGCTCAGACCGCAATGGCTCTCAGCAGGCTTTCCCCTTGCCTTGTTATATGCGACGATGAAGCGTCTGCCATTAGAATGACCGGGGATATAAACGAAATGGCTGGGGAACAGCTTGCCTGCGTTTTTCCTGCAAAAGACCTGAACTTTGCATACATGGAGGGCGTTTCAAGAGAATATGAGCACAAAAGGCTGGAGGCTCTCTCACTTATCACTCAGGGCAAGTGCAAGATAATCGCCGCAAGCATGGAGGCTTGCTTGCAGGGAACTATTCCGCAGGATAAGCTGAAAGAGTTTTCCTTTGAGATAAAAACAGGGGGCGAACTGAGCCTTGAGGAGCTTACAAGCAAGCTTCTTGCGGGCGGTTATACAAGAACAGATCAGGTGGAGGGTCAGGCGCAGTTTTCTGTGAGAGGCTCTATCGCCGATATTTTCCCTGTGCAGGAGTCACGCCCTGTGAGAATAGAGCTTTGGGGCGACGAGGTTGACTCTATATCATATTTTGATCCTGAAAGCCAAAGACGTACCGACCCTATAGACGAGATAACGGTTTTCCCTGCCTTGGAGATAATTTTCCCTGACACTGATGACCTTGTGACAAAGCTTGAAGCCTTGTCGAAGTCTGTCCGTGGAAACCGTACCGATAAGATAAGAACGAATATTTCAAGGGATATAGAAACGGCTCAGAGCGGTATCACCCTCACAAATCTTGATAAGTATTATACTGTGTGCTATGACAAGCTCACAACAGTGTTTGATTACTTTGAGAGCGGTGTTTGCCTTGTGTCGGAGTATACGAACTGTATCGAAAATGGCAAGGCGGCTCTTGCTCAGCTTTCAGAGGATATGAAGCTCCTTTATGAGGACGGCATACTTTTCAGAAAGCTGGAGGGTTTTTATCTTGATATACCGCAGGCGGAGCTTAAAATAACACAAATGAAGTCGGTGTTTCTTGACAGCTTTATGCGTTCTAACAACGGCGTGAAGTTCAAAAAGCTTATCAATACCGACTGCCGACAGACGGCGGCTTGGGGCGGTAATATCATAAATCTTGAAGAAGAACTGAAAAATCTCTGCTCTCAGGGGTATTGCACTGTTGTGCTGGCAGGCTCGGAAAAGACGCTTCCTATTATAAATAAAGACCTTAATGATGCTGGCATCTCTGCGGAGATCCTCACTGAGGACAGCGAGATAATAAAGGGTAAAGTATATCTGCGCACGGGCTGTCTGTCAGGCGGCTTTGATTATCCTGATATAGGCTGTGCGGCTATCACTCAGATGAAAGCCATGAGTGCAAAGAAGCGTAAATCCCGTCACAAGGCAGGAGAAGAGATAAAAAGCCTTTCGGATATACAGACAGGCGATCTTGTTGTTCACGCTATGTACGGCATAGGCAGATTTTCAGGAATAAAAAATATAGAAACGAACGGTGTAACAAAGGATTATATCACCATAAAATATGCAGGCACGGACGTGCTTTATGTGCCTGTTACTCAGCTTGACCTTGTGTCAAGATATATAGGTCCTAGAGATGACGGGGCAGTGAAGCTCAATAAGCTCAACTCTATGGAGTGGACAAAGACACGAAACAAGGTAAAGTCTGCCGTAAAGGATATGGCGGAGGAGCTTACAAAGCTTTATGCTCAAAGACAAATGGCAAAGGGTTTTGCTTTTTCCCCTGACAACGATTGGCAGGCGGATTTTGAGGAGCGTTTCGACTATCAGGAAACCGACGACCAGTTAAGATCTATACAGGAGATAAAGACGGATATGGAAAAGCCGTCCCCAATGGACAGACTTCTCTGCGGAGATGTGGGCTTCGGCAAAACGGAGGTGGCTCTCCGTGCGGCGTTCAAGTGTATGCTCGATAACAAGCAGGTGGCTATACTTGTGCCAACAACTGTTCTTGCATGGCAGCATTATCAGACGGCGATAAAAAGATTTGAGCATTTCCCGGTGAAGGTGGAGCTTTTGTCGAGATTTAGAAAGCCAAAGGAGCAACAGCAGATAATAAGAGAGCTTAACCGTGGCACTATCGACCTTATAATAGGCACGCACAGGCTTGTGCAGAAAGACGTCAAGTTCAAGGACTTGGGTCTTGTTATCATAGACGAGGAACAGCGTTTTGGTGTTGCCCATAAAGAAAAGTTCAAGGAAACTTTCAAGGGCGTTGATGTGCTTACACTTTCGGCTACCCCGATACCAAGAACTCTTAACATGGCAATGAGCGGTATCAGAGATATGTCGGTCATAGAAGAACCGCCTATGGACAGACACCCTGTTCAGACTTATGTAATAGAGCATAATATGGGCGTTATAGCGCAGGCTATAAGCAAGGAGCTGCGACGTGGCGGTCAGGTGTATTATATCCACAACAGGGTGGAAACTATCATGATGACCGCAAATAAGCTTCAGGAAATGCTCCCTGACGCAAGAATAGCGTTCGCACACGGACAAATGCCCGAGGAGGAGCTGTCGGAAATATGGCGGCAGCTTTGCGACAGAGAAATAGATATCCTTGTCTGCACCACCATAATCGAAACAGGTGTTGACGTGCCGAATGTAAATACACTTATAATAGAGGACGCTGACAGATTAGGACTTTCACAGCTCTATCAGCTCCGTGGACGTGTGGGAAGATCAAACCGCCGTGCTTTTGCGTACTTCACTTTCAGACGCGGCAAGGTACTCACGGAGGTAGCGGCAAAAAGGCTTGATGCAATAAGAGAGTTCACACAGTTCGGCTCAGGCTTCAGGATAGCGTTGCGTGACCTTGAAATAAGAGGTGCAGGCTCTATACTCAGCGGAAAACAGCATGGACATATGGAGGCGGTGGGATATGATATGTATCTGCGACTTCTAAATGAGGCTATAGCTGAACAAAAGGGAGAGGCTCTGCCACCGTCACCTGAGGATTGTTTGGTGGATATATCCATAGACGCATTTATACCTGACCATTATATAGAAAATCTGTCACAGAGGATAGATTGCTATAGGAAGATAGCTTCCATAGGCAATGAGGAGGATTCCAGGGACGTTATCGACGAGCTTATAGATAGATACGGCGACCCACCGAAATCGGTGCTGGGATTGGTGAACGTTGCACTTACGAGAAATACTGCTTCAAAGCTTGGCATAAAGGAAATAACACAAAGAGGGGATAAGGTGCTGTTCTTTGTGAAAACCGCAGAGGTGGAGCAGATACAAGCGTTGTATGGAGCTTATAAGAATAGGATACGTTTCTTTGACGGAGATAAGCCGTATTTTGCAGTGACATTGGAGAAAAAGCAGAAAGCGGCGGAATTAATGGCGGAAACGGTAAGATTAATGAGGAACGAGGAGTGAGGAATGGCGGAGCCATACCGAGTAAATCATTAACACAAAACAGAGGAAACTCCTAGCAAAGTGACAGCTGAGCGACGCACAGTTGTCACTTTTTGTATCAAAGGAACAAAGGAGCAAAGCAAAATGGACAAAAAGAGATAAGAAAAGGGAAATAAAGTGTAAAAAAAGCAGAAAGCGAAAAAAGGGGTTGACAAAAAGGCATAAAAGTGATAAAATAAACAAGTCGCCTCGAGAGAGCGCGATAAAGGAAGAAGCGAAACGAAGGTAAAAGGTTCGGGAGAACAGAAGAGACCAAAGGAGTAGCTCAAAAAGAATTTCATAAAAAGTTCACAAAGAAAAGTCTTGACAAAGCTTAGCTAATATGATATAATAGATAAGCTGATTTAAGACAG
>ENA-OQEY01000054-OQEY01000054.1-human-gut-metagenome-genome-assembly--contig:-NODE-54-length-113370-cov-8.446744_pt1 | contig 113370 bp, 90 predicted proteins | sample MGYA00242801_ERZ504647 | MGnify/ENA primary metagenome ERZ504647 (study PRJEB26092, sample SAMD00036204) | human gut metagenome | host: Homo sapiens | study: EMG produced TPA metagenomics assembly of... | reverse complement strand
ATTCCATTGCATTACAGCAGTCTTTGCGGGATCTCGACCGGGGATTTGTGAATTTCTTTCAGAAACGGGCTTCCTATCCAACCTTCAAAAGTAAACATAACCGGTTCCAGTCATACAGAACGGTAAATCAAAAAGATAATATTCGTATTGTGGGAAGATATATCAAACTTCCGAAACTTGGATTTGTTAAAATACGGCAGTCGATGGAAGTGGAAAAGATTAATCACGTGATCATTGAGCACACACCGGCTGGAAAATATTTTGCGGTTTTAAATGTTGATTTTGAACCGGAACCACGCTCAAATGCTGGCGGAACGATAGGGATTGATGTCGGAATCAAAGCGTTCTACTCCGACAGTAATGGAAATACGGTATCAAATCCCAGATATCTGGAACGCTCAATGCGAAAACTCATAAGAGAACAGCGCAGGCTTTCCCGAAAACAAAAAGATTCCCATAACCGCGAGAAGCAGCGGATCAGGGTGGCAAGAGTGTATGAGAAAGTAACCAATCAGCGGAATGATTTCCTGCAGAAACAGTCAACGATGCTGGTGCGTGAAAACCAAACCATCTGTATTGAAGATCTGAATGTTAAGGGGATGATCCGGAATCATAAACTGTCAAAATCGATAGCGAGTGTTTCCTGGGCAAAATTTTTTGAAATGCTGGAATATAAAGCTGGCTGGTATGGAAATGAAATTCACAGAGTACCAACGATGTATCCGAGCAGTCAGACCTGCAGCTGTTGTGGCTACAGAAATCCACGGATAAAAAATCTGGGCATTCGTATCTGGGAGTGTCCCAAATGCCATGCGGTTCATGACCGGGATACGAATGCAAGTATCAATATTCTGAAAAAAGGACTGCAGATGCAGTCTGCATAAAGATAAAAACTGTACCGTAGGGCATACGGGAACAGTATAAATATAGCTTGTGGACACTGTGTAAGACATTGCAGTACCGTAAGGTGTTTGCCAATGCAGTAGTGGGAGAAGCAAGAATCCCCCTGCTTTAGCTGTGGGGAGTGTCAACAGAAGGACATCTACACAGGAGAGCAGTGGCTGGAGATCATGCCGCAAAAAGCATCCAAAGCGCAGGCTGCTTTGCAGCTAAAACAAAAACTGGAATGTGACAGATTAGTTGTTTTTGGTGATGGAAATATCTCCAAAAAATATCTATTTCCAAATCAACTGTTTTATGATATCATATAGCTTAACCTGCGGAAAATGGAGGTTATAAGACATGAATCATATTGAAGAAAAGATCATTCAGACTATAGATGAACATAGAGAAGAAATCATAGCTCTTGCGAAGGATATCCAGAGCCATCCGGAGCCGGGATTTTATGAGGAGAGAACAGCCGCACATGTTGCGGCTTTTTTGCGTGGCCTGGGACTCCGTGTACATGGGGGACTTGCACGCACAGGGGTTCGTGCTGAGTGGATGGAACAGGACGGACCGAACGTTACTATTATCGGAGAACTTGACGCCATCGGATGTAAGTCGCATCCGATGGCTGATCCCGTTAACGGGACAGCACATGCATGCGGACACCACGCACAGATTGCAGCCATGATCGGCGCAGCATTGGCACTGACCAATGAGGAGGTTCAAGCCTCTCTGTCTGGGTCCGTATCTTTTTTTGCCGTTCCGGCGGAAGAATACATTGATGCAGATAAACGTGCACGGCTTCGTAAAGAAGGAATCGGCTTTCCTGCATCCGGAAAAAGCGAGCTGATCCGTCTTGGAGAATTTGACCATTCTGATATTATTATGACAACACATGTGCACATGATGCCGGTGGAGGAAGACTTCTACCTGGGAAATGCAGCTTGCAACGGATTTTCCGCAGAACGAGTGACAGTAAGAGGAAAAGCCGCACATGCAGCCATTGATCCATGGGATGGTGTCAATGCATTAAGTATTACTTCCAGTGCCATCCAGATGATGGGACTGATGCGGGAAACCTTCCGGGAGGAAGACCATGTGCGTCTTCACAACGTGATCCGAAAAGCCGGAGATGTGATCAATGCAGTTCCGGACGAAGCGGTGATCGAAACAAAAGTCCGTGCAGCGTCTCTGGATGCGATCCGGGCAACACAGGAAAAAATGGACCGTGCCTATGACGGAGCTGCCTATGCATTCGGTGGTACGATCGAAAGAGAACCGCTTCAGGGATATATGCCGATCCTGCACAGAGGTGCGGATAAAGTGATGGAAGAATCCGTAAAGCTTCTGGATGCTTCATACCGATGTTCAAAGCCGGCAGATTTTAACAACGCCTGTACCGACGTAGGAGACCTGACCCATCTGTTTCCAGTGCTGAATTTTACATTCGGAGGATTTGCGGGAAAACTCCATGGAGCAGATTTTAAGATCATGGATGAAGAACTGGCATATATCAAACCAGCCAAGCTTCTGGCACTGACTACGTATCGTCTTCTTTGTGATCAGGCAAAAGAAGCAAAAAAAATCTGTCGGGAATTTAAACCTGTATTTAATAAAGAAACTTATTGTCAGTATATACGAGATAATTTTCATGAAAATGAGTAGTTAACCTAATCAGGAGAATCCCCTGCGAGAGTACAATAAGCAATCTTATATCAGGAAAGTCCCATGCAGGGGGCGGATATCATAGCAAACAGAAGGAGAACTAAATGTCCGAAATTTCATTAGAACTGAAAAACATAAAAAAGAGCTTCCAGGAAGGTGAGGACGTCCTAGAAAGCATCTGTCTTACAGCAAAAAAAGGAGAATTTGTCACTCTGCTGGGGTCTTCCGGCTGTGGAAAAACCACCACACTGCGGATCATTGCAGGCCTGGAACAGCCAGATTCCGGCCAGGTTTTTCTGGATGGAAAGGATGTGACATCCCTGGAACCGAATCAGCGCAATGTGAACACAGTGTTCCAGAATTATGCACTTTTTCCCCATATGAATGTAGCAGATAACATTGGATATGGGCTGAAATTGAAAAAAACATCGAAAGCGGAGATCAGCAGAAGAGTCAAAGAAATGCTGGAGCTTGTTCAGCTTCCGGGTTTTGAGAGGCGTAAGCCGTCAGAGCTTTCCGGCGGTCAGCGCCAGCGTGTGGCCATAGCCAGAGCACTTGTGAACAATCCGGAGGTACTTCTTCTGGACGAACCCCTTGGTGCGCTGGATCTGCAGCTGAGGCGTGCCATGCAGCACGAGCTGAAGCGCCTGCAGAAGAAGCTGGGGATCACCTTTATCTATATCACTCACGATCAGGAAGAAGCCATCAACATGTCTGATACGATCGCTGTGATGAACCACGGTCGCTTTGAGCAGATTGGGACGCCGGATGAGATCTATAATCATCCGAAGACCAGCTATGTGGCAACCTTTGTTGGAAATGCCAATATCCTGACCGGTATTGTGGAAAGCATTGCGGAAGAGGAGATTGACGGTACTTCCGCTCAGATCACCGTAAGAACTGATGCCGGAAAAGTAAAAGTATCAATGAACACCGCAGCCAAATCTGACAGAGGATTTTTTCCGCAAAAAGGAGAAAAGGTTACTATTGCAGTAAGAAGCGAAAATATCCGGTTTGAAGAAAATAAAAAAATTGCACAACAAAGCACGCCAAATTGCACATCAGAAAACATACAAAAGAATGTACAGGAGCCCGCAGAAAAAAACGCAGATGACAGCTGCGATGGCTTAACCGCCGAAGTCATTGAAAAAACCTTCGCCGGCGGCCAGCTCCGTGTTGTTTTGAAAACTTCGGAAGGTCAGGAAATCGTGGCAAGCCGTTATGGAATTGATACAAATGTCAGTGTAGGAGAAAAGGTGCGCTGCTGTTTTCTTCCTACAGAGGCAGTGCTGGTAGATCGGGAAGAAAGATCAGAAGAAGTATTGCCGGATCAGTCAGGTCCCTGTGCAGGAGGTACCCATGCGTAAGCACAGAGCAGGCTCCGTATGGATGATCCTGCCGCTGTACCTTTTTACACTGATCTTCGTCGCACTGCCTCTTCTGTATGTAGTTGCACTGAGCTTTTCCACAGCAGACGGCGGCTACGGCGTGAACTGGAAATTTACTCTGGATAATTACAAGCAGATCCTGGAGCCTGTATACCTGCAGACCTTTACGGGATCCTTCCGCCTTGCGCTCACCAGCACTTTGATCATCTGTCTGGTGGGCTACCCCTTCGGATACTTTATGGCAAAGCTTTCCGGGGGCAAAAAGAAGCTGGCCATGCTTTTCCTGATGCTGCCTTTCTGGGTGAATTCCCTAATCCGTCTTTATGGCTGGATCATCATTCTACAGAAAAAGGGCCTTCTGAATTATCTGCTGATGAAGCTTGGCATCATCCAGGAGCCCTTAAAAATCCTATACAGCTATCCGGCAATCGTGATCGGTATGATCTATGTATTGCTGCCGTTTATGGCACTGTCCGTATATTCCAGTGCGGAAAAGCTGGACTGGTCCCTTGTGGAAGCTGCCAGAGACCTTGGAGCCAGCAGATGGAAGGCCTTCTGGAGCGTCACCTTTAAGCTGACTTTGCCGGGACTTCTTTCCGGAGTGATACTTACCTTTATTCCGTCTATGGGTCTGTTTTTTATTGCGGATATCCTGGGCGGAAACAAGATCGTACTTGTGGGAAGTCTGATCCAGGAGCAGATGACAAGAGGCAATAACTGGCCCTTTGCCGCAGCACTGGCTGTGGTACTGATGATACTGACAACTCTGATGATCGTATTATATCGGAAGCTTACCAATGTGAAGGAACTGGAGGGAATCGGATGAAAAAGAACTCAAAGCTTTCAGGACTGTACCTGGGAATCCTGTTTTTCCTTATGTATCTGCCCATTGGTGTGGTAGTGGTATTTTCGTTTAATGAAGCAAGACTTCCGGTGCGCTTTACCGGATTTTCCCTGAAATGGTATCAGGAACTGTTTCAGGACAGGGATCTGATCCAGGCATTGAAAAACAGTCTGATCCTGGCGGTGTCCAGCTGTGGGGTATCTGCAGTGATCGGAACACTGGGGGCTGTAGGACTTTCCAGGATCCACTGGAAAACAAAAGGGGTGATGGAGTATATTTCCATTCTGCCTCTGATGATCCCGGAGATCATTCTGGGAATGGTACTGATGGCATTTTTCTATATGCTGAACCTGCCATTTGGAATGCTGACACTTCTGATCGGACACACGGTTTTCTGCGTGCCCTATATTTTGATGGAGGTAAAAGCAAGGCTTGTGGGAATGGATCCGTCCCTGGAAGAGGCAGCCAGAGATCTTGGTGCCGGTTCCTTTCGGGCCTTCTGGGACATTACCCTGCCGCTGATCATGCCGGCTGTTATATCCGGCTCTCTGCTGGCCTTTGCCATGTCCATGGACGATGTGGTGATCAGTATTTTTGTAACCGGGCCACGTGTATCCACGCTGCCGATAAAAGTTTATACACAGATGAAAACAGGCGTTACGCCGGAGATCAATGCACTTTGTACCATAATGCTGGGAGTGATCCTTCTGGTACTGGCAGTATATCTGATCGCAGGAAAACGCGGGAAGGGGAATATAAAAGATGAGCAATAAACTGATCGAGTTAAAAAATCTCACAAAAAACTTTGATGACCAGCAGGTGCTCCGGGGCATTAATCTGGACATTCACGAAAACGAATTCCTTACGCTTCTGGGACCCAGCGGCTGTGGAAAGACAACAACCTTAAGGATCATTGCCGGCTTTGAGGAGCCAAGCGGCGGAGAGGTACTGTTTAACGGAATTGAGATCTCCAAGCTGCCTCCATATAAAAGAGAGATCAACACAGTATTCCAGAAATATGCATTGTTTCCGCATCTCAATGTTATGGACAATATCGGTTTCGGCCTGAATCTGAAAAAGGTAGATAAATCTGTTATTGAGCAGAAGGTAAAAAGAATGCTGAAAATGGTAGGGCTGGAAGGCTTCGAAAAAAGAGATGTTACACTTCTTTCCGGTGGACAGCAGCAGCGAGTTGCCATTGCCAGAGCTCTTGTCAATGAGCCGAAGGTGCTTCTGCTGGATGAGCCACTCGGCGCACTGGATGCCAAGATCCGTAAGCAGATGCAGATCGAGCTGAAAAAGATCCAGAGAGAGGTAGGGATCACCTTTATCTATGTTACCCATGACCAGGAGGAGGCACTTTCCATGTCTGATACGGTAGTAGTCATGAACAACGGTGAGATCCAGCAGATTGGCAGCCCGACAGATATCTATAATGAGCCGGAGAACCGTTTTGTTGCCGGCTTTATCGGAGAGTCCAATATTATAGAAGGAATAATGATCAGGGATTTCCTTGTGGAGTTTGATGGCTTCCGTTTTGAATGTGTAGACAAAGGATTTGAGGACAACGAAGCCATTGAGGTTGTTCTCCGCCCGGAGGATCTGGATATTGTGGAACCGGATCAGGCCAAGATCAGAGGAACGGTACGGAACATTACGTTCAAGGGCGTGCATTATGAGATCCTGGTCGAGACGGAGCTTCGCACATACATGGTGCACACTACCGATTATGCAGAAGTGGGACGTGAAGTGGGACTGAAGTTTGGTCCTGAGGATATCCATGTTATGTGCAGAATGGGAGGATACTAATGAAACAGTTTAAGCATCTGATCAAGCCGTATATCATCTGGGCTTCGATCCTGATCGTGGTACCATTGATCCTGATCGTGCTTTATGCATTTACCTCAGATGGAAATGAAGTTCTGACCCTGCATTTTACATGGGCGAATTTTGCAAAATTTCTGGAAGCTACATATTTAAGTGTTATTCTGAAATCCTTCCGCCTGGGTATCCTGACCACACTGATCTGCCTGGTCTGCGGATATCCGCTGGCATACATTATCTCCAAATATTCCGAAAAGGTGCAGAGCTTTCTGATCCTTATGGTCACCATTCCCATGTGGATCAACATGCTTCTCCGTACCTATGCATGGATGAACATTCTTTCTGACAATGGTCTGGTGAACAACCTTCTGAAAATGCTGGGAATCTCACCGATCACCATGATGTATACAGATTTTTCCGTTATCGTGGGCCTTGTTTGTAACTTTATGCCCTTTATGATCATTCCGATCCATACATCCTTAAGTAAAATGGACAAGTCACTGATCGAAGCGGCCAACGACCTTGGTGCCAATCCATTCCAGACCTTCTGGAGGATCACCTGGAAGCTTTCCATGCCAGGTGTGGTCAATGGTATCATGATGGTATTCCTTCTGTCCATATCAACCTTCGTTATTCCGAAGCTTCTCGGCGGCGGCCAGTACATGCTGATCGGTAATCTCATCGAGTCACAGTTTATTTCTGTAGGTGCCTGGAACTTCGGAAGTGCCATTTCTCTGATCCTGGCAGTGATCATCCTGATCTTTATGAGCCTGATGAAGAAGATGGATACTCAGGACGATTAAAGGAGGCAGGAGATGAAAAGAAAAAATACCATATTTTCAAAATTATATGTAGTGCTGTGTCTGGCATTTTTTTACCTGCCGATCCTTGTGACCATGATCTTTTCCTTTAACTCATCCAAGTCCCTGACCAGATTTACAGGATTTTCCCTGCGCTGGTACGGAGAGCTGATAAACAACATGGAGATCAGTAAGGCAGTTTATGTTTCGGTCACAGTGGCAATTCTGGCAACTGTTATTTCCACAGTGCTGGGAACCATCACAGCCATCGGACTTTCAAAATCCAGAAAGGTGCTGAAGGAGATGGTCCTTACCATCAATAACTTTCCAATTCTGAATCCGGAGATCGTAACCGCGATTGGTCTGATGCTGCTGTTTTCTTCGCTGGGAATGACGAAAGGCTATCTGACCATGCTGCTGGCACATATCGCATTCTGTACGCCCTATGTGATCACCAGTGTATATCCGAAGGTGCGAAGCCTGGATCCGAACCTTGCCAATGCAGCCATGGATCTTGGTGCAACGCCATATCAGGCACTTACCAAGGTTATCGTGCCCATGATCAAAGAAGGGATTTTTGCGGGAGCGCTCCTGGCCTTTACCATGTCCTTTGACGATTTCGTAATTTCCTACTTTGTTTCCGGAAACGGAGTAAAAAATATATCCATTGTTGTATATAATATGACAAAGCGTATCAATCCCACTATCAACGCCCTTTCTACTATTGTGATCGTGGTCATTGTACTGGTGCTTCTTTTTGCAAATCTGATCATGCCGAAGCTTCAGGCCTCCACCGTGAAAAAAATGGATCCGAAAAAAAGAAGGATCGTTGCGGTTGTCACAGCTGCTGCGGTTGTTCTGGTATTGGGAAAGTGGACGCTCGTAAGCCAGGGAAACCACGTGCTTCGTGTATATAATGCCGGAGAATATATGGACCTGAGTCTTCTGGACAAATTTGAGAAGCAGTATAACTGTACTGTTGTATATGAAACCTTCGAGTCCAATGAGATGATGTACACCAAGCTGGCCAGTGGTGAAACCTACGATGTTCTGGTTCCGTCAGATTATATGATCGAAAGACTGATCAAGGAGGAATATCTTCAGGCCCTTGACTGGAAAAAGATCCCAAACAGCAAAAATCTTCTTCCCGAGGTACAGAATAAGGACTATGATCCGGGAAATCGTTATTCCTGTCCGTATTTCTGGGGAACTGTAGGAATCCTTTATAATAAGAATGTAGTCTCTCAGGAGGATCTTGACAAAGAGGGCTGGAATATTCTCTGCGATGAAAAATATAAGGGAGATCTTTATATGTATGATTCCGAAAGGGATTCCTTTATGATCGCCCTGAAAGCACTGGGATATTCCATGAACACAAAGAATCTTGACGAGATCCAGCAGGCTTATGAGTGGCTGATCAACCAGAGAGATACCATGGATCCGATCTATGCAGGTGATGATGTGATCGACAACATGATCTCAGGAAACAAGGCAATGGCGGTTGTTTATTCCGGAGATGCTTCCTATATTATCAGCGAAAATCCGGAGCTTGGCTATTATACTCCGCAGCAGGGAACCAATACCTGGTATGATGCCATGGTCATCACCAAGGACTGCAATGAAGTAGATCTGGCTCATGAGTTCATCAATTTTATGCTGGATGATGAAAATGCTCTTTCCAATACCGAAGAAGTAGGATATACTTCTACTGTAAAGAGTGCATTCGAGGAGATGAAGAACGGAACTTATGAGGGAATTTCTTCCTATATTCCGCAGATCGACAATCCAAAGAATGAGATCTTCGGATACCAGAAGCCAAAGATCAAGCAGAAATTCGCAGAGCTTTGGACAAAGGTAAAAGCAAAATAACAAGACGTCAGAGAGAGACATGAAGGAGGTTCTATGAGATCAAAAAAAGCAGCAGCGATCATGTTATGTGCGGTACTTGGAACATCTATGATAACAGGTGTCAGTGTCAGTGCAAAGGATAAGGATGAACTGGTACTTTATACATGGGACGGAATGTTTCCGCAGGAAGTGCTGGATGATTTTGAAAAAGAAACAGGGACCAAGGTGGTATATTCCAACTTTGATACCGATGAGACCATGCTTGAGAAGCTTTCCCAGGCAAAGGGCGGCGATTACGATGTGGTAATTGCAGATGATTACATTATCGACAGCGCGGTAAAAGAGGGACTTGTCCAGAAGATCGACAAGGATACCGTTTCCAATTTTAAGAACATCAACCCCCTTTATCAGGGACAGTTTTATGATCCGGATGACGAATATACAGTACCTTACGGAGCAGGAATCCCACTGATCGTTTATGATCCGGAGCAGGTAGATATCGACATTAAAGGATACAAGGATCTCTGGGATAAGTCTCTGGAGGACAGCATTGCCATCGTAGGTAATTACCGCGTGATCTGTGGCATCACACAGCTTTCCATGGGAGAGAGCATGAACGAAGAAGATGTAGCCGTGATCGACAAGACCGGTGAGAAGCTGAAAGAGCTGGCACCGAACATTCGTATGATCCAGGATGACAATACACAGAATGCCCTTCTCAACGGAGAGGCAAGTGTGGCATTTCTTTATACATCACAGGTAACACAGGCACTGAAGGATAATCCGGATCTTAAGGTGGTTTATCCGGAGGAAGGTCTTGGATTTGGTATTATGGGAATGTTTGTGCCAAGTGAAGCACCGAATGCGAAGGCTGCCAATGAATTTATCAATTATATCCTGGAGCCGGAAGTATCTGCACAGTGCATCAACTATATCGGATACTACAATACAAACAAGGCAGCAGATGATCTGGTAGACGAGAACCTGGTTGTTCCGGACAGCGTGACAAAGGGTGAGATCGTACAGAATGTAAGCCAGGAAGCAGAGCAGGAATACAATAAGATCTGGACAGAGTTTAAAGCTGCCTGCGATTAAGCAGACGAACCAGTAAGGGGGTTTTTCAGGTGGAGATATACAAAGGCACATCCGCTTTTTCCGGAATAGCCATTGGAAAAATACTGTATTACCACAGAGGCGAATATCAGATCCGTCAGTCCATGGTAGACAATGTAAAAAAGGAGCTGGATCGTCTGGATAATGCAAGAACAGCGGTAAAGAACCAGATCCAGCATATGTATAAAAACGGAGCACCCCTCCCCAAAGAGCAGGAGCTGACCTTGAAACGTCAGCTGAAGCTCTTAAGTGGCGGCAGCTTCCAGCGGGCCGTAGAAAGCATGATCACGACAGAAAAGGTCAGTGCAGCTTACGCAGTCCAGACAACCAGGGATGAGCTTGCAAATGTGTTCCGCAAGCTGGAGGACGAGGCTGTCAAAGAACAGATCGAAAATATCAGGGAGATCTCCGAGCTGCTGATCGGCGCCATGGGTGGCTCCCATGCACGGATCAATCTGGGAGATGAGCCGGTGATCCTTGCAGCAGAGCAGCTTTCCCCCAATGAACTTCTGGAGATGAACAAAGCCAGTCTTCTGGCGGTAGTCATGCATCAGGGGTCTGTTATTTCCCATGTATCGATCATGGCAAAATCCATGGAAGTCCCCACCCTGGTCGAGGTGGAGATACAGAAAGAATGGGATGGCCATATGGCTATTGTAGATGGGTATACAGGAACACTGTATATCGATCCGGAGCCGGAGCTTCTTAAGGAATATGAGATCCGTCATGCAGCAGATAAGGAAGAGCGGGAAGAACTTTTGAGACTTCGGAACCAGAAGGATATCACAGCCGATGGCAAGGAGATCAAGCTTCTGGCAAACATCGGAAATCTGGATGATCTGAATACGGTTCTTTATTACGGAGCAGCAGGTATCGGCCTTCTTCGAAGTGAATTCCAGTATCTCGGAAGAGAGAATTATCCAAGAGAGAATGAGCTGTTCCGTGCCTATAAAAAAGTAGCCGAGGATATGGATGAACGTCCGGCAGTGATCCGTACCGTGGACCTGGGGGCAGACCGTCAGGCAGAATATATGGCAATTCCTGATGAGGTCAATCCTATGATGGGAAACCGCGGCATCCGTCTCTGCCTTGATCGCAAAAAAATGTTTAAAGCGCAGCTTCGGGCTATTTACCGTGCAAGTGCCTATGGAAATATCAACCTGATGTATCCGATGATCACGTCCGAGGATGAGCTGGATGAGATCGAGAAGCTGATCCGTGAGGTAAAAAAGGGCCTGGATGAGAAGAATATTCCTTACAAAAACATCCGTACCGGAATTATGATCGAAACACCGGCAGCGGTCATGATCAGTGAAGAACTTGGAAAACGTGTGGATTTTCTGAGCCTTGGAACCAATGACCTGACCCAGTATACCCTGGCTATGGACCGGCAGAATCTTCTTTTGAAGGATAAATACAACGATCATCATCCGGCGCTTGTAAAGATGATCCGCATGGTAACAGAGGCAGGACATAAGTCAGGATGTGAAGTTTACATATGCGGAGAGCTGGCAGCAGATTCCAATCTTACCGAAGCTTTTATCCAGATGGGAGTGGACGGCCTTTCCGTTGTTCCTGCCTGTGTACTTCCAGTGCGAAAAGCGATCCGCAGCTCCTATGCGGATGAGGCAAACCGGCCGGAAGAAGCAGTAAAAGAGAAATAATATCCGGAAAAATAAAAATCCTGAGAATTTCTATGTTGATATCTGTTAATATCTCACATAGGATCCTCAGGATTTTTTTGACGGAATCTTTCACTCACGGCTTATTGTTGTTCTCAATTGAAGCAGTGCGTGGAAGCATATCTGTTCCGGTTAAAGTTATCGAAGTCCAAGCACCTGGGCGGTTTCCGAAATAAACTCCGGTGTGGTACCACAGCATCCGCCGATCACGGAAGCACCGTTGTCCACCAGCACCTTCATATAACCTGCAAAATCCGCAGGGGTCATGCTGTAAACTGCATTTCCAAGATCATCGATCTGGGGCATTCCCGCATTGGGTTTGGCAATGACCGGAATGGAAACGTTCTCTTTGATATTACGGATAACCGATACCAGCTGATCCGGGCCAACCGAGCAGTTGATGCCGACAGCGTCTGCACCTGCAGCTTCCAGGGACATGGCAGCCTCTATGGCATTTCCGCCGCTGAAGATACTTCCGTCTGCTTCTACAGTCACGGTACAGATGATAGGAAGCTCGCAGACACTCTGGCAGGCGTCTACAGCAGCCAGTGTCTCCTCGATATTGATCATGGTTTCCGCTACGATCAGGTCCACACCTGCATCACGGAGATAGCCGATCTGTTCCTGATAGACTTCGAAGGCTTTTTCGTAAGTCATGTCACCGGCCGGTGCCATCATCTTGCCTGTGGTGGTGATATCACCTGCTACGAAAACACCCTCCGGTGCGATCTCCTTTGAATAGCCTGCCAGGGTATGATTGATCTGTTCGATCTGATCCTCCAGTCCGTGCATAGTGAGGTTAATGCGGTTTCCGCCGAAGGTAGGCGCATAGATGATATGGCTTCCCGCCGCGATGTATGCCTTCTGCAGAGACTGGATCACATCCTTGTGCTCAAGCACCCAGCTCTCTGTGCAGACACCACGCGGCATGCCGGCCTTCATCAGGTTGGAGCCGGTAGCACCATCCAGCAGCAGGACATGATCTTCGGTCAGTTTCTGAAATTCCTGTTTTGTCATATGTTTATATCCTCCTTATGGCAGCCAATCACGGTTGGCAAAAAATAGGGCTCCTCCTGTAACCGCTGCACTCATTGCCGTGGGTTTATTTTAACACAGGGAATAAAAATAATCTATCCTGTTTCTGGGCCGGGAAATAAAAAATAATAAAAATTAGGCAAATTGTACATATTTAACGACTTTTCTGTCGAATAAAGAACTTGCGTATTAGAAAATAGGATTGTATAATAACCTATAGACATGCCCAAAGGGCAAGACTGTCATCAGATAGAACAAAAAGGTAAAGGTGAAAAGGAATTATGATTAAAGTTAAACTGAGCAACTGGAAGTCTGATCACCAGATGGATGAGGCTTATAAAGCTCTGCGAACAAATATCCAGTTCTGCGGAGCAGATAAGAAAGTGATCGCACTTACCAGCTGTACTCCTAATGAGGGAAAGAGCAGTGTGGCATTTAATCTTGCTGCCTCTCTTGCTGAGAGCGGCAAATCAGTGCTTCTGATCGATGCCGATCTGCGTAAATCCGTTTTGATGGGACGTGTGACAGTAGACCAGGAGGTAATGGGACTTGCTCATTATCTTTCCAAGCAGGCCAAGCTTTCTGACGTGATCTGTGCCACTACACTTCCGAAGTTCCATATTATCTTCTCCGGTATCGTACCTCCGAACCCGGCAGAGCTTCTCGGAAACAGACTCTTCAAGGATATGATCCGCGTGGTAAGAGATGTTTATGATTACGTTATTGTAGATACACCGCCGCTTGGACTGATCATCGACAGTGCTATCATAGCAGATTCCTGCGACGGATCTGTAATCGTCGTTGAATCCGGTACTATCAGCTACCGTTTTGTACAGGAAGTAAGAGATCAGCTTGCCAAGAGCAACTGCCCGATCCTGGGAACCATCCTGAACAAGGTGGACTACAGCAAGGCCGGCAATTACGGTCACTATGGCAAGTATGGTAAATACGGCAAGTACGGTAAGTATGGTTCCTACGGAGATTATGGTGAGAGCAGCAGTAAATAAAAAAACATTGACAACAGAAATGAGTGGGTTATTTTAATGAAGGGACTTTATGATATTCATTGTCATATCCTCCCCGGGGTGGATGACGGTGCAAGAAACATGGAAGAATCACTCTGGATGCTCAATAAGGAGTATCAGGAGGGCGTACGTCATGTGATCCTGACACCACATTTCCGGTACGATATGTTTGAGCCGCATATGAACATTGTGACAAGACAGTTTATGCAGCTGCGTAGAGCAGCCATGAATATTGGTGATGAAGGCATGAGACTTTATCTGGGCTGTGAACTCCATTCCAGTATGGATATGGTGGAATGCCTTAAGAAGGGACGGCGGCTTACCCTTGCAGGTTCCAGATATGTGCTTGTGGAATTCAGCAACGGAGATGAGAAAAATTATATTGAAGAACGGGTCAGAAGTCTTCTGATGAATGGTTTTATCCCGATCATCGCTCATGTGGAACGTTATAAGGCTACCCGGAACGATATTGGATTTTTGACAGAGCTGAAGGATATGGGAGCACATATCCAGGTCAACGCAGATACCATCAGCGGTCAGGACGGATTCGGGGCAAAAACCTTTGCACGGAAAGTCATGAAGCATGGGCTTCTGGATTTTGTCGGTTCTGACGGACACCGTAAGACGGAGCGTATCCCGGAGATCGGCAAATGTGTCGCCAAAATGGAAAAAACAATGGGGAGCGAATATGTAAAGAAGATCTTTATCAAAAATCCCCGGAAAATCACAGGGTAATGGAGAAAAGAAATGGAAAATCAGACTGTTAACAACAACGACGAAGTAGAGATCGATCTTGGTGAGGTATTTCACCTGTTACTGAGCAAGCTGGGTGTTATCATTTTATCCGGTATTGTTTTCTGCCTGGCAGCTGTTATGGGAACCATGCTTCTGATCACACCGAAGTATGAATCCACAACCAAGATCGTGGTACTGTCCAAGCAGGACAGCAGCACACTGACCAATCAGGATATCCAGACAAGTACATCACTGACCAAGGACTATGCGGAGCTGATCAAGAGCCGTACAGTTACTGAGGGTGTGATCGCACAGCTGAAACTGGATATGACACATGAGGAGCTTCTTAAGAAGCTTTCCGTAGATACACCAACGGATACACGAGTAGTATCCATCACAGTTACAGATACCGATCCTTATACAGCGGCAGAGATCGCAAACGCAGTAAGAGATATTGCTTCCAAGCATATCCAGCAGGTTATGGATATCAAGGCAGTAAATGTGGTAGAGACAGCAAACATTCCGGATGAGCCGTCAAGCCCAAGCGTACCGAAAAACGGTGTGATCGGCGGACTTCTGGGTATCCTTCTGGCAGCAGCCGTTGTGATCATCGTATATCTGACAAACGATACCGTAAAGACACCGGAAGACGTAGAGAAATATCTTGGATTAAGTGTACTTGGTACGATTCCGTACTCTTCCAAAATGGGCAAGAAATCCAAAAGGAAAAAGAAACGTCACGCATAAAAATAACAACAACGGATCAAAGTGTTGGGAAAGGCCGGGAGCAGCAAAAATATGAAGAAATTTTTTGTGTTTTTATTAGTGGTCATCTGCCTTGGTATGGGAGCCGGTGTAGTATACATGAAGAGCTCTGAGGATAATGAAGGACCGAAGATCACATTTGAAGAGGGAAAAGATACAAATTATACATCCGATATGACAGAAGAAGATCTTCTGAATGGTGTAAAGGCACAGGATGACAGGGACGGAGATGTTACAGATTCTCTTACCGTAGAAACCATATATCCGAAGAACGACGGAAAACAGGTTTCCGTTATCTTTGTTGCAAAAGACAAAAACAACAATGTAACAAAAAAAGAATTTACCATGGAGGCTCAGGACGGCAGCGCCGAAAATCCGCAGCTGGGACTGATCGATAATGATGGACTCCCAGAGGACGGAGATTCCGCAGACATCACAGAGCCGGCAGAAGAGACAGATATGCCGGATGGGGCAGAAGCAGACAGCACAGATGCTGAAAGCGGAGATTCCACAGAAGGAGAACTGACCCCGGAGGAACAGGCGCAGAAGACACAGGAAGACAAGATCGAGCAGCTCTCTCCGCAGGATCCAAAGATGTATCTGACTACCTATTACGTAGAGGTACCGGTAGGAACTACGTTGGATAAATTAAGCTATGTAAAGGATATCCAGGATGATACAGAATCAACCAGTGATCTTTTCAAAAAAATCCAGATCACCGGTGATGTAAATACAGCCGCACCGGGAACTTACGAGCTTACATATTATGTAGTCGACAACAGTGGAAACAGCTCCAACGGAGCCGTACTGACTGTTGTTGTAAAATAGTGCATGATACCCCTCCGTGGTCTTCAAAATACCGGGGGGGGGGGTAAAATAAACACAGTATAACATACTGTAAGCGAGGGAAGGCGTATAAAAGGATATGTATCAAAAAGAAAACAGTAGCTGGGTAAAACATGCGGATTTTGCGATCTGCGATATGCTGTGTCTGCAGCTTGCGTTTGTACTTGCATACTGGATCCGAAACGGGATCGATCAGCCATACGAGACAGAGCTGTACCGAAATGTGGCAGTGGTGATGTTTCTTATCCAGCTGATGGTCACATTTTTTAATGAGAGCTTCAGCGGAGTTTTGCGAAGAGGAATGCTGGTGGAACTGAAGAAAACCTTTGAACAGTGTACACTGGTCTGCCTTCTGGTTCTGGCATATATGTTTCTTTTAAGAATTGGAAACAATTATTCCAGAATGATCCTGCTGATCACCTATGTGCTTTATACCTGCTTCAGCTATTGCGGCAGACAGGCACTGAAGAAATTCCTGAAGGATCGCAGATACGAAGAAAGCGAGAAACGATCCCTGCTGATCGTTACAGTCAGTGAAAATGCAGACAATGTGGTGGAAACCATCCGCAAGAATAATTACGGAACCTATCATTTGGCAGGAATTGTTTTTATGGATTGTGACAAGAAGGGAGCATCCGTCTGTGGAGTACCGGTAGTAGCCGGGAGTGAGGATATGATCTCCTATATCCATAAGAACTGGATCGATGAAGTATTTTTTGCAGTGCCTAAGGAAATTCCGATCCCGGAGCAGATGATCAAGGATTGTTCTGCAATGGGAGTTGTTATCCATATGAGACTGGCAACCATGAAATCCCTTGGCAAGAACCAGGTGGTGGAGGAGCTTGGCGGATACACTGTGCTTTCCAGCAGTATCCACATTGTGACACCGCGCCAGATGTTTGTGAAACGAGCTATGGATATCGCAGGCGGTCTGGTAGGTTGTCTTTTTACAGGAATCGCAGCGATCTTTCTGGTTCCGGCCATTAAGATCAAATCTCCGGGTCCTGCATTTTTCTCACAGGTCCGCATGGGAAAGAACGGTCGTCCGTTCAAGATCTATAAATTCCGCTCCATGTATATGGATGCAGAAGAACGCAAAAAAGAACTGATGAAACAGAATAACATAAAAGATGGAATGATGTTCAAAATGGATGATGATCCACGAATCATCAAAGGAGTAGGACATTTTATCCGAAAGACATCCCTGGATGAATTTCCACAGTTCTGGAATATTCTGAAAGGAGATATGAGTCTTGTAGGAACCAGACCGCCGACAATGGATGAGTGGGAGAAGTATGAGCTTCACCATCGCAAACGTCTGGCCATCAAGCCGGGACTTACCGGTATGTGGCAGGTAAGCGGTCGAAGTGATATTACGGATTTCGAGGAAGTCGTAGAGCTTGACACAAAGTACATTGCCGAATGGTGTCTGAAACTGGATATTGAGATCCTGGTTAAGACAGTTATGGTCGTTTTCCGCGGAAGCGGCGCCAAATGATTCATACATATTGAGATTCGAATATAATGACCCGGGCTGCGGAGACGCAGTTCGGGGATAAAAATAAATTAGATAAGTTATAAATATAAAAGAGGAAGTAAAAAATGCAGATTTTATTGATCATGCTGATCGTAGTACTTCTTGCGTTCTCGGTCCTGCTTCTGGCACTGGCAAAACAAAGTCCCAGGGAAAAGCAGACAGAAGACAAAGAGCAGGAAGAATACATCAGGGATTATGCAGAAACAGTAAGACAGACCGGAGGAAGTATGAAGAAGTTAGAACATTGGAAAGTAATTGCGATATATCTGATCATCTATGACATGATAGCTGTTAATTTTTCTTATTTTATGGCGCTGCTGGTGAGATTCGATTTTCGGTATTCCTCGATCCCCACAGACTATTTTGCCGCATGGAGGAGTTTTGCACCAATCTATACCATTATCACCCTGGCAGTGTTCGGATGCATGCATCTGTATAACAGTGTATGGCGTTTCGCAAGCTTCCATGAGCTGATCAAGATCACGGTAGCAACTGTGATCACAGGCGTTCTGCATATTGCGGGTACCACGATCTTCTGGGGACGGATGCCGGCCTCCTATTATCTGATCGGTATCATGCTGCAGTTTTTCCTGACTGTAGGCGTACGTTTCTCCTATCGTTTTGTACTTCTTGAGCGAAACCGCAGAGAAAAGAGTGAGCGTGAGGAGCGGAGCAAAAACGTGATGATCATCGGTGCAGGAGAAGCGGGAAGGACCATTGTCCGGGAGCTTCAGAATGCAAAGGAAATCAATTCCAGAGTACGCTGCCTGATCGATGACAATCCGAATAAATGGGGAAGATACATGGAAGGAGTTCCGGTGGTAGGCGGAAGAGACGATATTTTTCTCAATGTAGATAAGTATCATATCAATCAGATCCTTCTTGCGATTCCGACTGCAACACCGCATCAGAAGCGGGATATCCTGAACATCTGCAAGGAAACCGGATGCGAGCTGAAGCAGCTTCCGGGTGTATATCAGCTTGTAAACGGAGAAGTATCCTTGAGCAAGATGAAAAAAGTAGCAGTGGAGGATCTTCTTGGACGAGACACCATCAAAGTCAACATGTCAGAAATCTTTCAGTATCTGAAGGGCAAAAGGATACTGGTAACAGGAGGCGGCGGTTCCATTGGAAGCGAGCTCTGCCGTCAGATCGCAGGTCATGAGCCGGAGCTTCTGGTGATCTTTGATATTTATGAAAATAATGCTTACGACATTGAGCAGGAGCTGAAGGCCAGTTATCCGAACCTGAACCTGAAGGTACTGATCGGCTCCGTCCGTGACAGTAAAAGGATCAACTGGGTATTTGAAACATACAAGCCGGAGATCGTATATCATGCAGCCGCACATAAGCACGTACCGCTGATGGAGAACAGCCCCTGTGAGGCAATCAAGAACAATGTGGTAGGAACCTATAAGACTGCATATGCGGCAATGATGAACGGCTGTCAGCGATTTGTGCTGATCAGTACCGACAAGGCCGTAAACCCGACCAACATCATGGGCGCTAGCAAACGACTCTGCGAAATGGTAGTCCAGAGCATGAACATGGTCAGCCACAACGGACACACCGACTGGCTGCCACGACTTGGCTGCCACAGAAAGGATACCCTGGATGCACTTCACGACAACGAAGGCCAGGCATATGTAAGTGCAAACGATACATCGAAAACAGGAACCGGCACAGAATTCGTAGCTGTACGATTCGGAAACGTTCTCGGCAGCAACGGAAGTGTGATCCCGCTGTTCAAGCGCCAGATTGAAAAAGGCGGCCCTGTCACCGTCACACATCCGGACATCATCCGCTACTTTATGACCATCCCGGAGGCCGTAAGCCTTGTCCTCCAGGCAGGAACCTACGCCAAAGGCGGTGAGATATTCGTCCTGGACATGGGAGCCCCGGTAAAGATCGACACCCTTGCCCGAAACCTGATCAAGCTTTCCGGCTACACACCGGATGTAGACATCAAAGTCACCTACACCGGTCTCCGCCCGGGCGAAAAGCTCTACGAAGAAAAGCTGATGGCCGAGGAAGGCATGGAGAAAACTCCAAACGACCTCATCCACATCGGCAAACCCATCGAAATGGATGTACAGGAATTCTTCAAACAGCTGGAAGTCCTGGCAGCATACGGCTACGCCAACAGCGAAAAGATCCGAGACATTGTAGCCGCGATCGTACCGACCTATCACTCTGCGGATTCCGACCTGAAGCTGCATAAGAAGGTGTATGAGGAGCTGATGAGTGAGGCGGCTGTGGCTGCGGAGAAGTGATCAAGCATAAACTGAAAGTACATAAAAAGAGGTAGAAAGCATGTTCAAAGAAAATAACAAGTTTGAAAAATTTGAATCCAAAGTCTGGTTAAGCAGTCCAACAATGCATGGACCGGAAATTGAATATGTAAAAGAAGCATATGAAACAAACTGGATGTCTACAGTAGGAAAAAACATTAATGAAGTAGAAAAACTTGCCTGTGAATATATCGGCTGCAAATATGCAGTAGCTTTATCAGCAGGAACGGCTTCTTTACATCTGGCTATGAAACTGGCTGGAATTGAAGCATATGGTATGCCGAAAGTCGGTCATGGAGCATTGGAAGGAAAGAAAGTTTTCTGCTCCGATATGACTTTTGATGCAACAGTAAATCCAGTTGTATACGAAGGCGGAGAACCGGTATTTATAGATACAGAGTATGATACCTGGAACATGGATCCGGAAGCATTGGAAAAAGCCTTTGAAATCTATCCTGATACGAAGATTGTGGTTATTGCACATCTTTACGGAACTCCGGGAAAGATAGAAGAATTAAATGCTGTGATCAGAAAGCATGAAGCTATTTTGATCGAGGATGCGGCAGAATCTATGGGAGCCACATATAAAGGTGTTCAGACAGGTACGTTTGGAAAGTATAATACGATTTCTTTTAATGGAAACAAGATCATTACAGGAAGTTCAGGCGGATGCTTCCTGACAGATGATGAAGAAGCTGCAAATAAAGTACGTAAATGGTCAACGCAGGCCAGAGAGAATGCTGCATGGTACCAGCATGAAGAACTGGGATATAACTATCGAATGAGCAATGTGGTTGCTGGCGTTGTACGTGGGCAGTTTCCATATTTAAATGAACACATTGCACAGAAAAAAGCAATCTATGAGAAATATAAAGAGGGATTAAAAGGATTACCAGTATCCATGAATCCAATGGATCTGGAAAATTCTGAGCCAAATTACTGGCTGTCTTGTCTGATTATTGATAAGAAAGCGATGTGCAAGCAGGTTCGTGGCGAGCAGGATGTCTGCTACATAAAAGAAACAGGAAAAACCTGTCCGACAGAGATTCTGGAAGCAATTGCATCTATTAATGCAGAAGGACGCCCAGTTTGGAAACCGATGCATATGCAGCCGATTTATCGTCTGAATCCATTTGTTGTAAAAGACGGAAATGGAAGAGCCAGATCGAATGCATATATTGCAGGCAGCGTGTCTGATGTTGGAATGGATATTTTCAACCGAGGTCTGTGTCTGCCTAGTGATAATAAGATGACAGTGGAGCAGCAGGAGAGGATTATTGAGGTGATTCGGGCTTGTTTTGAGTGATGAATTTTAAAAATGTTATGGAGAAGTCATATGTATGCAAAATATGTTAAGCGTGGAATGGATTTTTTTCTGAGTTTAGTAGCATTAGTGATTCTTTCGCCGCTATTGTTGGTATTGATTGTGCTGGGAACTATATTTATGAGAGGAAACCCATTTTTTACACAGAAACGGCCTGGTAAAAATGAAAAAATATTTAAATTGATAAAGTTTCGAACAATGGATAATAGAACAGATAAAGAAGGAAAACTTTTACCAGATGAAATACGTTTGAATAAATATGGGGAATTTTTAAGATCCACATCGCTTGATGAATTACCTGAACTAGTAAATATCCTGAAAGGAGATATGGCTATTATAGGACCAAGACCATTACTGGTCAAATATCTTGAAAGATATAACGAAGAGCAACATCATAGGCATGATGTAAGACCTGGTCTTACCGGATATGCACAGGCACATGGGAGAAATGCAGTATCTTGGGAAGATAAGTTTGCGATGGACGTTTGGTATACGACACATGTTACTTTTTTAGGAGATATTAAGATAATTTTTGATACTGTTAAATTGGTATTGAAACGAGAGGGAATCAGTTCAGAAACATCTGCGACGATGGAAGAATTTTTGGGAACGCCCAAAGGTGTAGTATCTACATGGAAAGTATCAAAATAAATTGGAGAAAAAATAAATGAAAGAAATACACATTCTTGTAACAGGAGTTGGACGTAGAGTAGAACTAATGCAAGCGTTCAAACAGGCGGCTTTGAAATTAAATGTTAATCTTAAATTATACGGTGCGGATATAACTGGTACAGCGCCGGCACTTACATATTGTGATTATACAAGAAAAGTATGTGCAATGCGCGATCCACAATATATACAACAATTAATTGACATCTGTATAGACGATAAGATTGATCTTGTTATGCCAACAATAGACACTGATCTTTTGATACTTTCTCAGAATGTAAAAGCATTTGAAAAAATAGGATCAAAGGTACTTATTAGTAAGTCTGACAAAATTCTTATTTGTAGAGACAAGAATAATACAGGCGATTTTTTCACTTCATGTGGTCTTAAAGCCCCCATGACTTATAACAATTATATAGAATACCCAGGTCCTTATCCATGTTTTATAAAACCGAAAGATGGGAGTAGTTCAATCAATGCGTTTAAAGTAGAGAATAAAGAAGAATTATCAGTTTATGCCGAACAAGTTGAGGATTATATTATTCAACCTTTTGTGGAGGGCAGAGAATTTACAATAGATATTTTTTGTGACTTTGAGGGAAATCCAATTTATATAACTCCACGTGAAAGATTACAGGTTAGGTCTGGAGAAGTATTAAAAACGCAAATTAATATGAATGAAGTTATGATTCAAGAAGCAAAATTGCTTTGCGAGTCATTCAAACCATGTGGACCTATGACTGTACAGTTGATACAGGATAAAAATAGTGGAGATAATTATTATATTGAAATTAACCCCAGGTATGGAGGCGGCGCACCGCTGAGTATGAAAGCCGGTGCAAGAAGTGCAGAAGCATTGTTACTGTTATTATGCGGAAAAAAAATAGGATATCAGCAAAATAGTATTTGCAATAAAGCAGTATATAGCAGATTTGACCAGAGCGTTTGCATTTTCGAAGGAGAGAATCAACCAGTAAAAGGGGTGATTTTTGATCTGGATGATACTTTATATAGTGAAAAGCAATATGTTAAGAGTGGTTATAAGAAAATTGAAGAATATCTTCAAGAGCCGGATGCAGCAGAGAAAATGTGGAGCTATTTTCTTGTTGGGGAACCAGCTATTGATCGTTATCTTGAGGAGATAAACAAAATTGAGAAAAAAATAGAATGTCTTGAGATATACAGAAACCATATTCCTGAAATTGAACTTTATGAAGGTATTAATGAATTAATTCGGAAATTAAAAGAAAAGAAAATTAAGGTTGGAATTATTACGGATGGTAGAGTAGAAGGTCAGAGAAATAAGATTAAAGCATTAGGTCTTGATAAATTAGCAGATGATATTATTGTCACGGATGAATTAGGTGGTACACAGTTTAGAAAACCTAATGATATTTCTTTTCGCATTATGCAGAACAGATGGAGACTTTCATATCAAGAGATTATTTATGTAGGAGATAATTTAAACAAAGACTTTTTGGCACCTAAACAATTAGGAATGAAAGTTTTGTGGTTTAAAAATCCTGATGGTTTGTATAGTAATTGCTTGAATGGAAATGAAATAAAAAATGTAAATAGTATAAAAGAAATTCAAAATGAATTATTAAAGTGAGGCGATATTAGTTATGGGAGAGTCAAATAAACCTCCATATGATCTTCGAAGATTACAACTTATGCAATTAGAAATTTTGAAAGAAGTAAAGCGTGTTTGCAATTTACATGGTTTTAATTTTTTTATCATGAATGGAACATGTCTTGGAGCAATCAGACACCAGGGATCAATTCCATGGGATGATGATATTGATATTGGTATGTATGCAGAGGATTTTGACAAGTTTGTGAAATGTCAGAAAGATTTTTCAAGTCAATATTTTTTACAAACGATAGATACAGATCCTGAATTCAGAACAATGATTGCGCGTGTAAGATTAGAAAATACGACAATTATTGAAAAAGAATTTGAAAATTGTGATTGTAATCAAGGAGTATTTATTGATATCTATCCACTTTTTGGATATCCATCGAATAGAATTAAAGCTCAATTGAGAAGTTGGGAGTCTTTGCTATACAGATTGTTGCTTGCAGAGGATGCTCCTAAAAATCATGGAAAAGCAGCGATTTTAGTGGGAAAGACAGTACATAAAATTATTCCGAAGGGTGCCAAAAGTCATCTGATTAAAGTATTGGCTCAAAAACTGAGAAGCGAATCAAATGATTCGGAATGGGTTGCTTTTTTATATGGCATGGATGTTCATCTTTTTAGTACGATTAAATATCCACGAAAGATGTTTGAGAAACCATCTATGTTGAAATATGAAGATGATATTTTTCCAGGCCCTACAGACTGGGATGGATATTTGAAATTAAGATACAAAGATTATATGAAATTGCCACCGAAAGAAAAACAAAATTCATATCATAATTTTGAATATGTGGATCTCGACCATTCATATCTCGAGTATAAAGGAATAAAGTATCTAAAAGATAAAAAATGATTTGTGAGGTAGAAGATGAATACGGCATTGATTTTTGCTGGTGGAACTGGCTCAAGGATGAAAAATAAAGATAAACCTAAACAATTTTTGGAATTGAATGGTAAACCTATAATCATTCATACAATAGAACATTTTGATGAACATCCAGAAATTGACGCCATTGTGGTTGTTTGCCTTGAAAGTTGGATCGATTTTCTCAGAAATAAATTGGAAAAATTTAATATAAAAAAAGTTGTAAATATAGTTCCAGGCGGGATGTCAGGGCAGGAGTCAATTAGAAATGGCTTATTTGCAATACGTGATTTTGTTGTGGGAAAGGAAGAGAATCCTATAGTATTGATACATGATGGAGTTCGTCCACTGATTAATGCTAAATTAATTTCGGATAACATACAGTGTGTAAAGAAAAAAGGAAATGCAATTACTGTTGTTCCGGCTATTGAAACAATTATAGAAACAGATGACAATGGAAATATTGCAAAAGTTGCAGATAGGACACATTGTAAAATGGCTCGAGCACCTCAAAGCTTTTATTTAAAAGATATTTTGTCAGCGCATTATCGGTCTATGCGTGAGGGGGAAACAGAAATGATTGATTCTGCAATGTTAATGCAACATTATGGAACAATTTTACATACTGTAATAGGACCTGTTGAAAATATTAAAATAACAACACCGATGGATTATCATATTTTTAGAGCATTGGTAATGGCTAAAGAAAATGAGCAGATTGGAGGTTTATAATGTATTTTGGAAAAATAATAGATGAAGATATTCAAAATATTATTAACAGTCGCTATATAGATTGGGAGCAGTTCAAGAATAAAAATTTTTTTATTACAGGTTCAACAGGATTAATTGGATCGGCATTAGTCAGGACTATAATGACACAGAAAAAAATGTTAAAAGATACGGGGAAGGTTTATTTACTAGTTCGATCTGAGGATAAGGCACAAACATTATTTGGAAATGGATTAGAACAAGAAAATGTTATCTTATTAAAGGGAGATATTAGAGACAAAATAGTTATTGATGATAAAATTGACTATATTATTCATGCAGCTAGTGTGACTACATCCAAATATATGATTACAAATCCAGTAGAAACTCTTATGACATCAATTAGTGGAACTGATAATATTTTACAATTGGCAATTGAACACGATGTTAAATCTATAGTATACCTTTCTTCTATGGAAATGTATGGAACTGTTGCGTTGGAACAAAATCCTATAACAGAAGAAAAAAGTGGATATATTGATGTACTTAACGTTAGAAGTTCATATTCCGAAGGAAAAAGAGCATGTGAAAATCTTTGTGCTTCTTATGCACATGAATACAATGTTCCAGTAGTAATTGCAAGACTTTCACAAATCTTTGGTGCTGGAGTAAGCGAAAATGAAACAAAAGTTTATGCAACGTTTGCTAAGAGTGCGATTAGAGGCGAGGATATTATATTGCATACAAAAGGTGAAACAATGGGAAATTATTGTTATATAAGTGATTGTATTGGTGCATTGTTATGCTTGTTGACACGAGGAAAATATGGAGAAGCATATAATATTGTTAATAGCAAAAATACAATGTTAATTAAAGAAATGGCAGCAATTGTCGTAGAAACATTGGGGAAAGGAAAATCAAAGATGGTATTTGATATTCCTGCAGATAATTTATATGGCTATGCTCCGGAAACAAAATTAGAATTATGCGGGAATAAAATGAAAAAATTAGGCTGGTATCCTAAAATTAGCCTTGCGGAGATGTATAAAAGAATGGTACAGGCGTGGGAAATAAATAATTAGAAAGAGAAGATTATTGATATGGAAGTCTCTTATACTGAAAAATTATGGAGAAAAATACAAAGATATTCGGTAATATCATTTGACATTTTTGATACATTGATTAAGCGAAATGTTTGTATTCCAGAGGATGTTTTTGATATTGTACAGGAACAGTTTGAGATAAAAAATGAAAAAAAATTAGATATATCATTTAAAGAAGAAAGAAAAAAAGCTGAGAAGCAAGCACGTCTGAATTCAAAATCAGAGGAAATTTCTTTAGAAGAAATTTATGATTTTCTTACAGATAAACTATCTCAAAAAGAAAAAAACATATTAAGAAGATTAGAGATAGAAATAGAAGAAAAGGTATGTACAACTAATTATCCAATTTATGATTTATATCAAAAATGTATAGAAAATAGAAAAAGAATTATTTTGATATCGGATATGTATTTACCACAAGATACTATCGAAAAAATTATAAAAAATTGCGGATATAAAAAATATGAAAAGTTATATTTATCGTCAACAATAGGACTACAAAAGATTACAACTAATTTATTTGAATTTGTCATTAATGACATGAAAATTAATAAAAAAGATATGGTACATATTGGTGATAGTAAAAGAGCTGATTTTTTATCTTGTTTAAAAATAGGAATAAAATCTATTTTATGTAAAAGAGAAGTGGTGAATACATGTTATGTGAAAAAAGATAACATATATCAATCTAATAGAAATCCGTACATATATATTAATAATACATTACTCAAATATAATAATGAGACTATTATGTTTCGTTGGGGATACGAAGCTTATGGCCCATTATTATTAGGATTTTGCCAGTGGATTCACAAGATGATACATGAAAAGAACATAGAATCCGCTTTTTTTTTGGCAAGAGATATGTATTTAGTCGTTGACATATATAAGCAACTTTATCCTGACGAGAAAATTAAATATTTAGAAGTTTCACGAAGAAGTCTGAGACGAGCGTATATTTTAAAAACTAAGAGCTTAAATAGCATTTTTGATACTATGGCAAGAATAAATTATTCTATAGAAGAAATTTGTGATGTTTTAGGATTAAATGTAGATAAAATTATTGAAGAGTGCAATGAAAATAATTTGTATGTTTCTAAAAATGACATGTTTCCATTAAAAGAAGACAAAAATAATAAGATATTAAACGATTTAGTTTTTAGTAAATTAGAAATGGATCAAGATTATTCCATGGAATATATAAAACAAATGGGATTGGATCAAAATGGAAAATATGCGCTTATAGATATTGGATGGCATGGAACGATTCAAAATATGTTAGAAAAAATAACAGAAAAAAAATTTGTTGGAATTTACTTTGGAAGTACACTTAGAGAGTCCTTTAAGGGAATGGAAACATATGGATACTGGTTTGATGCGATTGAGGAGCACTCTATATTATCTAAACTCACGATGATAAGTATATTAGAGGTTATGCTGTTTCCCAAAATAGGTACAACTATTGGGTATAAAAAGGATTTAAAGAAAATAGTTCCTATGTATGGAAAATGTGAAATGGATGATTCTTACATTTTAGTTAAGGATTTTCAAAGTGGAGCATTAGAATTTATAAAAAATTATATGAAAAATTCAATATTTTTTGCTGAAGAATATTCATCACAAATAGCTGTAAAAGCATATGAAAAGATGGCTTTTCAGCCAACTATTATGCAAGCAAAAAAATTATCTCTATTACCGTATGAAGAGGGAAAAGTAATGCGGATTGCTTATTCGGACACTAAAAAAAATTATTTTTTGTGTCCTAAAAAAATTTTAATAGATTATAAAAAATCTAAATGGAAGACAGGATTTATTAAACAACTATTTCCTTTTTTAAAAAATCCTCATATTATTGATTCAATTATAAAAGAAATTAAATACTATGTAATCAATAAGTAATACCTGGGAGGAGAACCTAATGTATTTTATTTATATAAGTTTATTATTTATCATTTTTTTACTTGTATATGAAACATTCCAAAAAGATTTATTTGTTCCTCCAGTAATGATGACATTTTGTTTTTTAATGTGCTCTATTATTGTTATAGCAAGGTATGATGATTGGAATGTATCAGCCTTTTCGATAAATACGTGTTTTTTATTATTGATAGGGGTATTTTCTTATTTAGTTGGTAGTGGTGCATCTTATTATTTTGGCGCGCGTTTTACTTTTAAACGTAAGATAGGAAAATCATCACAGCTAGATATTAGAAATCGAGTAGATATACCATGCCAGGCATTATTTATAGCATGTTTTATTAGTGGTATTGAATTACTTTTATTTGCAAGATATGTTCAGCATACGGTAGTAACGATGAAGTATAATCATTCATCACTTGCAAAAATGTTATTTAGTTATAGATGGATGTCTATGCATAACCTTATTCCGACAGAACTATCGATGCCAACGTATCTAGGATTTTTAAAATATACTGTTGAAATGTTTTCAGCATTTGCAATATATGTTTATATACATAATAAAAGCATGAAGTGTTATAAGCGTAAGGATGCTTTATTAATAATATTGATTTTATGTTGGCCTTTTAATGCATTACTCACATCAAGCCGTGGAGACATAATAACTATGTTAGCGGAAATAATATATTTGATATACTTTTTCTATGGAATAAATAATGGATTTACAAGTAAAACATCTACAAAAATGTTAGGAAAAAGTGCGAAAATTTTGATCATTTTTATAATTTTCTTCTTTTTATTTTCAATATATCAAAATAGAATCAGTACTAATAATACATTATGGAATTCTATTACAATATATTTTGCAGGAGGAGTACGTGCTTTTGATGTTTATGTAAAAGAACCTTTGAAGCGAAATACCGGATTGTTGGGTAATGACGAAACGTTAAGATATTTTTCTACCTTTTTTGCAGTACATCGTGGACAAGGACAAAAAACGTTATTGCCATTGGAATTTCGATATATTAATGGAAAATCAATAGGAAATATTTTTACAGCATTTAGAAGATATTATAGTGACTTTGGAACTGCTGGAATTATACTCTTTTCTTCAGTGTTGGGTTTTATTATGACTCAATTGTATGCTAAAAGTAAAAATTCCTGTTTGAGAAAAAGAAATTGCTTTTCACTTTTGTTTTTTGCGTGGATATCAAAATCTATATTTTATATGGCCATAGAAGATTATTTTTATGTTTCTATTATTTCGCTAAATGGTTTATATAAAATAATTGTATTGTACATTCTATATTTGATATATGTTGAAAAAAGAAAATTTTTTAAATTTAGGAGATGATAAAGATGCAAAAAGTATCTTCTCTACGGAAAAATGCATTCTTGAATATTGTATATAAACTATCTAGTATTTTATTTCCTTTAATCACATATCCGTATGTTTCAAGAATATTATTGGCAGATAATCTTGGAAGAGTTTCTTTTTTTACATCATTGACTAATTATATGTTAATGATAGGATCATTGGGAATATCTACGTATGGAATTCGTATAGTGGCAAAAACTCGCAATAATAAAAGGGAATTGTCAGTTGTAGTAAAAGAGTTACTTATTATTAATTTGGTAGTAACATTTATTGCCTCTCTTTTTTTAATAGCCTCTATTATATTTGTTGAAAAATTTCAGAAAAATTTATTACTAATGTTTATTAGCCTTTGTCAGATATTAATTGCACCGTTAGGTATGGAATGGCTATATGGCGGTCTTGAGCAATATGAGTATATTGCTAAAAGATCTATAACAATGAAAATCATTTCTCTTATTTTTATTTTTCTGTTTGTGCATGAAAAAGAAGATTATATAATATATGCAGCAATTCTCATGCTTGGATATATTGGAAATTATATATGTAATTTTGTTTATTCAAAAAAATTTATAGACTATAGTATAAAACAAAAATGGAAATTGAAAAGACATTTAAAAGCAGTGTTGATATTATTTGCTTCAATTTTGGCGATTAATATATATACTAATGTAGATACGCTTATGTTAGGGTTTATAAAAGGAGATAGAGCTGTCGGTTTATATGATGTTGCATGTAAAGGAAAGTTGGTTTTACTTTCACTTATAAATGCAATTAGTACAGTACTTTTTCCTAGATTGTCGTATTACTTGGCGGAAAAAGATATTGTTTCATATAATAAAGTGTTGAAAAAATCTATTTCCGTAATTATGGGAATTGCAATACCTTTATCAATTTTTTTTGTAATAGAAGCTAAAGATGTTGTGATATTTTTGGGCGGAAATGCCTATGAAGATGCGACACTTTGTATGCAGATTTTAATGCCAATATTAATTATATCTGGATTTTCAAATATAACAGGCAATCAAATTTTATTACCACATGGAAAAGATATTTCATACATGAGAGCAGTTATGACAGGTGCTATAGTGGACATTATACTAAATCTATTTTTTATGCCTCGATATAGTTTGTATGGAGCAGCATTTGCAACTTTAATGGCTGAAATTGTACAAATGTTATTACAATTATGGCAGGCAAGAGTATATTTAAAAGATAATGTTGATTTTGTGGAACTATTGAAAATTATTTTTGCATGCATTATATCAACAATAGTTATATACAATTTGAAGTGCACTACGAAATTTAGTTTAATAATTGGTTTGGGTATCTATTTTATAATCTATATGATTATATATTTATTTATGTTGATTGTATTTAAATGTAAGTGCCTTAAAACAAGGCATAGTGACTAAGGGATTTCTTCTTGATATATTGAGGAAAATTAGATATTAAGGGTAAATGGTAGAAACTAAGTACCCCTGTTTATTAGAGGCAAAACTTAGATATGCAAGAAAAGAGACTGTGAGAAAAAGTCTGTAAATAAGAATCTTCTATGATAATAAAGGGTGAAAAGTTCTTTCATAGAGTTTTTCGCCCTTGTTTTATATATAACAGTTGCAAATCTGCATGTCAAGAGCAGGCGGATATTCCGCCCGTCTTAACATGTCTCAAAACGGATTATTCTGGTAATCGTCCCTCGTACATACTACTCAGTTCCCCGTAAACTTGTGCCCAATTCCGGATGGTTGTCGTCCACTTTTTTGTTGCCTCAAATGTGGCCAGATACAGGGCTTTCAGAAGTGCGGTGTCACTTGGAAATACGCTTCTCTGGCGGTTCAGCTTACGGTAGGTTGAATTCAGCGATTCGATCGCATTGGTCGTATAAATGACCTTTCTGACGGTGGCTGAAAATTTGAAGATCGGGGAGATCGCATCCCAGTTATCTTTCCAACGTTTCATGGAATTCGGATATTTGGGAGTCCATTTTTCTGTTACCCGATCCAGAGCAGACAGTGCTTTCTTTTCATCTGCAGCCTGATAGATGGTCTTCAGGTCTGTTGCGAAAGCTTTTCGGTCCTTATCAGGGACATATTTCAAAGTGTTCCTTACCTGGTGCACGATACAACGCTGATACTCTGTTTTGGGAAAGGCGGCAGCAATAGCTTCTTTGATTCCTGTCAGGCCATCAGCACAGATAATCAATACATCTTTTACACCGCGGTTCTTCAGCTCATTCATAACAGAAAGCCAGTATTTGGCACTTTCATTATCTCCAACATTAATAGTCAGGACTTCTTTCTTTCCTTCGGTGTTGATACCCAGAATGACGTAAGCAGCAAGCTTACGGATCACGCCATTATCCCGCACAGAATAATGGATCGCATCAATATACAGGATCGGATATACCTCATCTAATGGCCGGTTCTGCCAGTCCTCAATCTGTGGGAGGATCTTGTCTGTAACATCAGAAATGAAACTTTCAGATGTTTCAAATCCATAAATATCTTCGATAGTTTCTGAGATCTGTCGTGTAGTCATACCTTTTGCATACATAGAGATGATCTTTTGATCAATATCAGAAATGTCTTTCTGGCGCTTTTTCACTACCTGTGGCTCAAAAGTTGATTTACGATCCTGCGGCACTTCGATTTCCATAGAACCATAAAGGCTATTGACCTGTTTGCGTTTATAGCCATTTCTATAGTCATCATTATCAGAACGTTCTGATTTTTCATAGCCGAGATGATCATCCATTTCCGCTTCCATCATCTCCTTAATGGTGCCGCCTAAAAGATCTTTCAGGGCGTCCTGGATATCTTCTGCGGACTGAATATCATACTCTTCAAGAAGCTGGTGGATAATGTTTCTTTTTCTTTCTGTCATTTGTACTCGATGTACAGGTTTCTTTTGTCTTGCCATAATAAAAGGCCCTCCTAATGATATTTATTTTATCATAGAAGAACCTTTTAAACACTATTTTACAGAAAAAGTTTCATACTCTCTATGATGGGAGCTGTTTTGGGTTCCTGGTGCTGGTTGAGAATGTTAAAGAAATTTAAAATGCCCAGGAAGCCTCACGCTTCCTGAGCATTTTCTCAAACTCATTATTTCTCCCGCAATTTCAAAACATCCTCAAGTGGAAGTCCTGAGAATCTGCTGATATCTTCAGGGGAGAACCTGGAATCCTGCAGCATGCGTTGAGCAGTGAGTAAAGCATGGTCCTGAAGGCCTTGGGCGTGACCTTCGGATAGTCCGGCAGTACGTCCCTCTATAAGTCCGGAGGCATGACCTTCGGCGCGTGCATCATCGCACATTTCCTGAACAGCCTGACACATATTAACGCTCCTTTCTGTTTCTGTGAAACGTAAGTTGATACCGGTTATGGAGTCAATGACCCGGGCTGCTTTGAGCTCGAGTGACTGGAAACTGGAGTTCTCGGATGTGAGCTCTTTAAGTTTCCGTTTATCTTTGGCATATTTGATGAAGAGCATGACTTCTCTTAGATTACTCTGAAGTTTATTAAGTTCTTCATCCTTTATCTCGGCAGGTGAGAAGAGATTGATCCGGTAATCTGGGACCAGAGAAAGAATCTCGGGATCCTGGACAGAGAGCATTTCGTGGAGGCTCCTGGGAGCTTTCCAGGTATCGGAGCCGAAGTATACGACTACGGTGATGACCGGAATCAGCCGGTCATCTTTGTAGAAGCCGGTGAGATATTCTCCGGATGTGGAGGGCCATTGTTTTGCTTCTCTGTGGGTTGTCAGCCATGTAATCTTTGGTGATGGTATCCTTTGTACCCATAGGTTTCACCACCTTCGATCTTGTTATGTGATCAGAGTTATTTTATCATCTGATCCATTTTCAAGGTAACATAGTTTATTGCTTTTGGAAAGAGGATTTTTGTGAAAAAGCTTCAGAGCTTCGCAGGTAAAGCGGATATGTTTGTCGAACGGAGTCGAAATAAATCAATAGACAAAAAGAGCGTATTGTGCTACTCTGAAAGCACGAATTATATATAGCATTGTAAGAAAAAATAGGGGTGAGATACAGATCATGCTAGAAAATGATGTTCTTATGGAGAAAAGCACAGTTCAGATACAGCAGGAAGAGGCATCCGAGGAATATATAAAACGGTTTCCGACAAAGTTGCATGAGATGTTAAAAGACTCAAGGGTAAGAGATAAATTTTTTAAAAGTATATCCAAAGAATATGAGGACATAATTGTATATAGAGGAATTCATCGAGAGAATAGAATTGAGAGAGATGATTTTCTGGGAAACCTGGATGAAGCAGAGTTGTATGATCGTCCTGTCAGGAAATCGACATTTCAAATGTGCGGTGTTTCAGTTAATGAAGATCCGATGCAGTTGATCAAGGCGCTACATATTCCGAATCCTGGAAGACCAACTCTTGGAATAGTCAGAGGAATCATGAAATGTCAGTATGGACCAGCAGATTTTCAAGAGGGAAAAACACATCATAATTGGTATTTATTCGAAGATAAAATTGATTCAGCTAGTAATGAATTCAAAATCATAGAGGTGGACGAACTATGCCAGAAGAATATTGGGACGAAATCAGGGGAATAGGTAAATTATATGTAGAAGAGGAACTGGTTGTGGGGATAGAACCTGTACTCTTTGTATGTATTGATGATAAGAATAATAGATATTTGGTTATGACATATGATTCCTACAACGGAATATATATATATCGGAAAATAGAATCTGATGAATTGTTGGATATGTTGGAAAATCGCAATACAATGGAACGTACTTTCCGTTTAGGTAAAAGAATTTATAAGACATTTATAGAAGAAAATAGCAATATACTTGGCGTAGAAGAATATGATTCGCAAACATTTTCGGGATCAATGCTTCCAGATGTGGGAGAATATTACGAGATACACTCGGAATATATACAAAAGTATATTGAAAAGTTGCGAGGTTGTAAGATCAATCAACAGGAATTCGAAAAATTTGATTGTGAGATTATAGTTACGACGGTAAAAATTGGGAAAGATATTGATTACTGTGCCCTAAATTATAACAGACAATTCTGTAAAACCGTTACTGAAAAGGATATATGGGACAAGAATTATTGTTTTGAAGAAAAAATCAATTTTGCTGCATAGTTTTTTAAGGAGTATAGTGACGTATGGAATATGAAAGCAATCTTATTTTACAACATCTCGTGTTTGATGAAATAGAGTTTAAACGGTTGGGATTTAAAACAGAAAGTGAAGTTAATTATGAACTGGAAATACAGATAGGAAGAGATCATGATAATCAGGAAAATTATAAAGTTACGTTAGTTTTAAATGGGAAGAAAGATAAAGAATATATTTTTAAAATTGTATTGAGCGGTTTCTTTGAAATAAAGAATGCGGAAAATATATCAGACAAAGAAACTTTGATACATAAGAATGCGGTTGCAATTATGATGCCATATTTACGAAGTGAGGTATCGTTATTAACATCACAACCGGAAACTAATAGTATCGTAATGCCAATTTTCAATATTAATAAGATGATTAAATAAACAGTATTATGGATGTGCATACAGAAATGGCAGAAGGAATTCTGATCAATCTGTATGACACATCAATATATAAGATAAGTTGTAAATATTAACACACAAAGGAGAGCTAGAAATGGGAAAATATTTTGGTACAGATGGCTTCCGTGGGGAGGCGGGTGTTTCGTTGACGGCGGATCATGCATTTAAGATCGGGCGTTTTCTGGGATGGTATTATAATGAACTGCGCAGGAGGGCCGGAGAGACGGCTGCAGCCAGGATCGTGATCGGCAAGGATACCCGACGTTCCAGCTATATGTTTGAGTATTCGCTGGTTGGCGGACTGGTGGCGTCCGGAGCGGATGCTTATCTTCTCCACGTGACAACAACGCCGTCTGTGGCTTATGTTGCCCGTACCGATGGCTTTGACTGTGGTATTATGATCTCTGCCAGCCATAATCCCTATTATGATAACGGGATCAAGCTGATCAATGGCCAGGGTGAGAAGATGGAAGAGGAGATCATCGCTCTGGTGGAGGATTATCTGGATGGCCGTCTTCAGCTGTTCGGACAGAAATGGCATGAGATTCCTTTTACAAAGGGCGGTGAGATCGGCAGGACGGTGGATTATTCGGCAGGCCGGAACCGTTACATAGGATATCTGATCTCCCTGGGAGTATATTCCTTTAAGGGAATGAGAATTGGTCTGGACTGTGCCAACGGAAGTGCATGGAATATCGCAAAGGCGGTTTTTGATGCACTGGGAGCGAAGACTTATGTGATCAATGCTGAGCCGGATGGTACCAATATCAATAACAATGCCGGTTCTACCCATATCGAGGGTCTTCAGAAGCTTGTAGTGGAGAAGGGGCTGGATGTTGGTTTTGCCTACGACGGAGATGCGGACCGCTGTCTCTGTGTGGATGAGAAGGGAAATGTGGTCAGCGGAGATGCGATCCTCTATGTGTACGGTCGTTACATGAAGGAGCGCGGAAAGCTTCTCACCAATACAGTTGTAACCACGGTAATGTCCAATTTTGGCCTTTACAAGGCTTTTGATGCTCTTGATATCGATTATGCGAAGACGGCAGTAGGGGATAAATACGTTTATGAATATATGATGCAGAATGGTTGCCGTATTGGTGGTGAGCAGTCCGGGCACATTATTTTTTCCAAGTATGCATCTACCGGGGATGGCATCCTTACAAGTCTGAAGATGATGGAAGTTATAATGGCAAGGAAGAAAAAGCTCAGTGAGCTTACCGCTGATCTGGCGATCTATCCTCAGGTTCTTGAGAATGTGCGTGTCCATGACAAGGCAGCGGCGCAGGCAGATGTGGATGTGCAGGCAGCAGTAGAGAGTGTGGCTGAGGCGCTTGGAGACACCGGAAGGATCCTGGTGAGAGAATCCGGCACAGAACCCCTGCTCCGTGTTATGGTAGAGGCAGAGAGCGAGGAGCTTTGCAGAAAATATGTGGATCAGGTGGTTGAGATCGTCCGTAAGAAGGGGCATGTGGCAGAGTAATGTACTGGATGCAGACCGCAGGTGTCTGAAGAACGGAGCAGTCAGAAGAATATAAAAATGCAATAAGAGGAGAAAAAAATCATGTGTGGAATTGTAGGTTTTACAGGCAGGCATCAGGCAGCACCCATCCTTCTGGACGGGCTTTCCAAACTGGAATACAGGGGATATGATTCCGCCGGCATCGCAGTGCGTGATGGGGAAAAGGATATCGAGATCATTAAGGCGAAGGGGCGTCTGAAGGTCCTCCTGGAGAAAACAAACGCAGGTGAATCTGTTCCGGGTATGTGCGGAATCGGTCATACCCGCTGGGCAACTCATGGAGAACCATCAGAGGTCAATGCCCATCCTCATGTCAGTGATAACGGAAATGTGGCAGCTGTGCATAACGGCATTATCGAGAATTACCAGGAGCTGAAGGAGAAGCTCCTCCGCAGGGGATATTCTTTTTATTCTTCCACAGATACGGAGGTTGCTGTGAAGCTGGTGGATTATTACTACCAGAAATACGGCGGATCTCCAGTTGAGGCAGTGCGTCATGCCATGGTGCGTATCCGTGGTTCCTATGCGCTGGCAATGATGTTCCGTGATTATCCGGAAGAGATCTTTGTAGCGAGAAAAGACAGCCCTATGATCCTGGGGGTGGAGAATGGAGAATCCTATATCGCATCGGATGTTCCTGCGATCCTGAAGTATACAAGAAATGTTTATTATATCGGAAATCTGGAGCTGGCATGTGTGAAACCGGGTGAGATCACTTTCTACAATCTGGATGGTGAGGAGATCGAGAAGGAGCCTAAGATCATTGAGTGGGATGCGGAGGCAGCGGAGAAAGCCGGTTTTGAGCATTTCATGATGAAGGAGATCCATGAGCAGCCGAAAGCAGTTGCAGATACACTGAACTCCGTTATCCGGGAGGGAAGGCTGGATCTGACGGAGATCGGTCTGGATGATGAGAGGATCCGCAGCATCAGCCAGGTTTATATCGTGGCCTGCGGCTCTGCTTACCATGTGGGAATGGCTGCACAGTATGTGATCGAGGATCTGGCAGGTCTTCCGGTGCGTGTGGAGCTTGCTTCGGAGTTCCGTTACCGGAAGCCGCTTCTGGATCCTGACGGCCTGGCAGTGATCATCAGTCAGTCCGGTGAGACTGCGGACAGTCTGGCTGCACTTCGGGAATGTAAGGAGAAGGGAATCCGCACGCTGGCTATTGTCAATGTGGTGGGTTCTTCCATTGCAAGAGAGGCGGATCATGTATTCTACACACTTGCAGGACCGGAAATCTCGGTCGCTACCACCAAGGCGTACAGTACACAGCTGATCGCTTCCTATGTGCTGGCATTGCAGATGGCACTGGTACGCGGAAAGATCTCAGAGGAGCAGTGTGAGTCCTACATTAAGGAACTGAAGACACTTCCGGACAAGATCGGCAGGATCATCGAGGATAAGGAAAGGCTTCAGTGGTTTGCCTCCAAGCAGGCCAATGCAAAGGATATCTTTTTTATCGGAAGAGGGATCGATTATGCCATCAGCCTTGAGGGAAGCCTTAAGATGAAGGAGATCAGCTACATCCATTCTGAGGCGTATGCAGCTGGTGAGCTGAAGCATGGCACCATTTCCCTGATCGAGGACGGCACCCTTGTGATCGGTGTCCTGACACAGCCGGAGCTTTATGAGAAAACAGTCAGCAATATGGTGGAGTGCAGAAGCCGTGGGGCATATCTGATGGGGCTTACTACGTTTGGAAACTATAATATCGAGGATACTGCTGACTTTACGGTTTATATCCCGAAAACAGATCCGCATTTTGCAACTTCTCTGGCAGTGATCCCGCTGCAGCTTCTGGGTTACTATGTCAGTGTAAATAAAGGTCTGGATGTGGATAAGCCGAGAAATCTTGCCAAGAGTGTTACCGTGGAATAAGGAGATCCATTTTACAGAAGGAACATTTTAGCGGCAGTTCCGTGACATCGTGAGAGTATAAAAGAATCATGATATCACGGAACTGTTTTTGCATTTGGCGATTTACGATATTTCTTGCTTTTATCAGTAAAAAAGCGTAAAATGATTAGGATATTTGAATCTGTACAGAGAGTGTCCATATGGAATATTTTCTGTACCAGCAAAAATGGAGGATTGCATATGAGAAAAATGGGAAAACATATCCCAGGGCTGATCGTGACGCTTGTGGTTCTGATCACAGCAATTGTATTTGCGGTCATGCTTCTGAATATGAAGGTGATCCCGACGAAGTTCATTGCAGTGATCGGACTGGTAATGCTGGTTCTGATCGTGATCGTCGGAGCGCTTGTATGGAGTACGGATGGTAAGATAAGATTTGTAGTGGGAGTGATCCTGGCAGCAGTCTTTGCAGCAGTATTCATTCTCGGAAGTATGTATGTTTATAAGACACATTCCACACTGGCAGGGATTTCCGGTGTGAACACAGAGGTTACGGAGGTCGGCATTTATGTCCGTGCAGATGATGCTGCAGATTCCATAGGGGCTACAGCAGATTATGTGTATGGTGTGCTGACAGATCTTGACAGAGCCAATTCTGACAAGGCTATCCAGGAGGTGGATTCCGAGACAGGCAAGACCGTGCAGGTCCAGGAGTTTGCAGGACTTACAGAGCTGGTTGACGGTCTTCTGAACGGACAGACAGGTGCGATCGTGCTGAACAGCGCATATTTAAGCGTTATTGAAGAGATGGATGGATATTCCGATATTTCTTCCAGGATCAGAGAGCTGACTGTGAAGAAGGTGGAGACGACCATTGAGCCGCAGGAGACAGAGGCGAAGGCTGAAGAGAATACCAATGGCGGTTCTGTATATACCATTTTTATCAGTGGTATCGACAGCCGCAGCGGCCTTGTTGCAAAGAGCCGAAGCGATTCCAATATCATTGCTACGGTAAATACAGCTACCAGACAGGTGCTTCTGGTTTCTACACCTCGTGATTATTTTGTACCGCTTTCTATTTCAGGCGGACAGAGAGATAAGCTGACACATGCAGGTATCTATGGTATCAATGTATGTATGGATACTCTGGGAATGCTTTATAATGAGGATATCAACTATTATTTCCGTATCAACTTTGCGGGATTTGAGCAGCTGATCGATGCGCTTGGCGGAGTTACCGTTTATTCTGACTATGACTTTGATTCCAAGAATGAGACAGGATATCACTTCAATCAGGGAGAGAACTACCTGAACGGTGAGCAGGCTCTGGTATTCAGCCGTGAGCGTTATGCCTTTAAAGAGGGCGACCGTCAGCGTGGCAAGAACCAGATGGCAGTGATCAAGGGTGTGATCAACAAGGCTCTTTCACCGGAGCTTCTGAAGAATTATTCTTCTGTCCTTTCCAGCATCCAGGGATGCTTTGAGACCAATATCTCCTATGAGGAGATCGCCAGACTGCTCCAGCAGCAGCTGAACAACGGTGGCGACTGGAATATCGTAAGCTACAGTGTAAATGGTACCGGTGACACACAGAAGCCGTACTCCATGAGCCAGAAGGCTTACGTTATGATTCCGGATGAGTCTACTGTTCAGAAGGCAGAGACCATGATGAAGAAGGTTCGTGACGGTGAGACTGTTTCCCAGGAGGAGGCAGACAGTGCAACATCAGCGGCAGTAGCTACGGATAATGATGCACAGGCAGCTGCAGAGGGAAGTACAGCAGAAGCGCAGGGTGAGACTGCAGATGCCACACAGAATGGCACAGCAGATGCCCAGAGTGCAGACGGAACTGTTGCACAGCAGTAAGATAAAATTATTAAATTTTAGCATAAGAACAGCCGGGGAAGCGTAAAACTTTCCACCGGCTGTTTTTTCATGAGAAACAGAACGAAAAAAATCCACCGGCGATCACCGATGGATTTTTTTTACAGGATCTCTTTCAGATATCTTTCCAGGGCATCCTGCCATGTTGGAAGTGGCTGGAAGCCGTTTTTTACAAGCTTGGATTTATCCAGGCGGCTGTTGAATGGACGTACAGCCTTGGAAACGCCGTACTCTGCAGTTGTGACAGGAGATACCTCTACTTTTTCGTATTCCTTGTGGCCGAGGGCAGCAGCCTGGCGGAAGATCTCTTTAGTGAAATCATACCAGCTGATGAAGCCGCCTTCGTTGGTTGCGTGATAGTAGCCGTATTTCTCTGTCTCGACCATGTCTACCAGAAGACGTGCAAGGTCGTAGGTGTAGGTCGGAGTTCCAATCTGGTCACTGACTACGGTAAGCTTGTCATGGGTTTTTCCCAGATTTACCATAGTACGGATAAAGTTCTTGCCGTTTTTGCCGAATACCCATGCAATACGTACGATAAAGAATTTATCTACAGTGCCGGATACTGCCAGTTCACCGTCAAGCTTGGTCTGACCGTATACGTTCTGTGGAGCGTAGTCCTTGCAGTCCGGATCCCATGGTGTGGTTCCCTGGCCGTCAAAAACGTAGTCTGTGGAAATATACATCATCTTGATGCCAAGCTCCTTGCAGATGTCCGCAATGTTCTGTGTTCCTACAACATTGACAAGACGTACCTTTTCACGGTTTTCCTCGTCCTCTGCAGCGTCTACGGCTGTCCATGCGGCACAGTGTACCACTGCATCAGGCTTTACCTCACGGATGGTTTTTGCTACCGCTTCTTTATCTGTGATATCAAGCTGCACATAAGGCATGGTGGTAACAGGAGTACCATCAGCGATGCCGCTGTAGGAAGGAGCAATGTCACTTCCTACGCCTTCATGTCCACGGCCGGACAGTTCATTCATTACGTCATGGCCAAGCTGGCCGCCAACACCTGTTACGAAAAATCTCATGCTTTAACCTCCTCGCGGTTTCCATACATTTTTTCGTAGTAGTTCTGATACTCACCGGAGATGATGGTTTCCCACCATTCCTTGTTGTCAAGGTACCATTTGATGGTCTTTTTGATTCCGTCTGCGAATTTTGTTTCAGGAAGCCATCCAAGCTCGTTGTGGATCTTGGTCGGGTCGATAGCGTAGCGCATGTCATGGCCTTTACGGTCTGCTACATGTGTGATCAGGCTTTCCGGTTTGCCAAGCTCCTTGCAGATCAGTTTTACGATATCGATGTTTTTCATCTCGTTATGTCCGCCTACATTGTAAACCTCGCCTACACGTCCTTTGTGGATGATCAGGTCGATGGCACGGCAGTGATCCTCAACATAGAGCCAGTCGCGGACATTTTCACCCTTTCCGTAAACCGGGAGTGGTTTGTCGTTCAGAGCGTTGGCGATCATCAGCGGGATCAGCTTTTCCGGGAAGTGATACGGGCCGTAGTTGTTGGAGCAGCGGCTGATGGTCACAGGCAGGCCGTAGGTTCTGTGGTATGCGAGAACAAGAAGGTCAGCACCTGCTTTGGAGGAGCTGTACGGGCTGCTTGTATGGATCGGGGTTTCCTCTGTGAAGAAGAGGTCCGGTCTGTCAAGAGGAAGATCTCCGTAAACCTCATCTGTGGAAACCTGATGATAACGCTGGATTCCGTATTTACGGCAGGCATCCATGAGAACAGCAGTACCCTTGATGTTGGTGTCAAGGAATACCTCCGGGTTTTCGATGGAACGGTCTACGTGGCTCTCAGCTGCGAAGTTTACCACGATGTCCGGATGCTCTTCCTCAAAAAGCTTGTAAACAGCGTCACGGTCTGTGATGCTCTCCTTTACAAAGCGGAAGTTCGGTTTGTCCATAACCGGTGCAAGAGTGGAAAGGTTTCCTGCGTAAGTCAGGCAGTCCAGGCATACGATACGATAGTCCGGATGAGCCTCCATCATATGAAAAATAAAGTTGCTTCCGATAAATCCGGCACCGCCGGTAACAATGATTGTCATAAAAAATCTCCTTTATAATATGAATGATTGATCTTATGCGGATTCCGTCGGAACGGAGCCCGCCGGTAAATACAGTGTTAAAAAACAGATCGGCTCAGTGAAGAGCGTCCAGATATTTTCCGTCCAGAACATCCTTGAGATACTGGCCGTACTGGTTTTTCTTAAGGATTTCGTAAACCTTGAGCACGTCCTCCTTTGTGATCCAGCCGTTTAAGTAAGCAATCTCCTCAAGGCATGCGATCTTGCGGTGCTGATGCTGCTCCATGGTTTTTACGAAGTTGGTTGCCTCTACAAGGCTTTCGTGTGTACCGGTATCCAGCCATGTGAAGCCCTGGCCCAGAAGCTCAACGTTCAGCTGTCCCTTCTCAAGGTAGATACGGTTCAGGTCTGTGATCTCAAGCTCGCCTCTTGCGCTTGGCTTCAGATTTTTTGCGTACTCTACAACCTTGTTGTCGTAGAAGTAGAGACCGGTTACACAGTAGTTGCTTTTGGGCTTTTCCGGTTTCTCTTCAATGGAAACAGCTTTTCCGTTCTGGTCGAATTCCACGATGCCGAAACGCTCCGGATCATCTACATAGTATCCGAAAACAGTGGCACCTTTGCCTGTTTCTGCGTTGTCTACAGCAGCTTTCAGGCGCTTTTTGAGGCCATGTCCTGCGAAAATGTTGTCACCAAGGACCATACATACGGTGTCGTTGCCGATGAATTCCTCGCCGATGATAAATGCCTGAGCAAGTCCGTCCGGGCTTGGCTGTACAGCGTAGGTAAGGTTGACACCGAACTGATGGCCGTCACCGAGAAGCTCCTCAAATCTCGGGGTATCCTGTGGGGTGGAGATGATCAGGATATCACGGATGCCTGCGTTCATAAGAACAGACATAGGATAGTAGATCATCGGTTTGTCAAAGATCGGCAGAAGCTGTTTGGAGGTCACCATGGTAAGCGGGTAAAGACGTGTTCCGGAGCCTCCGGCTAAAATAATTCCTTTCATATGTTTTCTCCTTTGCGTGATGATGTGCAGCATAAGTCGTGCCTGCACATAACTTTGTTACTGTAACTGTATTATAAAAGGTGACGCAAGGTCACCTTCAAGAGCTTTTTTCATATTTTTTATTTTTGGCTATTTTTCACAAAGAAATACGCCGGCATCTTTGGTAATGCGGAATCCTTTGGCAGTTTTTCTGGCGGTGTAGGCCCGGAATTCCTTGTAACGGTCCAATATATACTGATTCTGGTTGCCGTGGCAGGAGAGGACGTAGGAGATCAGCGGCTCCGCATCCTGGACCAGAAGGCAGTCTTCATAAGAAAGCCACTGAGCCTTTGGGAAAAAAGGCGCTAGGATACTCTGACCGTTTTCACGTCCGAACCGTTCATAAAGCCGGTCTGCGGAAAGCACGATCCGTTCATCAAAATCCTGCACCAGCTGGCTGACCTCCTGCATATGTGCCTTTCCGTAAGCACTGCAGAGAAATCTTCCGCCGGGAGCGAGGACACGGCGGACTTCCTTCAGGACGGAAGGAATATCATCGCAGTAAAAAAGCACGTGATTGGCGATCACCAGATCAAAGCTTTCGTCCTTGCAGGGGATTTTTCTGCAGTCAAAGGCCCGGAATGCAAACCGGGTATCCGAGGAACCGATGGCTCGTCTGGCATCGCGGAGCATACCGCTGGAAATATCGGAAAGTGTGATGGAGATATCCTCCGGCAGAAGGGAAAGATTGTCGGTCCATAACGTTCCGTCTCCGCAGCCCAGCTCCAGAATACGAAGACCGGGTGAGATCCGACACTGCTCAAAGATCCAGGGAAACCATCCCTGTTTGTTCTGGGAGTACAGGCTGTGGAGGTTGATCCTGGAGGAAATGTTGGTGGCATTCTGATACTGATTCTTGAGGCTTTTTTCCATGCCGGTCAGGTGGATCAGGTTCAGCATCTGGCTCCAGTCAATGGTGTGCTGTTCCTTTATCATCTGTGCGGTATCCTGGATTGCTTTTTCGACCAGCTGCATCTGTTCGATCCGGTCACGGACCAGACGAAGCTGGATATTCAGAGAATTCAGCATGAAATGATAATCGGAATCACCGATGGTCATTTCACGGATGTCATCCAGGGAAAAGCCCAGGTATTTCAGAAGGAGGATCTGCTGAAGCCTTGCAAAATCCTCGTCTGTATAAAAACGTGCGCCGGATTCGGTGACGAGAGAGGGTTTCAGGATATCCTGTTTATCATAATAGCGGACAGTACGCAGAGTTACGTGTGCCATGCGTGCAAATTCGCCGGAAGAATAGTAGCCGTCTTTTTTCATAAAAAATAGAATCCTTTCTGAGGAAATAACAAACATCCTGTCATAGAAGTCATAAAAGAATTATAATTCAGATCCGGAAGCCGTACAAGAGTAAAACGTATAAGAGTAAACCGTACAGGAGAAAAACAGCATTGACAAAATTCTGTTGGTTTGTTAGTATATCGTTTCGAAAAAAAGGGAACCCCGGAATCATATTTCCGGGATAAGCGTTCGATATAAAAAGGAGTAATTTTTATGCGAAACCGTACTCTGGATATGGTAAAGGCGATCTGTGCTTATGCAGTTGTGCTTCTTCACGTCCATTTTCCGGAAAATGCCGGAATCATAGCCAATGTACTTGCTAGATTTGCAGTACCTGTGTTTTTTATGGTATCCGGATATTTTTGTTTCCGTGGCGATGATACGGAATTTATAAGAACCGGAAAAAAGATCCGGCATGTTCTGAAGCTGATGCTTGTGGCATTTCCGGTCTGCTGTCTGTGGGAGCTGATCCAGAATTACATCGACGGAGCAAGCCAGAAGGAATGGCTGGAAGCCCTGGTTTCGGGGGAACATATCCGCCAGTTTCTTCTATATAATAACAGCTCTCAGGTGAAATGGCATCTGTGGTTTCTCCCGGCACTGCTCTATTGTTATCTTCTTTTTGCCTTGGCAGCAAGATTCCGGATTTGTAAGCAGGCATATGTTCTGATACCGGTGCTTCTTCTGATCCATTTCGGAATGGAGGAATTTTCGACCTTCCTGTTCCCGGAAAAGCATTTCCGTGTTATGCAATTTCGAAACTATCTGTTTACCGGATTTCCGTTTTTTATGTTGGGACATCTGATACACAGACATCAGGAAAAGCTGGAAGCCTGGTTTGCCGGAAAAAAAGTGCTTCTTTTGTATGGCATGGTAGCTGGCGGCGGGATTGCAAGTCTGCTGGAATACCGGTATTTTGGCAAACTGGAATTGTTTCTGGGGTCAGTATTTATGGCTGTTGGCCTTTTTCTCATTGCGATCATGGGAAAGAATCGGAAAGTGCCCGAGCTTCCGGTAGCCATCGGTCAGAAATATGCGTTTTTTATTTATCTGTTCCATCTCTGCGTGGCTGATATCCTGAAGGATGTGGCTGTGGCAGCTGGAATTGAGAAAAATCTTTTATATCTGTGGATGAGACCGGTGATGGTCTGTGTTCTTGTGACTGCTGTGGTGGTAATGTATGGATATGGAATGAGGATCTGTCGGAAATAGAAGAGTTTATGGTATTTTCATATTTATGCGCTGTGATTTTGTACCAAAATATGCTAAAATATCCTTTATTGATAAGTCACAGCACCCACCCGGAGGATGCGGGGAAAGCGACTGGAATATCCCGCTTCAGGGTAAAAAATACTGAGACATGAAAGACAAAGGAGATTTTTATGGATTTACAAAACAGAGCGGAGGCCGGCAGTGACGGACACGATGAGAGTGTACTGAATCCGGAGATGCCCAACGAAACTGATCTGACGAAGAAGGAACGCCGCCGGATCGAAAGAGAGAAACTGAAGGGAATGGGAACAGGTAAGAAGATTCAGTATATCTGGATGTATTATAAGATACATATGCTGTGCGTGCTTCTTGCCATTGGCGGAGTCTGTCTGGGAGTGAATATTTATCGTCACGCACAGATGAAGACGGTGCTTTCCATTGCGGTGGTGAATGCAGGGAATTATGACTCTGAGAAGGTGGAAGAGGATGTTCTGAAGACACTGGGAACAGAGGATAAATATGCAGAAGTCAGTGTGGCGCAGAATCTGATGACGGACGAGACAGGAGAGGATTTTGATTACTATGCTAGGATCGCATATGTGACGGAAATCCAGAGTGCTACCGTTGATGTCCTGATCATGCCGAAGGAACTCTATGAACATGAGAAAGATAGCGGAATGTATGCAAATCTCAGGGAAACGTTTGGAGATGAGGTGTTTGAGTCTCTGGGCGCTGTGGATGATCAGCATCTGGAGCTTGACGGCCGTAGTAGTGTTGCTCAGGAATTTGGCCTGAGATATGATCCGGTGTGCATCTGCCTTCCGGGTAACGTGAAGAATAAGGATAATGCGTTGAAATGGATTCAGTCTGTTCTGAAATGACGGATCCATATGCTTAGCTGAGTACAGAGATAAATAAGGCCTCCGGTTCGTAACACAGGAACCGGAGGCCTTATTATATATGAATATTACAGTGTATCGTTACGTTTGATGTAGCCAGGCTCATCCGCAGGACGGATGATCTCCTTGGCATGTGTGATCTTGGCATGCTTGTCTACCACCAGATTTTCGATATGGACATTCTCACCGATGGTGCAGTCTGCAAGAACTACACAGTTCTTGATAACAGCGCCCTTTTTGATGGTACAGCCACGTCCGACAATAGAATTCTCTACCGTTCCCTCGATCATGGAGCCGTTGGAGATAACGGAGTTGGAAACATTGGCTGTGTCAAAATAATGGGTCGGACAGGAGTTGTTGGTGCGTGTATAGATCGGCCAGTTATCATGGAAAAGATCCGTTGCAGTTTTGTAGTCAATCAGATCCATATTTGCATCGTGATAGCTCTTGAAATCAGTGATCGATGCAAAATATCCGCGATGAGATATACCACGCACATCCAGCTCACCGTCTCTGCAGCCGGCATTGATCACGTCTGCAAGGGTATAAAGAGAGGAAATCTCTTTTGCCTTATGGATGAGGCTGATGAAAAGCTCCTTGCTCATTACGTAGGTATCCATGAAAATGTTGCGGTTCTTTGCATTGCCGTGGTTGTGCTCAATGGAGAGAACACCCTTCTGACGGTTCAGGTTCAGGATGTGGCAGTTCAGATAGTTCTCCTTGGCATTATCAACGGAATGATAAAGCATGGTCACATCTGCACCGGATTCGATATGGGCATCGATCAGCTTGGAATAGTCGGTGGTGTAGATCATGTAATTCGGAGCGATAACAACATACGGATAATGAACTGCTTCGATGCACTCCAGATTGGAGTAGTAGTTGTCGATATCGGTGTTATAGATATCGTTGACTCCGGAATGCTCTGAAAAGAGGAGTTGGAGATTACCGCTCTTGGAGTTGATGTTGTAGTGACGTCCGGTTCCGAGATGTTCTACAAGAGAACGGGGTTTGTTTTTTACATAGACCTGAATGTACTCAATTCCGCTGTTGGTCATATTTGAGATTGGGAAGTCGATGACACGATATCTTCCGAGAAATGAAAAGGCGCCGATCGCACGGTAGTCCTGAAGCCCCTCCACATGGATATTTCTTTCTGAGGAATTCACGATTCCAAATGCTTTAAACATATTACTCAGCCCCCTTTACACGTTTTGATACAAGTTCGATGTGCTCACTGTCCTTGGAACCGACACGAGCATTGGCACCGATCACGACTCCGTCTGCAACGAGAGCACGCTGGACAACGGCACCTGCTTCAACAACAACACCCGGCATCAGGACACTGTCGATGATCTTGGCACCAGGACCGACCTTGACGCCTGTGAAAAGTACGGAGTTGGTGATCTCACCTTCTACAACACAGCCCTGAGTGATGAAAGCAGTGTTGATCACAGATGTATCACAGATATACTGTGGAAGAGAGGTAGCATCCTCAGTGTAGATTTTCCAGGTAGGATCGTTAAGATCCAGTTCACTGTTTGGACTGAGAAGATCCATGTTTGCTTCCCAGAGGGAATCGATGGTTCCTACATCCTTCCAGTAGCCTTTGAACTTGTAGGCGTAGAGTGCTTTGTCCTGTGCAAGGAGTGTAGGGATGATGTCTTTACCGAAATCGTGATTGGAATCCGGATTTTTGATATCTGCCAGCAGGAGCTTGCGCAGAAGCTTCCAGTTGAATATGTAGATACCCATGGAGGCAAGATTGCTCTTCGGGTGTTCCGGTTTCTCTTCAAATTCCACGATGCGATCATCTTCACCGGTGTTCATGATACCGAAACGGCTGGCTTCCTTCATGGGAACCTCGATAACTGCAATAGTCGCATCTGCCTTATGCTGGATATGGTCATCAAGCATCTTTGCATAATTCATCTTATAGATGTGGTCACCGGAAAGGATCAGAAGGTATTCCGGGTTCTGTGAGTCGATGAAATCAATATTCTGAGAGATCGCATCAGCTGTTCCACGGTATACATCCAGACCGGCATCAGCCTTCTCACGTGGAGGAAGTACATAAACTCCGCTGTCCTTGGCATCAAGGCCCCAGCGGCCACCGGCTGCTACATAGCTGTTCAGTAAAACTGATTCATACTGTGTCAGTACACCTACGACATCAATGCCGCTGTTGGCACAGTTACTGAGCGGAAAATCCACGATACGGTATTTACCGCCATAACCAACGGCTGGCTTGGCAACTTTATTCGTCAACTCGTGAAGACGACTTCCTCTTCCACCGGCCAGGATCATTGCTAACATACTGTTTTGTTTCATGGCGAATCCTCACTTTCATTTCTTGTTTACTGCCAGGTGTCTTTAACCATAAAAACAATAAACTTTGTTAATATTATACACCTTTCGAAAAAGAAAATCCAGTTTTTTGTGCAAAAAAACGTTATTTTTATATTGGGAAATTAGACGGATTTGGGAAAATTGATGGATGATCTGTCGAAAAAAAGAAACGCTTAAGAAGGTTCCGGGATGCTGAAAAAACAGTAACACTGAAAATAGCCGGATTTCGGATACATCGGCGAAGATTCTTGCGGAAAATGTGAAAGCAGTGTATTCTGTAAAAAAAGTCCGGAATACAGCGGAGAAAGGATATCGATATCAGACAGGGAGAAGACAGGATGAAAGAAGAAAGAATTTCCAACTATGTAAAACTATGTGAAGAGTGGGCACAACGCTTTTTGAAGATGGATCAGGCAGATCTGCATAAACGGGTGCCGGAACTGAAGGAAGAAAACGGGTTTCTCACGATCATTCATTTCGGAAGAAGATATGGGGTGAGTCTGGAAGACGGCAGTATCCGGAGCCTGGATGGACAGAGAGAACCGGATACTACGGAGATGCTGAATATTTATACGCTTCTGGGGTATGCGAAAGAGGGGGCTTTTATTATGGATAAGTGGGTCCCTTTTGCAGATCTCAGGAATGCAAGACCATTTGCGCCGGCGTATCAGATCGGAGAGACGGATGTGTTCAGTGCTACATTTTCCGGCCATGAAAAGGAATTGAGGGAGGCGTTTCAGAAGCTTGACGGCAGGGAACTGCCCCAGGGTGATGTGGGATATGAGATCAGGGCCTTTGACTGTATGCCTATGAGATTCTTTTTCTGGGAACGGGACGAGGAGTTTGAAGCACAGGGAAATATCCTGTTTGATTACAGTGCCACAGATTTCAATCATGTGGAGAGTGCGGTATCCATAGCAGATTCCGGAATCAAAAGGCTTGCGGAGCTTGCCGGGGTTCCGCTCAGGGGGAAATCTTTTCAGATGCGCTGATAACCGAAATATAATAAAACCAATATGAAAAATAAATAATACGAAAGATAATTGCAGTTATCAGAAAAATCGTATATAATGAAGGAATATTTAAGGATTTTGAGACAGTAACTGTCACGAAGGATCTATGAGAAATTTACGAATCCGGAGGTGATGCTCGTGGGGAAAAATGCATCGGGAATGTATGTCATAGATGAGGATTATAAGATTATCAGCTATAACCTGGCAGCACGTGAGATCTATCCGCAGCTGAAGAGGGGCGAGAAATGCTATCACTGTCTGAGAAACAGAGAAACTCCCTGTGAGATCTGTCCGGTCGTTAACGGGATCAAAGGTCCGAAGAATTATCTGGAACCGGGACGGAATATCCTGCGTTCGGTTGATGCTGTGGAGATTCCGCTGGAATCCGGCGGGACAGGACATGCCCTTGTTTTTTCGGATACAGAGACGAATGATGAGATCAGCAGCGGAATGATGGAGAATCCGCTTCTTATGGGGATCATTAATGTTCTCGGAAAAAATTTTATCAATATCTACTCTGTTGACAGAGAGACTCATAAGGTCCAGGTATGCCGCTTCCAGGGGCAGAGTGGAGCTTATGGGGAGGAGGGACTTCGCAGGGATGAATCCTATGAGAAGATCATGGATATTTATATTGAGAGCAGTGTTGCGGCAGAGGACAGGATCCGGATGCATCAGATGATGGATTTTGAGAAGATATGCCAACGTCTTACAAGGATTCCCCAGTTGATGGTACATTATCGTGTACGTCGAAGCAACGGGAGGATTGAATATTTCTATGTGAAATGTGCCAGGGTAGGAACGGCTGAGGATTTTCAGACCGTGGTGTTTGCTTTTGCCAATGAGGATATGGATGTACGGTACAGTGAGATGGAGGCCATACTGGAACCAGGAGGAACAGCATCCGGAAGAAAACTTCTTATTGTAGTGAATGACGAGACGAATCGGAAAGCGCTTACAGAACATCTGGAGGGCAGTTTTGAGGTTATCACTGCGATGAATGAAGCAGAGGGGATGAAGCGTCTGTCTGAGAATTACAAAACCCTTTCTGCAATTCTTCTTGATATGAGTGTGCCGGTATGTGATGAATTTCAGTTTCTGGAGCTGATCCGTGATGATGTGATGCTGACCTCTGTGCCTGTGATCATCATAACCGGAAGTAACCGGTTGGAGGATGAGGTGCGATGTCTGGAACTGGGAGCAGTGGATTTTGTACGGAAACCGTATAATGTCCGTATATTAAAAAGTAAGATCAACAATGTGATCAAGCTGAGAGAGTCCGTGATGGTACTCTCAGCTCTGGAATATGATGATCTTACAGGGCTTTATATCAGACAGGCCTTTTTCCATCATGCAAAGACGCTAATGCGCTTTAATACGAATCAGGATTTTCATGTGGTGGTGGCAGATATAAAGAACTTTAAATGGATCAACGGAACCTATGGAGAGAAGACCGGTGATCAGGTTCTTACCTATCTGGGAGATACGTATAGAAATCAGGTTCGCTACGGGACGGTGGGCAGATATGGAGGAGACCAGTTTGTAGCCATCATATATGGAAAGAAAGAGATCCGTATGGCAGATATGGAGAAATTTATCCACAGGGTCGAGAGTGGAGCACCGATTCCTAATCTGGTGGTCAACTATGGGGTCTATGAGAATGTGGATAAGACACTGCCTTTTACCCTGATCTGTGACAGGGCTTTTCTGGCCATGAAGAGTATCCGGGATGACTATGAGCACCAGATCGCTTTTTATGATGATGAGATGAGACAGAGGCATATCCGTAACGGACAGATGGAGAATGCTTTCGAGGAGGCTATACGCAATGAAGAATTCGTAGTCTACCTGCAGCCGAAATACAGTGTGGAGACAGAAGAGATCGTTGGGGCGGAGGCACTGGTGCGCTGGAAGAGAGCGGAAGGAACTATGGTTTCGCCGGGAGAATTTATCCCTCTTTTTGAGAAGGATGGTCTGATCGTACGCCTTGATGAATATGTTTTCCGAAAGGTATGCAGCATCCAGGGGGAACGTATAAGATCAGGGAAAAAGATACTACCGATTTCGGTGAATCTGTCACGTGCCAGTATCCATTACGATAATATGATCTGTCGTTATGTGAAAATCGTGGAAGAAAATGGCATTCCGTTTTCTTCTGTTCCCATTGAATTGACAGAAACTGCTACGTTGTATAATGATCGGATCAGTAAGCTCATAGAGAAGATGGTGGATGCAGGATTCGAGCTGCATATGGATGATTTTGGCTCCGGCTATTCATCTATGACAAGCCTGAACCAGTTGCCATTCGATACTCTGAAGCTGGATAAAAGTCTGATCGATTACATAGAGAATTTTCGTGGGCAGCAGGTGATCCGTCATACCATTTCGCTGGCACACAGCCTTGGAATGAAGGTTCTTGCCGAGGGCGTGGAGAAAGCAAAACAGGTGGAGATCCTGCGAAGCCTGAGCTGCGATGAGATTCAGGGCTTTTATTATGCACGGCCTTTGCCGTGGGAAAACTTTGAAACAAAGGTTATAAGAGCAAAAGAGGCGTGTAAAAAATGAGAGATCATTTTTACACGCCCTTTTTACAGCTAATGCTTCCGGACCTGTTTTTCAATAAGATAAAGTGCAAAATACAGCAGCATGGCAATGATGCAGAGGATCACAATGGACATCAGGACCCATGTAAGTCTGAATGTCTGGCTTCCGTAAATGATCAGGTATCCCAGGCCTTTTCGGGCACCGATAAATTCTCCGATGATCACGCCTACCAAGCAAAGCCCGATGTTGACCTTCATCACACTCAGGATAAGAGGAACGGAGGAGGGCAGGACGATCTTCAGAAGCTTTTCCTTTTTGTGTCCCCCCAGAGTTTCGATCAGCTTCAGCTTTTCCGGATCTGCCTGGCAGAAGCCGGAGTACAGATTGATAACGGAACCGAAGATGGCTACAGACATGCCGGCGACTACAATGGTACGTTCGTTGGCACCAAGCCATACGATCAGAAGAGGGGCCAGAGCAGATTTCGGGAGACTGTTCAGTACCACCAGACATGGCTCCAGGATCCGTGCGATCCGTCGGGAGCACCAGAGAAGTACTGCGGTTCCTACACCCAGGATCACAACAAAAAAGAAACTGACAAGAGTTTCTGCCAGTGTCACGGCAATATGTGCAAACAGGGACTGATCCCTGCACATGGAAAGAAAGGTCTCTGCGATCAGGGAAGGACTGCTGAAGATAAAGGAATCGATCCATCCAAGATCAGAGGATATTTCCCAAAGTCCCATAAACAGAACAAAAAGAAGTATCCGTGCAGCAAGGATAATGTGTTTTTCTTTTTTCTGCCGTGCAAGATATTGTTTCTGTTGTCTGGAAATTTCAGGCATTTTCATTGAGCTCCTTCCATATGATGTTAAAATATTTCTTGAAATCCGGAGCATTTCTGGAGGAAAGGGGAGTGCGGCCGCTGATATCCAGATCGATATCAATGATCTTTCGTACAGTGGCAGGACGTGCAGAAAGGATCAGTACCCGGTCGGCCATGCTGATGGCCTCTGAGATATCGTGAGTGACCAGGATCGCAGGCTTGCCGGAGCTTTTGAGGATTTTTCCGATATCATCACTGACATTTAAGCGGGTCTGGTAATCCAGTGCAGAAAAAGGTTCATCCAAAAGAAGGAGTTCCGGTTCCAGCACAAGGGTCCGGATCAGTGCCGCACGCTGGCGCATTCCGCCGGAAAGCTGGGAAGGGCGGGCATCACGGAAACGGTCCAGACCGTAGGTCTGAAGAAGGGATTCTGCATGAGCCAGCTTTTCGGGTGTGAGCTCTTTCCGGATCTCCAGGCCGAGAAGGATGTTTTTGTAGATGCTCCGCCATTCCAGAAGATGATCCTTCTGGAGCATATATCCTACAGCGGCACTGCCGGAGGATACCGGCCGGCCTCCCAGAGTAATGGAACCGTGCTCAGGAGTGAGCAGGCCGGCAATGAGATTCAGAAGAGTGGATTTTCCGCATCCGGAAGGTCCTACAATGGACAGGAATTCACCGGGCATCAGGTCAAAGGATATATGAGAAAGGGCGGGTGTCTCACCGGACAAGGTGTGATAGGAGAGACACACGTCCCGCACTTTCAGGACAGGATTCATGGATGTTGCCTCCTTTTCGTAGATAATGGTATAATATTATCATATGTCTGAAACAGGAGAAGGCCAATGGCAGAGATGTATACTCTGATGTCTGCCTGAAAACAGTCATAGAGAAAGGAATTACAAACATTGAACAAGAGAAATTACCAGAAAGAACTGGATAAACTGATTGAAAGAAACCGGAAAGAGGGGAAAACTCCCAGACTTTTTCTGCATGCCTGCTGTGCGCCATGCAGCAGCTATGTGATGGAATACCTGTCACAGTATTTTGAGATCACGATATTTTTTTATAATCCCAATATCGCACCGGAGGAGGAATATTCACACCGTGTGGCTGAAATCCGCCGCCTGATCGGGGAGATGGAATTTGTCCATCCGGTAACTCTTATGGAGGGCCGGTATGACCCGAAGGAATTTTATGAGATGGCCAAAGGCCTGGAAGATGTTCCGGAAGGAGGAGAACGGTGCTTTCGGTGTTACCGCCTGCGGATGGAAGAGGCGGCAAAGCTGGCGAAGGAGGGCGGATATGATTATTTCACCACAACCTTAAGTATCAGTCCTCTGAAAAATGCACAGAAGATCAATGAGATCGGTGAGGAGCTGGCAGAAATCTATAAAGTGCCACATCTGACTTCGGATTTTAAGAAAAAGAATGGCTACAAGCGTTCTATTGAGCTGTCTCATGAGCATGCTCTGTACCGGCAGAATTACTGCGGCTGTGTATTTTCAAAGAAAGAAGCCATGGACAGAGAACGTCTGGTTACTGAGAACCGAGTGAACAGTAACAACGGCTGAAGACAGCAAACGTATAATTATGAAAAACTTTGCATTTTTATAAAAATATGTTACACTAACACAGAAAAGTGCAGACGTCCGGGAGACGGATCTCATGTATGTCCGGATAAGATAGTTCTGCCGCAAAAAAGAAAAGTGAGGAAGAATTAATATGGCACAGTTATGGGGAGGCCGTTTTACAAAAGAAACGGACAAGCTGGTTTACAATTTTAACGCATCCATTTCCTTTGATCAAAAATTTTACAGACAGGATATCCGTGGAAGCAAGGCACATGTTGCCATGCTTGCAAAACAGGGGATCCTGACAGAGGAAGAAAAGGAGCAGATCACAGAAGGACTGGACGGTATCCTTGCAGACGTGGAAGCAGGCAAGCTGGAGATCACAGCGGAGTATGAGGATATCCACAGCTTCGTGGAGGCAAACCTGATCGACCGTATCGGAGATGCCGGAAAGAAACTTCACACAGGAAGAAGCCGTAATGACCAGGTAGCTCTGGATATGAAGCTTTATGTCCGCGACGAGATCGATGAGACAGATAAGGAGCTGAAGGACCTTCTTCTTGCCCTGCAGAAGATTATGGAAGAGAATGTTCACACCTACATGCCGGGATTTACCCACCTTCAGAAGGCACAGCCGGTAACTCTGGCACACCATGTAGGCGCATATTTTGAGATGTTCCGCAGAGACCGTGACAGACTTTTTGATATCCGTAAGAGAATGAATACCTGTCCGCTTGGAGCGGGAGCACTGGCAGGAACCACTTATCCGCTGGATCGTGCCTATACTGCAGAGCTTCTCGGCTTTGATGCACCAACCAGAAACAGTATGGATTCCGTATCTGACAGAGATTATGTCATCGAGCTTCTCAGTGCATTTTCTACGATCATGATGCATCTGAGCCGTTTTTCAGAGGAGATCATTCTGTGGAATTCCAATGAGTACCGTTTCGTTGAGATCGATGACGCATACAGCACAGGCAGCAGTATCATGCCGCAGAAGAAGAATCCGGATATCGCAGAGCTTGTCCGTGGAAAAACAGGCCGTGTTTACGGAGCGCTGACATCTATTCTCACAACCATGAAGGGAATCCCGCTTGCATACAACAAAGATATGCAGGAAGACAAGGAGCTGACCTTTGATGCCATCGACACCGTAAAGGGCTGTATCGCCCTGTTTACCGGCATGGTTTCCACTATGCAGTTCAACAAAGCCAACATGGAGGCAAGTGCAAAGAGAGGCTTTACAAACGCCACAGACGCAGCAGACTATCTGGTTAACCACGGTGTACCGTTCCGTGATGCTCACGGCATCGTCGGAAGACTGGTCCTTCTCTGTCTGGATAAGGGAATCTCTCTGGATGAGCTTCCGCTTTCCGAGTACAAAGAGATCAGTCCTGTGTTTGAGAAGGACATCTATGAAGCCATCAGTATGAAGACCTGCGTGGAAAAACGTGTGACTCTGGGAGCGCCGGGACCGGACGTGATGGAGCAGGTGATCGCTCAGAATAAAGAATATCTTGAAAAAAATTAAGATAATGCTTGCATTTTAGGAAAAATTGGTATAGTATTTACAGAAAAGACAAATGTGTGCCATGGAGGGACACAAGATGAGGAGAGTTTTATTATGAGTGAAAAGCTTAAAGTCGGTATTTTAGGTGCAACTGGAATGGTTGGTCAGAGATTCATTTCTCTTCTGGAGAATCACCCGTGGTTTGAGGTGGTTACTGTAGCGGCAAGCCCGAGAAGCGCAGGCAAGACCTACGAGGAGGCTGTAGGCGGCAGATGGAAAATGGATACTCCGATGCCGGAGGCAGTAAAGAAGCTGGTTGTTATGGATATCCACGAGGTTGAGAAGGTTGCAGCTACTGTTGACTTTGTATTTTCCGCAGTTGATATGACTAAGGATGAGATCAAGGCGATCGAGGAAGAATATGCAAAGACAGAGACACCGGTTGTGTCCAACAACAGCGCACACCGCTGGACACCGGACGTTCCGATGGTAGTTCCGGAAATCAATCCGGAGCACTTCGAGGTTATCGAATTCCAGAAGAAACGTCTCGGAACAAAACGCGGCTTTGTAGCTGTTAAACCGAACTGCTCTATCCAGAGCTACGCTCCGGTACTTACCGCATGGAAAGAGTTCGAGCCGTATGAAGTAGTTGCCACTACATACCAGGCTATTTCCGGAGCAGGAAAAACCTTCAAGGACTGGCCGGAGATGGAGCACAACATCATTCCGTACATCGGTGGTGAGGAAGAGAAGAGTGAGAAGGAGCCATTAAGACTCTGGGGCAAGATCGAGGACGGCGTGATCGTTCCGGCTACCACACCTGTCATCACATGCCAGTGTGTACGTGTTCCGGTCCTCAACGGACATACAGCAGCTGTATTCGTTAAATTCCGCAAGAAACCTACCAAAGAGCAGCTGATCCAGAAGCTGGTTGAGTTTAAGGGACTTCCGCAGGAGCTTGAGCTTCCAAGCGCTCCGAAGCAGTTCATCCAGTATCTTGAGGAGGACAACCGTCCGCAGGTACAGATGGATGTAAACTATGAGAATGGAATGGGAGTATCTGTAGGACGTCTTCGTGAGGATACTGTTTATGATTACAAGTTCATCGGACTTTCCCATAACACAGTAAGAGGTGCCGCAGGCGGAGCAGTTCTCTGTGCAGAAACTCTGAAAGCGAAAGGATATATCCAGGCTAAATAAGAACTGGATCCTTTACAGGAAATAAAGAAAATCATCAGAAACGGGATATCGGTTTTTCCGGTGTCCTGTTTTTGCGTATGTGGAAGGAACAAAGGAGATATGCGCAGAAAAGTAATTACTACAGTTGTGACATTTCCCACAACCACGGCTGCCATGAAAATGGAAAGAACGGCCAAGGAATCCGAATTTCCGGGAAGGCTGATCCCGATCCCTTCAGAGATCAGTGCCCAGTGCGGACTGGCATGGAAATGCGTGGAGCAATCAGAGGAGGAAACAGAAAAATTCCTGAAAAAAAAGGAACTGGCCTGGGATGGCATCTATCGTGTTCTGGTATAAAACGGATATTGTTTGTTGTATGTAACAAAACGGAAATTTTTGAAAATTTTCGCATTTTTATTGTTAAATAATTGGTAAAGTGTTACAATATAACAAGCAGATTTCCGGAAAGCGTGTTGCTGTGAACAAAGAAGCAGCAACAAAGTGCCACGCTTGCTAAAAATATGTGGAGGTGCTATTTATGAACAGGGAGGATGTAGAGAAACTGTCAACCGCTGCGAAGGGTAAGATAAACTTACTGAACAGCAATTTCGGAAAATACTTTATGCGGGCGATCATGGCCGGATTTTTTATTGATGTGGCGATGATCTACAGTAACGTTGTTGGAAATGTATTTTCCAAGACATTCCCGGAATGGGGGAAATTCCTTGGAGCCATCGTGTTCTCTATTGCGGTCCTGCTGATCGCAATGGTAGGAGGAGAGCTGTTTACCGGTAACAATCTGGTAATGGCTTTTGGTGCGTATGACAAGAGCGTATCATGGAAAGACGTAGGCAAGGTCTGGGGAATCAGTTACATCGGCAATTTTGTGGGATGCCTGATCCTGGCGCTGATCTTTGCAGGTGCCGGAGCGTCCGGTACAGCAGATTATTTTGCAGGATTTATAAACGGAAAACTGAGTATTCCGGCAGGACAGATGTTTTTCCGTGCGGTACTTTGTAATTTCTTCGTCTGTCTTGCTGTTCTCTGCGGCATTAAGCTGAAGAGTGAGTCGGGCAAGTTCCTGATGATCGTGATCTGTATTTCAGGTTTCGTTGTCAGCGGATTTGAGCATTGTATTGCAAATATGGGTATTTTTACAGTTGCATTCTGTATGGTGCCAGGATTGTCTGTCGGCGCTATGCTTAAAAGCATGGTGATCGTAACACTGGGAAATATAGTTGGCGGAGCTGTGCTTCTGGCATGGCCGCTTAGAAAGATGAGTGCAGATAAATAGTATGGCAAAGGCTTTATACATAGCGGAGAAGCCCAGCGTGGCACAGGAATTTGCGAAGGCTTTGAAGATCAACGGTCAGAGAAAAGACGGATATCTGGAATCTGATGATTCTGTGGTAACCTGGTGTGTAGGACACCTGGTTACCATGAGCTATCCCGAAAAATATGATATCAAGTTTAAAAGGTGGAGTTTTGATACCCTGCCTTTTTTGCCGCGCGAATTTAAATATGAAGTGATCCCCGGGGTCAAAAAGCAGTTCGAGATCGTAAAAGGACTGCTGAACCGGCCGGATGTGGATACCATTTATGTGTGTACCGACTCCGGACGTGAGGGTGAATATATCTACCGTCTGGTAGCCCAGATGGCAGGAGTAAGGGGAAAAGTCCAGAAACGTGTGTGGATCGATTCCCAGACAGAGGAAGAAATCTTAAGAGGGATCCGTGAAGCGAAGGATATCTCGGAGTATGATAATCTGGCAGCATCTGCGTATCTCCGCGCAAAGGAAGATTATCTTATGGGAATCAATTTTTCCAGAGTTCTGACCTTGCGCTACGGAAGCAGTGTCACCAATTATCTCCATTCCAAATATCAGGCCATTGCAGTTGGGCGTGTGATGACCTGTGTTCTTGGCATGGTGGTGCGGAGAGAACGGGAGATCCGTGTCTTTGTGAAGACACCCTTCTACCGTGTCCTTGGCAGCATTGGACTTGCAGGCGAAAATTTTGACGGTGAATGGAGGGCTGTGGAAGGCAGCCGGTATTTCCAGTCCCCGTATCTTTATAAAGAAAACGGCTTCAGGAAAAAAGAGCATGCACAGATGCTGATCGATCAGCTGATGGTGAATCAGCCCCTTTCCTGTATTGTGGAAAAGGTGGAACGAAAAAAAGAAAACAAAAATCCGCCGCTTCTTTTTAACCTGGCGGAGCTTCAGAATGTGTGCTCAAAGCTGTTTAAGATCAGTCCGGACGAGACACTCCGGATCGTACAGGAGCTTTATGAGAAGAAGCTGGTGACTTATCCGAGAACGGATGCCAGAGTTCTTTCCACGGCAGTGGCCAAGGAGATATACAAGAATATTTCCGGTCTTCGAAATTATCAGCAGGCCGGTGCTGCGGCGGCAGAGGTTTTGGGGATGGAATCCTGGAAAAGCATTGCAAAGACCAGATATGTGAATGACAAGCAGATCACAGACCATTACGCGATCATTCCTACCGGTCAGGGACTGAACGCGCTGGGAAGTGTGTCTCTTACTGCACAGCGTGTGTACGAGACCATTGTACGGAGATTTTTGTGTATTTTTTATCCGCCGGCCGTTTATCAGAAGGTGAGTCTTGTGACGAAGCTGGACGGCGAGGCATTCTTTTCATCCTTTAAGGTTCTCAAAGAAGAAGGCTATCTGAAGATCGTCACGAATTCTTTTTCGCGGAAAAGGGCTTCAGACAGTGAGAAAAACGGAAATGGAGAGGAAGACGAGGTTTCCTGTGATACTGTGCTCCTGGAGGCGTTGCAGAAGCTGAAAAAGGGTGATATACTTCCTGTGAACGGTTTGAGTATCAAGGAGGGTGAGACTTCACCGCCCAAACGATACAATTCCGGTTCCATGATCCTTGCCATGGAAAATGCAGGACAGCTGATCGAGGATGAGGAGCTTCGAGCCCAGATCAAGGGAAGCGGGATCGGCACCAGTGCTACCCGTGCCGAGATCCTGAAGAAGCTTTTTAACATCAAATATCTGGCACTGAACAAAAAGACCCAGGTGATCACTCCAACGCTTCTTGGGGAAATGATCTTTGATGTGGTAAATTGTTCTATCCGGCAGCTTCTGAACCCGGAGCTTACGGCAAGCTGGGAAAAGGGGCTCACCTATGTGGCAGAGGGCAGCATCACGGAACAGGAATATATGGACAAGCTGGAGCATTTTGTGCGGGTACGTACCCGGCAGGTGGAGGCAAGCAATTATCAGTATAACCTGCGGCAGTTTTTTGATGCGGCCGCTGTAAACTACAGGAAGCCGGAGCGAGCTTCCGGACAGGGAGGAAAGAGATCATCATGATGAAAGATTTTACTATCAGCAATATGCTGGATCTGAATGAGACTATTGCAGCAGAGCTTTTTGAGGGAAAAACCTATCCTTGGGAGGTTCTTCCGGAGATTGGAGATTTCATTATCAAGCTGGGAAAAACACTGGATCCTTCTGAATATGAGGAGAAGGGCGAAAATGTATGGATCGCAAGATCCGCTACAGTTGCGCCGACTGCAAGTATCACCGGACCGGCTATCATTGGCAGAGACGCCGAGGTGCGCCACTGTGCATTTATCCGCGGCAAGGCTATCGTTGGTGAGGGCGCAGTTGTGGGAAATTCCACAGAGCTTAAGAATGCAGTGTTGTTTAACAAGGTTCAGGTTCCTCATTATAATTATGTTGGAGATGCTGTGCTGGGATATAAGTCCCACATGGGTGCCGGATCGATCTGTTCCAACGTAAAATCAGACAAGAAGCTGGTTGTCGTAAAAGACGGGGATGAAAAGATCGAAACCGGTCTTAAGAAATTCGGAGCGATGCTCGGAGATCATGTTGAAGTCGGATGCGGTTCTGTGCTGAATCCCGGTACTGTGATCGGACGGAATTCTAATATCTACCCGCTGTCACCGGTACGTGGATGTGTTCCTGCAGATTCCATTTATAAAAATGCAAAAGAGATCGTAAAGAAAAAATAAGAAACAGATTCTTCTGGACACGCATTTAGGCTGCACTTTTGAGAGAGTGCAGCTTTTTTTGATGGGGTGATGGATGCGACAGTATTGGTTGTGGAAGGATGAACCGACCGGGAGCGGGCGGGATTAAGATAAAAACAAAAGCTGTCGAAGTATGACCAGTCCTATAATATGGACTGGGTAAAACCAGTAAAAGAAATATTTTGCTGATTTTCCGCGGATGAAGCCTCTTTTTCCATTGTACAGGTTAATGGACAGAAAGGCAAAGGAGGCTCTCCATTCATAGTAAAGCCAGCAGCTTCCGATGATTGCCTGGCCTGGCTTATCGTCTCGCATATAGTACATGATCAGCAGGAAGATATACCCCCGCCATCCATAGTCTGCTTTCAGAAAAATGGAAACAACAAGCAGTCCCAGGATGCAGAGAAGCTGCATCGAAGGTCTGGCCTGGAAATATTCAATGGCACAAAAGGCCAGATATCCGAGGAAAAGCGTGAAAAACACATTTTGTCTTTCGTAACGCAGCGTATTTGTAAACATCAGATTCCACGGAATTTCTGAGAGCAGCGCAAAAAGAAGGAGATTTCTTCCATAGAGGAACCGGCTCCGTGTATGACGGAAGCCTTCCAGCAGGAGAAAACAGAAGATGGGAAAAGCAGCTCTTCCGATATCGCGGAAAATAAGATATACAGTATATTCTCTGCCGAAAAGTGTAAACAGGATTTTCTGTGCAGGCTGATACATACTGAGCAGCACAGCTCCGATATGATCGATCAGCATGGTGATGACCGCGATCATCTTCAGAGCGCTTCCGCTGAGAATGCGGTATTTTTCTGGAAAAACAGAATCCACAGATGCATTCATGAAAAATATACCTCCAGGGTTAAACTTGCTAATATATTATCACATACATACAGTAGTTGCCAGAAATATTTGACAGTTAGGCATGCAATACTGCCGGAATAACTACCAATATTATGCGTTTTATGGCAAAATTTTATCAAATATGACTGGACGAAACAAAGGTTTTGTGAGAAAATAGCCATAGGGTGTTATCGAACTTTTTTTCTCAATAACATCGGTCAATCTATACTTGAAAGGAGTTTTAAAATGATTTATTCACGCGAAGTAGAAGAAATGTGTCCAGTGGCACAGGGCGTACATCATGGTGCCGCTCCGATCCCGGAAGAAGCAAAATGGGTTCAGGCAAAAGAAGTAAAGGATATCTCCGGATTTACACACGGTGTTGGCTGGTGTGCTCCGCAGCAGGGTGCTTGCAAGCTTTCCCTTAACGTTAAAGAGGGAATCATCCAGGAGGCACTTGTTGAGACAATCGGATGTTCAGGAATGACTCATTCTGCAGCTATGGCTTCTGAGATCCTTCCAGGACTTACCGTTATGGAGGCGCTGAACACAGACCTTGTATGTGATGCAATCAATACAGCTATGAGAGAGCTTTTCCTTCAGATCGTTTACGGACGTTCCCAGTCTGCATTCTCCGAGGACGGACTTGCAGTAGGCGCTGGTCTTGAGGACCTTGGAAAAGGACTTCGTTCTCAGGTTGGTACAATGTATGGAACTCTGAAAAAAGGACCTCGTTACCTTGAGATGGCTGAGGGTTATGTTACAGGTATCGCTCTTGATGAGAACGATGAGATCATCGGATATCAGTTCGTAAGCCTTGGAAAAATGACTGACTTCATTAAGAAAGGTGATGACCCGAACACAGCATGGGAGAAAGCAAAAGGTCAGTACGGCCGTGTTGCAGATGCTGTTAAGATCATCGACCCAAGAAAAGAGTAATTACACTTCGTAAGGTGAAAATATCAGGAGGTTACAGGAAATGGCTTTATTTGAATCATATGAGAGACGAATTGACAAGATCAATTCTGTTTTAAACAGCTATGGAATCGCTTCTATCGAAGAAGCTGAGAAAATCACTAAAGACGCAGGACTGAACGTTTACGATCAGATCAAAGGCATTCAGCCGATCTGCTTCGAGAACGCTTGCTGGGCTTACACAGTAGGTGCAGCTATCGCGATCAAAAAAGGCTGCAGAAGAGCCGCTGACGCAGCAGCAGCTATCGGAGAAGGCCTTCAGGCTTTCTGTATCCCGGGATCCGTTGCAGACACACGTAAAGTAGGTCTTGGACATGGAAACCTTGGAAAGATGCTTCTTGAGGAAGAGACAGACTGCTTCTGCTTCCTTGCAGGACATGAGTCTTTCGCAGCAGCTGAGGGTGCTATCGGTATCGCAGAGAAAGCAAACAAGGTTCGTAAAAAACCTCTTCGTGTTATCCTGAACGGTCTTGGAAAAGACGCTGCTCAGATCATCTCCCGTATCAACGGCTTTACATATGTAGAGACAGAGTATGATCCATATAAGAACGAGGTTAAGGAAGTATTCCGTAAATCCTATTCAGAGGGACTTCGTGCAAAGGTTAACTGCTACGGCGCTAACAGCGTTCCGGAAGGTGTTGCGATCATGTGGAAAGAGGGCGTTGACGTTTCCATCACAGGAAACTCCACAAACCCGACTCGTTTCCAGCATCCGGTAGCAGGAACATACAAAAAAGAGTGCAACGAGAAAGGCAAAAAATACTTCTCTGTTGCTTCTGGCGGTGGTACAGGACGTACACTTCATCCGGACAACATGGCAGCAGGTCCTGCTTCCTACGGTATGACTGATACACTTGGACGTATGCATTCTGACGCTCAGTTCGCAGGATCTTCTTCCGTACCGGCTCACGTAGAGATGATGGGTCTTATCGGCGCTGGAAACAACCCGATGGTTGGTATGACAGTTGCTGTAGCTGTTTCCGTACAGGAAGCTGCTGACGCTGGCAAGTTCTGATTTCAGATAACGAAAAATAGTGGGAAAGGCTGTAAACCTTAGGGTTTATGGCCTTTTTCTTTTTGAATCGGAATAGAACAAAATATTTTCAAAAAGTGCGAAAAAACAGCAATAGCGAACACGTAGCTAACATTTTTGGGGAATTTATGAAATATTTTTTGGAGAAATTCATAAAATAAATCAAAGCGGCAGGGGAGATATTGAGAATATTTATGGAAGCGCTTGTGGATTATATTAAACCGGAATTGCTGATCACAGCGATCGCTTTGTATTTTATGGGGATCGCACTGAAGGAGGCTCAGGCTGTGAAGGACAAATATATTCCGCTGATACTGGGGTGTGCAGGGATCCTTATATGCGGAATTTATATTTTTGCTACCTGTTCCTGTAAAAATGCACAGGATATTGCAATGGCAGTATTTACATCCACGACACAGGGAGTCCTGGTGGCGGGGCTTTCTACATATGTGAACCAGCTGATCAAACAGCTGGAAAAAGATGAATAATGGATTTTGTAAGGTAGTTTCAGATACTTGCAGCAGCTGCAGGAATTTATGCGCCAGAAGAAAGCCGTTCAGAACAGGATGCAGGTAATTTGCGGAAATGCCATAATTGAGAGTAGGAGAAAATATATCATAAAAAGGAAGGATACATCATGCATGAGCAGATGTATCCTTCCTTTTTGAATTGGTTATTTATGCATTTTTCAGTGCCTGATCCAGATCTTTGATAATATCATCCACATTTTCGATACCAATGGAAAGACGGATCATTCCGGGAGAAACTCCTGCTTCAACCAGCTGCTCGTCGTTCATCTGACGGTGGGTATGGCTGGCTGGGTGAAGGACCATAGTGATGGAAGCGGCAACGTGAGTTGCGATGGTGGCAAGCTTCAGACTATCCATAAAACGGACTGCTGCATCACGGCCGCCGGTCAGTTCAAAGGAGATAACGCCGCAGGTACGACCATCCTTCATATATTTCTGAGCCAGTGCGTGATATTTATCCTCCGGAAGTCCTGCGTAATTTACATGAGAAACCTTTTCGTGTGCGTTCAGGTATTCTGCAATCTTCTGGGCGTTGGAGCAATGGCGTTCAACACGCAGCGGAAGCGTTTCCAGACCGAGGTTCAGAAGGAAGCAGTTCATCGGAGACGGAATAGAACCCAGATCACGCATCAGCTGGGAAGTAGCCTTAGTGATGTAAGCTTTTTTTCCGAACTGCTTTGTATAGATAACGCCGTGATAGGATTCATCCGGCTCTGTCAGGCCGTGATATTTATGGCCGTAGGCATCCCAGTCGAAGTTACCGCTGTCGACAATGGCGCCGCCTACCTGAACGGCATGTCCGTCCATATATTTGGTGGTGGAGTGGGTAACGATATCTGCACCCCACTCGAAGGGACGGCAGTTTACCGGTGTGGCAAAGGTGTTATCCACAATAAGAGGCACGCCGTTCTGGTGTGCAACGTGTGCAAATTTCTCGATGTCCAGGACGACCAGAGCCGGATTAGCGATGGTTTCTGCAAAGAGAACCTTTGTGTTCGGTTTAAATGCGGCAGCGATCTCTTCTTCTGTTGCATCGGTATCAACAAAGGTGCAGTCAATGCCAAGTTTCTTGAAGGTGACGGCAAGAAGGTTGAAGGTTCCTCCGTAAATGGTAGAAGCGGCAACAACGTGATCGCCTGCCTCACAGATATTAAAAACTGCGTAGAAGTTGGCTGCCTGTCCGGAAGAAGTCAGGATTGCAGCAACACCGCCTTCCAGATCTGCGATCTTTGCGGCTACGGCATCGTTGGTCGGGTTCTGGAGACGGGTGTAAAAATATCCGTCTGCCTTCAGATCAAATAACTGGCCCATTTCGTCGGTGGTGTCATATTTGTAAGTGGTACTCTGATAGACAGGAAGTGCACAGGGCTCGCCTTTGGATGGGGTATAGCCGGAGTGGATACATTTAGTCTCTAAATTATAGTCGCTCATAGGGATAAGTCCTTTCTGCTGTGTTTTTCGTATGAATTTAACCGAATCAGGGAAGTTTGCTGCTTCAGATGCGGATATCCCATTGATCTGGATTAAGGAAGCTTCCTGTATTTCCGGATACTTCATTCCTGTATTATGCGTTTCAGGGATTTCTGAGAGAAGCTTTGATATTTATAGTTCGGCTAAATAAAGTATGAAAAGTACAGTTGTGTATTTTAAATAAAACTACATATAAGTATAACTCTTTATGTGTTGAAATACAACAATATTCTACATAAACTCTACTAGGCTATAGGGGAAATGAAATATTGCGTTCTGGTGCACATGATAAAATGCCATATGATCAACGTTCGTAATAACATAGTAAGTCATTTTATAGATTCGAAAATATGAGCAAATGCCGAAAAAACACTGTAAAACAAACAAAATATGTGAATAAAGTAACAAATGGTGAAAATCGCATAAAAACAAAATGGAAATTTTGTACAAAAAAGACATTACGTTCACGTGCATAAAATGATAATATAACATCATCAAAAAGAACACAAAAACAGAAAACAATAAACAATAAAAAATGAACGGAGGAATTTAAAATGTTAAGAGTAGGAGTTATCGGATGCGGCGGAATGGGAAGAGATCATATCAGAAGACTGACAGAGAAAATCCAGGGAGCAGAAGTAGTAGCTGTTTCCGATGTATTTGAGGAAAGTGCCAGGAAAGCAGCCGAGATCTGCGGAGCAAAAGTCTATGCAGACAGTAAGGATCTTATCAATGCAGAGAACGTAGATGCAGTATTTATCGTATCTCCGGGCTTCGCACATGTAGATTCTCTTCTTCAGGCAATCGAGGCCGGCAAGAGGATTTTCTGTGAGAAACCATTATGTACAACTGCTGAGGACTGCCTGAAAGTAGTAAAGGCAGAGGAGGCAGCCGGCAAACATCTCATTCAGCTTGGATTTATGAGACGCTATGACAAGGGATATCAGCAGATCAAGGAAGCACTTGCAACCGGAGAATACGGCGAGCCGCTGATCCTTCACTGTACACACAGAAATCCGGAGGTAGGTACCAATTACAATACACCAATGGCTGTGCACGATACCGCAATCCATGAGATCGATGTCCTTCACTGGCTTGTAGATGATGAGTATGAATCAGCACAGGTAGTAATGCCAAGAGTGACGAAATATTCCCACTCTGAGCTGAAGGATCCGCAGATCATGATGCTCCGTACTAAAAAAGGTGTATGTATTGATGTAGAAGTATTTGTAAACTGCAAGTTTGGATATGACATCAACTGTGAAGTTGTATGTGAGGACGGTGCACTGAAAATGGCACAGCCGGCTTATCCGTCTATCCGCAAGAATGCGGCAGTGTCCACTGCTATTGACACAGACTGCTTCGTAAGATTTAAAGACGCTTATGATAAAGAGGTTCAGGACTGGGTTGATAACGCAGAGGCAGGAGTGATCACAGGACCGAATGCATGGGATGGATACCTGGCAGCGATCACAGCAGATGCTCTTGTAAAAGCGCAGGAAACCGGACAGATCGAGAAGATCGTTTCAGCAGTTGAGAAGCCGGAATTTTATAAATAAATATATTTTACGAGCTCCACCTCATCAAGTGTGAGTTATCATACCAACTTATTGCTACAGACTTCCCCAATGAGTCTGCGGCGGCAGTTACCGGCAGGATCCGATTCCGCTTCGGCTTTGTTGAAACTGCAGTGGAAAACCTGCCGGTGAGATTAACTGGAAAAATTGGCTGAAAAGTAAAAACATATGGAGGGTATTGAAGATGAAATTAGGATTTAATGAAGCAACTGCACTGGAATGTAAAGGACAGTCTCTTATGGCAGACCTGGAGATGTGCGAGAAATATGGTTTTGATTATATTGAGATCCGTTTTGACTGCGTAAAGGACTATCTCAAAGAGCATACACTGGAAGAACTTGCAGACTGGTTTAAGAATCATCATCTGAAACCATGGGCATACAACACTCTGATCTTCTTTAACCAGAGAGATGAGGCAGGGGAAAAAGAGATTGACGAAGAAGTTGATTTTATCCTGAAGGTTTCCAAAGCGATTGGAATGAAAATGCTGATCACAGTTCCGAGCTTCGACGTAAAAGACAAATCTGTCAGTGAGATCAAAGAAGAAGCAGTTGCACGTCTTCGTTATCTTTCCGATAAGGTTGGCGCGGATATGAAGATTTCCTTGGAGTTCTGTGGTGCACCGAACTGCTCCATCAACCAGTTTGGAACAGCCTATGATGTGGTAAAAGCAGTAGACAGAGATAATGTAGGCGTTACCGTGGATACCTTCCATTTCCATGAGATGTGCTCCCGCCTTGAGGACCTGAGAGCTGCGGATGGCAAGAAGATTTTTGCATACCATTTAAATGACTGTGAGGATCTTCCGCTTGGCTCCTGCGGAGACGACAAGAGACTGTGGCCGGGTGAGGGTGTTGTAGATCATGCAGGAATCGCAGCTGCACTGAAGGAGATCGGCTTTGACGGCGTTTGCACCATCGAAGAGTTTCGTCCGGAATACTATGCAATGAGCCATGAGGACAACGTGAAAAAGGCTGCGGAAGTTACCAGAGACTTTGTGCAGAAATATTTCGGATAATTCATTCAGAAAGGTCCGACCTTAAACCGATAGGAGGTAGATACTATGGCTGGGAAGGGAATCCCTGAATTGTTGAATTACAAGCAGAAGGGGAAAGACTTGAATGAATTCATCAAGGTTCCGTTGTCGGAAAAGCTGGCATACTGTTTTGGTGATCCGGCACTGACCTTGATGTATACCATGACTACAACTCTGCTGATTTATTTTTATACCAACGTTGTTGGAATATCAGCAGGTGCGGTAGGAATGATCATGCTTTTGTCCCGTGTTTTTGATGGATTTTCCGATGTGCTGATGGGAACTATTATCGACCGGACTCATTCCAAGTATGGAAAAGCTAGGATCTGGATCTTAAGACTTGCGGTTCCTTATGCGCTGGCAGCGGTGCTTTTGTTCACTATGCCGCCAATGGGAAATATGGGAAAGATCATCTATGCTTTTGTTACCTATAATATCATGAATACGGTTGTATACACTGCTATCAGCCAGCCATTCCATGCACTGGGATCTCTGATGAGCCGTGACCGTCGTGAACGTGATGTGATCTGTAACATCCGCATGGTATTGTCGATCACAGCAAGTATGATCATTACTGCGTTCACGCTGCCGCTGATCAATATCGTAGCAAATGTTACCGGTAGTCAGCAGATGGCCTGGATTCTGGTAACTGCCGGCTATGCGATCATTTCTGTCGGTGTACTTGTGAATACTTATATGGTCTGTACAGAGCGTGTTTCTGCAGCGAAACAGGAAAAGGAAGATATTCCTTTTGTGGAAGCATTTAAAGCAACTGTTACCAATCGGTATTTCCTTATCGCTCTGGGGCTGATGATCTTTTATACCGCATATCAGATCATTATCGGAACGGATCTTACCTATTACTGCCAGTATGTACTTGGAAATGTAGATCTCGTCATGCCTCTTTCTGCAGCTGAGAAACTGGCAACTGTGGCAGGAATTGCCCTTCTGCCGAAGGTGCTTCCCCGTTATGGAAAAAGAAATCTCATTTGTGCCGGCTGCATCCTGGGCGTTGCAGGACAGCTTCTGTTCCTGATGAATATTACCAGTGTTTCGCTTGGTGTTGTAACCTGTATCATGAGAGGTATCGGAATCGCACCTTTCTATGGTGTGCAGTATTCTCTTCCAAGCGATGCTATTGAGTATGGCCAGTGGAAAACAGGCAAGCGTGTGGAGGGGCTGATGTTTTCATCTATGAGCATGGGTCAGAAAGCCGGTTCCGGACTGACTTCTGCTATCATGGGAGGAATTCTTTCCGCGGCATACTTTGACGGAACAAAGGCGACAGCGGCAGAGCAGTCTGCAGAGGCAATCCGCGTGATCAAGGGATTTTATCTGTATGTTCCGATAGCAATCTGGGTAGTGATGTTTGTGATCGCAGCATGCTACCAGCTGGACAAAGTTTATGACAAAATGATGCGTGAACTGATCCAGAGAGAAGCTGGAGATGAAAGCGTCTCTGTGCCGGGTGAGATCCAGTCCATGCCGTCACCGGCAGTTTTCGGAAACCGGATCAACGTGGCGATTGGAAGATTGTATGGCAGCAGTGGAAGAAAGATCGCCGAGGATGTTGCAAAAGCACTGGACTGCAAGGTTTATGATCGTCAGATCATCTGTCTCATGGCAGAAAAGTTCGGTATGGAAAAAGCAGATCTGGAAAGTGTAAGGCAGTATCTGGATTCCTACAATTATGAGGATTCTGAGCTTACATTTTCCCCGTATGGACATTCATCGGCAGGGGGGGCGGGAGATTTTACAGGGATTTAGATGTTTGTGGGGGGGGGCCGGGGCATCCGTGAGCTTTCTGAGAGAAGACCAGGTGTATTCCTGGGAAGATGTGCCAACTATGTGCTTCGTGGAGCGCCGCATACATACAGCTTTTTCGTTTATGCAGATGATGATTACCGGGAAAAAGAGGGACAGGAATATTATAAAGGCCAGTCTCTTGGAGAACTGAAGAAGCGTGATCAGATCCGAAATGAATACTATGAGAAGTTTACCGGAATCCGCAGAGACGACCCCCATTATTACGATATGGTGATCAATGTATCCAAAACAGGTGCAGCCGGAGCGGCCAGCCTGATCCTGGATTATATCCGGAATAAAGAAGAGGAAAAAGGAGGGAATGCATCATGAAGATCGCATTTGACGTAGATGTTCTTGCAAAACAGATGGATATCAACCGTATGGTCCATCAGGTGGCGGACTGGGGATATAAATATATTGAACAGTCCCCGCATCCGAGAATCAATCCGTTTTATAAGCATCCACTGTTTTCAAAAGAGTGTGAGCAGGAATACAGACAGGCTCTTAAAGAGACCGGCGTTGAGATTTCGTCCTTTATCGTGGTGTATCGCTGGTCTGGTCCGACGGAGGAACAGAGACAGTTTGCAGTTGCAAACTGGAAACGGATGATCCAGATCGCCGGAGATATGGGAGTGAAGGTTATCAATACAGAACTTTCGGGTAATCCGAACCAGCAGGAAATCTGCAATGGAATGTGGTTTAAATCCATGGAGGAATTGCTTCCGCTGATCGAGCGTGAGGGCATCCGCGTGGAAATCCAGTCTCATCCTTATGATTTCTGTGAGTTGAATAATGAGACCTGTGATATGGTGAAATCGTTTCGTTCTCCAAACCTTGGTTATGTGTATTCTTCTCCTCACGGCTTCTTCTACGATGAGGGTAAAGGTGATGTGCGGTCCATGCTGAAATATGCGGGAGATGAACTGACCCATGTACTTTTTGCGGATACCTTTAACCAGACCATGGACTGCAGGTACATTTTAAATCCGCCGTGGCTGAATGGCCGTGGAAAAGCGGATGTGACGGTGCATCAGCATCTTGCAATGGGTGAGGGAGATGTGGATTTTGATGGCATTTTTGAAACATTGAGAGAAATGGATTTTGCCGGCAGGCAGCTGAAACCGGATGCACCGAAAGCCGGCGGCGATAACATTGCCTGCGTTTCCATGTTTGGTTTTCCGGAAAAGATGGATAAGCAGGCACCGGAAGCAAGAGAGAGGATTGAGAGAGAACTGCTGGGGAAATGATCGGGTGATCGCGGCAGATCAGAAAGAAAGCTGCAATAAATGAGCAGCTGACAGTACGCAGAATGGTGAAAAAGACTGATAAAATAATGAACGCGTGCAGAAACACGGTTTTCAGGATGAAAGTTTCATTGTGGAAACCGTGTTTTTTGATGCCTTTCTTTACAAAAAAAACTTTACATATATCAAACAACTGTCTTGTCACATGTAAAGTACTGTGGTATTATGTGTAAGATGTTTTGAAAAAAAGTTGCATGATAATTAAAAAGCAGATCAGAAGCATCTGCATAATAAAGACTAGTACAGCAAAAGCAGGAATTCAAAAAAGAAATCCTGCAGGAAAGGTGAAAGATAATGACAGTTGCAGAAGAAATCCAGAAATTAAAAAAAGAAAAAGATGCCATCATCCTTGCACACTACTATGTGCGTCCTGAAGTGCAGGATGTAGCTGACTATATAGGAGATTCCTTTTATCTCAGCAAGATCGCAGCCAGCGCGAAAGAGAAGACGATCGTGTTCTGTGGAGTAGGATTTATGGGAGAGAGCGCGAAGATCTTAAGTCCGGATAAAACTGTTCTGATGCCTGCCATGGATGCAGACTGTCCGATGGCTCATATGGCAACAGAAGAAGGCATCCGCAAGGTGAGGGAGGAATATGATGATGTGGCAGTTGTCTGTTACATTAATTCCACAGCTGCATTGAAGGAGCTTTCTGATGTATGTGTTACTTCCGCAAATGCAGTAAAGATCGTAAAAGCGCTTCCGAACAAAAACATCTTTTTTATCCCGGACAGAAATCTTGCACATTTTATTGCAGAACAGGTTCCTGAGAAGAACTTTATTTATAACGAAGGTTTTTGTATTGTCCATGAATTTATGGATCCGGAAGAAGTAAAAGCAGCAAAAGAAGCGCACCCGGATGCACTGGTTCTGGCACATCCGGAATGTCCTCAGACAGTTCTGAAACAGGCTGATTACATCGGAAGTACATCGGGGATCATCAAATATGCACAGGAAAGTGACAACAAAGAATTTATCATCTGCACAGAATGCGGCGTTCAGTACAAGCTGGAAACTATCTGCCCGGATAAAAAATTCTACTTCACAGAAACCGTTCCGGTCTGCAAAAACATGAAAAAAGTACTTCTGGAAAAAGTTCTCCACGTTCTGAAAACCGGGGAGAATGAGGTTCATGTAACAGACGAGACACGTGAAAACGCGAAGAGACCGCTGGAGCGGATGCTGGAACTGGCAAAATAAAGAAAACACATTTGTATTAAAGATTTGTCTGAGTTGGCTGAAAAGAGAAATCAAGACAGAGAGGCGAAAAGCAATGAGAATTAAAACAGACGTAGTGATCGTAGGAACAGGTGTTGCAGGTATGTTCAGTGCATTGAAACTTCCGCGGGACAAAAAGATCGTGATCATCACAAAAGAGGATATGAGAAGCAGCGATTCTTTCCTGGCGCAGGGTGGAATCTGTGTGCTCCGTGATGAAAATGATTACGACAGTTATTTTGAAGATACCATGAAGGCAGGACATTACGAAAACAGAAAAGAATCCGTAGACATTATGATCCGAGGCTCCAGGGACATCATTAATGACCTTGTCGGATATGGTGTGGATTTCAAGATGGATGGAGATGATTTTGCCTATACAAGAGAAGGTGCACATTCCAGACCGAGGATCCTTTATCATGAGGATATCACAGGAAAAGAAATTTCCGAAAAACTGCTACAGCAGGTTCTGAAGCTTGAAAATGTAACAATTCTGGAATATACTACCATGCAGGATATTCTTGTGGAAAATGGCAAATGTACAGGCCTGAAGGCAGTTTCTGCAGAAGCGAACAGGGTACGTCTTGAAGCTATGGAAGCCGGAAAAGCAGTGAAAACCCAGGAAGAGATCCAGCCTGGCGGAGAGATCCCGTTAGAGATTTATGCACAGGATACGATCCTGGCCAGTGGCGGGATTGGAGGAAGATATGCGCATTCCACCAACTATCCGCATCTTACAGGGGATGCTCTTGATATTGCAAAAAAGCATAATGTGCGTCTGGAACATCTGGATTATGTGCAGATCCATCCGACAACGCTGTATTCCAAGAGACCGGGCCGCAGATTCCTGATCTCAGAATCAGTCCGCGGAGAAGGTGCAGTACTTTATAACAGCAAAAAAGAGCGGTTTGTCAATGAACTTCTTCCAAGAGATGTAGTAACAAATGCAATCCGGGAAGAAATGAAAAAAGAAGGAACAGATCACGTATGGCTTTCCATGGAGAATATTGATAAAGATACGATTCTGAATCATTTTCCGAATATTTATCAGAGATGCCTGGAAGAAGGCTATGATGTGACAAAAGAATGCATCCCTGTTGTTCCGGCCCAGCATTATTTCATGGGCGGTATCTGGGTAGATTCTGACAGCAAGACCAGTATGGACCGGCTTTATGCAGTGGGAGAGACCAGCTGCAACGGTGTACATGGCGCGAACAGACTGGCAAGTAATTCCCTGCTGGAAAGTCTTGTATTTGCAAAACGTGCAGCCAAAGCAATCTCAGCAGAAAAGAAAAGTACTGCAGGCGCGGCATAAATGCAGCCGGAATATAAATATCCGTATTATGAAAAACAGGAGCAGCCTTGCTTTGGAGAACAGGGCTGCTGTGATGATTAAGAAAGAGAAGGTATTGTAAAATGAATACGATCACAATGACACTTCAGGTAGATCACCTGATCCTGGAGGCTTTAAAGGAAGATATTTCAAGCGAAGACGTTACCACAAACTCTGTTATGAAAGAAGCAGTTCCGGGAGAGGTAGATCTGATCTGTAAAGAGGATGGAATCATTGCGGGACTGGAAATCTTCAGCCGTGTATTTACGCTTCTGGATGCTGACACAAAAGTGGAACTGTTCTGCAAGGATGGCGATGAAGTAAAAAAAGGTCAGAAAATGGGAAAAGTTGCCGGAGATATCCGCGTGCTTCTTTCCGGCGAGCGTGTGGCACTGAATTATCTGCAGAGAATGAGCGGAATCGCAACGTACACACATTCTGTTGCGTCTCTTCTTGAGGGAACAGGGATCACTTTGCTGGATACCAGAAAAACAACGCCGAATATGCGCATTTTTGAGAAATATGCAGTTCGCGTAGGCGGTGGACAGAACCACAGATATAATCTTTCTGATGGAGTTCTGCTGAAAGACAATCACATCGGAGCGGCAGGAAGTGTTACGAATGCTGTAAAAATGGCGCAGGAGTACGCTCCTTTTGTCCGTAAGATTGAAGTTGAGGTAGAAACTCTTGATCAGGTAAAAGAAGCTGTTGAGGCCGGCGCTGATATCATCATGCTTGACAATATGACTCCGGAAATGATGAAAGAAGCAGTAAAACTCATTGACGGAAGAGCGAAAACAGAATGTTCCGGAAATGTTACAAAAGAAAATATTGCAAAGATCAGGGATGTTGGTGTAGACTATGTATCAAGTGGTGCATTAACACATTCCGCACCGATTCTTGATATTTCGCTTAAGAATCTTCATCCGCTTTCCTGAAGACCACAGAATTTTGCAAAATACCGAGTGCTGTGACAGGAAATATCCGGAATATCAGAAAAAAAGAAGCGAGAATTGTCGGAAGCAGATGCATAACAGGTAATATCTGAACCGGGTGGGAGATATTGCGAGAATGAAGGAGAGAGGTACCGGAACAAAAAGTACAGGCACAGCCAGGAAAGGGGAACTTAAATGACTGGTTCAGAACGCAGGACAGCGATCATGGATCAAATTAAAAACAGTGACCGGCCGGTCTCAGGAAGTGCTTTGGCCAGAACATTTCAGGTCAGCAGACAGGTGATCGTGCAGGATATTGCGTTGATACGCGCGGAGGGGAATGACGTGATCTCCACCAACAGAGGATATATTTTTACTGCTCCCCATACTGTGAGCCGGATATTCAAGGTGCATCATACAGATGCGGATCTGGAGAACGAGCTCTGCGGGATTGTGGATCTTGGCGGAAAAGTGATCAACGTAATGGTGAATCACAGAATTTACGGACATATCGAGGCAGAACTGAATATCAGCTCCAGACGCCAGGTTGAGAATTTTATGGAGGATATCCGAAGCGGCAAGTCCAGTCCTCTGAAGAATATCACATCTGATTATCATTATCATAAAGTAGAAGCAGAATCCGAGGAAATCCTGGATATGATTCAGGATATGCTGAAACGGCGAGGATTTCTGATCGAAGCAGAATAGCAGAAGTCTGAAACAAAAAGAAAAGATATACAGAATGAGAAAATTCTGTTAATATGAAAATATAGTGATCACGAAAATAGGAGAAGGAATCCTGCATGGCAGGGTTCCTTCTTGCACCCTGCGGAAATGTGCACCCTGTGGAAATGTACAGACAGGGAAAACAGGATGCAGATATGAGGGTGAGAAAAAATACGGCCGGATATGTATGGAGGGGAAAATGGATTATCAGAGTATGTTTACATTTATGCTGGAGATGGCAGGAACTATTGCGTTTGCTGCTTCCGGAGCTATGGTGGGAGCACAGAGAGGAATGGATATTTTCGGGGTCTGCGTTCTTGGCGTGGTAACTGCAGTGGGAGGTGGAGCTACCAGGGATATTATTCTGGGAATCGTGCCACCGGGAATGTTTCAGAATCCGCTGTATACCATTGTGGCAACAGTGACGTCCTGTATTGTTTTTGCAGTGATGTACTGGAAACAGGAGCTTCTGGAAGGCGGGAACCGGCTGGTCTATGATAAGGTGATGCTGGTGATGGATACGGTTGGACTTGGCGTATTTACCGTTATGGGTGTTGATAAGGGGATTTCCCAGGGATATATGGGAAGAATATTTTTTCTTGTATTTCTTGGAACTGTCACAGGAGTTGGAGGCGGTCTGATCCGTGATATGATGGCAGGAGTACCGCCATATATTTTTGTGCGCCATATTTATGCCTGTGCATCCATTGTAGGGGCTATTGCCTGTGTCTGGACATACAGGCTGTGGGGAGGAGTGCCTGCCATGGTGATCGGAACGATAGTAGTGATCCTGATCCGGTATCTGGCGGCACATTACCGGTGGAATCTGCCGAGACTGAGGAGAGAATAAAAAAAGAAATGTTGAGATCGAAATGCAGATACCCGATCTGCATGGTCAGATGAGGCAGCCGTTTGAAATAATGAAGGACTGCTGCCGGATAACAGGAATGGATATATGAAAAGCTCCGGATCATTTAAGGAATAATGTTCCGGAGCTTTTTATCTTATATTTGGTTTATATTGCGTAGAAAAATCTTATCTGTTTTGATCATAAGAGGATTATGCGTCTGTATCCTGCAGAGCCAGGAAACCTTCCTCGCCGGTACGGATCTTGACAACGTTTTCGATATCGTAAACGAAGACTTTACCATCACCAATCTGACCGGTATGAAGAACTTCTTTGGCAGTATCAATAACCTTCTGAACCGGTACAAGACTTACAACGATCTCGATCTTAACCTTCGGACGGAGGTTCATGTCAACCTCAACACCACGATAGTAGGTTGGAGCACCCTTCTGAACACCACATCCCATAACGTTTGTGATAGTGATACCGGTTACGCCGATCTCGTTCATAGCCTGCATAAACTCATCCAGCTTGTTCTGACGTGTGATGATAACAACCTTTGTCAGTTTGTGTACGCCGTCTGCAGGAATCTCAGGAACAGATTCAGCAGGAGCAGAAGGAGCATGTTTTACAACAGGGGCTTTTATGGAAGTTCCCATTGGAGTCGGAGCCTTTGTCATGGTATCCTGTACAAAGAATCCATCGTATGCACTTGCGAGGCCATGCTCTTTCATATCCAGACCTGCGATCTCTTCCTCAGCGGAAACACGAAGTCCGATAGTGTGTTTGATCACCTGGAAGATGATTGTCATAGTAACAGCAACCCATGCGATCGTGATAGCCATACCAATAAACTGAACACCGAAGCCATGGAAACCACCGCCTGTGAGAAGACCTTTCCATCCGGTACCTGCGCCGTCGGAGAAAAGACCTACAGCAAGAGTTCCGAAAGCACCGTTAAGACCGTGAACGCCAACAGCACCAACCGGGTCATCAATTTTGAGAACTTTATCAATAAATTCAATACCAAATACTACAATGAATCCGGCGAGGATTCCGATGATAGCTGCAGATGTAGGAGATACGGTATCGCAGCCTGCGGTGATGGCTACCAGTCCTGCAAGAGAACCGTTCAGAGACATGGAAACATCCGGTTTTTTGTAGCGGATCCATGTGATCAGCATGACTGTTACAGTAGCGACAGCAGCGGCAAGGTTTGTTGTTACGAAGATTTTTCCGGCGCTTACAATGGCGTCGCCTTCCATGCTGACAGTAGATGCACCGTTGAAACCGAACCAGCAGAACCAGAGGATGAATACACCAAGCGCACCAACAGTAAGGTTATGTCCAGGGATCGCTCTGGATTTGCCAGATTTGGAATATTTTCCGATACGAGGTCCGAGGATGATGGCACCGATGAGTGCAGCAACACCACCAACCATATGAACAGCACAGGAACCTGCAAAATCATGAAATCCCATCTGGCTGATAAATCCGCCGCCCCAGATCCAGTGACCGGATACCGGATATACAACGAGACTGATCAGCAAACTGTAGATACAGTAGGAGATGAACTTGGTACGCTCTGCCATGGCACCGGATACGATGGTAGCAGAGGTAGCACAGAATACAGTCTGGAAGATGAGAAATGCCCAGAAAGGAACTCCATCCGGAAGCATTGCGTTTCCGTAGTTTGCCTCTGAGGCGATTCCGCCGAGCTTGCCGAAGAAACCGTTTCCTGCACCGAACATGATGCCAAATCCAACCAGCCAGAAGACCGGTGTACCGATACAGAAGTCCATCAGGTTTTTCATGATGATATTACCTGCGTTTTTTGCTCTTGTGAATCCTGTTTCGACCATTGCGAATCCAGCCTGCATGAAGAAGACCAGTGCTGCGCCGACGAGGACCCAAGTTGTGTTTGCTGAAGAATACATAGTAACACTCCCTTTCCCAATTTTTTTCTTTCCTATTATATATGGAAAGATTATTTATAATACCGGACAGAAAAACAAACAGAATTTATCCAGTATCAGTATAACGAAAAAGCGCAGGAGAGAGGAAATTCTCTTCCGCGCCTTTACGAAATCAAAATAGTTATATGTAAAACAGGGGATATCTGTATCGTGTGATTAATGGATGAGGAAATCGATAATGAATTATGAAGTAGAGTTCATAAGGGATATCCCCTGTATTTACCGTATGAAATTTTTATCTGATATCCGTGATCAGATTGAGAATAACAGCTCGTCGTAGGTCGGATATGGAAGTAACTCATCCGGGATCAGAGCCTCTGCCTCATCAACAGATTTTCTTAAAACTTCCATGTCTTCCAGAACAGTTCCCTGATAAGCCTTAGAGCATGCAAGTACATCGTCAGAAGAAGCAAGAGCTTTTGCTGTATCTGCCTTCAGAGTTTCCAGATCCTTTGCCATGGTGTCTGCAAGTGTACTCAGTTTGGAGATCAGAGCAGCTTCATTTGCTACAGAAATATCAGCTACTACGGATTTCTTAGCAGCTGCAGTATCTGCAAGCTTTTCAACATATGTATATACAGAAGGAATTACCTGCTTCTGGATCATCTCAGCCAGAGTGTTGGATTCGATATTGATGGTCTTGTAATAGTTCTCAAGCCAGATATCGTAACGGGAGAAGAGCTCTTCCCTTGTAAAAATGCCATGCTTTGTAAACAGCTCAATGTTCTTCTCAGCAATGAAATGCGGAAGTGCATCCGGAGTTGTTTTAAGATTGTAGAGACCACGTTTCTCAGCTTCTTCAACCCATTCGTCTGTATAGCCGTTTCCGTTAAAGATGATGCGTTTATGCTCTTCAATGGTCTTCTTAAGAAGTGCATGTACTGCGCTTTCCATTTCTTCCTCCGGAACATCCTTAAGAGCTGCGCTGAATTCTGCAAGAACCTCTGCAACAGCGGTATTCAGTACGATGTTCGGGTTTGCGACAGATGCTGCAGAACCAAGCATACGGAACTCAAATTTGTTTCCGGTAAATGCAAATGGTGAAGTACGGTTTCTGTCTGTGGTATCCTTTATGAAGTGCGGAAGTACCTTTGCTCCGATATCCATCTGTACCGCATGCTTATTGCTGAAGAAGGTATCGTTTTCAATAGATTTCAGTACGTCTGTCAGCTCATCTCCAAGGAAGATGGATACGATCGCAGGCGGTGCCTCGTTTGCTCCAAGACGATGATCGTTTCCGGCGCTTGCAACGGATACGCGGAGAAGATCAGCATAATCGTCAACGGCTTTGATGACAGCTACCAGGAATACCAGGAACTGTGTATTTTCTGCCGGTGTTTTTCCTGGATCAAGAAGGTTTACACCTGTGTCTGTGCTCATAGACCAGTTGTTGTGTTTACCGCTTCCGTTGATTCCCTCAAATGGTTTCTCGTGAAGGAGGCAGACCATGTTGTGCTTGTCGGCAACCTTCTTCATGATCTCCATGGTCAGCTGGTTGTGGTCAACAGCAACATTTGTGGTATCAAATACAGGAGCCAGTTCGTGCTGTGCAGGAGCAACCTCGTTATGTTTTGTTTTGGCTGGAATGCCAAGCTTCCAAAGCTCTTCGTCAAGATCATGCATGTAAGCAGCAACGCGAGGCTTCAGGGCTCCGAAGTAATGATCTTCCATTTCCTGTCCTTTTGGTGCAGAAGCGCCCAGAAGAGTACGGCCGCAGAAGATCAGGTCTTTTCTCTTTTTGTAAAGATCCTTGTCAACCAGGAAATATTCCTGCTCAGGTCCTACGGTTGTGTCGATGTGACGGACCTCTTTGTTTCCAAGGATGTGAAGAATACGAACCGCTTCTTTGTTCAGAACATCCATGGAACGAAGAAGAGGAGTTTTCTTATCCAGTGCCTCTCCGCTGTAGGAACAGAATGCAGTAGGAATGTAAAGAGTTTTATCTTTAATGAATGCAGGTGAAGTAGGATCCCATGCTGTATATCCTCTTGCTTCAAAAGTAGCACGAAGTCCGCCTGACGGGAAGCTGGATGCATCCGGCTCACCTTTTACCAGCTCTTTACCGGAGAAATCCATGATCACCTGTCCGTCACCTGTAGGGGAGATGAAGCTGTCATGCTTCTCAGCAGTTACGTTTGTCATCGGCTGGAACCAGTGTGTGTAATGTGTCGCACCGTTTTCAGTAGCCCATTCTTTCATTGCAACTGCTACGGAATTTGCAACGTCCAGTTCCAGATGAGTTCCGTTTTCAATTGTTTTCTTTAATGCTTTGTACATGTCCTTTGGCAGTTTGCTTCGCATCACTTTGTCATTGAATACAAGGCTGCCATACATTTCAGGGATACTCTGTGCCATATAGGTACACTCCTTTCGATTTCACTCATTCATTATAATTTTTAATTATTTTATAAGGACCGCTGCCGGAAGAACCGGGTATAAACGGACCGGAAAACAAAAAAAGCGCTTCAGATACCTGCCGTATCCAAAGCGCCTTTGCTTTATGTGTTGCAGTATACACCAAAATAAAATATTGTCAAGAGCTTTTTTGAAAAAATCTAAAAAATTGACCAGGGCGATCGGACTGTCGGAAAATAGGCAGGGTTGACAAATCTTGTCCTTTTATTATAATCTGATATCGTAGTTATACAGTCGAAAAGTCAGCGATCGCTATAAGTGATCGAGGCAAAAGAAGCTTTTTGACCAGTGACAAAGATGTACAATACGGAAAGAACAGATGGAGGGAAATATGTCAGGAGTAAAGGAAGAATGTGGCGTATTCGGGATTTATGATCTGGATGGAGGGAATATTGCACCATCTATTTATTATGGTCTTACCTCGCTGCAGCACAGGGGACAGGAGTCCTGCGGAATGGCCGTTTCAAGGACGGACGGAGAAAGAGGAAACGTACAGTTCCATAAAGATCTCGGACTGGTAAGCGAAGTTTTACGAAAAGATGTTGTACATAATATGAATGGTGATATCGGAATCGGACATGTTCGTTATTCCACCACCGGAGAATCTGTCGCAGAGAATGCACAGCCGCTGGTACTTTCTTATATCAAGGGAAGTCTGGCACTTGCGCACAACGGAAATCTGGTTAATACAGAAGCTCTGAAATGGGAGCTGATCCAGACAGGCGCAATTTTCCATACAACTACCGACTCAGAGGTTATCGCGTTCCATATCGCAAGAGAACGTGTGCATTCTGCCACTGTAGAGGAAGCAGTACATAAAACCGTAGAGAAGATCCGCGGAGGATATGCTCTTGTGATCATGAGCCCCCGGAAGCTGATCGGTGCCCGTGATCCTTACGGACTGAAACCCCTCTGTCTTGGAAAAAGAGATAATGCCTATGTCCTTGCATCTGAAAGCTGCGCGCTGACATCTGTAGGAGCGGAATTTATCCGTGATATTGAACCGGGTGAGATCGTCACGATCACCAAGAACGGACTGAAATCCAGTAAACTGACTGAGAAGAAAAAGCATGCTCATTGTGTTTTTGAATATATTTATTTTGCAAGACTGGACAGCACCATGGATGGCGTGAAAATCTATGATGCAAGGATCCGTGGAGGAAAATCTCTTGCAAAATCCTATCCGGTAGAAGCGGACCTGGTGACCGGTGTACCGGAATCCGGACTTCCGGCAGCAAAAGGCTATTCTGAGGAATCCGGAATCCCGTTTGGCTTTGCGTTCTATAAAAACAGTTACATTGGAAGAACTTTTATCAAGCCTACACAGCAGGAGAGAGAGTCCAGTGTCCATCTGAAGCTGAGCGTTCTGGAATCCGTGGTGAAGGGGAAGAGAATCGTTCTGGTGGATGATTCCATTGTCCGCGGAACTACCATTGCCAATCTGATCCACATGCTGAAAGAAGCAGGAGCAAAAGAAGTCCATGTACGTATCAGCTCCCCGCCATTTTTACATCCCTGTTATTTTGGTACCGATGTGCCGTCCAATGACCAGCTCATCGCAGCACAGCACAGCACGGAAGAAATCCGTAAGATGATCGGTGCAGACTCCCTGGGTTATATGCAGATCGATTATCTGGAAGGCATGGCAGGTGGACTTCCGCTGTGTAAAGCATGTTTTGATGGCAATTATCCGATGGAAATACCGGCAGAAATCAAACAGGATTAATGAACTATGTGGAATTAATCTCACAGTAAAAAATAATGGATTGAAAAACGAAAATGTAAAAACTGCACAATAAATATATAAAAAACCCGGATTTTGTCATATAAAATCCGGGTTTTTATAGAAAGACTCTTAAAAACGATAAAAAACATCAACTTGACAAATCTGACAATATGAGACATAATGTGGGACAACCAGATGAAAAAGGCCGCTGGTCTGGAATATACAGGAAAACAGCAAGACCGAAAAAAGGCCGGTTTTTTGCCGAGATAAAAGAAAGGATGATATTTATGTCTAAAAAAATTAGATTGAATGCGACAGAGGATGTTAAAGAATTTGTTAAGGCTGCAAGTAAATGTGATTTTGATGTAGATATTTCATATAACAGAATTTTAATTGATGCAAAATCTATTCTTGGAATCCTCAGCATGGATCTGACCAGAGTTCTTACAGTAACCTGTCATGGCGAGGATCATGAGTTTGATCGTTTCCTTCAGAAATATGCAGTTGCCTGACAGACAGTGCAGAGACAGACAAGATATGAAAGACATAAAAAGAAAAGGCAGACGTGACTGCAGAGACAGGAGATCAGTTTGAAATCCTCAGCAGGCGTCTGTTTTTTCTTTACATCCATTTCATAGGAAGAAATTCCGCAGACTATATGAAAAATCAGTTATTGACAAATAAAAAAAAATAGTTTATAGTAAACCATATTTTATATGAAAGATAACTGACAAAGGCGTCAGGAACGGATACCACAGGGGAATTCTCACCCCTTGAAATCTGTTCCGGACGCCTTTTTGTTGTGGGACACAAAATGGAGGAGGAAATCGAAGATGGCAGTAAAGTATGTTTTTGTAACAGGTGGAGTTGTTTCCGGTCTGGGAAAAGGAATTACCGCAGCGTCTCTTGGGCGCCTTCTGAAAGCCAGAGGGTATCAGGTGACCATGCAGAAATTTGATCCCTACATTAATATTGACCCGGGAACTATGAATCCCATTCAGCATGGAGAGGTTTTTGTAACGGATGACGGTACAGAGACTGACCTTGACCTTGGACATTATGAGCGTTTCATTGATGAAAGCCTTGACAAAAATTCCAATGTGACAACCGGTAAGATTTACTGGTCTGTTCTTCAGAAAGAGCGTCATGGTGATTTCGGCGGAGGGACCGTTCAGGTGATCCCGCATATTACCAATGAGATCAAGAGCCGTTTTTACAGAGCAAAATCCGCAGACGAAGACAGAATTGCGATCATCGAGGTTGGTGGTACAGTCGGTGATATTGAGAGCCAGCCGTTCCTGGAATCCATCCGTCAGTTCCAGCATGATGTGGGACATGACAATGCGATCCTTATCCATGTAACTCTGATCCCGTATCTCCGTGCTTCCGGAGAGATGAAGACAAAACCCACCCAGGCCAGTGTAAAAGAACTTCAGGGAATGGGAATCCAGCCGGATGTTCTGGTATGCAGAAGTGAGTATCCTCTTACCGAGGATATCCGTGGAAAGATTGCCCTGTTCTGTAATGTGCCTGTAAGCAATGTGCTTCAGAATCTGGATGTGGAATATTTATATGAAGCTCCTCTTGCAATGGAGAGAGAAAAGCTTGCAGACGTAGTACTGCAGAGCTTAAGACTGGAGAATCGCAAACCAGATCTTACAGACTGGGAAAATATGGTAGAAAATCTCCGCCACCCGGATAAAACTGTGAAAATCGCCATGGTTGGTAAATATACACAGCTTCATGATGCATACTTGAGTGTTGTGGAAGCACTGAAGCATGGCGGGATCTCTTGCCGTGCAAAGGTTGATATCACCTGGGTGGACTCCGAAGAACTCAATGAAAAAAATTTGGATCAGACTCTCCATTCTGTAGATGGAATCCTGGTTCCGGGAGGATTCGGAAACCGTGGTACAGAAGGAATGATCCTTGCGGCACAGTATGCAAGAGTTCATAAGATCCCATACCTTGGGATCTGCCTGGGAATGCAGATGGCTATTGTGGAATTTGCCCGCCATGTGCTTGGATATGAAGATGCCAACAGTATTGAGCTGGCACCGGAAACAACACATCCGGTCATTGCCCTGATGCCGGATCAGGAGGATGTGGAAGATCTTGGAGGAACTCTTCGTCTTGGAAGCTATCCGTGTGTGCTTGCAGAAGGCTCCAGATCCTATGAGCTTTTTGGAAAGAAAGAGATCCAGGAACGTCACAGACATCGTTATGAGGTAAACAACGCATTCCGTAAGGAACTGGACGAAAAGGGAATGTCCATTGTAGGAACATCCCCGGATGCTCACATTGTTGAGATGATCGAAATTGCCGGACATCCGTTCTTTGTGGGAACACAGGGACATCCGGAATTTAAATCCAGGCCAAACCATGCACATCCACTGTTCCGTGGATTTGTGCAGGCGGCAGTTGATAAAAAGACGGCAGAAGAAGCTGCAATGAAAGGATGAGAAAAATGAGAGAAGTAGCAAATCAGCAGCAGGGCCTCTACCGCCCTGAATTTGAACATGATAACTGCGGTATCGGAGCCGTTGTTAATATAAAAGGAAAGAAAACACATGATACAGTTGCCAATGCTCTTAAGATCGTAGAGAATCTTGAGCATCGTGCTGGTAAGGATGCAGAAGGAAAAACCGGTGATGGTGTCGGTATCCTTCTTCAGATCTCCCACAAATTTTTTAAGAAGGTCTGTAAAAAAGAAGGCTTTGATATCGGCGGAGAGAGAGAATACGGTGTAGCCCAGCTCTTTTTCCCACAGCAGGAGATCAAACGTGCCCAGGCAAAGAAGATGTTCGAGATCATCGTGGAAAAAGAGGGTCTGGAGCTTCTTGGATGGCGTACAGTACCGGTCTTCCCGGAGGTTCTTGGTCATAAAGCGAAAGAGTGCATGCCGTGCATTATGCAGGCATTTGTTAAAAAGCCGGAGGATGTGGAAAAAGGTCTTGCCTTTGACCGTATGCTTTACATCGCACGTCGTGAATTTGAACAGAGTAATGATAATACTTACGTAGTTTCCATGAACAGCCGTACCATCGTATACAAAGGTATGTTCCTGGTAGGACAGCTCCGTACCTTCTTTGGCGATCTTCAGAGCCAGGATTACGAGTCTGCCATTGCAGTGGTACATTCCCGTTTCAGTACCAACACGAATCCAAGCTGGGAGAGAGCACATCCGAACCGTTTCATCGTACATAACGGTGAGATCAACACGATCCGCGGAAACGCCGATAAGATGCTTGCACGTGAGGAAAACATGGAGTCTCCGTATCTGAAGGATGAGCTTCACAAGGTCCTTCCTGTAGTTAACCGCAATGGTTCTGACTCTGCAATGCTTGACAATACACTGGAATTCCTGGTTATGAGTGGAATGGATCTTCCACTTGCAGTGATGATCACGATTCCGGAGCCATGGGCAAACAACGATACGATTTCTCAGGAGAAGAGAGATTTTTATCAGTACTATGCGACTATGATGGAGCCATGGGACGGTCCTGCGTCCATTCTGTTCTCAGATGGTGATGTGATGGGAGCGGTTCTTGACAGAAACGGTCTTCGTCCATCCAGATACTATATCACATCGGATGGCTATATGATCCTTTCCTCCGAGGTTGGTGTTCTTCCTGTGGATGAGGAGAAGATCGTATTAAAAGAACGTCTTCATCCGGGAAAAATGCTTCTGGTTGATACCGTTCAGGGTCGTGTCATTGATGACAATGAGCTCAAAGAAAAATATGCGAAAAAACAGCCTTATGGTGAGTGGCTGGACAGCAATCTGGTACAGCTTCGTGATATCAAGATCCCGAATCAGAGAGTTGTCGAATACACTCCGGAGGAGAGAGCACGCCTTCAGAAAGCCTTCGGATATACTTATGAGCAGTACCGTACTTCGATCCGAAACATGGCATTAAACGGCGCAGAAAGCATCGGAGCCATGGGACATGATACTCCCCTTGCAGTATTTTCCAAGGAACATTATCCGCTGTTCGATTACTTCAAGCAGCTTTTTGCACAGGTAACAAACCCGCCGATCGATGCGATCCGTGAGGAGATCGTTACTTCTACAAGTGTATATGTAGGAAAAGACGGAAATCTTCTGATCCAGAAGCCGGAGAACTGTCAGGTGCTGAAGATCAACAATCCGATCCTGACCAACACCGATATGCTGAAGATCAAGAATATGAAAAAGGACGGCTTCAAGGTTGTAACACTTTCTACATTATATTATAAGAGCACAAAGCTTGAACGTGCCATTGACCGTCTGTTCGTAGAGGTAGACAAAGCCTTCCGTGAGGGAGCAAACATCCTGGTCCTTTCTGACCGCGGTGTGGATGAGAACCATATGCCGATCCCGTCCCTGCTGGCGGTTTCCGCAGTACATCAGCATCTTGTAAAAACAAAGAAGAGCACTTCCCTTGCCCTGATCCTGGAGTCCGGTGAGCCGAGAGAGGTACATCATTTCGCAACACTCCTCGGATATGGTGCAAGTGCAGTCAATCCGTATCTGGCACTGGATACGATCCATGAGCTGATCGATACACATATGCTGGATAAGGACTATTACGCAGCCGTTGATGATTACAATCATGCAGTGATCAGCGGTATCGTAAAGATCGCTTCCAAGATGGGTATTTCCACTATCCAGTCCTATCAGGGATCTCAGATCTTTGAGGCAATCGGAATTTCCCAGGATGTGATCGATCGTTACTTTACAGGAACCGTAAGTCGTGTAGGCGGAATCACATTGGAAGATATCGAGGATAATGTAGAAAAACTTCATTCTGAGGCATTTGATCCCCTTGGACTTGCCACAGATCTTACTCTGGACAGCGTAGGTGCCCATAAGATGAGAAGCCAGGGTGAGGAGCACAAATATAACCCGCGTACCATTCATCTTCTCCAGCAGTCCACAAAACAGGGCAGCTATGAGATGTTCAAGGAATATACAAAGCTGGTAGATGACGAGGGTCATGGAAACTTAAGAGGTCTTCTGGACTTTAAGTTTGCCAAGGAGCCTATTCCGATCGACCAGGTTGAGAGTGTTGAGGATATTGTAAAACGATTTAAGACAGGTGCCATGTCCTACGGTTCTATTTCTCAGGAAGCACATGAGACATTGGCTATTGCCATGAACCATCTCCATGGAAAATCCAATACCGGTGAGGGTGGTGAAAGTGATGAGCGTCTGGATTCAGCAGGAACAGACAATGACCGCTGCTCTGCGATCAAACAGGTAGCCAGCGGACGTTTCGGCGTTACCAGCCGTTATCTGGTTTCCGCAAGAGAGATCCAGATCAAGATGGCACAAGGTGCAAAGCCGGGTGAGGGCGGACATCTTCCTGCAAAGAAGGTATATCCGTGGATCGCAAAAACCCGTCATTCCACACCGGGAGTCAGCCTGATCTCTCCGCCGCCACATCATGATATCTATTCTATCGAGGATCTGGCAGAATTGATCTATGACCTGAAAAACGCCAATAAATATGCGGATATTTCCGTAAAGCTGGTTTCTGAGGCGGGTGTTGGTACGGTTGCAGCCGGTGTTGCAAAGGCCGGTGCACAGACTGTTCTGATCTCCGGATATGACGGAGGTACAGGAGCAGCGCCAAGAAGCTCTATCCATAATGCAGGACTTCCATGGGAGCTTGGACTTGCAGAAACACACCAGACGCTGATCATGAACGGACTTCGTAACCGTGTACGTATCGAGACAGACGGTAAGCTGATGAGCGGCCGTGACGTTGCCATTGCAGCACTTCTCGGTGCAGAGGAATTCGGTTTTGCAACAGCGCCGCTTGTAACGATGGGCTGCGTGATGATGAGAGTCTGCAATCTGGATACCTGCCCGGTAGGTGTGGCTACACAGAACCCGGAGCTGCGTAAGAGATTCCGCGGAAAACCGGAGTATGTGGAGAACTTCATGCGCTTTATTGCACAGGAGCTGAGAGAGTACATGGCACGCCTTGGTGTTGCCACCATCGATGAGATGGTAGGTCGTACAGACCTTCTTACAGTTTCTGACAGTGTGCAGGAGCCGCATAAGGGTAAGGTTGACTTAAGTGCCATCCTGAATAACCCATATGCAGGAAAGGGCAAAGTAACCTTTGATCCGAAGGCTGTATACAATTTCAATCTTGAGAAAACTCTGGATGAAAAAGTTCTGGTCAAGAAATGTGCACCGGCGATCCAGAAGGGTGAGAAAGTTTCTGTTGATGTAAATGTTACCAATACAGACCGTGCATTTGGTACCATCCTCGGATCTGAGATCACAAGAAATCATAAGGATGGACTTCCGGAGGATACGGTAACTGTAAACTGTACAGGTGCAGGCGGACAGAGCTTCGGTGCCTTTATTCCGAAAGGACTGACATTGAAACTGACCGGTGACAGCAACGACTACTTCGGAAAAGGCCTTTCCGGTGGAAAGCTGATCGTTAAGGTTCCGGAGAAGGCCGGATACAAGGCTGAAGAGAACATCATCGTCGGAAACGTGGCACTCTATGGTGCGACCAGCGGAACTGCATTTATCAACGGTGTTGCCGGTGAGCGTTTTGCAGTACGTAACTCCGGTGCGGTTGCAGTTGTTGAGGGTGTTGGCGAGCATGGCTGCGAGTACATGACAGGCGGCCGTGTGGTAGTTCTTGGAAAAACAGGAAAGAACTTTGCAGCAGGTATGAGCGGCGGTATCGCTTATGTCCTTGATGTGGATAACGTTCTTTACAAGAACCTCAATAAAGCAATGATCTCCATTGAAAAAGTGGATAATAAATATGATAAAAAAGAGCTTCGTGATCTTATCGAGGCTCATGTGGAAGCAACAGGCTCTGAGATCGGTAAGAAGGTGCTGGCTGATTTTGATTCCTATCTGCCTCACTTCAAAAAACTCATTCCGGATGAGTACAAGAGAATGATCACATTAAGTGCAAAGCTGGAAGAAAAAGGTCTGACCAGCCAGCAGGCACAGATGGAAGCGTTCTATGAGAGCATCGGCGTGAAACATTAAGGAGGATGAGGAAATGGGAAAGCCAACTGGATTTTTAGATTATGAAAGAGAAACGGCAAAGGTTCTGCCGCCAAAGGAACGTATTCAGAATTTCAACGAATTTCGTATTCCATTAAATAAAGAAAAACAGAAACTTCAGGGAGCACGCTGCATGGCCTGCGGCGTCCCCTTCTGCCAGTCAGGTATGATGATCGGCGGAATGGCTTCCGGCTGCCCGCTGCACAACCTGGTTCCTGAGACAAATGATCTTGTGTACACAGGAAACTGGAAGCAGGCATTCCTTCGTTTAAACAAGACACACAGCTTTCCGGAGTTTACATCCAGAGTGTGTCCAGCACTTTGCGAAGCTGCATGTACCTGTAACCTGAACGGAGATCCGGTCAGCACAAAAGAGAATGAGAAAGCGATCATTGAGACAGCCTATGCAGAAGGATGGGTAAAACCGCAGATCCCGCCTGTCCGCACAGGAAAGACGATCGCAGTCATCGGAAGTGGCCCTTCCGGACTGGCAGCAGCACAGCAGCTGAACCGCCGTGGCCACAGCGTAACCGTATTTGAGAGAAACGACCGTATCGGAGGACTTCTCCGCTACGGCATTCCGAACATGAAGCTGGAGAAAAAGATCATTGACCGCAGACTAAAGCTGATGGAAGAGGAAGGCGTGAAATTTGTTACCAATATCAATGTTGGTGTTGACATCACTGCAGAACAGCTTCTGAAGGATTATGACCGTGTCCTTCTCTGCTGTGGAGCTTCTCATCCGAGAGATATCAAGGTTCCGGGAAGAGATGCCAAGGGAATTTACTTTGCAGTGGATTTCCTGAAGCAGGTAACAAAAAGTCTTCTGGATACAGATTTTGCAAAATTCCCATATGAGCTTGCAAAGGGCAAAAATGTTCTGGTCATCGGCGGTGGTGATACCGGTAATGACTGTGTGGGAACATCCATCCGTCTGGGGGCGAAATCTGTAACACAGCTTGAGATGATGCCGCAGCCTCCTGCAGCAAGAACTCCTTCCAATCCATGGCCGGAGTGGCCGAAGGTCCTGAAAACCGATTACGGCCAGGAAGAGGCTATTGCAGTATTCGGCCATGATCCTCGGATCTATCAGACAACCGTTACCGAGTTTATCAAGGACAAAAAAGGAAATGTCTGCAAGGCCAAGATTGTAAAACTGAAAGGCGTAAAGGATGAAAAGACCGGAAGATTCAATATGGTACCGGTTGAGGGCAGTGAGGAAGTGATCCCTGCAGATGTGGTCCTTATTGCGGCCGGCTTCCTTGGCAGCGAGAAATATGTGACAGATGCTTTCCGTGTAGCGCTTACACCAAGAACCAATGTGGAAACAAAACCGGAGCAGTATGCAACAAGCGTAGATCGTGTGTTCACAGCAGGTGATATGCATCGTGGACAGTCCCTTGTCGTATGGGCGATCCATGAGGGACGTGAGGCTGCGAAAGCAGTGGATGAATCACTGATGAGCTATTCATATTTACAGTAAAATAACAGATACCAGGGGCAAAAGGTCAAAAAAACTGTTCGTGTTTCCGCGATAAAGCTTTTGAACTTTTGCCCCTTTTAAAAAATGGTTGACAAAGAATTGACCGATTGCTATAATTACGTCCATGAACAAGGGTGTTCTTCAGGAGCGGAAGCTCTCTGAAGTGCACCCTTGTTCTGATTTTGAGGGTAATTATTTTGTGTGATGAGGAAATAAAGGAGAGAATACTATGGGGAATTATACCAGAGAAGAGATTCTTGCAATGGCAGAGGAGGAAGACGTAGAGTTCATCCGCCTCCAGTTTACAGATATGTTTGGAACTCTGAAAAATATTGCGATCACAGCAAGAGAGCTTCCAAGAGCCTTGGATAACCAGTGCGTTGTATATGGCTCTCATATTGCGGGCATTGTGGGAGAAAAGGAGCCGGATCTGATCTTGTATCCGGATTATAATACTTTTTCAATTCTTCCATGGCGTCCTCAGCAGGGAAAGGTTGCAAGACTGATCTGTGATATGCGCCGTGCAGACGGATCAGAGCATGAGATGAGCTCCAGATATATTCTGAAAAAAACAGCGCAGGCAGCAGAGAAGGCAGGGTATACCTGTTATGTTGACCCGGAATGCGAGTTTTTCCTGTTTCATATTGATGATAACGGAATGCCTACAACGGTTTCTCACGAAAAGGCCGGATATCTGGATGTAAGTCCGGTGGACTTAGGCGAAAATGCAAGACGTGACATGGTACTGACTCTTGAGGATATGGGATTTGAGGTGGAATCCTCTCATCATGAGACAGCACCTGCACAGCATGAGATCGCCCTTCATTACGGGGAAGCACGTGAGATGGCAGACGAAGTTATAACCTTTAAGATGGCAGTAAGAACTGTAGCCAAACGTCATGGACTTCATGCGACATTTATGCCGAAGCCAAGACGGGAAGTAAACGGTTCAGCCATGCATATCCATTTTTCACTGTTTAAAAATGGAAAAAATATTTTCGTGGATCCGGAGGATCCGTCCAGATTAAGTGAAGAGGCATACTATTTTATCGGAGGTCTTCTGGCTCACAGCCGTGAGATGACTCTGATCACCAATCCGCTTGTAAATTCTTATAAGCGTCTTGTACCTGGATTTGATGCGCCTACAGAGCTGACCTGGACGAGAAATAACCAGAATTCACTGGTAAGGATTTCGAGAGTCAATGGTGCTGATACCAGGATCGAGCTTCGAAGCCCGGATGCTGCATCCAACCCATACCTTGTTTTTGCGGTATGCCTGGCAGCGGGCCTGGATGGAATCCAGAAGAAGATCTATCCTACAAAAGCTTCTAACCGTTCTCTTTCCGAGTCGGATCAGAAGGAACAGGGTATCGAGAATTTACCGGAGAACCTGCGGGAAGCGATCACACTGTTTGAGGACAGCAGCTGGATGAAGGAAATCCTTGGAGAAGCTTTCTGCAAACAGTATGCGCAGGCCAAGAGAAAAGAGTGGCTGCGTTATTCCCAGGAGATTTCCGACTGGGAGATCGAGGAGTATCTGTATCGGATCTGATGAACGAGGCATAATGGGACGAAAGAGAGTGGCGGCTTATGAACACGAGTATCGTGATTGCATTACCGAAAATAGAAGATGCAAAAAAGATCCGCACAGTCCTTAACCGATATGGATTCACGGTGGCGGCAGTATGCAATTCAGGTGCCAATGCCCTTGCCAGTATCTCGGAGCTTGATGGCGGCGTTCTGCTTTGCGGTTATCATCTTCAGGATATGTACTACCGTGATCTTCTGGACTATATGCCGGATTATTTTGAAATGCTGCTTATGGCCTCCCGGGGAGTGATCAGTGAGGCGCCAACATCCATTTTATGCGTGGGAATGCCTCTGAAAGTCGGAGATCTGGTAAATACGGTAAGCATGATGCTTTCCCAGATCGAAAGGCGTTGGAAAAAAGATAAGAAAAAGCCGAAGCAGCGTTCATGGAAAGAACAGAATTATATTTCAAATGCAAAGATGCTTCTAATGGAAAGAAATCACCTGAGCGAGGATGACGCATACCGCTATATCCAGAAATGCAGTATGGATTCCGGAACCAATATGGTTGAGACGGCCCAGATGGTTCTGATGCTTTTATATGATTCTGTGTAAAAAACAACAAAAAACAGCAGAGCGGACAGGAATGATCTGTTCTGAATGACTGATATCACACCGGATCGGGAAAAATTCCGCAGGGGATTTCCTGATTCGGTGAAACTACTTTGAATTGGAGGATGAGGGAATGGAATTTATGGATGGAATCTGTAAGACTAGAGAATGTGCCTGGGATGTGCTTCTTTCCGAGAGCATGAAAGACCAGGAAACAACAGTGGAAGGTGCAATACACAGCATCCGTAATATGGGTGACGTGGCATTTGTGATACTTCGAAAAAAAGAAGGGCTTTTTCAGACCGTATATGAAAACGACAAGACAAATGTTTCCATTCATGATCTGAAGGAGGCAATGTGTGTGCGCCTTACAGGAACTCTTCATGAGGAAGAAAGAGCGCCTCACGGAAGAGAACTCCGCATCAGCCATGTGGAGATCCTTTCCTCACCTGCAGAGCCTCTTCCGCTGGCCATCGACAAATGGAAGCTGAACACTTCCCTGGAGGCAAAGCTGAATTATCGTCCTATCGCCCTGCGTAATGTGCAGGAGCGTGCAAAATTCAAGATCCAGGAGGCTCTGGTGCGAGCATTTCGTGATTACCTCTATGAGAAGGGGTTCACCGAGATCCACACACCGAAGATCGGAGCCAGAGGTGCAGAGGGTGGTGCAAACCTGTTCAAGCTGAGTTATTTCCATAAACCGGCAGTTCTGGCACAGAGCCCGCAGTTTTATAAACAGATGATGGTGGGTGTTTTTGACCGTGTATTTGAGACCGGCCCTGTATTCCGTGCAGAGAAGCATAACACAAAACGTCATCTGAATGAATATACAAGCCTTGATTTTGAGATGGGCTATATCAACGGATTTGAGGATATCATGGAGATGGAAACCGGATTTCTCCAGTATGCGGTAGAACTTCTTAAGAAAGACTACGCTCATGAGCTTTCCATTCTGAAAGTGGAGCTTCCGAAGGTGGACAAGATCCCGGCAGTACGTTTTGACAAGGCCAAAGAGCTGGTAGCTGAAAAATATAAACGTAAGATCCGCAACCCATATGATCTGGAGCCGGAGGAAGAAGCGCTGATCGGAAGATATTTCAAAGAAGAATATGATGCTGATTTTGTTTTTGTCACACATTATCCGTCTAAGAAGCGTCCGTTCTACGCAATGGATGATCCGTCAGATGAGAAATTTACATTAAGCTTTGACCTTCTGTTCAAAGGACTTGAGGTGACAACAGGCGGACAGCGTATCCATGATTATCAGATGCTGAAGGATAAGATCGCAGCCCGTGGTATGGATGAAGAGGGTATGGAGCAGTATCTGGATACCTTCAAGCATGGAATGCCGCCTCATGGAGGACTTGGAATCGGACTGGAACGTCTTACCATGCAGATCCTCGGAGAAGAAAACGTTCGTGAGACCTGTCTGTTCCCACGTGATATGAACAGACTTGAGCCGTAATAAGGAGAAAAAAGATGGCAAAGATAATCGATGATGAAACAATGGAAAATGTCTGCATCCTTGCAAAGCTTTCTCTGACAGAGGATGAAAAGGAAAAAGCAAAAGAGGACATGCAGAAGATGCTGGACTATGTAGACAAGCTGGATGAGCTTGACACCTCTTCCGTAGAGCCCATGTCCCATATTTTTGAGGACGAAAATGTATTTCGTGAAGATATTGTGACAAACGGAGACAATCATGAGGCGATGCTTGCCAATGCACCGAAACAGAAAGAAAACCAGTATCAGGTTCCGAAAACAATTGGATAAGACAGGAGACAGGACATGGATTTGGGAAAATTAACCGCATTACAGCTTGCGGAAAAGATCAAGCAGCATCAGATAAGCGTCCTGGACGGTGTGAAATACGTATTTGATCAGATCGAAGCAAAAGAGGACAAGGTCCACGCTTATCTTGATACTTACAAAAAAGAAGCCTATGCAAGAGCAAAAGAGGTACAGAAGGGCATTGAGGATGGAACCTATACAGGACCTCTTGCCGGTGTACCTATTGCAATTAAGGATAATATCTGCATTAAGGGAAAAACAACTACCTGTGCATCGAAGATCCTTGAGAATTTTGTGCCGCAGTACAATGCCGAGGTTATTGACCGTCTGGAACAGGCAGGTCTTGTGATCATCGGAAAGACAAACATGGATGAGTTCGCCATGGGAAGTACCACAGAGACATCCGCTTACGGCGTCACCAGAAACCCGTGGGATCTGGAGCATGTTCCGGGCGGCTCCTCTGGCGGTTCCTGTGCGGCAGTGGCAGCAGGGGAAACTTACCTGGCACTTGGCTCCGATACTGGCGGTTCCATCCGTCAGCCAAGTTCCTACTGCGGTGTTACCGGAATCAAACCGACCTATGGTACAGTATCCCGTTACGGACTGGTTGCCTACGCATCCTCTCTGGACCAGATCGGACCGGTTGGAAAAGATGTTGCAGACTGTGCGGCACTTCTTGAGATCATTGCCGGACACGATGCCAAGGACAGCACCTCCATGAAGAGAGAGGATCTTGATTTCTCCGCTTCTATGACGGATAAGATTGTGGGAATGAAATTCGGCGTGCCGAAGGAATATCTCTCAGAGGGACTGAACCCGGAGGTAAAAGAGGCCTTTATGAATACGCTGAAGAGCCTTACCGAGATGGGCGCAGTGGTAGAATTTTTCTCCATGAAGACAACAGAATATATGATCCCTGCTTACTACATCATTGCCAGCGCAGAGGCCAGCTCCAACCTGGAGCGTTTTGACGGCGTGAAGTACGGTTTCCGTGCAAAAGAGTACGAGGGACTTCATGACATGTACAAAAAGACAAGGACTGAAGGTTTCGGCGAGGAAGTAAAGCGCCGTATCATGCTTGGCTCCTTTGTGTTAAGCTCCGGTTACTACGATGCTTACTATCTGAAAGCACTTCGCACAAAAGCCCTTATCAAAAAGGAATTTGATCAGGCCTTTTCCAAATATGACGTTCTTCTTGCCCCGGCATCACCCTTTACGGCGCCGAAGCTGGGAGAGAGCCTGAAAGACCCGCTTGCCATGTATCTTGGCGATATTTATACGGTAGCAGTAAACCTGTGCGGACTTCCCGGAATCACAGTTCCATGCGGAAAAGACGCAGCAGGACTTCCAATCGGGATCCAGATGATCGGTGACTGCTTCAAAGAAAACAACCTGTTCCGCGCAGCACACGCCTATGAGAAAAAACGCGGTGATTTCGGAACAGCAATGGAAGGAGGAGAAAAGGCATGAAACAGTATGAGACAGTCATAGGACTTGAGGTGCATGTGGAGCTTGCCACAAAAACAAAGATCTTCTGCGGATGCTCCACAGAATTCGGAGGCGCACCAAATACACATACCTGCCCGGTCTGCACCGGTATGCCGGGCTCTCTTCCGGTCCTCAACAAAAAAGTGGTAGAGTTTGCCATCAAGGCAGGTCTTGCGGCAAACTGTCATATCCATCAGTACTGTAAGTTTGACCGTAAGAACTATTTTTACCCGGATAACCCCCAGAACTATCAGATCTCTCAGCTGTATCTGCCAATCTGCTATGACGGAGCTGTTGAGATCGAGACTTCCGCAGGCAAAAAGACTGTACGTATCCATGAGATGCATATGGAGGAGGATGCCGGTAAGCTGATCCATGATGAGTGGGAAGACTGCTCCCTGGTTGACTACAACCGAAGTGGGGTACCGCTGATCGAGATCGTATCCGAGCCGGATATGAGAAGCTCCGAGGAGGTTATCGCATATCTGGAAAAGCTCCGCTGCACCATGCAGTATCTTGGAGTTTCTGACTGTAAGCTCCAGGAGGGCTCCATGCGTGCCGATGTCAACCTTTCCGTCCGTGAGGTGGGAAGTGAGACCTTCGGAACAAGAACAGAGATGAAGAACCTGAACTCCTTTAAGGCCATTGCGAGAGCAATCGAAGGAGAGAGAGAACGTCAGATCGAGCTTCTGGAAGAAGGAAGAGCCGTTGTACAGGAGACAAGAAGATGGGACGATAACAAAGAGTCTTCCCATGCTATGCGTTCCAAGGAGGATGCAAAGGATTACCGTTACTTCCCGGACCCGGATCTTCCGCCGATCCACATTTCCGATGCATGGATCGAAGAGCTGCGTACTTCCATTCCGGAGCTTCGTGAAGCCAAGATGGAGCGTTATCAGAAGGAGTATGAGCTTCCGGCTTATGATGCAGGGATCCTGACCGAATCCAGACATCTGGCAGGACTTTTTGAGGAGACAGCAGTTCTTCTCGGAAACCCGAAAAAGGTGGCAAACTGGTTTATGGTGGAGGTTCTCCGCCTGACAAAGGACAAGGGCCTTGATCCGGAAAGGGTAAGCTTTACCCCGAAGCATCTGGCAGACCTTCTTTCCATGGTGGAGAAAAAAGAGGTCAGCGCACAGAATGCCAAGAAAGTATTTGAAAAAGTGTTTGACGAGGATATTGATCCGGTTGTATATATAGAAGAGAATGGTCTTAAGATCGTAGAAGATACAGGACTTCTCACCGAAACTGTGAAAAAGATCGTAGATGCAAACCCTGGACCGCTGGCAGAGCTTCTGGGCGGCAAGGATAAGGTTATGGGATTTTTTGTAGGACAGCTGATGAGAGAACTGAAAGGCAAGGCAAATCCTGACAGCGTCAGAAAAGCACTGGCAGAGGAAATTGAGAGAAGGAGATAAAATACTATGGTTACAGTAAATCAGAATTATTTAAAACTTCCGGGAAGCTATCTGTTTTCCAATATCGCAAAGAAGGTAAGCGCATATAAGGAGGCCAATCCGGAATTTAAGGATTCTGTGATCAGTCTTGGAATCGGTGATGTGACACAGCCGCTTGCACCGGCGATCATCGATGCCCTTCATAAATCCGTAGACGAGATGGCACACGCAGAAACCTTCCACGGATATGCTCCGGATCTCGGATATGAATTCTTAAGAAGTGCCATTGCAAAAAATGATTATCAGTCCAGAGGCTGCGACATCAGCGCAGACGAGATCTTTGTTTCCGATGGAGCAAAAAGTGATTCCGGAAACATCCAGGAGATCTTCGGACTGGATAACAAGGTTGCAGTTTGCGACCCAGTTTATCCTGTATATGTAGATACCAACGTTATGGCCGGACGTACTGGTCTTTATAACAAAGAGCGTGAGAACTTTGACGGTGTGATCTACATGCCCTGCAAAGAGGAGAATGGTTTCCTTCCGGAGATACCGGCAGATGAAGTACCGGATCTGATCTATCTCTGCTTCCCGAACAATCCTACCGGCGGTGCTATCACAAAGGCAGCTCTTCAGGAGTGGGTCGACTACGCCAACAAAAACGGCTGCGTGATCATCTATGATGCAGCATATGAGGCATATATTTCCGAGGAGGATGTCCCGCACAGCATTTATGAGTGCGAGGGTGCGAGAACCTGTGCCATCGAGCTTCGAAGCTTTTCCAAAAATGCTGGCTTTACAGGCGTTCGTCTTGGATTTACTGTTGTTCCGAAGGAACTGGTGCGTGATGGCGTAGAGCTTCACAGTCTCTGGGCAAGACGCCACGGAACCAAGTTTAACGGTGCTCCGTACATTGTACAGAGAGCAGGCGAGGCTGTTTACTCTCCGGAGGGAAAAGCACAGCTGAAGGAGCAGATCGCTTATTACATGCGTAATGCAAAGACGATCCTGGAGGGACTTTCCGCAGCAGGATTTTCCGTGTCTGGTGGAAAAAATGCTCCATATATCTGGCTGAAAACACCGGATCAGATGACCTCCTGGGAGTTCTTTGATTATCTCCTTGAGAAAGCACACATCGTAGGAACACCAGGTTCAGGCTTTGGTGCACATGGTGAGGGATACTTCCGTCTGACAGCATTCGGAAGCTATGAGAATACTCTTGAGGCAATTGAGAGAATTAAAAATCTGTAATATGAGTATAAATTGCGGAGCAGGTCTTTGGAAAAGAGCTGATTCGTTTTTAACCGAATCAAAGAAGTATCCTGCTTCAATTGCGAATAGAAGCTCCAGACAGGGTTGCGAAAAGCAATAAACAGTGGGAAAAATTTGCCTGTAAGTTAATTTGCGAAAATAACAATAAGGATTGCGAAAATTTATCATATCATTTATAATTGTACAGGAAGTAAGGCACAGGCCGCAGAAAGCCTGTGTTCATAAAATTTCACAAATTTACGCAATCACGAAAGGGGATTTTATCATGGGTATCAGAAGAGTAGAAAATATGTGCGGCGGTAAAGGCCATGTGATCATCAAAGACATTCTTGAGGGAGACGAGCTGAAGGGAAAATGCGGACTTTACGCACAGGTTACCATCGAAAAAGGATGTTCTCTGGGATACCATGAGCATCATGGCGAGACAGAAACCTACTATATCTTAAGCGGTGAAGGCGAGTACGACGATAACGGCGTGAAACGCCCAGTAAAGGCTGGCGACATCACCATCACACCAGATGGAAAAGGACACGGTCTTACCAATACAGGCGACACAGATCTTGTGTTCATGGCACTGATCATTTTTGACTGATCCATATAGAAGAAAACAGAAGTGGGACAGAAGGGCGGCCTTTTTGAAGAGGCTGCTCTTTTTACGACTGAGGCGTAACCTGTGTCGGAGTATAAATTCTGGGATGAAAGATTCTCTGTCTCAGATTGTTATTAAACGAAATGTATTAATTGTATAAACAAAAAATATTTTTGGATTTTTTTAGAAAAAAACTGTTGACATACAAAAAGCACTTTGCTATACTATCACTTGTCGCGAGGGAGAAGATAAAGAATCCCGAAGAAATGCGATATGCGGAAGTGTCGGAACTGGCAGACGAGCAAGACTAAGGATCTTGTGAGCATTGCGCTCGTGTGGGTTCAAGTCCCATCTTCCGCATTTTTTATTTAGGAAACCTGCATCTGGAAACGGATGCAGGTTTTTTTGCTGCCTAAAAATATCTGTAAAAAAGGAATCCGGATAGAATATATCGTGTTTATATGTTATGATAGAAGAAAATGGAAGGAGCATAGTCATATGAGAAGAAAAAGTGCAGGAAAAAAGCTCATGGCCGTACTTATAGCGGCAAGCCTGGCGCTGACTCCGGTGGAGCTGACAGTGGCGGCAGAAATGGAAACAGAGGGTGCGGAAGCAACATTTTTGGCAGAAGAAAGTGGAGATACTGCATCCTCAGATCCGGAAGATACTGCAGAGACGGAAACAGAGATCACAGATGGATCAGCTGCTACAGAGGAACAGGAAACCACAGATACAGACAAGCCAGATACCGGGAACAACGTACAGGAGAATGCGGAAACAGGCGCAATGGAGTCTGGTGAAGAAGCACCAGAGGGTACTGCAGAAGAGGAAGATCCGGAGACTCCGGAAGCGGCAATGGATGCAGCCGAAGCGTTGGAGGAATGCGAACAGGAAGAAGAAAACGCAGCTTTTGATGATGGAACGAAGGATGCAGTGCAGGCATCTGCAGAATACTCTGATGGAAAATTTACGTGGGTACTGGACGGGAATGGAACACTGACCATTACGGGAAATAACATGGAGTTGACAAAAAATGAGATATCTGAAAGTGCTTTGGAGAAGGCAGGCATCGATTTTTCTAGAGTAAATAAGCTTGTAATCGGGAATGGGATCACAGGCTTTGATAGATGGGGCATGTGGAATCTGAAAAAATATATTAAGGAACTGGAAATCCATGGAAATGCAGGCATGAATATGCCGGAGCAATGCTTTTACGATGTGCCAAATATAGAGAGTGTGGTGATATCCGGTGCAGTGGATGTGCCGAGAGATATGTTTGGAAAATGTACCGAGCTGAAAAAGGTTACATTAAAAAATGGAGTGAGGTCTATTGGAGAGGATGCCTTTCGAGATTGCAGCAGTCTGGAGAGTGTGATATTTGAGAATACAGTATTGGAAAAAATCAGTGACGGAGCATTTTGGGGCTGCAGTGCGCTGAGTTCTATTGCGTTACCGGATTCCGTAACAGAAATAGAAAGGAATGCATTTTTCGAGACCGGACTCAGAAATATCCAGCTTCCGGAAAAACTGACGCTGATAGGAGGAGGGGCATTTTGTAACTGCAAAAATCTGAAGCAGGTACAGCTTCCGCCTCAATTAAAAGAGCTGGGTGAGGGTGCATTTTTTAACTGCGAAAATCTGGCACAGATCCAGCTTCCGTCTCAGTTAAATAAATTAGGAGGAGATGCATTCAGAGATTGTACATCCTTGGATAAGATTGACATACCTGCCGGTCTGAAGCAGATCGAGTCTGCCACATTTTGCAATACCGGGCTGACCAGTGTGACCTTACATGAGGGACTGACTAAGATCGAAGATTGGGCGTTTCATGATTGCCTTAAGCTGAAAAAGATCCGTATTCCGAAATCAGTTACAGATATTGGCGAACTGGCATTAGGAATACGTTATAACATGGGAAATGGTGCAGAGGAAGTTATTCCCGGTGGTTTTACAGTAGAAGGTTATACAGGCTCGGCAGCGGAACGATATGTAAAGAGAATGCATCAAAGTGAAAATTTATATCATGTATTTTTTAAAGATGTGAAATTTGTTTCCATTGGTGGACAGACTGCAGCGGTTACCAATATCAGCAAAACAAAGATATCCGCACTTAAGACCAGGGCCTTTACCGGAAAGCCACTGACCCAGGCACTCACCATAACCTATGGCGGTAAGAAGCTTGTAAACGGAAGGGATTACACCCTTACCTGGAAGAATAATAAAAATATCGGAACTGCATCCGTTACTATCAAAGGAAAAGGAAAATATAACGGTTCTGTTACAAAAAAATTCCGGATCACGGTTCAGAAAAACGAGGTCTATACAGTCAGCAGGCTGAAATATAAGATATCCAGTGCAGACACATCCGGCAAGGGAACCGTAGTCTTTACCGGAGCTACGGACAAGGCAGCAAGAAAGGCCCTTACGATCCCGACGACAGTAAAGATTGGTGGAAAGAGCTTTCGTGTAACAGCCATTGGCACCTCTGCAATGTCCGGAGCGAAGAAGCTGACAACAGTGAAAATCGGAGCGAATATAATGACAGTAGGTGCGAAAGCCTTCTACGGCTGCAGTAAACTCTCCAATGTAACGATCTTCGGCACAAAGCTTACGACAGCGAAGACCGGAGCCAATGCATTTAAAGGAATTCGCTCCAATTGCAGATTTAAAGTACCGGCTTCCAGGGTAAGTGCATACAAAAAACTCCTCCGTGCAAAGGGTGCCGGACCAAAGATAATCGTGACAAAATAACAGAAAAACCGAAAAAATAGAAAACTTTTGAAAAAAGGTGTTGACATACAAGATCCACTTTGCTATACTATCACTTGTCGCGAGGGAGAAAATAAAAAATCCCAAGGAAATGCGGTCATGCGGAAGTGTCGGAACTGGCAGACGAGCAAGACTAAGGATCTTGTGAGCATTGCGCTCGTGTGGGTTCAAGTCCCATCTTCCGCATTGGAAATTTCCAATGAAATGCGATATGCGGAAGTGTCGGAACTGGCAGACGAGCAAGACTAAGGATCTTGTAAGCATTGCGCTTGTGTGGGTTCAAGTCCCATCTTCCGCATGACTTTAAAACAGAGCTGTGAATTGCAGCTCTGTTTTTGGCTATATGAAAGTAAATTATTGCATGCCTGCACTGGTGAGAAGCTGAAATGGGAAGATCTGCGTGATATATTTGTATTCGTTTCATATACAATAGGATAATTTTGGACATCTTAAGGGCTGATCAGACCGTAACTCCAATATTTTTTGAATTATTTTTTCAGAAAAGAGGAATTTGTGGTTTTGTGTAGAATATAATTAACAGAGGGTATTTTGTCGCCGCTGTTTGTCAGACTGTGGAGGAAATGCTTATGAACATCAGAGAGAGCATGGAACAGAGAGAACGGGAGCTTTTGAGCCCTTATGCTTCTCACAGCGCAGATACCAGAGGCCGGGAGCACCCGGAAGAGGAATGCGATGTGCGGACAACGTATCAGAGAGACAGAGACAGGATCCTTCATTGTAAGGCTTTTCGCCGTATGAAGGATAAGACACAGGTGTTTCTGGCACCACAGGGAGATCATTACCGTACCAGGCTGACACATACACTGGAGGTATCACAGATCGCCCGGACTATTGCCAAGGCACTTCGCTTAAATGAAGATCTGGTGGAAGCCATCGCTCTGGGACATGATCTGGGGCATACGCCTTTTGGACATGCAGGAGAGAGAGCACTGGATCAGGTACATCCGGGTGGCTTTGCACACTATAAGCAGAGCGTCCGGGTTGTGGAAGTACTGGAGAAGAACGGAAACGGACTGAACCTTACCTGGGAAGTCCGCAACGGGATCATGAATCACCGCACCAGCGGAAATCCTTTCACACTGGAAGGACAGGTGGTACGTTTTTCTGACAAGATCGCCTATATCCACCATGATATGGACGATGCCCAGCGGGCAGGGATCATCACAGAAGATGATATTCCTGTCACAATGAGAACTTTTCTGGGCTATACCACGAGAGAACGGCTGAATACTTTCGTACATAATATTATAGAGAACAGTATGGGGAAAGACAGCATCTCCATGTCGCCGGATGTTTTTGAGGCGATGATGGAGCTTCGGGCGCTGATGTTCCGGAATGTCTATGAGAATCCGGTTGCCAGGAAGGAAGAGGATAAAGTGATCCAGATGCTGAGTGAACTGTACGGATATTATACTGACCATCCGGAGGCAATGTCCCGGGAATACAGGGAACTGGTGGAATACCGGGGAGTACCTAAGGAACAGGCAGTATGTGATTATATTTCGGGAATGACGGATCAGTATTCCATGGAGAAATTCAGGGAGATCTATATACCGAGAGCCTGGGAGGTCTATTAAATGGAAAAGAGGGATAAGCATGCGTTATTCAGATGACATCATAGAAGAAGTCCGAATGAAAAATGACATTGTAGACGTGATATCCCAGTATGTGAAACTGACACGGAGGGGGAGTTCCTATTTTGGGCTGTGTCCCTTCCATAATGAGAAAACCCCTTCCTTTTCCGTAACACCATCCAAGCAGATGTATTACTGCTTTGGCTGCGGAGCAGGAGGAAACGTATACAATTTTATCATGGAATATGAGAATTACTCGTTTGGTGAGGCACTGTCACATCTGGCTGACCGGGCAGGGGTAGAGCTTCCGAAGATCGAGTATTCCAGAGAAGCCAGAGAAAAAGCAGAACAGAGAGCAAATCTTCTGGAGATCAACAAGCTGGCAGCGCAGTACTTTTATTATCAGCTCCGGAGAGAAGGCGGAAAGGCGGCTTACAGATATCTGACAGGAAGAGGTCTTTCCGAGGAAACCATCCGTAAATTCGGTCTTGGATATTCGGACAAGTACAGTGATGATCTGTACAAATATCTTAAGGGTAAGGGCTACAGTGATGAACTTCTCAGGGAATCCGGCCTGTTCAATGTAGATGAGCGGCGAGGCATGTATGATAAGTTCTGGAACCGTGTGATCTTCCCGATCATGGATGTAAACAACCGGGTCATTGGTTTCGGAGGTCGTGTCATGGGAGATGGCAAGCCCAAGTACCTGAATTCGCCGGAGACGAAGATCTTTGATAAGAGCCGGAATCTTTACGGGCTGAATGTGGCCAGGACCACCAGGAAGAATTATCTGATCCTCTGTGAGGGATATATGGATGTGATCGCCATGCATCAGGCAGGCTTTACCAATGCAGTGGCGTCGCTTGGAACTGCACTGACCTCCGGACATGCAAGTCTTGTGAAACGTTACACCAAGGAAGTCCTGCTTCTTTATGACAGTGACGGTGCAGGGATCCGGGCGGCACTTCGTGCGATCCCGATCCTGCGGGAGGCGGGAGTCACGTCCAGGGTAGTAAGCCTGAAGCCCTGGAAGGATCCGGACGAGTTCATCAAGAATGAAGGAGCGGAGGCCTTTGAGGAACGTCTGAACCGGGCCATGGACAGCTTTATGTTTCGTGTACATATTGCGGAACAGGAATTTGCCATGGATGCACCCCAGGGACAGAATCAGTTTTTTGAGCGGTGTGCCGGGATGCTTCTGGAGCTTTCCGATGAACTGGAGAGGAATCTTTATATAGAAGCCATTGTAAAGGAATACGGCCGCTATGGAGTGGGCACGGAGGATATCCGGAAAAGGGTCAACACGCTGGCTCTGAAGGGAACGCCTGCAGAGAAACGGATCCAGCCAAAGTCCGGGACTCCGGAAACAAAGAAAAAGGAATCCGCCGCAGACAAAGCACAGAAGCTGATGCTGACCTGGCTTGTAAATTATCCGGGTATTTTTGAACAGGTGGAAAAATACATTTCCCCTTCCGATTTTGTGGTACCGCTGTATAAAGAGGTAGCCCAGATGCTGTTTGAACAGCATAAGGAGGGAGAGACCAATCCGGGAAAGCTTCTCAACGCCTTTACAGACAGTGAGGAGCAGCGGGAGGTGGCATCTCTTTTTAACGCCACCATTCATCTGGAAAACGAAGGAGAACAGCAGAGGGCTTTTTCCGATGCGCTGCTGCGGATCAAGGAAGAAAGCCTCAAAGAAAAAAACCGTACCTGGGACCCGTCAGACATGGCCGGGCTTCAGGAACTGATAAAAGCAAAAAAAGAACTGGAAGACCTTGGAAGAAAGAGGCAGCAGCTGCATATTTCTTTCAATTAAGGATAAAATATAAACACTATATGGAGGTATAGAGCACCTATGGAAATGAATATGGCAAAATTCAGCGAGAAACTTGTAGAGCTTCTTGAACTTGCAAAAAAGAAAAAGAATGTGCTGGAATATCAGGAGATCAGCGACTTTTTCAAGGACTCTCCACTGGAAGTGGATCAGATGGAGAAGGTTTTTGACTTCCTGGAGGCCAGCGGTGTGGACGTTCTCCGTATCACAGAAAACAGCGGTGACGAACTCCTCCTTGATAACGATATGGATATGGATGGGATGGAAGATGAAGAAGAGGTAGAGCTTGATAAGATCGACCTCTCTGTACCGGAAGGTGTCAGCATCGAGGATCCGGTCCGTATGTACCTGAAAGAAATCGGTAAAGTCAGTCTGTTAAGTGCAGATGAGGAGATCGAGCTTGCCAAGAGAATGGAAAAGGGGGATGAAGCTGCCAAGAAACGTCTGGCAGAGGCCAATCTCCGTCTTGTTGTCAGCATTGCAAAGCGTTATGTTGGACGTGGAATGCTGTTTCTCGACCTGATCCAGGAGGGAAATCTTGGCCTTATCAAAGCTGTTGAAAAATTTGATTACAGAAAAGGCTACAAGTTCAGTACCTATGCAACCTGGTGGATCCGTCAGGCTATCACAAGAGCCATTGCGGATCAGGCACGTACCATCCGTATCCCTGTGCATATGGTTGAGACCATCAACAAGCTGATCCGTGTTTCCCGTCAGCTGCTCCAGGAGCTTGGACGTGAACCTACGCCGGAGGAAATTGCTGAGGAGATGGACATGCCGGTAGACCGTGTACGTGAGATCCTTAAGATCTCTCAGGAGCCGGTATCTCTGGAAACTCCTATCGGTGAGGAGGAAGACAGTCATCTTGGCGATTTCATCCAGGATGATAATGTTCCGGTACCTGCAGATGCAGCTGCATTTACACTTCTGAAGGAGCAGCTGGTAGAAGTCTTAAGTACGCTTACTGACCGTGAACAGAAGGTTCTCCGCCTCCGTTTCGGACTGGACGACGGACGTGCCAGAACTCTGGAGGAAGTTGGTAAAGAGTTCAATGTCACAAGAGAGCGTATCCGTCAGATCGAGGCAAAAGCTCTGCGCAAGCTGCGTCATCCCAGCCGCAGCCGCAAGCTGAAGGATTATCTTGACTGATAAAAATATATCCGTACAGCTTTCCATGCGTCTTCGTGCCATTGCCGGTATGGTAACAAAAGGAAACCGGCTGGCAGACGTAGGATGTGACCATGGCTATCTGTCGATCTGGCTTGTCAGTGAAAAAACAGTTCCGTCAGCCATTGCCATGGATGTACGTCCGGGACCGCTTTCAAGAGCCAGGGAGAATATTACCCGTTATGGCCTTGAAGATTACATAGAGACCCGTTTGAGCGACGGGCTTGCGAAGCTTGAGCCGGGAGAAGGTGATACCCTGGTGATCGCGGGAATGGGTGGTCCTCTGATGGAAAGGATATTAAAGGATGGAGCGAAGGTCCGGGAGGGGTTTCAGGAACTGATCCTGCAGCCTCAGTCGGACCTTCCTCATTTCCGGCATTTTCTTTCTGAGATCGGCTGGGAGATCGTAAGGGAAGAAATGATAAAAGAAGACGGAAAATTTTATCCTATGATGAAAGCGGTACGTAACAATGCGGGAGAAAAGACTGTTTACACAGAGGAAGAGGCCTGGTTTGGACCTCTCCTTCTGAAAAAATGTCACCCGGTCCTTAAAGAGTATCTTCTACGGGAGGAAATGATCCGTAAGAAAATACTTGCCGGTCTTTCCGGGGCAGAGTCTGTTTCCGCAAAAACTCGTCTGGCAGAAGTAAAGGAGGAAATGGAGCTGATCCATACAGCTCTGAAACGATATGAAAGCATATGAACTGATCGAATGGCTGAATGAGCACCATCCGCAAAAATTTGCGGAGGACTGGGATAATGTGGGACTGCTGGTGGGAGATGACCAGAAAGAGATTTCCCATGTATTTCTTGCACTGGATCTTACGGAACCGGTGTTGGATGAGGCGGTGGCTGCTGGTGCGGATATGATCCTTACCCATCACCCAATGATCTTTTCTGGAATCAAAAAGATCAACAATCATACCTTTACCGGAAGAAAGATCCTCCGTCTGATAAAGGAGGATATCCCGTATTTTGCCATGCATACCAATTATGATGTGATCGGAATGGCAGATTTAAGCGCAGAGCATCTGAAGCTTCAGGATACAAGGGTGCTTACAGTTACCGATGGATCCGGGGAGCAGCCGGAGGGGTTCGGAAGAGTGGGAAAGCTTCCCCATGTTATGACTCTTGATGAGTTTGGAAAATATGTAAAAGAATGCAATCATCTTCCGGATGTGCGGGTTTACGGTGATCTGGATCGGAAGATCGAGACGGTGGCGATCTGTACAGGAAGCGGAAAGAGTATGATCGGTGATGTAATGGCCGCCGGTGCGGATGTATATGTGACCGGAGATATTGATTATCATACTGCCATCGATACTATGGCAGATGGTCTGGCAATCGTAGATGCCGGACATTACGGTACGGAGTATATTTTTGCGGAAGCTATGGAGAAGGAACTGAATGCGGCATTCTCTGCGCTTAAGACAACCTGCGCCAGTGTGAAAAATCCATATACTGTTTTGTAAAAGCGGATTGCAAAAAGTGCTTGTATTCATGAATATGTAGTGGGATGGAATACGATTATCTGTTTCGGAAAAATGAATTGTGAAACACATGGCTGTCCGAAAAATCGGGCAGCTGTATAAATATATAAGCCTGTGGAGGGGATCGTTATGGAACAGACAATGATTAAAGTGACCATAAACGGAGAAACAAGGGAATACCCCAAAATGACACCGTATTCTGAGATCATAAGGGATTATGAGGGCAAAACAGAGTATCCGGTGATCCTTGTGACTGAGAACGGAAAGCTCCGTGAGCTTCACAAGAAGCTTCAGCATGACTGTACACTGGGATTTATAACCGCAAAGGACAGTGCCGGTCGAAAAACCTATCGGAGAAGTGCGATCTTTATTCTTTTGAAGGCAATTTTTGATGTAGCTGGAAAAGAGAATGTGGATCATGTTGTGATCCATTATTCTATCGGAAATGCTCTTTATTTTACCATGAAAGGCAGTGCTACCCTGGATCAGGAGCTTCTTGACCGGGTAAAAGTGCGGATGTGGGAACTGGTAGACCGGAAGCTTCCGATCTGCAAACGCAGTGTCAGCACGGATGATGCCGTTTCCATGTTCCACAGGCATCATATGTATGATAAAGAAAAGCTGTTCCGTTATCGGCGGGTTTCCAGAGTGAATATTTACAGCCTGGAAAATTTCGAGGATTATTTTTATGGATTTATGGCACCGGATACCGGCTATGTGAAGCATTTTGATCTGCAGCTTTATGATGAAGGCTTTGTGCTGATCCTTCCGAGGCAGAAGAACCCGGATGTGCTGGAGCCTTTTGAACCCCAGGATAAGATTTTCCATGTGCAGAAGGAATCGGAAGAGTGGGGCGATAAGCTGGATGTTGCCACTGTAGGAGATCTCAATGACCGGATCACAAGAGAAGGTGTGCAGAGCCTGATGCTGATTCAGGAGGCACTCCATGAGGCCAAGATTTCTTCGATTGCCGAGGAGATCCGGAGAAGGGGCAATGTAAAGTTCGTAATGATCGCAGGTCCGTCTTCTTCCGGAAAGACCAGTTTTTCTCACAGATTATCTATTCAGCTTTCTGCTCATGGTCTGAAGCCGCATCCCATTGCTGTGGATAACTATTTTGTGGATCGTGAACATACGCCGCTGGATGAATTCGGAGAAAAGAATTATGAGTGTCTGGAAGCCATTGACACGCAGCAGTTTAATGAAGATATGCTGAATCTCCTTTCGGGAAAAACCGTGGATCTTCCTACATTTAATTTCAAGACCGGATGCAGGGAATACCGGGGAGACCAGCTTCAGCTTGGAAAAGATGATATCCTGGTCATTGAGGGTATCCACGGGCTCAATGACAAATTGAGTTATGCCCTTCCAAAAGAGAGTAAGTTTAAGATCTATATCAGTGCACTGACACAGCTGAACATTGATGAGCATAACCGGATCCCCACAACGGATGGAAGACTGATACGCCGAATTGTCCGTGATGCACGTACACGTGGAACTTCCGCAAAGGATACCATTGCAAGGTGGCCTTCTGTACGGAGAGGCGAGGAGCAGAATATTTTTCCGTTCCAGGAGGAAGCAGATGTGATGTTTAATTCAGCTCTTGTGTATGAGCTTGCCTGCCTGAAGGTTTATGCGGAACCGCTGCTTTTTGGAATTGACAAGAGTGAACCGGAGTATCAGGAGGCGAAGCGGCTTTTGAAGTTCCTGGATTATTTTGTGCCGGTGCCCAGTGAAGGCGTTCCGTTTAATTCGCTTCTGAGGGAGTTTATTGGCGGTAGTTGTTTTAATGTATAAATTAATTGTATGAATAAAAAAAGCTATGTGTAGATATAAGGCTCTATGCAATGCAGATATCGGTTGGCACAAAGATGAGAAGATTAGGATTTCTCTGTGCATAGGATCTGTGGTGTGTGGAGCCTTTTGAGTGTGAATCGGAAAAGTTAAAGTCCTCTGTGGTGCTGCGGATGGATGACGGGATTTACAGGACTTAAAGGAAAGGGAAAATGATCATGAAAGAAAAAATACAATTGACAAAACTGGCTCCAAACTGTGGCTGTGCAGCTAAGGTAGGACCGGGGACTCTGGCGGGAGTTCTTGGCGGGCTGCCAAAGTTCTGTGATCCGGATCTTCTGGTTGGAACGGACACTTCGGATGATGCGGCCGTTTATAAGGTTTCCGAAGATCTGGCACTGATCCAGACATTGGATTTTTTTACTCCGGTGGCAGATGATCCTTATGATTTCGGGCAGATCGCGGCGGCAAATGCATTGAGTGATGTGTATGCCATGGGTGGAACTCCGAAGACAGCTTTGAATATTGTGGCGTTTCCGAAGGATATGGATGTGGAGATCCTCGGGGAGATCCTGCGTGGCGGTGCGGATAAGGTGATGGAGGCCGGGGCGGTTCTTGCCGGTGGCCATACGATCCAGGATGATACACCAAAGTATGGGCTCAGTGTGACGGGTTTTGTAGATCCGAGGAAGTTCTGGAAGAATTTTGGAGCGCAGACCGGAGATAAGCTGATCCTGACGAAGGCGCTGGGTGCGGGGATCGTGAATACGGCGATCAAGGCGGATCTGGTGACGGAAGGTGCACGTAAGGCGGTTTTGGCTTCCATGAAGAAACTGAACCGGGATGCCTGTGAGGTTTTTAAAGAGTTTGAGGTTCATGCCTGTACGGATGTGACGGGGTTTGGTCTTGGGGGACATGCTACGGAGATGGCTGTGGCCAGTGACCGGACGGTTGTGATCGATACGGAGAAGCTGCCGGTGCTTCCGGATGTGGAGGAGTTTGCTTCTATGGGATTGATTCCGGGTGGGGCTTACAGGAACCGGGAGTTTGCTGAGAAAACCGGAGTGAAAAGTGTGGCAGAGCTCTGGCGGGAGGATCTGGTGTTTGATCCGCAGACTTCTGGGGGATTGCTGGCGGCGGTTCCGGAGAGGGATGTGCAGGAGATCATGAAGCGGCTGGATGCGGCTGGTCTGCAGGCTGGGGTGATCGGTGAGGTTGTGGATCGGCGGGAGTGGACGTTGGAGATCCGGTAGGAAATTAATTTACGAACGAATGTTTGGACGATAACGTCAGAGTGGATGGTTGCGTAGGGGGATACTGCTGGGGAAAGTGGTGGTAGCAGAATGACGGATGGCGGATGGCGGACGCCTGGGGGAGAGGATATCGGTCCGGGCAGGGACTCCGTCGGGGGATACTACTAGGACTCCGTGAGTCGGCTAAAAGCATTGCGGCAGGGGCAGAACTCGCCGTTGGCTCAGACAGCTGTCCCTGCCGCAATAACGCCGACTCCCCCAGCCCAAGTAGTTATCCCCCCTCC